>Ga0207422_1000748_pt1 | contig 88922 bp, 69 predicted proteins | sample MarCyaLeptolynsp_FD_187757 | JGI IMG/M metagenome (GOLD analysis project Ga0207422, IMG submission 187757) | Marine cyanobacterial communities from Panama - species 1 Leptolyngbya sp. (SPAdes) | ecosystem: Environmental > Aquatic > Marine > Unclassified | place: Panama: Panama City | collected...
ATCTTCATCTTTTAGCCAGAATGCCCACAATAACTCAACAGAATACCGCCTAGATTTCGAGCCAGATTTTCACACCACCCACATTTTCTTGGCTTTGTCAACCACTTCTACTGGACCGACACTCTAGGTGAGTTGGCTATTGTAGCTCCGATTTTAGACAAATTAGATGCTCTGGGATTTCGTCTTGATTCCTCCACACGAATGGCTGTCTTGAAACTTGCTGGAGAATTATCTGGGTAAGCTTTTGCTCTAACGGAAGTTACATCATTCAAATGTACTAAAATAGCCCTAAAACTTTACTATATAACTGATATCTTGCACGCCTGTCGAAAACTTACCTGTGAAGATAGGCAACAGGAAACAGTGATAAGATTTGACTGTTTCAGTTTTGCACCAAATTCAATCATCAGCTTCTTGTGGAACAGGCATCTTGCCTGTCTGTAAAACATGCAAGGTGAATGCGTCTAAGCTTATCCAATCCAGCTCCCCTTACCCCACATGCTCCTTCAACCAAGCCTCCAACTCCTCCACAGTCGTTAAATCAAACAACACCTTACTCAGCTCATCCAACAACACTGCTGATAGTTGATACACCTGCTGCTGCACTGCTTCGGGAAGTTCACCCAGCTTGCGAGACAACTGCCGTAGCAAAAGAGCACGTTGTCCTTCAATAACCCCCTCTTGCCGTCCCTCCTCACGTCCCTCTTGCCGTCCCTCCTCACGTCCCTCTTCTCGTCCCTCCTCACGTCCCTCTTCTCGCCCAACTTCTCTACCCTTTTCCCAACCTTCTTCTCTTGATGTGTCAATGGCATTGTTAAGATCACGATAATACTTCAGACTGTTGAGATAGCTGTCTTGCTCAGTGCGAGAGAAATTGGCAATCTCGGCAACTTCAAACAGCTGATTGAAGACAGGCTCTTCTAGCAGCTCAGGAGGATGGTTCAACTTAGAAAGATGTCGCAACAAAAACAACCACTTGTCAAACTGTGACTCAAGTTCCTCTAGAGTTTTCGTGAACTTGGGTAACTCGATGTAAAAGAATGTCAGCTTATCATAGAACACTCGACAATCTTGATCCTTGAGCTTTACCTGATGAAGCAACTGCTCCTCATCCTCATGCTCATCAAAAATAAAATCTAGAACACCGACGGTATACACTGCTTCTAGCTGATAGTTCCACTCCCCTTTCTGGGCTTGTTCTTGAATGGGAAAGCTGGCATAGTAAAGACTACGGTCCTTGAAGAACTTTTGCTTAACTTTCTGAATTTCGACAATAAATCGCTGCCCATTCTCAGCTTCACAGTAAATATCAAAAATAGCCTTACGATCAATAGGAGTATTCCCTAAATTCTCAGTATTTTTGAAGGTAAGGTCTTTAATGCGATGGTGTTGAGGCAACAGGGCATTTAAAAAGTCAATGGGTAAGAGCTTGTTCGGCTCAGTACCAAAGACCCGTTTAAAGCCAAAATCTGTCAGAAGATTGATATATCTGTCTTGAAGAGGATAAACCATCGAATGTAGAATTAAGAATTAAGAATTAAGAATGCTTATAGAGTAAGGATTATATTGCTCTCTCCTGGTGGGTTATTTCCGCCGCCCTGCACTAGGCATCTAATTTATTAGTCTTAATTGATGCGGGGATGGAGAGGTTGTCATTTTCTTCTCTATTATCATCTTAACTAGCCCTAATCAAGGGTAGTTTTATAAACAAGCTTAACTTAATACAAGCTAAAGATATCCAATCCAGCTCCCCTTACTCCAAATACTCCCTTAACCAAGCCTCCAACTCCTCCACAGTTCCTAAATCAAACAATACCTCACTCAGCTCATTCAACAACGCTGCTGAGAGTTGAGACACCTGCTGCTGCACTGCTTCGGGAAGTTCGCCCAGCTTGCGAGACAACTGCCGTAGGAGCAGAGTTCGTTGTCCTTCAATCACTCCAACTTCTCTACCCTTTTCCCAACCTTCTTCTCTTGATGTGTCGATGGCATTGTTAAGATCACGAAAATACTTCAGACTGTTGAGATAGCTATCTTGCTCAGTGCGAGAGAAATTGGCAATCTCGGCAACTTCAAATAACTGCTCGAAGACAGGCTCCTCTAACAGCTCAGGAGGATGGTTTAACTTAGAAAGATGTCGTAACAAAAACAACCACTTATCAAATTGTGACTCAAGTTCTTCTAGGGTTTTCGTGAATTTGGGTAACTCGATGTAAAAGAATGTCAGCTTATCATAGAACACTCGACAATCTTGATCCTTGAGCTTTACCTGATGAAGCAACTGCTCCTCATCCTCATGCTCATCAAAAATAAAATCCAGAACACCGACAGTATAGACTGCCTCTAGCTGATAGTTCCACTCCCCTTTCTGGGCTTGTTCTTGAATGGGAAAACTGGCATAGTAAAGACTACGGTCTTTGAAGAACTTTTGCTTAACTTTCTGAATTTCGACAATAAATCGCTGCCCATTCTCAGCTTCACAGTAAATATCAAAAATAGCCTTACGATCAATGGGAGTATTCCCTAAATTCTCAGTATTTTTGAAGGTAAGGTCTTTGATACGATGGTGTTGAGGCAACAGGGCATTTAAAAAGTCAATGGGTAAGAGCTTGTTTGGCTCAGTACCAAACACTCGCTTAAAGCCAAAATCTGTTAGGAGATTGATATATCTGTCTTGAAGAGGATAAACCATCGAATGTAGAATGCAGAATTAAGAATTAAGAATTCTGAAGCTCCTCTGCTATTAATTTTACCCAATTACCGGGAAGTATTTCCCTTCCTTCCACTCCCAAACAACCCCCTCGGGATCTCTTGATTGGCTCCACTCAGCAAAATCAGGAGTTGTTCGCATTTTCTTGAGTGATTTGTCAGAACATCTGAATCGCTGACAAACTTCTTTGACTGTATAGGGGCGTACTGAAAGAGCTTGAGAAGCTGTGCTGGGAGGAGTTTCTGTGACAGCCTCAACCGAGAGCGGTTGGAGAGAATAACCTGAGAGGGGTTTCCCATGAGAGTGCAATCCTTTCTCCTTGTGGTACTGAATAATCGATTCCCCTGCAAACCAATCTAATGCGGTTCTTACCCAATACCACCCAGGCTGTGGTGTTTTCTCCAAGCAAACTTCACTTCTATTGCCAGTAGCAGCAATCAAGTAATGGGTAGCATGGAACATATCTCGCTCTGGCTTTTGTATTGCTGAGGATTTTTTCTTCTTAGGCGAACATTTGAGGCAATATTTGGGAGGATTCCCCGGATAGCATTCCCGAGTTGTCATCTGCTGGCATTTGCCACAAACAAAAGTCAGAGGCTTGGTGTGAATAGTACGACTATGAGCACGAACAATGAAGGTTTGAGAAGGCATTTAAATTTTAGGTTTTAGGTTTTAGAGGAAGAAAGATGCGGTACTACCCTTTGTGAACTTTGTGTCTTTGTGGTTCATCCCAATAGCACTTCACTCCCAACTTGCCAACTGATCACTAGTATGGCGTAATAAAGAACTAATCTGACTACGGCGAGTTTCAAAGTTCAATGCCATACCGATAAAAAAGATACCAACAATCATCCCCACTATCCACTTAGTTCTGGGATAGCGGAAAATGAGTACCACTAACTGATAGAAAGTTGTGAGCAAAAAAGTTATAGTTCCCACAAATAGGAAAGCTCGCACTCGCAAAATTAAGCCGGCAAAGATGGTAATGGTACTAATGACTCCGGGGATAATGCCAGTTTCTTGATGGGAGATAAAGGCAATAAAGCAAATAGCACCACTACCCAAGATACGAAGGTAGTGACGTAATTTCCTCTGTTGGGATTGCTGCAAATACTGATCAAATTGAGCAATATAGAGCAGTGATAATCCCAAAACACTTACATACCATAAAGGATCACTCAGCTGTAGATTGTCAAACCAACGCCAGAGTAACCAATCAATTAACACCACACTAATATAGGTGAAACGGATGTTGGCATGGCGTAGGGCAATCCAACCATAAAATCCGGCTACTACTAGTAAACTCAAGTCAGATAATGGCTCAAGAGTTAGTAAAAGATTAAACAAAACTGTCACTAATGGCAGCACCAATGCAGAAAGCTTCCAGGGAGACTCAAGCCATCCCCAACTGCGCCAGGGTAGCTGGTAAATTCCATAGGCTACAACACAAGCAATAACGACTCTCCACTCATCTAGTACTGCCAACTCAGTCCAAAGTAAACGAGCATAGGCAAAGGTTCCAGCTAATTCAATTAATCCTAAATATACCCACAAGTGAAGCTCGGCAGTATTCTCTCTCTCTCTGCCCCCTTGCTCATCTAAACGTCCTTGTAGTAAAGCATAACTAGCAAGAACTAGACTTGTAGCGATCGCAACTGGTGCTAGGCTGGGTATGGTTACTAAAGCTTCGGGAACTGACAGCACTATCAGTAAACTACCTACTGCCCAGTGGATATGAGCTGTGATTTTGATTTCTCTAATACTAAGGTTGAGGAAACTCTCATGACTACGGAAGTGCCAAAACCAAGCTAAGGAACGATAAGCTAATGCGATCGCTAAGGCAACAACTGCTAGGATGATCAAACCATCAGCAGGATTTTCCCCCGGTGTCTGGAGCATCTGGTAAATTACTAGTTCATACCAGGCTAGGGAAATACCAGCAATTGCCAGGTAGGAAATCCCCTTCCAGTAAGTACGGCGACTACCGATAATCACTCCCGTTAAACCTGCACTGAGGGTAAGAAAGCCAGTATAAGCAGTGAAGTGAGATAAGCGGAAGCTGATGCCAAGTAGAGCGTATAGTAAAGGTAATTGGGCAAGACTAGTTAGTTGAGCTAAAGGAGATTGCTTTGCTAACAACCAATCCGTCAAAAGCAGGGTAAGCAGCGCCAAAATGATGTTAGCAACTGCCAAGTCTAGGGTAGAACCAGCAGCCAGCAGCATCCCCTCTGCCAGACTAATTTCCACTGCCCAAGCAATGCCATATACTGTTAAATTGTTAAGTCTTGGCCAATAACGATAGATAATGGCACTACCAGTAAGGAGAGATGCCAGAAAGTATTCCCAATTCGTAGAAAATACTTCTAGATAACCTCCGAGAAAGTGGAAAGTTAGTACCAGTAACTGCCAACAGCATAAACCAACTGCCCAACCATCAACCGCTTGAGCATACAAAGCCGCAAGAGTACCAGGAAGTTGTTTGAAGTAGGTACGCAACAGCCATAAACTGAGAATTGCGATCGCACCGACTAAAAACCAATCTGCTACTGAAAGCTGAAGTAATCCAGGAATTCCTTCCCAAAAAGACATCCCCAGGAAACTTAAGGCAAATCCTACAGTAATTCCTGCCACCAGCTGTCGCCGACAATAGCGAGTATTGAATAGCATCAATGCAGTAGCAACACCCAAGCTGACTAATCTCACTCCCGGTAAGAAAATAGTTAGCAGTTGCACCATCCCCAATGCAAACATGCTCAAGCCAGCTACTAACTTACGTCGGGGTTGAACACTGCAACTAGCCACCCAAGTCAGAGTTAGAGGAGTTAACAGCCACAAAAGTCCCCAATAGTGCCATGCATTAGTTTCAAGGATTTGCAGATCTCCATAAGTATAAGTCTCATTCCATAGCAAGACATAACTCAATCCCGATAAAGCCAAACCAAGATACCAGGCACTACTTTGCCAAATTTGTAGTTCCCTCAATAAAGCCTTCTGCCTCCTGTTCCCCTCCTTGGAGGGGTTAGGGGTGGGTTCTGCCTTCTGCCTTCTGCCTCCTGCCTTCTGCCTTCTGACAACAGTAAAACCCCACTCTCCTACCATGACTGCAAGTAAAATACCTGCCCAAACAGGTTGAGTCAAATTGGGTAATCTCCAGTCAATTACTGAAGCCAAAGTCAGCAAGCCGGTAATATGGGTCAAATAGACTAAACCAGTTCTAGTAGGAGTCCAGTAGCGAGTAACAGTTGCTAAGGTGATGGTAGACAAGAACAAATTTAGCGATCGCAAAGTAGGATTGGCTAAACTAATAAAAGTAAGTACAAATCCAAACCCAAAAGTCAGTCTTTCTGAAAAACGAGCTAACTTAGCTTGGTGTGTAGCATTAATCCTATCTGTCAATGCCACCATACCAATTAGATAGGGAAATAGAGCAAAACTCAGCAAAGCAAAGGGGTAGTTTGCCGAGTTAGTCACTTGAGTTAAAACAGCAACTACTCCTTGTTGAAACTCCAACGGCAACAATCGCCACAACAACCAGTGCGCCTGCAAGCCAACCAGAAACATCCCCAACAAGTCACGCTGTAGCCAAAACCGTTGCAAGCGATTCCCGAAAAACCACAAACCCAATGCACTGACTACTGTAGCTTGCCAGGGAAAAGATTCTTCGACTGCTACTAGCCAACCAATCAGCAGTAAAATACCACCAACAGCTTCCCAGACTTGAGATTGAAACGACGGACGTAATCCCGGTGCAATACTACTCACATAAGCACTATCATCTCTCCTTATTCTCCCCAGTTCCCCAGCTCCCCCAGCTCCTTCAGCTCCTCCACTCCTCCACTTCCCAGCTCTCTGTGGTAGTTGTCCTAATCTTGCCAATAGCCAACCACAAACACCAATAGCTAAACCTAATTGAGTGATTGGCAGTCCTTGAACAAAAATTCCCCTTCCTAAGAGTACAGCCAGAGCATAGATCACGATCAAGCTGCCAGTACGACTATCAATTAGGGGATTTGTTGAACTATCGGAAGTCTGAGCAATCCTAGAATACCTTGGTAACAGAACCGCTGCTGCTATCATACCCAAATAGACCGCTACTAGAGGAAATTCTGACCATTGCCAACCCCAGTGCAGATAACTCAACCACAACAGCAAAAAACCTCTCGAAGCTAGGCGTGAGAGGTCATTCCTCATGGTTGGATGGATAATAGTGATAGCAGTGAGAGTCAAAGCAGCAACTCCCACAACTAACCATTCCCAGGAAGGAGGAAGAACCAAGCCAAAGCTATCCATTGCCCAAAAATTTACTGGTATGAGGAGAAGACTCACCAGTTGCAATGTATGAGCAGTCAACTGCAAATTCCGTTGCTTACCAGCCCACAAACTCCCAATCCAGAAAATAATTGTATAGCCCCACAACACCCCATACTGTCCGGCAGCAGGAAAATTCTGCCATTGAGTCGCAGCCAGTACCCCAGAAGATACCACTACCAGAAACACACCCAAAAACAGTAGCCACCGAACACTCAGCTCATCTATCAGAGACTCCCACATCTGAGTAAAAAGCGGTTTTTTGGGAGTTTTAACCGGCGGTTGCTCGACTTCTATGGGATTTGCTGCGGTAATAGCTGGAGAAACTGACTCAGCAGTAACTTCTGCTGGCAGTGGTAGAGGAGAAACTAAATACCTCTGACATAGCTGCCTCACTTTATCATCACTAATCAAACCAAGGCGCAACCAAGCATCTAAACCTTCGAGCAACTCTGGCTGTGATGTCGTGACGGTAACCTCAATACGGAGGGTGCGGTTGGGTTGAGATGACATAATTTTTGGACTTTGTTATTACTCAGAAAGTCCTTTGTACGTTTTGACCAATGACTTTCAAGGTTATACTGATATTTGACCTCAGCCAGATGATAGTAGCAGCAAAATCAACAAAACTTAAATATGGCTTGCTCAAAAAGTTATAATCCTTAGTTGGAATAGATGTTAGGTGTTAGGGAAAATTTTCTGTTGTCTGATTATCTTCCTTGGTGAGTGAAAAGAAGAAAAGTTAAAGAGGAAGGTAATTTTGAAAAGAAAGAGAGTTTTTCTTTGTACTAATGACCAATGACACTAGACAAATGACAAAGCAGCAATGACATATCAGTTTTATTAGGTCAAGATAGTAGTGATTAAAAAACATAAATCTTGTCAACAAGCTAATAATACTGAGGTTGTAACGGTGTCGTCAGTTAAACCAACCATTCTGGTTACCGGAGGAGCAGGCTATATTGGCTCCCATGCAGTCCTAGCACTAAAACGTGCTGGTTATGAAGTAGTTATTCTAGATAACTTAGTCTACGGACATAAAGAGCTGGTAGAAAAAGTTTTACAGGTAGAATTAATAGTCGGTGATGTTGCAGACCGCCAACTGCTTGATAACTTATTCAAAACCCATAATATTACAGCAGTGATGCACTTTGCGGCCTATGCCTATGTGGGTGAGTCTATCAAGCATCCCAACAAATACTACTCCAATAATGTCGTAGGTACTCTAACACTTTTGCAAGCAATGCTTGCAGCATCTGTTAAAAAAATTGTATTTTCTTCTACTTGTGCTACCTATGGTGTATTAGAAACTGTTCCTATTACAGAAGACGCTCCTCAAAACCCAATTAATCCCTACGGAGCCAGTAAACTGATGGTGGAGCGAATTCTCTCAGATTTCGATAAAGCTTATGAGTTAAAGTATGTTTGTTTTCGCTACTTCAATGCTGCAGGAGCTGATCCTAGTGGATTATTAGGGGAAGATCATACACCAGAACCCCACTTAATTCCTTTAATACTGCTAACAGCTTTAGGTAAGCGGGAATCTATTTCTATTTTTGGTACAGACTATGCTACACCTGATGGAACTTGTATTCGAGACTTTATTCATGTTACTGATTTAGCAAGTGCTCATGTGTTAGGTCTGGAATACTTACTCAATGATGGTAATTCTGATGTCTTTAATCTAGGGAATAGTAACGGTTTTTCAGTCAAAGAAGTTATTGAAAAAGCTAAAGTAGTGACACAGAAGAAAATTAAAGTAGTTGAATGCAATCGTCGTCCTGGAGATCCTCCTTGTCTGGTTGGTGGTAGCGAAAAAGCTAAAAGAATACTAGGTTGGAATCCTCAATATTCATCCTTAGAAGACATCCTCTCTCATGCTTGGCAATGGCATCAGCAGCGTCATGGTTAGTTATTTGTTATTAGTCATTTGTCATTTGTCATTTTTCCTTTGGTAAGTTGTAGAGTGCGGGACAGCTTAAGCTAACGCACCCTACTAATCAATTCCCAATTCCCCATTCCCAATTCCCAAATTAAATTGATAACAAAATCTCTGCCAGACGGCGGCTATCATGCCGCAGGACAGTTTTTCCTCTAATAAAGTTGCCAGTTATTACTTTTTTGTTTACTAGCTGTCGGCATTCCTCAAGATCTGACTCAACTGGTAACTTATCTTCAGTTGCATAAATGCGGCGCATCATGTCTTGAATCGGCTCAGTATTAACAACAGCAAAATCAACTAAACTACCATCACAGTAGTAGTCCTCTATTTTTTTAAGAAAATCTGATGCCTTATAACCATAGGTTTCAGATGGATCTGTTACTAAATTAACTACATAGGTTTTGGGTGCGGAAGTTTGTTTCAATGCTTCCGGTAACCCTTCTACTAAAAAATTGGGCAGAATACTGGTAAATAAGCTTCCAGGACCGATAATTATATGGTCTGCTTCTAAAATTGCCTGTACTACTGGCTTATAAACTTGAGCGCGGCGTGAAAGATAGATATATTCAATCCTGTGCTCGAAGTTTGTGCGCAAATCGATATGGGTTTCACCAATTAAGTCGCTGCCATCATTAAGTTTCGCAATCAGCTCCACATCATTAAGAGTAACTGGCAGTACCCGACCTTCAATATTTAACAACTTGGAAATAGATTCTATACCAAAAGGGGTTCCACCTTCCCAGTCATAGGCAGCAGCCAACAGTAAGTTACCTAAGCTATGACCTTTAAGACCATCCCCCTTGCAAAAACGATAGTTGATGAAATCCCGCCATTTTTGGCTGTATTCGTCATTTGGCAGCAATTCAGAAATACATTTGAGCACATCGCCAGGAGGTAGAATACCATGTTCGTCCCGTAACCTACCACTACTGCCACCGCTATCCATCATGGAGACAACAGCAGTAACATCAAATATTTTTTTAAATTCACTGAGTACGGTGCTAACACCAGAACCACCACCAATTACTACAATTTTAGGTCGGTTGTTGTGGGTCATAAGATAAATGAAACTAAAGAACAATGCAGTTATAAATGAAAGAAAATATTTTGCTCAGGTAAAAAAAAATATCTCTACCCAAAGTAGTATGACTGGTAAGACATAGTTCAAGTATATTGTACCAACGATCACCTCTCAATCCTGTGGTGATCACGTACAAAATCTCGTTTATCAATCAAAGAAAATATTTTGCTTCCCTAAGAAAAGTATATTCACTTAAAGTATGAGTTGCAGATAAACGATTATTTATCTATAATGTAAAAATAATCACATTTGGGTAAGGTGCAAATCATGCATCTGAATCTTTGTATAGTCATGTTTTTTGATACATTAATTTTTATATAGCAACATTTAATTATACCCATAGATAGCGTTGATCAAATTCATGGGCTACATATTTTTTCTTTTTGTCCTTTACCCAAATAGCTCCAACATGTACATCACTTAACTGAGAATTAACTGAGAATTGTTATAGTAATTTACTTGATTGCTGTAATGGATAAGTAAGTAAATAAGTGTCAAAAAACAAAAGTAAATTGGTAGGGGTTGTTTTAGCTAACACGCTTGCCAATATAACTCTCCTGCAAGGATTTTAAACTATTAATTGGATTTAGGGAAAAGCTTTGCATGGAAAGGGTTAAAGCCTTTTTCTTCTTATCCTATTAACCGGTTTGAAGTGGTCTATTATTGCTTCTGCTCTGGTTGATGCTGCTATTGGGTAAAAACAGCCATCGCACCGCAATTTACTTCATATTTCTTCATCTAAATGGTGAAAATTGAAAGCTACGATAAAGATTTTGAACATTGTACCTATTTGATTGACAAAACAAAGATAGATTGTATACAGTTTAAAAGGCAGTTTAATAACTGTCCTAGGTTAAAACATCAAAGCAGTTTTCTATGTTAGTGCTTCTACCCTTCAATTAGCGTCAGTGCTTCTACCCTTTAACGTTAGTGCTTCTACCCTTCAATTAGCGTTAGTGCTTCTACTCTTCAATTACCTAGCCTTTATTAATTAAATTTTTCAGGGTCTCCTCTGTGGTAGAGAGATAATTTGGGAACATCCGATTTTTGCACATAACATTTTTAATTAAGCTTTGAAACCCTAGTATTATCGTTAGTTTGAGCGATAGATTTGCCAAATTGGCATGCTCCCGATAGTTTCATCGGTCAGAAGAACCAGTGAACAATAGCGGCGTATGTTCACGGGTGATGGATGAGTAATTCATACAAAATCCGGCTTCACTACCCTTTTTTTTTGATAGAAGGCTGACTTTGTATTGCTTATTGTGGTCTCGGAAAAACGGTTTCTCCATGAAAATAGCATTAGTACATGATTATTTAACGCAAAGAGGTGGAGCAGAGCGGGTATTTGAGTTGCTTTGCCATTACTTCCCAACAGCTGATATTTTTACCTCTTTGTATGATCCTCAGCGAACTATTGACCTAAGCGATCGCGTAGTTCATACGACCAGATTACAGAAAATTCCTAGGGCAAGTCAGTTTTTCCGACTCTTGGCTCCTTTGTATTATCCAGCCTTTCGTTCATTGAATTTGCAAGACTATGACTTGATTATCAGTAGTTGCGCTAGTTTTTCTAAGGCAGTGCGCAAAAGACCAGGAGCTCGGCATATTTGTTTCTGCCATAATATAACGCGCTTCCTGTGGAACACCAAAGTCTACTTACGAGAGTATGAAGAATTCAAATACTTCTATCCCCTAATTGAAAAAACTTTCGAGTGGATGAAGAAAGCCGACTTGCGCTATGCTCAGGAACCTGACCTGTACATTGCTAATTCAACAACGGTGGCTCGCAGGATCGAGAATATCTATAATCAGCCAGCAATGGTAATCAACTATCCTATTGATAGCAGTAAGTTCGTTTTCTCAGATCAAAAAGAAGACTTCTATTTAGTCTCATCTCGTATGCTTACCTATAAACGTATTGACATTATTATTGAAGCCTTTAATTGGTTAGGATGGCCATTGTTGATCATTGGGGAGGGACCAGAACGAGAGCGTTTAGAATCTAAAGCGTTAGAAAATATCAGATTTTTAGGACACGTCAGTGATGCCGAGCGTACTCATTTAATGGCAAAAGCTCGCTCCGTCATTGTTGCAGCTTTAGAAGACTACGGATTAGTGCCAGTGGAAGCCAATGCTAGTGGTACGCCAGTTATTGCCTATGGTGCTGGTGGAGTCTTAGATACTCAAGTACCCGGAAAAACAGGAGTCTTTTTTAAACGGCAGACACCGGAAGCTCTACAAAAAGCACTCATAAAAGCTAGTAAAATAGCTTGGGATCATGCCCAAATCCGAGACCATGCCCTAAATAATTTCACTGAACAAGTGTTCTTCGGTAAAGTTGAGGGCATAATCGAAGAAGTTGATCGAGTACAATCCTTCGATAAATCTGAACAATTTAACTGTCCAATTGTCGTAGCATAACAGTGAATGATAGCAATATCCAGGGAACGACTGAAACAGATGCAGGTTACGGACAACTGTTTGCAGTGTTGTTACGCCGACGCTTTTGGCTGTTGGGTGTATTGTGCCTTATTTTGCCAGTTACCATCCTCAGAGCTTTGAGAAAACCAACAGTCTATGAAAGTTCTATGCAGCTGTTAGTGGAGTCTAATTATCAAGAAAGACCAGATGGAACAGAGGTTGCCAGAGAGTTTGCTGACTCTAGTGTTAAGGTTGACTATGCTACTCAGCTTAACCTGATGCAGAGCTCTCAACTTATGCAAAAAGCATTGGATTTTCTTAACCCTGAATATCCTCAGATCGAGATAGATGATATTAACGAAGACTTGAGTTTAGAGCAATTGGAGGGGGATGATGATCTCGGGACTAAGCTCGGGATCATTGAGATAAAGTATAGCAGCAATGATCCGCTCGAAACCCAAAAAGTGCTTCAGGTAATGCAAAAGGTTTATCTAGACTACAACCTAGAGCAACAAAAACTACGCCTCGGTGAAGGTTTAGCTTTTATCGATAAACAGTTGCCAGAAGTTCGCCAGAACTTAGTGCAAGCTGAAAAAGCTCTAGAGAAGTTTCGCAAAAACTATAACCTCATTGATCCAACAAAACAGGCAACATCAGTAAGTACAACCATTGAATCTATCAAGAGCGAGCGACAGAAAATCAAAGCTGATTACCAAGAGACTCTCGCTAGCTATAATGCTCGGCAAGAGCAACTAGAACTTTCTCCGCAGGATGCCCTCATCTCCTCCCGTTTGAGTCAGTCTAGTCGCTACCAAGCCTTGCTTAATGAATTCCAAAAGACTGAACTAGATTTAGCGCAAAAGCGTACAACTTTTACTGATGAAAATCCCACAGTGCAAAAGTTGCGAGAACAACGCAACAGACAGCTTACCTTATTACAAGAGGAGGTGGAACGAGTTTTAGGAGGAGCTCCTGTTCCATCGAATATTTCAGAAGAAGGACTCCTCCAAGAAGGACAGTTAGTTGAATCCGATCAAAAACTAGCTGAAGAGCTTCTGACATTGCAAAAACAAATGTTAGCTTTGCAGGCTCGTGATCAAAGTCTGGCAAAAACTGAGCAGCAGCTTAGTGTAGAACTCGCTCGCCTCCCAAGGCTTATAGCGGACTACAATCGCTTACAACCAGAAGTAGAAATTCAACGTGCTACCCTGGAGCGACTTTTAGAGGCACAGCAGAAGTTGGGCATAGAAATTGCTCGGGGAGGATTTAATTGGCAGGTTGTGGAAGCACCCGAACTAGGAGAGCAAATTGGTCCCAATACTAAAGTGGACATTTTGTTAGGTTTAATAATAGGGTTATTCCTAGGAAGTGTGGCGGCTTTTGCCCGAGAAGCAGTAGATAATGCTATTCTTACTCCTGATGATTTGAAAAAGCAGGCAGCTGTACCTTTGTTGGGTATAGTTCCTAAACTACCTTTAGCTTCCGCCTCGGTAGGAACAGTCTCAGTAGGGACAATTAACCTACCTTTTAGCAAAACGCAATTCACAGCACCTTCCCTTAAGCAAACGGTTTATTGGTTACGGGAATCACTAGACCTGATTTATAAGAATATCCAACTGCTCAATTCTAATTCCAAGATCAGATCTTTAGTGGTTACTTCAGCCTTAGCCGGTGAGGGTAAATCAACCTTGAGCATGGGTTTAGCACTCAGTGCTGCTCGTTTACATCAAAGGGTACTGTTGATTGATGCTAACCTCCGCAATCCAACACTGCACATACAGCTTGATCTTCCTAATGAAAAAGGACTTTCTACTTTATTAACGGGTGAAACTAGTTTACCCAGCCCTATTAGCATCTCACCATCAGGGCCAAATATTGATATTTTAACTGCCGGACCCATACCTATAGACCCAGTCATGCTGTTGAGTTCTCCCAGAATGAAGAAGCTGATGGCAGAGTTTGAGCAAATGTATGACTTGGTAATACTGGATACTTCCCCCATCCTCGGCAAGGTAGATGCACTCGAAGCTGCTTCCTGTTGCAGTGGGGTAGTAATGGTAGGACGTATCAAATTTATAACTCAATCGGACCTAATCGAGCCAATGGCGATGTTGAGCAAGTTTAATGTGATTGGCATCATCGCCAACCAGGGTACCAAGGCTAAGGACTGGAGTTTAGACTAAATCCAATTTCAATTTTCAATTGTGCCTAACAGTACTAGGGTGTGTCTGCCAATTTAACCAATATCGACCAAAGATTACTCAGCAGACAAATGCAAGATACTCCCTTAACAATCTCCAAAATTTTACTCAAAACATCTAAAATCTCCACCATACAAATAGGCTCTTCTGCGGAACAACCAATTAATCCCTTAGCAAACTGCACCCTCAAGTGGCGATATAAACGTTTGTGGGTGAGCTACACAGAGCAACCTCAACAGCCATATTTGCCCTCCCTAGATAATCAGGAATGGTTGGTAGACTGCTTAGAGCACTCTCCAGTGCAACTAATTTGTATTGAACCCAATCTGGGTGAAGCAAGGTTGAAGCTTTGGGCGGATGCTAGTGAACGCGCTCACAAGCCAATCTTCCTCCGGATACCCTGCAACAGGAAATTACTTAGCAAGCAGCAACCTATCAGGTGGTGGTTCAAACGAGTGATTGAGTGGAGCATTGCCGCTGTGTTAGTAGTACTTCTGAGTCCAGTGCTCCTGGCACTGATGTTGTTGATGTATATTTCCTCGGAAGAGCCAGTATTTTCTCGGCAGTGGCGGGTTGGAGAACGAGGCAAACTGTTTCGAGTATTCCAGTTTCGCACAATGACAGTAGATGCCCAAATCAGGCAGCAGTATCAGAGTAAGAAAGAAGAGTGCTTGACTCCTCTAGGGCGGTGGCTACATCGTTATAGCCTCGATGGACTACCGCAGTTGTTCAACGTGTTGCGGGGTGAAATGAAGTTGTTCGGGCTCCGTGCTCGAGCACTAGATGAGGTAGCTCAGCTTAGTAAGTACGAGCTGGGAGAGTTGAGGATATTACCGGGGATGAGATGGTGAAATAAAGGAGAACTAATAGTTTGAGAGGATTCTTCCCTAGTGCTATAAATAATGAAAATTTGATAATTCATCAAATATCAATTGACGATTAAAAAATTATCAGTTAGCTTTTTGTGGTAAAGCAAATTATCTAATTTATAGCTAAGTAATCAATTATTTTTTATAAATGAAAACGAAAGAACTAATTATTGAGGCAGGTCGTACAGAGACCCAATATTGGCAGGATTTGTGGCGTTATCGGGAATTATTTTATTTCCTGGCATGGCGGGATATTATAGTCCGTTACAAGCAAACTATATTTGGTATTCTTTGGGCTTTGATTCGACCTTTTGTAACGATGATTGTTTTTACAGTCGTGTTCGGTCAGCTAGCAAAATTACCTTCAGAGGGCGCTCCTTACCCAATTTTAGTCTTTGCAGGAATGTTGCCATGGCAATTATTTGCCAGCTCGCTCTCACAAGGAGGTGTTAGCTTAATCAACAACACAGAGCTAATTTCTAAAATTTACTTTCCTCGCTTGATCGTACCTGCTAGTTCTGTAATTGTCAGCTTTGTAGACTTTTTAGTTTCTGGCATGATGTTGCTAGGATTGATGGCTTGGTATGACTTTGTACCTAGCTGGCGTATTCTCACACTACCACTATTTATCTTGATTGCTTTGTTGACCTCAATGGGTGCAGGTCTCTGGATTGCAGCATTAAGTGTAAGATACCGAGATTTTAGCCATGTTGTGCCATTTATTATACAGTTGGGTCTCTACATATCACCGGTTGGTTTTAGTAGTTCTATTGTGCCGGAACAATGGCGTTTATTGTATTCTTTAAACCCTATGGTAGGAGTAATTGATGGTTTCCGCTGGGCTATTTTAAGGGGAGATACTAACCTCTATTGGCTGGGATTTAGCATGTCTTTGGCATTAGTTTTTCTACTGTTTACCAGTGGTATTTGGTTTTTTCGTCAAATGGAACGCACCTTTGCTGACGTGATTTAGGTAGGAGTTGAGATTGTGTCAGACACAATTATTGATGTTCAAAATCTGAGCAAAAAATATTTAATTGGTCATCAAATGAATTACTCTCTTAGAGAGAGTATAACTGAGCAAGCAAGAAAAATATATTCAACTGTTTCTGGAAAAAAGTTACCAAACTCAGCTTATGAAGAGTTGTGGTCACTCAAAGATGTTTCTTTTGAAATTAAACAAGGAGATAAAGTAGCGTTCGTTGGGAGGAATGGTGCTGGTAAATCAACCTTATTGAAAATTTTAAGCCGAATTACAGAGCCTACTAGAGGGAAAATATCGATCAAAGGGAGGGTAGCAAGTCTGTTGGAGGTAGGCACAGGTTTTCATCAAGAACTAACAGGTCGTGAAAATATCTATCTGAACGGCTCTATTTTAGGTATGAGCAAGGTAGAAATTAAAAATAAGTTTGATGAAATTGTCGCTTTTTCAGAAGTAGAAAAGTTTTTAGATACGCCAGTAAAGCGTTATTCTTCTGGAATGTATGTGCGTCTAGCTTTTGCTGTTGCTGCTCACCTAGAGCCAGAAATCTTGGTAGTGGATGAGGTATTAGCAGTAGGAGATGTAGAATTTCAAAAGAAATGTTTGGGCAAGATGAACAGTGTCTCCCAAGAAGGACGGACAGTCTTGTTTGTCAGTCATAATATGATTGCCGTGAAAAATCTCTGCCAAAGAGCTATCTGGCTTGATCGTGGACAGGTAAAAGAAGACGGTAATTCCTCTCAAGTAGTTTCTAGCTATCTTCATTCCTATAGTTCAGAGGTTAACGAGCAAGTCTGGGATGATATTGAGACAGCACCAGGAAATGATCAGGTGCGTTTGCAACGGCTGTGTGCAAGAGCTGACAAAGGAGCGCCTTCTGATCAAATTACAATGGCAGCACCAATATTGATAGAAGTAACATTATGGAATCTAGTGCCTAATACCCATTTACACGTTACCTTGCATGTGATCACTGAGGATAATATCACTGCATTTACTACTGCTTCCGATGACTGCAACTTGTCAGTTGGACTATACCGCTATGCTTGTCATATACCCAAACATTTCCTGAATAGTAGTCTCTATAAAATTAAGCTTTTAGTTGTCAAAGAATTAACTCGCGTTATTTTTAAATTAGAAGATGCAATATCTTTTGATGTGAAGGACATGCGTGATCAAGAATATGGTGATCACGAAAAAGAAGATGGTGTAATTGCACCACAGCTAGATTGGGAAGTAGAGTATATGAACCAAGATGCTTTGAATTTGTTAGATCGTATGTAATGAGTTTATTAACTCGTTACATACTAAGAGTGAGATATTGTTGTATTTCAATCTTCTTTAAAGCCAGGGTATAAGACCATAAATTAGGGAGTTTAATTTTATTGTCATGATAATAACTGATGATTTTGTTTATATCCATTTTCCTAAAACTGGTGGCACATTTGTCTCTAAAGTACTTACAGAACTTTATCAATATAAGAGGCAATATAAAATTTTAAAAAGTTTTCCCAAAACCATCAAAAATAATATAAACAACCGTTATAAAATTCAGTTACGGGGTTTTATTGAACTCGGTATTGGTGAATTTGGTCAACATGCACCATGCCACCAAATACCAGAAGAACATAGGAATAAACCGATATTAACAAATATTAGAAATCCTTATGATCGCTATGTTTCACATTATGAATATCAATGGTGGAAAAGGCGTCCTGAGGATGATTTTGAATTTTATACTCTAAAAGATTTGAAAGAAAAATGTCCGAAGTTTCCAGACTTAGATTTTGAAGAATATCTAAATCTTTGGAACTCTATTTGGCTTCCAGATAAAATCAAAAAAAGGGCAAATATAGATTTAAAAATCGAAAAAAGCTTTGGTCTTGAAACATATAACTTTATAGAATTTTATTTTAAAAATCCACCAAAAGTGATCCATGAAGTTTATCATAATTATCAAAATTATACTTTAGAAAAAAAATATAATTTTGATATGTTTAATGACATCCATTTTTTGAAAATGGATCAATTAAATTCAGATTTATATAATTTTCTTCTTAACTTGGGGTGGAAAAAGAATGAAATTTCATTTATTCTAAATTCTGATAAAATTTTGCCTCCAGGAAGTGCAAGAACTAAAGAACAAACATGGCAAAGGTACTATACTCCAGAACTTAAAGATTTAATTAGACAAAAAGATAAATTTATTTTTGAAATTTTCCCAGAGTTTGATGTTTAGTTAAAACGCTGAGTAAATGAGGCATAATTATGACTGGGTACTTAGATCCTCTATACGCAAAATCACTAGCAGAGTTTGGTTTTCCACGTTTATTATCTAAAAGCAAAGGGTGGATTTTAGAGCGACAAATATTTAATTTCCCTTACCAAGATGCTATCGGTTGCTATCCTCTCTTTAGTTGCCAAGATTGGCTTATGCTTCACGAAGATTTAAATAGTATTGGCAATCAATTAGTCAGCTTAGTTGTTGTTACTGACCCCTTTGGTAACTATAATTTTGAATATTTAAATGAATGCTTCAAAAATAAAGTAATTCCTTTTAAAGAACATTTTATTATTGACCTTGAACACCCATTAGATAAGTTTGTGTCTAGTCATCACCGCCGTAATGCCCGTAAAGCTTTACGAGATATTCGTGTAGAGAAATGCCAAAATCCGATGGAATTTAAAGAAGACTGGATAAAACTTTATGATGTTTTGATAAAAAGGCATAATATCCGGGGAATTGCAACATTTTCCGAGCAGTCTTTCATCAAGCAGTTACAGACTCCAGGAATTTTAATGTTCCGTGCTGTGCATCAAGAAGTAACTGTTGGCATAACTTTATGGTCTGTTCAGTCTAATATCGGTTATTATCATCTAGGGGCATATAGTGAAATAGGCTATCAACTACGTGCCTCTTTTGCTCTATTTTGGTCAATCATTGAACATTTTTCCCAAACTAATCTGCGTTGGCTTGATCTTGGTGCAGGTGCAGGGATAAAGCAAAATAGTACAGATGGTTTAAGTAGATTTAAATCTGGGTGGTCAACAGGAACTAAAACTGCCTATCTTTGTGGTCGTATCTTTGATCAAGAAAGATATTCTGAAATGGTGCAAGCTAAAGGAATTTCTGCAACTAATTATTTTCCTGCCTACCGAGAGGGTGAGTTGAGATAGCTTATATAGTTGACAATTTATATATTTAAATGTGAGGCAAAAAGTAATGGTAATCCAAGAGTTGATCCCCCTTGATTCTCCTTCTAAATGGCAACAAACATTAACAGGTATTCAACACACATTTTTCCATACATGGGAAAATTGTAAGGCAATGTATTTAAGTAGTAAATTTGAAACTTATCTTTATCATTTTGCTACAGATGATATTAAAATTATTTGTCCAATTGCTGAGAGGAAATTTAGTGATTATGTTGATATTTTAACTCCCTATGGTTTTTCTGGCTTTGTTGGCAATGGTGACTTACCGGAGTTTTCATCTCATTGGAAAAAATTTATTAAAAATCGAAATTATGTCTGTGGTTATATTGGGTTAAATCCCATATTTGATAATAGTACTTATTTTAACCATGATGAAGCTCAACAATATAATAATATTTATATTTTAGATCTGACATTGACTGAAGAAGAGCTTTTGAAAAATCTTTCTAAAAATCGCAAGAGACAAATCAAAAAATGGCAAAAAAGTGGTTCTAATTATATACTAGAAAAATCTTCTTTAATAAATTTTTTCTTGGATAATTATCATGATTTTGTTTTAGATAGAAAAGCTGCAAGTGTTTACAATTTTTCCAAAGAAACTTTATCTTTTTTATTGAATTTAGAGAATATTTTACTTGTTGGTGCAGGCAACTCAAATAAAGTAGAAGCTGTTTCTGTATTTGGTTATACTCCCCATGTAGGTGATTTTTTATTTAATATCTCCTTGCCTGAAGGTAAACAGCATTCTGTTGCACTTCTCTGGTACGGTATAACCCAGCTTAAATCGCTCAATATTCCTATCTTTAATTTTGGTGGTGGCATTCGTGAAAATGATAAATTAGCTGAATTTAAAGAGCGATTTGGTTCTCAAAAGTTACCATTAAAATGCTTGAAAGAAATTTACAATCCAGAGATTTATCAAAAATTGTGCCAACAGGTGAATGCTGATCCAAATGATATGACAGGCTATTTCCCTCCCTACAGAAAACCTTGATAGATTAAACCGAGTTATAAAGTAGTTAAAAGTATGCTGATTAATTTATATAAACGATTGCTATCACTAAGAATATACCTAATATGATGTACAAAAAATCTGCTAAATTTTATGATACTATTCATCATTTTCTAGATTACAATGCTTCATCAAAAAAACTGAATACCTTAATCAAAAAACATAATCCCAATGCAAAGACCTTACTTGATGTAGGTTGTGGCACTGCAAAACATCTTCAATACTTACGAAAATACTATTATGTCGAGGGTCTTGATCTTTGCTCCGATCTACTGAAATTTGCCCGTGAGAGATGCCCTGAAGTCAGCTTTCACCAGAGGAATATGACTGATTTTAATTTGGGTCGTACTTTTGATGTAATTACTTGCTTGTTTGCCTCGATCTCTTATGTCAAGACTGTAGAGTGTTTAGACCAGGCGGTAGCTTCTATGGCTCGTCACTTACGACCTGGTGGAATAATGATTGTTGAGCCTTGGGTTAATCCAGAAAGCTATTGGAGAGATAAGGTAGTCGCTAATTTTGTAGATGAGCCTGATCTGAAAATTACTTGGATGTATACTCACGAAATCGACGGTTTAGTCTCTGTATTTAATAGCCACTACTTGGTAGGTACTCCCCAAGGAATTGAATATTTCACTGAAAAGTACGAAATGGGTTTGTTTACCCAGGAGCAGTATTTAGACTCATTTCGAAAAGCTGGATTAGAAGTTTACTACGACGATAAAGGTGTACTAGTTGAGCGAGGTATGTACATAGGTGTGAGTCCTGAAAATTGCTCATATAATAAACATCTAAAAAAATTAGTTTTCACCTAGATAAGATGAGGGTTTGAGATTCTTTTCCGGAGATGTTTACTATCAGAAACATAATTATATAGCTCAATAATAGCTATAAAAAGATTTAATACAAGTTGTATCGTGAGACAATAATTCGTGAAACTTACTAAACTTACTACTACTAATGAACTAGCGATTTTTAGCGGTTCCCCTGCTTTCGATAAGAAGCTCCATGTTGGTCGTCCCAATATCGGTAACCGAGAACATCTCCTCGCTCGTATTAATGATCTACTAGATAGAAGATGGCTCACTAATAATGGTCCTTATGTTCAGGAATTTGAACAATTAATCGCAGACAAAGTAGGAGTTAAGCACTGTATTGCCATGTGCAATGCAACTGTGGCTCTGGAAATTGTGATTAGAGCAGCTGGACTTACTGGTGAGGTTATTGTCCCTTCTTTCACATTTGTTGCTACAGCTCATGCTCTCCAGTGGCAAGAAATTACACCTGTCTTTTGTGATATAGATAATCAAACTCATAATATTAATCCTTCTCAAGTAGAACGGATGCTCACACCGCGCACTACAGGTATTATCGGTGTGCACCTTTGGGGTAGGGCTTGTGACATAAACGCCCTAACAGATATTGCCCAACGCCATAATCTCAAACTGCTATTTGATGCAGCTCATGCTTTCGGCTGCTCCTATCAAGGAAAAATGATTGGTAGCTTTGGCAATGCTGAGGTTTTTAGTTTTCATGCCACCAAGTTCTTCAATACCTTAGAAGGTGGAGCCGTGGTTACAAATGATGATGAACTCGCAGCCAAAATGCGCCTAATGAAAAACTTTGGTTTTGCTGGCTATGACAATGTCATCTACCTCGGTACTAATGGCAAAATGAATGAGGTATCAGCAGCCATGGGTTTAACCGGGCTTGAAAGTTTAGAGGAATTTATCGCTACGAACTATCGCAATTATCAGCAATATAAACAGGAACTAGCGGATATCCCTGGTGTGCAGCTTACTACTTACGATGAAACCGAGAAATGCAATTACCAATACATCATTTTGGAAATTGAGGAATGTATTACACAAGTTAGTCGTGATCAATTGGTTGAGATTCTCAATGCTGAAAATGTTCTAGCTCGACGCTATTTCTTCCCAGGTTGCCATCGTATGGAGCCTTACCGTTCCTACTATCCCCACGCTGGGTTACTTTTGCCAGAGACAGAGAAATTGACAACACGTCTGATGTCTCTACCGACAGGTACAGGGGTTGGAACAGCCGAAATCTCCCAAATTTGCCAAATTATTCGTTTGGTAGTAAACCATAGTTCTGAGATCAAGGCAAGATTACTAGAGCAAGTTACTAATGAAGCACCTACACCAATAGCTTTTTGAATTTTTCTTCTTACCAATTAGCAGATCCTAACGGAGTTATTCGATGAAAGTAAGCGTACTTATGATAACTTACAATCACGAGAAATTGATTGCTCAGGCTATAGATAGTGCCCTAATGCAGCAGGTAAACTTTGACTATGAAATTGTCATTGGTGAAGATTGCTCGACCGATAAAACACGAGAAATTATCATTGACTATCAAAAAAAGTATCCTGATAAAATTCGCCTCTTACTACATGAGAAAAATTTGGGAGGGGGAGGACTTCATAATGAGTCACTCGTCTATAAGGCTTGTCAAGGCGAATACATAGCCTGGCTTGAGGGAGATGATTATTGGACTTCGCCCCATAAGCTGCAAATGCAGGTGGATTTCTTAGATAAATATCCGGACTGTGTGTCTTGTTTTCATCCTTATATAGACATTTATGAAGATGAAAGTCAAGCACCAGAAATATGTAAACCTGCTCTTGCTGCATCTAAAAAAAGAATCTTCACTTTTGAAGAGTTATTAGAAAGTCAGGGTTTATTGGAAGGGAACATCATACATTTAAATGCAATGATGTCTCGTAATGGTCTACGAAATGACTTCCCTGACTGGTATTATACATGTGGTGGAATAGGAGATTGGGCTCACAGTATCTTGACTGCACAACAAGGTAATATCGGATATATTGACGAAGTGATGGCTGCATATAGGATACATGGTGGAGGTTCTTATACTTCTTCTAGCATTATCAAAAAACTAAAAACTAGAATTAATTTTTTCCAGAATCTTAATACTCACTTAAATTTTAAATATAATAATTTATTACGTTCAAGAATATCTGATTGTTGCTATGAGTTATGCAAAGAATATGCAATAAATGAACAATTTACCGAAGCCAAAAAATATCTCCTTGATTGTTTTTTAGGTGCACCATTTAATAGACATGTATCAAGAAAAAAAATCTTAAAATTATTTGTTTATTTGTATTTTGTTCGTTTCAAGAGTTTTAAAGATGATTTCAGTACAGAAACTAGATACGTCGAGCTTTGACAAAGTATACCCCCTACTTCGAGAGCACGATCCATCTTTGACAGAACATACTTGGAAAAGCCTATTCAATTATCAATGGTCAAGAGAGGAAGAATACTGTGGTTATGGATTATTTGACGACCAAGAAGTAGTAGGATTTATCGGATTGCTTTTCACTAAGCGAGTGATTGCTAACAAATTTCAAAACTTCTGTAACCTTACTACCTGGGTCGTCAAAGAGCAATATAGAGACCGTAGCCTATCTCTGATGCTACCTATCTTGAGGCTAAAGAATCATACTATTACAGATTTGAGTGCTTCCGATGGGGTAATTCGGATCTCCAAACGATTAGGTTTTCAGGAATTAGATGCCAGGGTAACAGTTCTTTTCCCATCGGGAATATTGGGGAGTAGTCTTCTTTTCAAAAACTTGCAAATTACTCAAAATCAAGATATAATTAGTAAGACCCTAAAAGATAATGACCTGCAAGTATTTCAAGATCATCTACCTTATCCCCATTGCGGTCATTTACTAGCCTACAATAGCAGTGGTTATTGCTACGTAATTTATACCGTAGTTAAAAATCATAAATTGTCCCATTGCTATATTCAATATATCAGTAATCCAGAGCTATTCTCCAAATATAGCCTGGTAATTAGAGCAAAAATTGCCAAGGGTGGTCATACTCCAATTGTTGTTGTAGATTCTAGGATAGTTCGAGAGCTAAAATTGCCGTTTAGCTACGAGTTACCCTTACAGTTGACCAAGCTTTATAAATCAAATAATTTGAGAGCAGAGCAAATTGATAATTTGTATTCAGAACTGGTGTTGCTGAATTTCAGCACCTTACCAGCGAGCTTTAGAGAGTTGTGGAATGAAGTCAACTTTCGGTCTCGTTTGCGGCAGTTTTTTTTGGGCAAATAGACTATTACTTTACAGAGTACATCCAACGCCTCTAAATAAGAAGGGTGCAACTATTAAATAATTATTATCTGACTTAACTGTAAGCATAATACTATAGTCAGTGTCAGGGAAGCATTGATTGTAACCATACTAGTTAAAGTATTTCAACCATGACAACTGAAACTAAAGACATAGGCAGCCAAATTAAGCAATTTATCTTGGATACATTCCCTCGCGCACGTCAACAGTCACTGGTTGAAGATGACGCTCTTTTAGGTAGCAATCTTGTTGATTCTCTAGGAGTTTTAGAGCTAGTCACTTTTGTCGAAGCAGAATTTGGTATCACGGTTTGCGATGACGAACTTTTGCCAGAAAATTTCGAGACTATCCAGCGTATAACCAATTTTGTTAAAGCCAAGCTCGATAGTAATTAAAAGTGAGGCAAGACCTAGCTAAAAAAAACTGAATAACCTTGAGCTGAGGTTGCTCCTAACTCATGTTAATTAAATATTTCCCCTAAATAGAGAAATTATGGATTTCCTGATTCATCATCTATTACGCAGGAGTGCGCTGAACTATCCTGAAAAAGAGGCATTAGTCCACGGGGAGCAGCGCTTGTCCTATGCAGAAGTCGCCAAACAAACTGCGGGTCTTGCTTATGGCTTGCGCAAGATTGGTCTCCAACGGGGCGATCGCATCGGTATTTATCTTGAGCCCTCAGTCCCTCAGGTTCTTTCCATCTTCAGTATTTCCCAAGCAGGAGGAGTTTTCGTTCCCATCAACACTCTCTTGTTTCCGGAGCAGGTAGCTCATATTGCCAGAGATTGCCGGATGAAGGGACTAATCACAACTAGTAGTAAACTATCCTCCTTAGCCCCCGCCCTTAAGGAACTCTCATCTCTAGAGTTCCTAATAGTGTTATCTGACGCAGAGCCTCCAAACCTCCACATTCCTAGCCATAATTTCGAGGACTTGTGCCAGTTACTGCCCCCAGAAACATGGGATGAATTCAGCATAGAAGTCGATCTAGCAGCCCTCCTCTACACCTCTGGCTCAACAGGGAAACCCAAAGGAGTTATGCTCAATCACGCCCAAATTATAGCGGGAAGCTCAATTGTCTCGAACTACCTCAGTATCACGGCTGCTGACCGAATTTTAGCAGTTCTGCCCTTCAGTTTTGATGCTGGTCTCAATCAACTAATCACCGCTTTTGAGCAAGGCAGCACCCTGGTTTTGATGACGTTTACGTTTGCCAGGGAAATTACTCAAATGCTCTTGAAAGAGGAGATTACTGCTCTAGCAGGAGTACCTACCCTTTGGAGCCTACTGAGCCGTCCAAGTTCATCAGTCCATAAGCACTCCTTTCCCCACTTACGTTATATCACCAACACCGGTGGAGCCATGCCACAAAATGTACTGGCAGCCCTACGTCAGCTTTTACCAACGACTGAGATTTTCCTCATGTATGGACTGACTGAGGCATTCCGCTCAACCTATCTACCACCAAAAGAATTAGACCGTCGCCCTACTTCCATGGGCAAAGCGATCCCCAACACAGAAATTCTGGTGATCAACGATAAGGGTCAACTCTGCCAACCAGGGGAAGTAGGGGAGTTGGTACATCGGGGACCAACGGTTTCTATGGGCTACTGGGGACAACCGGAACTCACTGCTCATCGTCTGCGCCCCCACCCTCTCGTGGAATCAGAACTGATGAACGGAGAAAAGGTCTGTTATTCCGGTGACTTGGTCAAGATGGATGAAGAAGGATTCCTCTATTTTGTTGGTCGCCGCGACACCATGATTAAATCCTCTGGATTCCGCATTAGCCCCACCGAAGTAGAAGAAGTACTGATGCAGAGTGGTTGGTTACAAGGAGCAGCAGTCATTGCTATTCCAGATGAGGTATTAGGGCAAGCTATCAAGGCATTGGTGGTGGCGAAGGAAGAGGTAAGTCTTGATACCGATGCGCTGCTGACATTCTGTGGAGAGCAATCACCCCATTACATGGTGCCGAAGGTAGTGGAGGTTCTTGATGAGTTACCGAAGACAACAAGCGGCAAAGTAGACTATCCAGCACTACGGAGGCGAGAACAGAGTTAAACATGGATCAAGTTAAAAACCTTGTCAGCCAGTATTTTGGCACATCGAGTAGAGAACTTCATCTTGGTGGTATACCAATCGGTAAGATCGCTGCTGAATATGAAACTCCTCTGTTCGTCTACGACTCTCAGGTATTAGACCAGAAATGGAATCTGCTACGCAAAACCCTGCCACCAGAGTTTGCCATTAGCTACTCGGTTAAGGCTAACCCCAACCCTGCTATCCTCAAGTTTTTCTTGGATAAGGGAGCTGGTCTGGAAATTGCCTCAGCAGGAGAGTTTCACCGGGCTCTCAGTGCTGGATGTCCACCCGATGAGATCTTGTTTGCTGGACCTGGTAAGACCTCAGCTGAATTAGAACTAGTTCTAAGTAAAGGTATTGGCGAAATTCATATCGAGTCACTCCTAGAAGCTCAGAGAATCAGTGCTATCAGCAGCAAACTAGGTGTGCCAGCTAAAGTTGCCGTGCGCGTCAATCCTACCGGAGATGCTCAGGGTGGCGCGATGCGTATGGGAGGTAAACCGCTACCCTTTGGGGTCGATGAGGAAACTCTGGACACTGTGCTAGATCAGATCTTGCCTGATAAATTCCTTGATTTCCAAGGGCTTCACCTGTTTACTGGAACCCAAATCCTAGATTACGAGATTTTAGTTGATCAATACCGCAAAGGGCTAGAAATTGCTAAACGAGTTGCTCAAAGGCTAGAGCATCCTCTTAACACCATAGATTTTGGGGGGGGTCTGGGTATTCCTTATTTTGCCAAGGAACAGGAACTCGATATGGAGAAGCTCCGAGAAGAGTTAGCGGTGTTGATGGCACAAATCAAAGATGAACCACTGTTTGCTGGAACCAAGTTAATGGTAGAACCGGGTCGCTACCTGGTAGGAGAAGGTGGTATCTATGTCACACGGATTAATGATATCAAAGTCTCCCGTGGCAAGAAATTCCTGATCGTTGATGGTGGTATGCATCACCACCTAGCTGCCTCAGGGAATCTGGGTCAGACAATTAAGCGCAATTACCCAGTCGCGCTGCTGAACAAGCTTATTGATACCCCAGAAGAAACTGTTGATGTGGTTGGTCCCCTGTGTACTCCATTAGATGTCCTAGCTCGGAGAGTCACACTGCCTAAAGTTGAAGTGGGTGATTTAGTTGGGGTCTTTCAATCTGGAGCTTATGCTCGCAGTGCCAGTCCTTTAGGATTCCTGAGTCATGCAACACCTCCTGAAGTCTGGGTTGAGGGAGGACAAACTTACCTAATTAGTGAACGTGGTAGCTGAGTAGGGTCTGCTGAATAAGTCAAATGGGAATGCTTTTTGAAGTAATAAGTAATAAGTAATAAGTAATGAATTAATTATCTCTCGATAAAGATTAAAAGGAAAAAAGTATGAAACCATCTTTAATCACTAAAGTTAATCGACGTGTTAAGCGGCTGCGGAAAAAGTTTGCCCAGAAAAGCTTGATCCTGATGTATCACCGTGTTGCCGAGAAGGATGTGGATCCTTGGTCATTGTGTGTGACGCCGGAACATTTTGCACAACATCTAGAAGTTCTGAAAAAACATGCTCATCCTGTTCGTCTTAAAGAATTAGCTCAAGCACATCAGGAAGGAAAAGTTTCTCAGGGAGCTGTGGCTATTACCTTCGATGATGGTTATGCCAATAATCTCCACCAAGCTAAACCCTTGCTAGAGCGTTATAGCATTCCAGCAACAGTCTTTGTCAGCAGCGGGTATCTTAACAGTAACCGAGAGTTTTGGTGGGATGAACTGGATCGAGTCTTGCTGCAACCAGGTAGATTACCAGAGAAACTATCCCTGAGTATCAACGGCAGCACTCACCAGTGGGAGTTAGGAGCAGCCGTTGATTACAGCGAAGAGGAACATCAACGCGATTATACTAACCAAGCCTGGGAAGCTAAGCCTGGAACTAGGCTTTTTTTCTATCACTCAGTTTGGGAACTGTTGCAACCTTTACCAGAGCAGCAGCGGTACCAAGCAATGGATGAAATCCTAACTTGGGCTGAGGCTGAATCGGTAGCTCGCGAAACTCACCGTTCCCTTTTCCCTGAAGAAGTCCATACGTTAGAGCAGGGGGGAGTGGTAGAAGTAGGAGCTCATACTGTGAATCACCCCTTGCTATCTGCTCATTCAACAGTACTGCAACGAGATGAAATCAAGCAAAGCAAAGTCGATTTGGAGAAGCTTTTAGGTCATCCAGTCAACACTTTCGCCTATCCATTTGGCGCTTACACAAAAGAAACTGTCCCTCTGGTTGAGGAAGCAGGATTTGTCTGCGCCTGTTCTACAGTTGAAGATACAGTCTGCTGGGATAGCGAGCGCTTTGAGTTGCCGCGCATTGACGTGACTAACTGGAATGCGAAAGAGTTTGAGCAGCAGTTGTTGAGCTGGTTACGCAGTTAAATAAATTGATAGTTTCCGATACTATCCGCTTTCCTTACTGGGTGCATTTTTAGTATAAATTACTGGTAGGAGTTTGATGAAATGAGTAGCAAACCTTTAGTCTCTGCTATCATCATCTTTTTAAATGAAGAGAAATTCATCCAAGAAGCGATCGACAGTGTATTTGCTCAAACCTATGATAATTGGGAACTGTTATTAGTGGACGACGGCTCTACTGATCACAGTGTCCAAATTGCCCAACGCTGCGCAGAGCAATATCCAGAAAAGGTGCGTTATATAGAACACCCCAATCATGCTAATCGAGGTATGAGTGCTTCCCGAAATCTGGGTGTTCGCAGTGCTAAAGGCAAATATATTTCTTACTTGGATGGTGATGATATTTGGTTACCAAACAAACTCGAAAGACAAGTGGAAATCTTGCAGTCGAACCCTGAAGCAGTCATGGTTTATGGTCCGCTTCAGTTATGGTATAGCTGGGCAGGAAACCCTGAAGATCGTAAGCGTGAATGTTTGTATGGTGTAGATGCTAATGGTATGCATCCCTACAGTAACACTTTAGTCAAGCCACCACAGCTGCTGACTCTCTTCTTACGAGATGAAGACTTTATACCTAGTAGTATCTTGGTAGAGCGAGAGATTATAGAACGTGTAGGTGGCTACGAAGATATTTTTCGGGAAGGTTATTCTGATGCAGTCATTTTCGTCAAGCTCTGTCTCACCTCAAGTGTGTTTGTGTCTGGTGAGTCTTGGTATAAGTATCGGCAGCATCCAGAATCCTCCACTCATCAATCCTGGGTTAGAGGAGACGAGGATGCCGAAGCCATATTTTATTTGAACTGGATTGAGAAGTATTTCTCTCAACAAGGGGTCAAAGATACCGAAGTTTGGCAGGCGCTACGCACAGCATTATGGCCCTATCGTCATCCTCGGTTGAAACGTTTATTAGAAATTTACCGACATCCCATCAGATATATAAAAGAGCTAGTGAAGCTGATAGGAAGACTGATATTGCCTGCCTCTGTGCGCTGTTGGCTAAGGACTCAATGGCAAGGGAATAAATACTACCCACCTTTAGGAGAGTGAAGGAAAATGAGTAATACACCCCTAGTCTCGACCATTATGATTTTCTTCAATGAAGAGAAATTCATACAGGAAGCTATTGATAGTGTGTTTGCCCAAACCTACGAGAACTGGGAACTGTTGCTGGTGGATGATGGTTCAACTGATAAAAGTACCGAAATTGCCCGACGCTGTGCGACACAATACCCTGATAAAGTACGCTATCTCGAGCATTATGGTCATGAAAATCGGGGCATGAGTGCAACCCGTAATTTAGGTCTCCAAAATGTTCAAGGTGAATACATTGCACTCTTAGATGCTGATGATATTTGGTTACCACAAAAACTGGAAAAACAGGTGAATATTCTCAATACTCAGCCTGAGGTAGCAATGGTCTTTAGTCCATCTAAATTATGGTATAGCTGGACGGGGAATGTAGAAGACAGCCAACGTGATTTTATTGAAGAAGCTAGTATTGAGACTAATACAGTAATTAGACCGCCAAAGTTATTAATCTGGTCTACACTTAAGACCAAAGTTTTTTCTGCTAGCACTTGTAGTATGTTATTGCGTTCTGAAGTTTTTGAACGGTTAGGAGGATTTGAGAACAAATTCCGAGGTCTATACGAAGATCAAGCTTTCCTGACTAAGGTTTATTTACATAAACCTGTTATGGTAATAAGTGATTGCTTGGATTGGTATCGACAGCATCCAAATTCCTGTGTGGCAATTAACTACAAGAAAATCAAAGCAGAACGTCTAGTTTTCTTGGAATGGGTAGAAGATTATTTGTCTAAACAAGGAGTCAAGGATACTGATGTTTGGCAGGCTTTGGGAGAGGAGCTATGGCCCTATCGCCATCCGAAATTATCCAATTTGTTAGAAACTTACCGACATTTTAACAAACAACTCAAAGAACTGGTCAAACGAATAGGCAGATGGATATTGCCTGTCTCTGTCCGTTATTGGCTACGTACTCAATGGCAAAGAGATAAGTACCGCCCACCATTAGTATGATACCAAATCCGGTGATAGTTGTATAGGTTATTAGGGAGGCTAGTCAAGAGCTAACGAGCAACAAGCAACAGTATCACCAGCTAAATTTATTATTTAATCTATCAAATTGAGAATTTCACATCATGCATTTTATTGTTACCGGAGGAGCTGGATTTATTGGCTCCCATGTTACAGAGCAGCTACTATCAGAAGGTCATTATGTTACTGTAGTTGACAACCTTATAACAGGTAGCCTAGACAATCTACCTGAACATTCTCACCTTAAATTCCTGGAAAAAGACATACTTGCCTGTCAGCCGGAAGACTTTAGCAAACCAATTGACGGTATTGCTCATTTAGCTGCAACTCCATCAGTTACCGAATCTTGGTTGAAGCCTTTAGCGGCTCATCACAATAATCTCTCGGCAACCATAGCAGTTATTGAACTGTGCCAAGCCTTAGAAATTCCCCGCTTAGTCTTCACTAGTTCGGCAGCAGTTTATGGCAATCCTGTTCAACTCCCTATCACCGAAACTCACCCAACTTCTCCCATATCTCCCTATGGTTTACAAAAGCTGGTGAGTGAGCAATATGCCAGCTTATTTGCCAAACACTTCAATTTTTCGATGGTGGCATTACGCCTATTTAATGTCTTTGGTCCTCGACAAGTCCCTAACTCTCAATATTCTGGCGTTATCTCTATCTTTGTTAATGCTATGCGACAAGGGTTACCGATCACAATTTATGGAGATGGGACACAGACAAGAGACTTTGTTTATGTTAAGAACGTAGCCAATGCCTTTGCCAAATCTTTAACAACTTCCCTTGCTTCTGGTTCATGTATTATTGCTAATATAGGTACGGGAAAATCTATTTCTTTAGTTGAGCTAGTTGATATTCTCAAAACTTGCTTTCCTCAGTGGCAATCAAAACTCAACTTTGCCTCGCCTCGCCCAGGAGATATCAAGGATTCGCAAGCTGATATCTCTAGTGCATCTTCTTATTTAGACTTTATACCTCAATGGTCAGTAGAGTCAGGTTTACAGTATTTAATCGAATCCTTAGATTCCTTGCAAAAACATTAGAGCAGGGTAAGGGGTGCATCAATTAATAGTAGCGATAGTAAAAAAGATAAGGTAATTTCCTTTGCAACAGCTATTTTCTAACAAATAATTTTAACTTTTGTAGAAAACTTTGATGTACCCCGAAAAGTGAAATGAATCAAAAACCGCTTATTTCTGGCATCATGATCTTCTTCAATCCTGGTAAGTTTATTGAAGAAGCGATCGCCAGCGTATTAGCTCAAACCTATGATAACTGGGAACTGTTGCTAGTAGATGATGGCTCTACCGATGAGAGCACAGCTATTGCCTTGGAGTATGCTCAAAAATACCCCGAAAAAATACGCTATCTGGAGCACGAGGGTCACCAGAATCGGGGTATGAGTGCAACTCGCAATCTAGGTATCAGCCATGCTCAAGGTGAGTATGTCGCCTTCTTGGATTCTGATGACGCCTGGTTCCCACGCAAACTGGAAGAGCAGCTAGCAATTCTGGAATCACACCCTTCAGCTGCCCTAGTTTTTGGTCCTATTCAATGGTGGTATAGCTGGACAGGGGAGCCTGAGGATCTCCAACGTGACTTTGTGACCACGTTTAGTTTCCAGCCTGACATCCTGATGCAACCGCCAAAATTCATGGCTCCTCTGTTGAGAAAACCCACCGTAACCATTGTCAATAGCCTGATACGACGCCACATCATAGACGATGCAGGAGGATTTGAGGAAACCTTCCACGGCATGTACGAGGATCAAGCCTTTTTCGCTAAAGTCTGTTTGAAGGAACCTATATTCGTAGCGAGTGAATGTTGGTACAAGTGGCGGCAGCATTCAGATTCCTGCTGTGCTGTTGCAGCGACGGGACAAGACAAGCATGACCAAGAACGCCTGATTTTCTTTGAGTGGCTAGAGGAATACATGGCTCAAGAAGGTATTAAGGATAACCAGGTGCGAAGAGCTCTCCGAGAGCGGCTATTGCCCTATCGCAATCCCTTTTTGAACCGTATGTTGGGACGTATGCGACGCCTTATTTATTACCTACAAGAGCTGTGGAAGTGGACATTGCGTTGGACATTACCTATCTCTGTTCGCGACTAAGCGTCTGGTGACGCCGGGAATTGGAAATTGGGAATTGGGAATTGGGAACAGGATAAAAGTCCACATCGAAAAAGAAGATAAGAAACAAATCAGCTTTCCTTGAATCCTTCTGCCTCCTGCCTCCTGCCTTGTTTCTCGATAGTAATGACAAATAACAGATGACAAATAACAAATGACAAATGACAGATGAATGTTTTACTGATCAATCAATCTGATATTGCTGGTGGAGCTGCACTTGCAGGCTATCGACTTCATCAAGGCTTGCTAGCTCAAGGCATTGACTCTCGCTTGCTAGCAGGAACAGTCAAAACTAATAGCGATCGCGTAAAGGTTTTTCCCCGTAGGGGTAAGATCGAAAAGCAACTGCAAGTCCTTGGTTTTGCTTCAGGCTTTGGTCTTAACGAACTCAACTATATTGCCACCTTTAACGTTCCCCAGCACAATTTTTATAAAACAGCAGATATCCTTAATTTTCATAACCTTCATACTGGTTACTTTAACTACCTAGCGATTTCCTCTCTAACTAAAAATAAACCCGCTGTCTTCACTCTTCATGATATGTGGGCTTTTACTGGACATTGTGCCTATAGCTATGACTGTGAGCGCTGGAAAACTGGCTGTGGGAAATGCCCTTACCCAAATACTTACCCACCTGTTGAGAGAGATAGTACCAGCTTAGAGTGGAAACTCAAAAACTGGACTTATAGCCGCTCAAACCTCAATATTGTAGCCCCCAGCAGGTGGTTATATGAGCAAGCTAAGCAGAGTATGCTCAAGCGCTTTTCTATTCATCACATTCCTTATGGCATCGATACTGAAGCCTATCAGCCTGTTGATAGTGAACTGTGTCGCTCCCTACTCGGTATTCCCATTGGCAAAAAGGTTCTCATATTTGGGGCAGAAAGTCTTAAAGATTCTCGCAAGGGTGGCGATTTGCTCCTGAAGGCTCTTTCGGGGTTACCGGCATCCCTGAAAGCAGAAACTGTACTGCTAACCCTAGGTAATGGGGGTGAAACTATCCCTAAAGCAGTGGAAATGGAAACAGTAAATCTAGGTTTTGTGGGTGGCGATCGCTTGAAATCTATTGCCTATTCTGCTGCTGATTTGTTGGTTTTTCCTACCCGTGCCGATAATCTACCACTGGTGCTGCAAGAAAGTCTAGCCTGTGGCACTCCGATGGTTTCTTTCAAGGTTGGTGGTGTTCCTGATTTAGTGCGTCCCGGCATTACTGGCTACTTAGCCACAGCAGAAGATGCTGAAGATATGAGTAAAGGTATTGTGGAGCTACTAGAAGACGACAATCTTCGTGAACAAATGAGTAAAAATTGTCGTGCGATAGCTCTTAAAGAATATTCTCTTGAAATACAAGCCCAGCGGTACATCAAACTATATAACCAGGTGTTAGGTGTTAGGGAAAATACGTTGTCCCTTACTTGTCACTCTTAAAACTCCTTTAGTGTTAGATTGAAATTGGTAAATAGAAATGATCAGCTTAACAAAAACAGAGCCTTTAGTTAGCATTATTATTAATAATTACAACTATGAAAAATTCTTAAAAGAAGCGATTGATAGTGCGCTCAATCAGACCTATTCTAATACAGAAGTGATCGTAGTCGATGATGGTTCAACCGATAATTCCCGTGAAATTATTAAGAGCTATGGTGACCAAATTACTGCTATATTAAAGCCTAATGGTGGTCAAGCCTCCTGTTTCAATGTTGGTTTTAGAGAATCTCATGGGGATATTATTTGTTTTTTAGATTCTGATGACGCTTTTGTGGAAAATAAAGTTGAAAAATGCGTTGAATTTTTGCAGCAAAAAACAGTTAATAATCCTCTAGTTATGGTATATCATTTATTGGAAATAGTCGATAAAGAAAGCAATTCTCTCAATGAGTATGAACCAGCTGCTCTGCGGAACTATGAGCCAAACTTATATGAATATGCTTGTAAATATCGCTTTTTTCCTTACCCTGCCTCTCAGACGACGGGAAATGCCTTTACCAGAGAATTACTGGAGCAAATTTTTCCTATGCCAGAAAAGGGAGTAAAAATCAGTGCAGACAATATTGTGGTTAGAGCAGCTGGCTTACTTGGAGAAGTTTACGGCATCGATCTGGTACTGGGAAAATATAGAGTACATCAGAGTAATCATTGGTATGGAACTGAAATGGAACCAGAGCTTTTTCGGAAGTTTACGATTATTAGAGATAATTTTTTAAATGCAAAACTGGAAGCTCATGGTAAAAGACCAGTTATCTCTTTCTTTGATTCTATATATGCCAAATATTTTTTTCAGAAAAATGGAGATTATGAAGATGTCATCAAGCTAGCAATAAGAGTAGTTAGTTGGCATGTTAACTTAGAGACGATTACTTTTTTCTTGAAAGCTGCTATTCAATACTGTTTGTGGTTAATTAATCCTCGATTAGTAAAAATCAAACAGAAAAAATCAAATTTTATGTTTAATTAATTTTTCGTTGTCATCTAAAATGAAAATAGCGTTCATTGTTAACACTTTTCCGAGCCTTTCAGAAACATTTATTCTTAATCAAATTGTAGGTTTGATTGAGGAGGGTCATGATGTGGACATTTATGCTGAAAATTCAGAAGCATCAGACAAGGTCCACCCTGATGTAAAAAAGTATAATCTTGCCAGCCACACTTATTACCAACCAAAGCTTCCCAAAAATTATCTACTGCGAGCTACTAAGGCAGTTGTTTTTTTTATTCGGTATTTATTCGTCTGTCCTTTGGCATTATTCAGATGTCTAAATTTCTTTGCCTACCGTAGGCAAGCGAGCTCTCTTAGATTATTGTATTCGGTAGTTCCTTTTATCGAAAATAGAAATAAGCGTTATGACATCATGCATTGCCACTTTGGCAATGAGGGTGTCAGAGGAGTATTTACCAAAGAAGTTCTTAAACTTACTGCTAAGGTGGTGACAACTTTTTACGGCTATGATGTCAACGCCTATCCACTTACCTATGGTAAAAATGTATATTTACCTCTATTTAAACGGGGTGATCACTATATTGCCATATCAAATTTCATTGGTAAAGAGGCTATCTCTTTGGGATGTCCAGAAGCAAAGCTTGTCAAAATACCTTTAGGTATCGATCCTGCAGAGTATCACTTTCGACCTAGAAGCTTGCAAGAGAGCGAACTAATAAAAATTGTCACAGTAGCTAGACTTGTTGAAAAAAAAGGAATTGAATATTCCATAGAAGCAGTCGCGGAAGTGGCTCAAGAGTACCCTCATATACAATATTGCATTGCAGGAGATGGACCTCTTCGAGCAAGCCTTGAGCAGTTAATTAAAACCTTAAATGTTGAGGATAAAGTTCAACTGTTAGGCTGGAAAACTAAAGATGAAGTACAGCAGTTGTACGATGAATCCCATATTTTTATCTTAGCTAGTGTAACTGCTGCTAATGGTGATAAGGAAGGACAAGGTCTAGTTTTACAGGAAGCTCAATCTATGGGATTGCCAGTAATAGCTACTATCCATAATGGTTTTCCGGACAGCATTAGAGATGGAACTTCAGGCTTTTTAGTACCTGAGCGAGATATCTCCTCCTTGGCACATAAGCTGATGTACTTAGTTGACAATCCAGAAGTTTGGTCCAAGATGGGACATGCAGGGCGTTCTTTCGTGGAGGAGGTTTTCGACAATAAAAAACTCACCCAAAAACTAATTAATGTTTATAAGTTAGTCTTAGATTCTTAAGACATGAAAATATCACTAGTTATTCACTATAAACTAAATGTTGATTCAGGTGCTGCTGGTAGCACAGCACGCCTTGGTCAGGAGTATCAAAAACTAGGTCACGAGGTTCAGTATTACTCTATCGACAATCTACCGAAATGGATTCCAGAGCAAATAAAAACATTGGTGTTTCCTGAATTTGTTACAGCTTATATTGCCCAACTCTCGAAGCAGAAGGCGGTGGATGTAGTTGATGCCTCCCCTGGAGATAACTGGCTCTGGGCTAAAGTGTTTCGCGCCTCTGGGAATAAGCTACCGCTGCTGGTAACCCGTAGCCACGGACTGCAATACTTTGAACACCTTGGTATTCTCGAAGAAGCTCGCCGAGGGAATTTGCACCTGAGTTGGAAATATCCTTTGTATTTTGGAGGTTTTCGGCTTTGGGAACAAGGTAAGTCCCTGCGCCATGCTGATTTAGCCTATTTGCTCAATCACCAAGAGAAGAAGTATGTAGTAGAACAACTCGGCACCCCTGCCGAACAGGTTCATGTTTTTCCCAATGGCATCCCAGAAAGATTTCTCAATCTGCCCCTTGAACCTTTGCCAGAAGCAGAAAATTCAGTGATTCGCATTGCTCAAGTGAGCACTTACATTCCTCGTAAGGGAATTCAATACAGCATACCAGCACTCAATAAAATCCTGACTCGCTATCCTCATGTGGAGATGAGTTTTTTTGGAACAGAATGCTTGGAATGCCCAGATCCGGCTCAAGTTTATGCTGACTTCGATCCTGCAGTACGCGATCGCATTAAGGTAGTACCACGCTTTAGTCACGAAAAACTGCCTACTCTGCTCCAAGGGCACCAGATTAAGTTGTTTCCACCACTTTCTGAAGGATTTGGCAAAGCGCTCGTCGAAGCTATGGCTTGTGGCTTAGCTCCGATCACGACAGCAACCTCAGGCCCAATGGAGGTTGTACGTGATGGGCATGATGCTATAGTTATTCCTACTCGTGATAGTGGGGCGATCGAGCAGGCTCTAGAGCGTTTGATTACAAACCGTCCCTACTTAGAGCAGCTACGCCAAAATGCCCACGCAACTGCCCAACGCTATAGTTGGAGCCGCATTGCTCAAGACAGGCTTTGTGTCTATGAAGCAGCTTTACGCCAGAGGAGAGAAAAGGATTCTGCGGCATGACTAGTTCCTCTACCACAAGCAATAACTCAGCCGGACAAAACAAGCAAGCCTGGCTCGCCATACAAGGGCTAGCAGTAGTTATAGCACTCGCCCTCCTCGCCAAAGCTGGGCGTTTACTCATCCCAATTTTCCCCCTTGGAGCTTTTGCTGTAGGGATATTTCTGTATCTACGTGCTCCTGTACTCTATGTCGGCTTTACTTGGTGGATGTGGTTTTTAGGACCATTGATTCGCCGCATCATTGACTATCAAAGTGGCTATCTTACTCCAGGGCCATGGATACTTGCACCAACTCTAGTCACCTTTGTTTGTGTGATGACTTTCCTCAAGCATCTTCCCAGAACCTATAAATATGGTGGCTTACCCTTTATTCTGTGCATTGGAGCAGTGTTTTATGGCTTTTGCATTGGACTGGTTCAAAACAGTATAACTCTTACCATTTTGGGCCTTTTCTCCTGGGTAAATCCTCTGTTATTCAGTTTCCACTTATTTACTAATTGGCGAAATTATCCTGAGCATCGCCAAGCTTTTCAAAGTAGCTTCCTTTGGGGAACTTTAGTGATGGGAATCTACGGACTTTTGCAATATTTCCTAGCACCTGATTGGGAGCGATTTTTTTTGAGGGAAACAGAATCACTATCCTTTGGTAGACCTGAACCTTTAGGAATTCGGGTATTCAGCTCCCTGGATGCACCACAAACATTTGCGACTGTGATGATGGCAGGGATTGTGTTGTTGTGGACTAACCCCAAAATTGTGCGCAATTTATCCACTGGAGTTGGTCACCTAACTTTCCTATTATCTATGGCACGCACGGCTTGGCTCAGCTGGGTAGCTGGAATGCTAATGTTTGTCCCCTCCCTCAAATCTAAATTTCAGATAAGGCTCGTTGTCAGCGTTATGGTGGCATCAGTGTTTATCATACCCTTAGTCTCCATGGAACCATTCTCTACTGTCATCAGTAGCCGAATCGAATCTTTTACAAGCAAGAAAGATGTTAGCGCCAACGCTCGAGCAGAAGGCTACAATGAACTTCTAGTGCCTGCATTAAATGAGGTTGTAGGTAGAGGATTAGGAACTATTGTGCACTCGGGATCCCTTGGCAGCAACGATAGTGGCATTCTCTCAATGTTGTTTTCATTCGGCTGGCTTGGTTCTATACCTTACCTCACTGGCATATTCTTACTATTATTTACGCTATTGAATAGTTCGGCAGCCAGCCTTGATCCTTTTGTTAGTGCTACCCGTGCTATTAGTTTAGCTACCTTTGCCCAGATCGGTTTGAATGTTCCCACAATAGAAGTGCTTGGTATGGTTCTTTGGGGATTCATTGGTATAAGTATGGCAGCACATAAGTACTACCAGGCAAAACGTACTAAGTTGTTACGCTCTTGAGAAACAAGGTAATAGGCAATAGGCAATAGGGAAGAGGAAAAGATTTTGTTTCTTTTTTTACTTATTACTTATTACTTAAGCTGCGGTACCATCTTGATTACTGTTAAACTATCGGGAACTTTTACATTAATTGCATTATTTGCAACCTTAAGCTGGTTCTCTACATAGTTAAAGTTGGTGTCATAGCTGTACTGAGAGGCTGATACTAAACCATCTACTAGCTTAATATTCAACTTGTCGAAGTCATTATCAAAGTTTCCTTTACTTTTATTGTAAGCTTCTATCTCTCGCCAAAGAAGCAAGTAATAGTTACCATCACTTTTTTGCAATAGTAAATAATGAGTAGAGAGTTCTTTGTCCAAAAACTCCAGATTTAAAGTATTAGACTGAAAATTTGGTTTACTCCAGGTCTGATTTTGAGAATCCCACTGAGAATCCTTGAGTAAATCAATTAAATTTTTTAGAGCATAATACGATTTCTTAGGTGTCAATACATAAGATGTAAACTTGTCGTCACTAACTGGTTCTGCGTTAATCAAACCAAAATGAGCTTGTATTCCTTCAAGGTGAGGTATATCAAGAAATTCATAAGTTAAAGTTTGTTCAATACCTCGACTAAAATATTCAGCAAATAATCTTGGTAAGTATTTTGCTTCTGTTCGTTCGCTCACCTCACCAGGGAGTGTAGGATAGCCAGTTTCTGTAGCAATTATTGGTTGTTCACTGCTGCATTTTTTGATATTATGTAAGTACCAGTTGAGTGTAGATGAAGGAAAACCCCAGTAAGGATAATTGGCGTAAGAGTGTATATTCGCTTTATCGCTTATGTTACTCAGATCACCAATTTTTCCGCAGTAATCAGTATAGATTAGGGACGGCATCAACACAGGCTTGGAAGCAAGTATATTATTTTCCTTGACTAAGGTATAAAGCTGAGTCTGATAGTCGATTAAGGTTTCAATCCAATTTTTATCAGGAAGCTGTTTATTATCGTATTCATTGGGACCTTCTATTGCTTCTATAAGATCAGCAAGATTAATGATATCGCCATTAACTTTAAAACTACCTGTGCTCCAAAATTCAAGCTCTCCAGGGATTGGAGAAGAATTGAGAAAATCATCTTCTCTTAAGTCGATTACAGCTGTTAACTTAATTCCTAGATCTTTGTACAATTGTGCAAACCGTTCGGGAGCGTAACTTAGTACTGGTGCATAACTAGGACTGAGCATTCTGTCACGGATATGACGAATACCAAGTTCGGCAAGCAGTTTTTTGAGATTGTAATTAGGATTGTTGTCATTCCAATTTTGAGCATAGGGAGTGTCCGTATAACTCAAATGAGTTACTACTCCCATAGAATCGACAAAATTATCAGCTGAGTTCGCTTTAATACTTCCAGCAAGCGTTTCAGTGGAGGTGGAATGCTTAATTAAAATAACCAAGAGGAGACCACAGAATGATAGTAAAATTTTACTCCATAAATTCTTCATAATCAGATTTTATATTTAAGCTGAGAAAAATTTTCTTCCATTATAAAAGCGTCTACTAAATATGGCAATTTTTACAAAATTATGAGCTAAAATAAATATTGTGTGAATGATTGGGATAGTTAAATAAAGTTTTGTTGTTTTTTCCGGATAGCATTACTGTTTTTGATGTAAATTTGTTACACTAGGGAGAGAATTAAAGATTGCAAAAAAACTCTTGTGATAGTTTTTTGTAAAATGCGATCGCTAGTCAGCAATTCAAGGTGCAATACTTTAAATCTACATACCATAGTGAAGGGATGAGAGAGATAGCCACCTACCACAAAAGTCAGAAAGTCTTTTGTTATTAGTCATTAGTACAAATGAATTTCTGACTAATAACAAAGAGCGCCAAATCCTACGTAATGCAAGCGTGGGATGATCTTAAATTTTTTTTACTTCCAATTTTATTAACACTAATCATGCGAACTGTGCAGTTGGGTATGAGCTGGCTTCCTGAGGATGCAGGAGGACTCAGCCGAGTCTATTATGATTGCATACACTATCTACCACAGGTAGGAGTGGAGATACGTGGGCTAGTAGCAGGTTCAAAAGCTGTTAAACAAGATTCTCATGGTTTAGTTCAAGCCTTTGCTCCCCTTGACTCTCCCTTATGGAAGCGCTGGTTGGGAATGCGACAGGCATTCGATAGTTTGCTAGCTGAGGATGATTACCCCTTAGTGGTTTCTCACTTTGCTCTATATACAGCCCCCATACTTGATCGATTAGGTGAGCGCCCTCTTGTCATGCACTTCCATGGTCCTTGGGCTCTGGAAAGCAGCGTAGAAGGGCACAAGAGTGTTGCAACTTGGCTCAAAAAGTCATTAGAACAAATGGTCTACCGACGAACAACAAACTTTATCGTACTCTCCCAAGCCTTTCGCAATATCCTGCACCGAGAGTACCAAGTGCCGTTAGAACGCATTCATATTGTTCCTGGAGGTGTAGATACAACTTACTTTGACACCAGTCTATCCCAGAATGAAGCACGAGCAAAGCTCAACTGGCCACAAGACCGACCCATAATCTTATCAGTCCGGCGGCTAGTACAACGCATGGGTTTAGAAAATTTGATTGCAGCAATTGCTCAAGTGCGTAAAACCTATCCAGAAGTATTGTTACTGATTGCTGGCAAAGGGGACTTGCAGACAACCTTGCAAGCACAGATTGAAGAGATGGAACTTACTAAGCATGTACGTCTGTTAGGTTTTGTGCCTGAGCAAGATTTAGGGTTGGCATATCAGTCTGCTGATTTTTCAGTCGTGCCAACAGTTGCATTAGAAGGTTTTGGTCTGATTGTCATTGAGTCACTTGCTAACGGAACACCAGTGTTGGGAACACCAGTGGGTGGTATTCCTGAGATCCTAGAGCCATTCTCTCAAGACTTAGTTTTTGAGGGCGCTTCTACTGAGCAACTAGCTCAGGGAATTATAGAAGCTCTATCTGGTCAAAGACAACTACCTAGCAAAAAAGCTTGTGAAGCTTACATCCAGGAAAATTATGCTTGGCCAATAGTTGCCCAGCAAATGAAATCAGTCTACCAGGGGACATTAAATAGCAAAACGCTATGAAAATTTTATTTCTAGACCAGAGTGGCAAACCCGGTGGTGCCGAACTTTGCCTAATAGATATTGCTAAACCTTATCGGGATAGCTGCCTAGTGGGTTTATTTGCAGACGGTACTTTTAGATATTTACTAGAACAGCAACAAATTCCGGTGCAAGTTCTCTCTACTGAGTCAATAGAAATTCGTAAAGAAAGTAGTTTCTTACAAGGTTTAGGTAGTATCGGTCAACTGGTTCCTCTAATTGCTAGAGTAGCTAAAAAAGCCAGTGAATATGATCTGATTTATGCCAACACCCAAAAAGCTTTAGTTGTTGGTGCCTTGGCTAGCTTTTTCAGCCGTCGCCCTCTGGTCTATCACCTACATGATATTCTCTCTACTGAGCATTTCAGTTCTACCAATCGTCGCCTTGCTGTAACTTTGGCTAATCGCTTTGCCTCATTAGTAATTGCCAACTCTCAAGCAGCTCAGGCTGCTTTTGTGGCAGCAGGGGGATGCCTAGAAATTACGGAAGTTGTCTATAACGGTTTTGAATCTGAAAAATATTTTGCCGAGGAATCTAGCTTTAAGCAACTCAGACAAAAGTTAGGACTCGATGGACAATTTGTAGTTGGTCACTTTAGCCGTCTGTCTCCTTGGAAAGGACAACATATTTTGCTAGAAGCTCTTGCTTACTGTCCTGATGATGTGACAGCAATCTTAGTTGGTGATGCACTGTTTGGTGAACAAGATTACGTCGAGCATTTACATCAACAGGTAGCAAAACTGGGACTTGAACAACGGGTAAAGTTTTTAGGATTTCGTTCCGATGTTATCTCCCTGATGGCAGCTTGTGACTTAATTGCTCATACCTCCACAGCACCAGAGCCTTTTGGGCGAGTAATTGTCGAAGCAATGCTGTGTGGAAAATCTGTAGTTGCTGCAGAGGCTGGAGGTGCAATCGAATTAGTGGAGACAGGTAAAACTGGATGGTTGGTTACTCCTGGAAATCCTCAACAACTTGCAGAAGTTATTACTATTTGTCGCAAACAGCCAGATTACGCTGCAACTATTGCCAAGGAATCTCAGAGGCAGGCTAGTCAGCGTTTTAACTTGACAAAGATCAATCAGCAAATTGGTCAGCTGTTAGGTAATTTATGAAGTTGATAAAATGTATTAATTTACCTTATATCAAGGCTTTTTCATCAAATAAGTGGTTTATAGTAACGGGATTTAATCTGACCAGTTAAAAGCCGTCCCAAAGTAGATGCTATAAACATTATAATTTCTGCAATCTACCTTCTTGTACTAGTGACAGAAAGATTGATATTACTGCAGGAAATTGCTAGTCAAATCCTAACTATAGAATGATTCGTAATGTCTCTTAAACAAGCTGCCACTTCTAGTATCAAATGGTCTTTGGTCTCCCAAATCGGACGACAGGTAATGCAATTTGTTACTACCGCTATTCTTGCTCGCTTACTCTCACCCTCCGATTTTGGTTTACTCGGTATGGCCACAATTGTCATCGTATTTATAGATCTTTTTAAGGACTTGGGTACTTCGGCAGCGGTAATCCAGCGAAAAAGTCTTTCTGATACATTGCTAAATAGTATCTTTTGGATTAATGTATTTGTTGGACTATTAGGAATGGTGATTCTCTTGATATTTTCACCATTGATTGCCACATTTTACCAAGAACCGAGGCTAATTGCAGTACTTAGAGTTCTCTCACTAAGTTTTTTTATTTCCGGTATTAGTATCTTACAAAAAGCTATTTTAGAACGAAATTTAGCCTTCAATAGATTAGCAAAAATAGAGCTTACTGCTATTGTAGTTGGTTCCGTCATTGGTATTGGATCAGCACTGCTAAATTTGGGGGTATGGAGCTTAGTTTATCAAACACTGACAGTAATGACGGTGACAACTATTTTACTTTTGGTAGCTACTCGCTGGAAACCCAAAATAATTTTTTCTTGGACTGAGATAAAGGCAGTTACTAGTTATAGTTTGAATTTAACAGGGTTTAATATTTTAAACTATTTCAATAGAAATGCAGACTATCTCCTGATTGGCAAATTTTTAGGCAGTGAAGCCTTGGGATACTATACCCTTGCGTATCGCCTCATGGTTTACCCCTTGCAAAATATTTCTACCGTAATTGGTCGGGTAATGTTTCCAGTATTTTCTCAAATACAAGATGATGACAAAAGATTTAGGGTCGCCTATCTTAAAGTCATTGGTACCATTGCTATGGTTACTTTCCCAATAATGGTTGGTCTTTGGGCTTTAGCTGAACCATTTATTTTAACATTATTCGGTCCACAATGGCAGAGTGTCATTTGGCTACTGATGATTCTTTCTCCTGTAGGCATGGTGCAATCTTTAGAAACAACAATAGGCACAATTTATCGCTCAAAAGCTCGTACAGACTGGATGTTTCACTGGAGTATAGGTGAAGGAATAATAACCATCACTGCTTTCATTATTGGCTTACAATGGGGGATTATCGGGGTTGCTGCTGCCTACGCAATCTCAGTTTTTGTTTTAGCTTATCCCTGTTTTGCCATCCCCTTTAGTCTTATCGATTTAAAGGTCTTTGATTTAGCTGTAGTGGTTTGGCGATCGCTTGTTGCCAGCTTGCTTATGCTAGGAGTGATTCTAGGGTTGAAGTTTTTGCTACCTACTAGTTTAGCAAATGCTTGGATCTTAGCTATCTTGGTACCTACAGGATGTATTGCCTACTTGTTAGCAAGCTGGTTGATTAATCGAGAACAAATGCAGCAATTATTGGTAATGCTGAGGCGAAATAAATAACTGAAGGCTTAGAAGATTACCCTAACAACTAACACCTCACACCTAAATTGATTTTTGTAAAACTTCCTCTGAATCGAGCGCTTTAATTATCTTTGCAGGAACACCACCAACTATGACATTATTAGGCACATCTTTGGTTACCACTGCTCCTGCACCGATAATAGCTCCTTTTCCTATAGTGATCCCAGGAAGAATGGTTGAATTAGCACCAATCCAGGCACCATCTTTAACTAAGATGGGACAACCATAAACTGGACCCGCTCTACGCGCTGAGTCCTGAATTTTATGCTCAGTAGTTATGAATGTCACTCCGTGACCCACTACAACATTGTCCTCCAAAGTAATTTGCCCAGTAAAGTCAAAGTAACAACCACGATTGATTTGGCATTTTACTCCAGTCACAAGCTCACCACCATAAAAGTAGCTTCCTCCTCTAATAACTGTTCCGGAGCCGAATTTTGAACCGAGTAACTGCAGTAAATTTTTGCGGATTAGACAACTTATAAAATCATTACCGATAACATTGGAAATTAAATTTATTATATGAACCAATATGACCTCGATTTGCTGCTTTGATAGTAGTATCAGTTCTTGTAGAAGAACTTTTTTTGAAACTGCTGATTGAGTATCTGACATATTTATTAAATATCTCCTGAATAAAAACTACTATAACTGAACTGAATTATAGTAAAATTATAGAATATATATGTATATTTCGACAACATAATTAAGAACATATGAAATTATTTTAATATTGCAATTTTAAGTAAATTTATTAATAAAATAACTAACACCTAATACTTAATACGTGATCTCAAGATAAAATTAGGCATGGCAAAGCTCAGAGGTGATTCATCTTGCTAGCAGCATTACTCTACGGTCAAGAAGATTTGCGATTGGAAGAGGTCACTATCCCAACAGCTGCTGCTGGTGAGATAGTGATTAAAGTCGGGACGGCAACAACTTGTGGTACAGACCTCAAAGTATGGCGTCGTGGTGGTCATCCCAAAATGCTGCAACTCCCTACATTGTTTGGTCACGAAGCTGTTGGTGAAATTGTGTCCTTAGGAGAGGGAGTTACAGGCTGGAAAATTGGCGATCGCGTAGTTGCCAACAACTCAGCTCCCTGTATGAAGTGTTTTTTCTGCCACCGTCACGAGTATTCCCTGTGTCCCAATTTGGTTTTTAATAATGGTACTTTTGCTGAGTACCTGAAAATACCACCACCAATTGTGCAACACAACCTCTTAGCTGTGCCTGAGCATTTAGATGATGCTCTAGCATCAATGACAGAACCTCTCGCTTGTGTCTTGCATGGGGTAGCATGTTCTCATATCCAACCTACTGACCGGGTAGTGGTTATCGGGGATGGTGCAATTGGTCTGATGTTCACAGCAGTAATAGCTCAGCAATCAGCTGCAGAGGTATTTCTCTTCGGGGGTCATGAGCAACGCCTGCAAATTGGGTCAAAATTAGGGGCATCTGGAACTTTCAACTACCATCATTTAAGTGATGTACCAGCACTAGTACGAGGCTTAACTGATGATTGGGGGGCAGATATTGTCATTGAAGCAACAGGTATCCCCTCTGTCTGGGAAATGGCGATCGCTTGTGGTCGTCCTGGTGCCACTATTAACTTATTTGGTGGCTGTCCTCGCGATACTACCATTACCGTCAGTACCGAACAACTACATTACAATGCCTTGACCCTCAAAGGTGTCTTTCACAACACACCAACTTTTGTGCGAAATGCTCTATCCCTGTTAGCGAGTCGAGTCATACCTTTTGAACTACTCATTAGTGACTATCGCCCCCTAAAAGATTTAGAGCAGGCGTTTGAAGATATGAAGAATCGTCAGGCAATTAAAGTTGCAATTCAACCAAGCTCATGAAAAATAGACAACAAAGACAAGCAAAAGCAAAGACTATAAATAAGTATTTTCTACTTTTTCCTTTTTACTTTCTCCTGTTTACTTCCCCTGCCAAAGCTTTACCAGGGGAGAGTACTGAGACAGTTGCCGCCTGGATCAATGCTCATCCTACCCTAAGACCCAACGTTATCGATGGGTTAAGAGTGTACAAGACTAACACCGCAGCTCAGCAGTTTACCTTTAAAGCTAGCGTGTTGCCTCCAGGTGAGCTGACTTTGGTCAGAGACAAAAGTACAATTCGCACTGAACGCATTGCCTTCTATGACGAAATTAATGGTGTGACACCTGATCGGCTCAGAGAATCTCTAAGAGTTATCTATGGTCCAGCGATTTATCAAGATTACCAGCGAGCCAGACTAGTGTACGACTATCCTGCCCCAGAAACCATAGATTTAGCGCGGCGGCAAAAACGACCTTTATTAGCAGCTCAGGAGGGAGAACTACTATTAGGAGATCGCTATGCCTATTGGATGGAAGTAACCAATACTGAGAGTGGCAAAGCTTTCTACGGACACTTAATCGTTTTCGAGAAAGAATATTTGGACAAGCTAGAAACACAACTACGCGATCGCTAGAGCGAGAAGGCAGAAGGCAGGAGGCAGGAGGCAGGAGGCAGGAGGCAGGAGGCAGGAGGCAGGAGGCAGAAGGCAGGAGGCAGGAGGCAGAAGGCAGAAGGCAGAAGGCAGGAGGCAGGAGGCAGAAGGCAGGAGGCAGGAGGCAGAAGGCTCCAAGGGAAGCTGCTCTAGTTTCTTATCTTCTTTTTCGACGTGGAATTTTATCCAATTCCCAATTCCCCATTCCCCATTCCCAATTCCCTGCGTTGTCAGACGCTAATAACTATTCCAGACTCCAGCAAAAATACTTTTTACGGCTCTGTCAATTCGCTTTAAGTCTTCATCTAGCAGTGGGGGCCAATTAACTCCAGCTTGACGACCAGTTTCAAACTGTTGCCTGCTTTCAAAAGACAAAAGATACAGTGAGTAAACTAGTTCTCGGTCAATAGTCGGGGAACTTCTTAGACCCTCAAATACAATTTTTAGGGCTAACAACATATTGGTTACCTGACCAGGTATCGGTGCCTTTCCCTGCTTCAGACGCATAAGGAAAGTGTCAGCATTTTTGTCAGATGCTATTCCTTGATTAATTAGGAAGCTACGAGCTGTTTTATAATCCATTGATGCTTATGTTTTGGAGCAGATTTAAGAGGAAAGATAATATAAAAGATATTGGCTATTTTTGACAACGGACTAGCTGTAAAAAATATTGCCTATTTTGTGAGATCGTCCCACACTTCCATTGCATAGTAGTAACAGTGGAGCTTCTGGATAATTTCAGGCTAAATTGGGTATCATACAAATCCGGCGAGAATTGTATAGGTTATTAGCGAGGGTAGGCAACAGGCAACCCCCTCTGTATCCCCCTAAGGGGGGAAGGCAACAGACAATAGTAGGGGCGAATAACCGTTTGCCCTTACTATAGGGGCGAATGGCCATTCGCCCCTACTGAATTTCTCCAACCGGTATTTTAATCCGGATTTGCTATCACAACTATTGGGGTGCGCTACCACCTGCTGTGGCAGATGAAACAACATCACTAAAATCACAGCAGTATTAGAGCAACTAAGTAAGCAGACTCATCCCATAGGAAAAATAATATGTTAATAAAGGCAATCTTTGTTTTTGTCTTGTGTTTGATGCCACCAGTGCTTTCTATATTAATAATGCACAAAGCGAAGGAACGGGCTCAAGCGAGGCTTAGAGCAGCGACGCAAGTACCAGTTGTCAGGGTATTGCGCAGAAATCAGCTGCCGAGTGATCGGCATCACATAGAAGGTGTTGGCTATATCATTGGTGACATTACTTGCAAATTCAATGCTTGCTCCGCCTATATCCGCTGCGCTGTTAACCCATCTGGTCCCTGTGAAAATTGTCGCCATTATGAACCGCGAGATTCATCCTCATAAGTAGCACATTGAAAGCATTATCTGGTATAGATTATAGCCTTATTCAGTAAGCCCTGCATAGACCTAACTTTGTTGCTGTACAATGCTAGAGGTTTACGGTTGTGCTTCTTGCAAAGGTAAAGACATAGTGATTCGACTCCGATTAGTTATGAGAAAAACTTGGCAACTTTATAGGCGATTTATACTTCTTTTCCTGTCCAGTTTTTTTATGATGCTGGCACTGGTGGCGTGTCCCAACGTTTCTGAGATATCGACCAATGGTTCTGATAGCTCCAATAATCAGTCTCAAGTAACTGTGGGAATACAAGTCTCCCCAGCTATGACTTTAGTCATGGTTGCTCAAGAAAAAGGATTTTTTCAGGAAGAAGGGGTCAATGTAGAAATCAAAGAATTCACAGCAGGTAAGTTTGCGCTCCAAGCATTCTTAGGTGGTTCCATTGACTTTGCAGTTTCAGGAGAAGTACCTGTAGCATTAGCTACTTTACAAGGAAACAAAATTCGGGTTGTATCGCAAGTTGTTGAAGATACTACCAATGAAGTAAGAGTCGTTGCTCTCAAAGACGGAGAGATCAAAGACCCAACAGAATATTTCAAGCAGAAAAAGCGAAAACTTGCTACATCGATTGGTGGTGGACCAGAGTTTTATACTTATGAATTCCTTAAACGTTATCAAATCAAGGACGATGAAATCGAAATTGTGAGTCAGAAACCAGAAGATATGCCTGCTGCTTTAGCGTCAGGGAGTGTCGATGCCATTTCCATTTTTGATCCTTTTGCTTTTATTGCAGAAAAAAGGTTAGGAGAACGAGCGATAACTTTTACTGATCCTGAGCTTTACTCTGAGTTTTATGTATTGGACGCTCGTCCTGAACAAATTGAGCAACAATCAGAGGAAATTGAATCATTACTCAAAGGTCTTAAGCGAGCAGGAGAATTTATTGACGAAAACCCGGAAGAAGCTAAACAAATCTTGCAAGATTATACAAAACTTGAGCGAGATGTGATAGATGGGATTTGGAATAACTTTGTCTTTAGACCAGCTCTGACACAGAAACTTATTGATTACTGGAATGCTCAAGGAGCTTGGGCTAAGGAAACTGGTAAAGTAACCCCAGGGACTTCTATTCCAAACTTCCGCGATATTGTCGATTCTAGCTTTCTGGAGAAAGTAGATCCAAATGCCGTTCAACTTAACAATAGCTGATAGTTATCGAAAGCTATGAACAGAATTTTTCAGGGAAGTTTCTCAATTATATTAATTCTGGTAGTTTGGCAAGGAATTTCATCTGCAGAAGTTGTTCCCGCTACTTTATTTCCTCCACCGACAAAAGTTGTTGAGGCATGGGTAGAAATGGCTCGCAGTGGTGAACTTATAAGAGATGTGCAATCAAGCATTTGGCGTGCAGTTGTGGGTTTTGTGCTAGGTAGTGCTATAGCAATTAGCACAGGACTGGTTACTGGAAGAATCTCTCTAGCAAACAATTATTTATCTCCTGTGATACAGCTCCTTCGACCGCTGCCTCCTGTTGCTATCATACCTCTTGTTATTCTTTGGTTCGGGATTGGAGAAGTATCTAAACTATTTTCTATTGCCTTTGCAGTTTTCTTTCCAGTTTGGATCAACACTCACGTAGGAGTACGAGATATTCCAAAAACATTTCTCTGGAGTGCTAAAACTTTGAAAGTTACAGGATTTTCCATCTTATGGAAAGTCATCTTTCCAGCTGCACTACCCTTTGTTGTAGCTGGTTTGCGAACAGGAATATCTATTGCCTTTATTATGGTGTTTGTTTCTGAATTAGCTGGTGCTTCATCGGGTATCGGCTATCAAATCTATGTGTCTCAGCTGGCCTATCGAATGGATCGTATGATGGCTGCATTAATTCTTCTGGGTTTATTTGGTGCAATAGCTGACATTGGATTAATTAGATTTATTGGGCAAGTTTTCCCTTGGTTGAAATTCTTGGGACAGAAATGAATAGTACGAAGCATGACCAAATTCAAGTTCGTGGACTTCGAGTTTGTCTCGATGGGAAAGCAATTGTTCATGGTGTTGATTTAACCCTAAATCGTGGGGAATTTGTGTCTCTTGTAGGTCAGTCTGGGAGCGGAAAATCCACCTTGCTTCATGCCTTAGCCGGTTTTATTGAAAAAGAAGGTGACGTTCGGATACCAAAAGACCTTGGCATGGTCTTCCAAAACTATGCAGTCTTTCCTTGGCTGACAGTTAGGGGCAATATTGCTTTTGGTTTACATAAAATGAATCGGCATGAGCGGGAAGCTATCATTGTTAAACATCTGGAGCTAGTTGGGCTTGCTCAGCAAGCACATAAGTATCCTGCTCAACTCTCAGGTGGTCAGAATCAGCGTGTTGCTCTAGCACGAGCACTTGCCCCCAACCCAGAATTGATTTTGATGGATGAGCCTTTTGGGGCACTAGATATGTATACCAGGGAAAAAATGCAGACTTGGCTTCTGGATGTATGGGAGCAAAACCACAAGACAGTGCTATTTGTAACTCACAATATAGAGGAAGCACTTTTTCTCTCGGATCGAGTGATTGTACTAGGTGAGGGATTGATTATTGGGGAGTTTGCTTCTCCTTTTGCTCGTCCCAGAACGGAACCTCTTAAGTTCACACCCCCATTCGTCGAACTAAAAAGGCAGATTCTGGAATTGATAGAATATGGATAGCAAACGTTTACCTAGAAAGTTTGTAAAAAAACCACTGTAGAAAGTTGCACAGTGGACTTCTAAATGGCTCTACCAGCCTTTAGAATGATGATGTGTAACAGTTCACGAGAGGAACTAGTAAATATTTATGACCACAGATACAATTCATCAGCAAAAGAAAAAAGCTGAGTATGCCAAGGTTTCAAATGCTGGCATGGTTCTAATTTCAGCAGGGTCTTTTCTGATGGGTAGTGAAGGTTGGGGTGAGTTTGAGAGTCCCATTCATAAAGTCTATCTGGATGACTTTTGGATGGATGAAACACCCGTCACTAATCGTCAGTTTGCCAAGTTTGTTGAGGAGACTGGCTATCAAACTGAAGCCGAGCGTTTGGGAAGCGCTTGGGGTTATCGTAATGGTGAGTATTCTCTGATCTCTGAGTTATCTTGGCGCAGTTATGCTCTACCTAACCGTGAAGAACATCCAGTTGTCTTAGTCAGCTGGAATGATGCAGTAGCCTATGCTCAGTGGGCTGGAAAGCGTTTACCCACCGAAGCTGAATGGGAGAAGGCAGCAAGAGGGGGGAATTTAGGACAACTTTATCCTTGGGGGAACCATTCTCCAGATGGAACTCAATGTAATTTTGCCAAGAGTCCATCTGATATTCCCCTCACTACCCCAGTCAAAGCATTTGCGCCCAATGGATATGGTGTGTACGACATGGTGGGAAATGTTTGGCAGTGGTGTACGGATTACTTTGAACAAGATTATTACTCTAAGTGTTCTAATCAAAATCCTCAAGGCTCTGAAACCGGTTTATATCGTGTAAGGCGTGGCGGCTCTTGGAACGTCATTCAATCATTTCGCCTCAGAGCAGCAAATAGAGGAGCGATGGAACCTTCACAGGCAGTTCCCAATCTAGGGTTTCGTTGTTGTTTGAGCAAGGATGCTTTCTAAACTCAGGTTAATTAGGTTGAAAACTCAATAATTATCGTCAACCGCATTCAGCACCCTAAAGTTTGACAATACGAATTTTGAGTTGTTTGGAAATTTTGGTATAAAAAATCACCAATATTGACCAAAAATTACGCAAAAGCCGATCGTGACAGAGGGTGGGAATGTGGGTTATAAAGTAAAGTTTCCAGCCTAATTTAACAAGCACTCTATTCTTCTATCATGAGAAGATTCATCCGTCAATTTGACCCTCCAGCTCTCATAGCTCTATTTGCCATTGGATGCTTATTGGTTCTTATTTCGACCTGGATAGCTCAAGATTCTACGAGTCCAAACTGGGCAGCTTTAATCGAAGATATTCATTTCTATACAGGATTCATTCTAGGAACTTTGGGTGGTGTAATTCTAACTATTGTGGTTATTCAGCTGGCCAACAGAGGAGCATCCTATTGGGTAAAACCTTTAGTAAGCGGGCTTAAAGAATGGCCTTTCTTATTAGCATTATGTTTATCAATTTTTTCTCTTGCAGTTTGCATAGTTTTAGCTCATGCGATTGTGGGGGAAAATGAAATAAATTTTTTAAATATTATCAAACCAGTTTACGAAAATCCAGGTGGTATTTTTGCTGTATTAACTGGTTTAGCTACTCTATATGGTGTTGGATTGACTTTACAGGGTCTTTGGGAATTACGTCGTACTATTAGTAGTTTTTCCGAGTTAATTGACCGTGTTGAAAGAATGACTCAGAAAGCTACAGAAAAAAACCCATTACATATCCTTGCTTATACACCAGCTATAGGTTATCTTGCTCAACCGGAAAGTGATTGGATTAAATTTAGTGAAGCACTGAAAAAGCAACCTACTGGTCAGCCTATTGTTAAGATAACATGTCTCCGCGACCAAGATTTGAAAATCTGGCATAGATTATTTGTTGGACGCAGAACGATAAAAAGTAATAAAGTTGTTAATCAAAAATTAGCAGATAAGGCAACTAAGGCTGGGCAAGGTCTCATTGGGCATCTTACCAGGGATAACAGTAATGAAGAGGTTCGTAAGGGGGTGCGTAGACTGCCATATAGCTTTATGCCAGGGTACTATCTTTTCTTTACCAGAGAAAGAGCTATTATTGTGGCTCCTTTGTTTTTACCTTTCCCAAAAGGAGTATCTTCAATGCCTGAACAACTCCCTACAGTTCAAATGATTGGATTAGAAACTCAAGATAGAGCAATTATTCGAGACATAGAGCAAATGTATCGTTACTACTCTGACCTTCCAGAGTCTTTACTTGGGGAATCAACAATAGATGTACCGTGTGAAGGTATACAAGAGTGGCTTAAAAAAAACCAAAATGGTCAAGATATACCAGATGAAAATAAGTCGGAATTAACAGAAAATATCAAGACAATTTTCTCAGAACAACAGATAAATCAATTACGGGAAAAATTTATTGAATCTTTTGCGGAAACAATCATACAAGAACATCAAGACAGAAATAGAAAAGATACATCTCAAAAAAGTGAATACACTTACTCTAATATACTATTAGAAGATGAAAATGCAGTAATTGAATTGAACCTTGAAGCAAATATTAAAACTTGGCTTGATGAAGAAAATTAAATCCATAATGGAAATATCTGGAAAAACTCAAAAAATGGAAACATCTGAAAAACTTCAAAAAATCGAATCTATTCTTGCAAGCTTAAGACCTGCTATGCAAGCAGATGGTGGTGATGTTAATTTAGTGTCTGTTGAAGAAGGAGTTGTATCTGTTAGACTTCAAGGAACTTGTCTTGCTTGCCCGAGTTCTAGCCTAACTATCAAGCATGGTATTGAACGGACACTTAAAGAACAACTGCCTTGGATTGTAGAAGTTGTTCGTGTTTCATAGGAACCTCTCAACTAGCGGCGCACCTCCCGCTACAAATGAAAGAAATACTTGTGGGAGTTGTAGGAGCGTTTGCGTACAGTGTTCTCGAAGAGTAGTATTTGGGCGACAAATGTGGAACTCAACGCAAATCCTCTGCTGTTGGTTTGGAGCCCACATTCCGCACCCTCAACTGTCACATGGGCACCAAAGTAGCCTGCCATCGCTAAACTGAGTCAGGTGTTGAGAAAAATACTTATAGTCTTAATAGCAGTTGTTGTGGTAAATTCTGATCGCTCTTCTGTCACTCTAGGAAAAGTAAAATCATAGCCAAGCGATAGTTTAGGCTAGTGGGGAAAAAGGGAACCCATGAGTTTCTCAGCATTTAGGCTTATCAAACGTACCATTCAGTTCAAGTCACAGATTGTTAGGGTATGTTATCTAAGTCAATTTTGTTAAGAATTTTTACACCAACCCATACTCTGCATAAAATAGAAAAAGGAACTTTGAGTAATAGTTGAACAACTCAAAACTGTGGATAGCAATTAGGGCTATACCTCAGCAATATTTCCTTGTTTATTTCTCAAAAGTGGCGGTGTAGTGAGAAGTATTGCTGCTAATTGTTCAATAACAATTTAGAAAAAAGCACTAACATAAGGAATATTGACTCGTTGCTAGCTCACAAGTTTGTGAGTGGTTTGTGAAGAAAAATTACTTTAAAAAGATTGAAGTAAAGAAAATATATGGCAACTATCAACTTAGCATTGAATGTGCAAGTCGTTGGAGGCCCCAAAGTCCTCATTTCTAAATCCAAGTCTGTCGAGGCTTACGACAAAATTGAGGTTGTAATTGAACCGGTGGGTGCTGTTGGTATGGCAAAAACTGTCGAAATTCAACCAGGGGGAGAAAACCAGGTTAGCTTTCTGTTGATCAACTCAAGTTTGTATGGTCCGGAACTAACCTATGTTGTTAATGATGGAATATCTGATTCTGCCTCAATTACCCTAGACGAACCCCATCTCTATCTAGGAACAGGAGCAGTTTCGTTGCTGGGTAGTGATGGTCCCAAAACAATTGCCTTCACCAATACTCATCCAGTTGATTCGGAGCAGCCAGCCGCAATTGAGATTCTCGTTGGTAGGGATGCAACACCACCAACATCTTGAAGTCTCAATATGTCTTAAACAATCTTAAAAAAAGAGGATAAAATTATGCCCATCACTCCTACCTATCCCGGCGTTTACATTGAAGAAATTCCCAGTGGTGTTCGCACGATTACAGGGGTTGCCACTTCAATTACCGCTTTTATTGGACGGGCTTTACGTGGACCTGTAAATGATCCGATTACTATCAACAATTACGGTGATTATGAGAGAGTTTTCGGTGGATTGTGGGTAGAAAGTAGCATGAGTTATGCTGTGCGGGATTTCTACCTCAATGGGGGTTCTCAGGCAATTATCGTGCGTCTTCACAATGGTGCGACTGCTGCAACTCTCAACTTACCAACTGATGCACCCGAGCCTAATGATTTTCTTCCTCTAGTTGCTGCCAATGTCGGTGAGTGGGGTAACGATCTTAGTGCGGTGGTAGACCATGATACTAAAGATAAGGATCAAGTACCTCCAGATGATCCACCTCCTGATGAAAGTCTTTTCAATCTGACCATTTTTGATGCCAATAGTGCAACGGAAAAGTTTCTCAATGTCTCGATTAACGAAAGCAATCCTCGCTATTTGCCAAAGGTACTAGAGCAAAGTTCTGCTCTTGTCAGGGTTGCCAAAACTGCAACTGGAGATTGGATTATCCCGGAAGTGCGTCCCAGTATTACCCCAGATGATGCACCAATCGCGGCAACAGCTGAGAGTGGAACCCATGGAAACCTTCTCACCAGTACAGAACTTCCTGGTTCTGAATCTGAAAAAACTGGACTTTATGCTCTAGAAAAGGCGGATTTATTCAATTTGCTGTGTATTCCTCCTTATCTCAGTACACAAGATATCGATCCAACCGTGATTACAGCAGCTGTGACTTACTGTGAGAAGCGTCGAGCGATGTTCTTAATCGATCCTCCTTCGGATTGGAATAATAAGGATGATGCTAAAAATGGAGATATCGGAACAACCAGTAAGAATGCGGCTTTATTCTTCCCTCGCTTGAGACAAGCTAATCTCCTGCGAGATAATCAGATCGAAACTTTTGCACCTTGTGGTGCAGTGGCAGGAATTTTTGCTCGAACTGATGCACAGCGGGGTGTGTGGAAAGCACCTGCGGGGTTGGAAGCAACTTTAAATGGTGTACCAGCTTTGAGTGTAAGTCTAACGGATGCCGAAAACGGCGAGTTGAACCCTTTGGGAATTAATTGTTTGCGATCGTTTCCAGGAGTAGGACGAGTAATTTGGGGTTCGCGCACTCTCCAAGGAGCGGATCGCCTTGCTTCGGAGTGGAAATATATTCCGGTTCGCCGACTAACACTATTTATGGAAGAAAGTCTGTATCGCGGGACGCAGTGGGTGGTATTTGAGCCGAATGATGAGCCGTTGTGGGCGCAAATTCGCTTGAATATTGGCGCATTTATGAATAATTTGTTCCGTCAAGGTGCGTTTCAAGGGAAGTCACCAAGGGAAGCGTATTTTGTTAAGTGTGACAAGGAAACAACAACCCAGAATGACATCGATCGCGGCATTGTCAATATTATCGTCGGTTTTGCACCCCTTAAACCGGCTGAGTTCGTCATTATCAAGTTCCAGCAAATTGCTGGTGACATCGTGACGTAAGAATTAAGAATTAAGAATTGAGAATGGGGAATGGGGAATTGGTGATTAGGAAAGGAGTAAGATTATGGCTCAATTTAGCGTGAATGCTCAGCGCTTTGACCCCTATAAAAACTATAAATTCCGCGTCAAGTGGGATGGTCGCTACGTGGCGGGAATTAGCAAAGTTGGGGCACTCAAGCGGACGACAGAAGTAGTCGAACACCGCGAAGGAGGCGATCCGAGTACTGTGCGGCGATCGCCTGGACAGAGTAAGTACGAAGCCATCATGCTAGAACGGGGTGTTACCCACGACACTGAGTTTGAAAAATGGGCTAACAAGATTTGGAACTACGGCTCTGGGTTGGGTGCAGAGGTTTCGCTTAAAGATTTTCGCAAGGACGTGATTATCGAAATGATGAATGAAGCGGGACAAGTAGCAATTTCTTACAAAGTATATCGCTGCTGGGTGTCTGAATTCACAGCTTTACCCGAACTTGATGCTAGTGCCAATGCGATCGCAATTCAAAGTATTCAACTCCAACATGAGGGTTGGGAACGAGATTACGATGTTGTTGAGCCAGAAGAACCGACGTTTACTGAACCGGAATAGGAATTGGGAATTGGGAATTGGGAATTGGGAATTGGGAATATTTCATTTCTCTCCCCCAGCTTCCTCAGCTCCCCCAGCTCCCCCAGCTTCCTCAGCTCCCTCAGCTCACCTAACCAGAAAGTATGGTTATTCAACCGGATTTGAGATTATCCCTGCGTCCTTTTGGCTGGTTGGCGGAAGATTTGGAGATTGACTTTCTCCAAACACCTCGTCCACATCTAGAAACGCAAATCTTAGCATGTTGTATCAGCAATCAAGAGGGAACCAAATGCGATCGCAGCTTTTTCTGGAATTTGTCAATCGGCAAACGGACTGAATATCTATTAGTTCTCGCCACTTTACCCAATAATTCCCAGTTCGGTGTTAACCTGCGCTGCTTGAATCTAGAGTGTCAGCAACAGATGGAAATTGAATTTCCTCTATCAGCACTAATTGATCTCCAACATCAGTCGGAAAACAAGAACCCTGAGCTTGCTTTGGCAACCGAGAAATTCTTGCTAAGAAAACCTACTGGCAATGATCAATTAGCATGGCTAGAGCAGAATTTTGCTGATGAGAGTTCGGCAATTATGGGAATGGTGCAAACTTTACTGCCTGCGGAACAACAATCTGTATTTGAACAAAGTTGTAGCCAAAATAAGGATTGGATACCAACACTGAATCAAGTAATGGAAGAGAGTGATCCTCTTGTCAATTTCAGTCTTCAGGTGAATTGTCCGTACTGCAATACTCAAAATTTACAAGACTTTGATCTCGGTGCTTGGGCTCTTCAGCAATTATACGGAGCACAGCAACAATTACTTCTAACAATTCACCGTCTGGCATCCCATTATCACTGGAGTGAAGCAGAGATTTTTGCCATTCCCCCTTGGCGGCGAGAGCGTTATTTAGATTTAATTAATCGGGAGGAAAGTTATCTATGAGCAGCTATTTTTCTCGACTTATTCAACAAACCGAGATTCCTCTGGGAACGGGTGAAAGAAGAAAGGCAGAAGGCAAACCCCCCCTATTTCCCCCCAAGGGGGGAGAGCAGAAGGCAGAAGGGATTGAGCCTTATCCTAAGAGTCCAAGTTTTCTGGGAACTGGCAGGGAGCAAGAGTTACAATCTTCTGAAGATAACATAATGTCTATTGCTAAGGAAAACGCTAGGGGAACTACCTCTAACTCTCTGCCTTTTCAATCGATGGAGAGACAGGGAGATGCAGCGATGGGGAAAGCTGAAAACAATGATATTTCGGGAGCATCCCAAAGTTACACAAATAATAGTAGTGGGAGCATCTTGCTCCCTGGAATTACAGAAAGCGAGCAAGATATTTCTGCTACGCCCACGCTACGCGAACCAACTACCAATTTACAACAAGGGGATGATCGCGAGAATTCACCACAACCTAAACAGCTAGAAAATCGAGTAGAGCTTTCATCAATAAATATTTCCTCATCTCATGATGTGGAAACTGAATTAAACTTCGCTAAGAAACATCCAAGAGTAAAGTCTGAAAAAATCCTCGAAAGTCGAACGAATATTGTCAAAAAAAAGGATGCATCTCAAAGTTACCAAAACATTAGTAGTGGGAGCATCTTGCTCCCTACTATTACAGCAAGCAGGCAAGATGCCCGCACTACAAATTTACAAAAATTGGATGTTCCCCACAAAACACCGCAATCCCCTGAAACTTTATTGCAGAAACAATCTGTTCGCTCCCAAGAACAGAATACTCTTGGAGAGTCCCTGAGCACAAAGCCTAAAGTACACGAACCTCAACGCCAATCCACGGCAATCTCCCAAGAATATAATCCCTTGCCAACCCGTCAGGTAGACTTAAAAACTGTTCGGGAATGGGTAGCAGGAGCAGAAAAGGCAAAGTTAAACACTGAACCCTTCCAATTTCCCAATCCCCAACCTCAAGAAAAGCCAAACTTCAGTCTTTCTATCGGCACAATTAGTTTAACTGTTGAAGCACCTCCACCGGAAGTTCAACAACCAGTATTACCCTCGAGGAAACCTCAACAAAAAGGAAAAACTATTAGTCCAACTTCTCGTATCAACCGACATTACCTCAGACTTTAAATAATAAGCGCCTAACGGCGCAGGCAATAGGCAATAGGCAATAGGCAATAGGCAACAAGATAAAAACCACGTCGAAAAAGAAAATGAGAAACTAGTCTATTCCCTTGTAACCTTCTGCCTTGTGCCCTCTGCCCTCTGCCTTTTTTCAGCAAGAATAACAAATAACAAATAACAAATAACAAACAACAAGTTCGGAGATTTGCGATCGTGGCACTTGCAGATACTGGAAAAGCAATTGGAGCAGTTAGTCAACTGCTTAGAGAGCGCTTGCTGGGTCGTTTGGCAGGGATAGTAGGGAATGTGAGAATTGGTAAACCAGAAATGACGGGTGATGGTATAACTAATCCCAGATTAAATCTATTTCTCTACGAAATTCAACTCGATCCTAGTCTGAGAAATCGTTCCCTCGATCCCGGTCAACCGACTCCCCTCTGGTTAGTATTAAAGTATCTCCTGACTGCCTTTGATGACACCGGAGACAGTGATAGCATTCAGGCACACCAATATTTGGGGGAAGGGATGCGGGTTCTCCAAGAACTTTCCTTCCTACCATTGAGCAGTTTGGCAACAGATGCGCTTCAGGCGCTTAATCCCAATCCCGAAGCATTAAAGATTACTTTTGACCCCACTTCTTCAGAACTAATTTCTAAGTTGATGCAGGGACCAGATGAGAAATATCGCTGTTCGATGGGGTTTGAAGTACGTCCAATAATGATTGCAACAGGCAAACCGCCTTCCTATTCTCTGCTAGTAGGCGTTGATTATACCTCTACCCCCAATACAGTTATCGGAGCAGACGGAATTAGAATTCCTATTCTGCCTTCAATGGGACCGAAAATTGATGCTGTTTCGCCGAGCAAAATTGCTCCGCCACTTCCGCCTCCACCTCCCCCAGAACCATCTCTGCTAACCATTCGAGGAAGTAACTTAGCCTTATCTAATCTCATAGTTCGGCTAGGTTCGGTAGACTTAGAAATTGCTACTCAGTCGCCGGATATTTTGGAGTGCGAATTGTTGAATGACAATCTTCGCGATGGGGATGTCATTTCTGCGGGAAGCCATCCTGTTTGCGTCGTACAACAATTACCCGATGGCAGGGAGCGAGCGAGCAATTTATTAGTCGCAAATTTGCTTCCTGTGCTCACAAATGTTGGCTTTACTCCCAACCCAGATCCGGAAATTTTTGGAACTCTCGATTTAGAGGGTTTTCTACTGGGAAACGACAGCGATGACATTTTTGTAGCGCTGTATCGAGAAGGTGAAACGGTAAGACTTTTTGATACATTTGCAGAAATTTTACCAGCTCCTGATGCTCAAACGCAGTTGCGGGTGCAGATTACCGATGCTATTCCGTCGGGAAATTATCGGGTTATTGTGCGAGTCAACAATCAGCAAGCTCAAAACAGTCCGGAGGTGACGATACCATGAACGCCACTAGGGAATTTATCACCTTTTCTCCCAGTTTGCGATCGCGCGATCCTTTAGCTAATTATTGGTTGCAGCAGGTTACCGTGCGGTTGCGTCGAGAAATTTGCTGGCGCTGGCACTTGACAGCTGGTACCACTTCCCCATTAACTCTACCTCCTGCAAGCGATCGCCTAACCGATGCACTTGATCTCAGTCGCTATTGGGAGGAAAAATGTCAGTTTTACCAAAGTGATCCGACGGCGAAGTATCTCACTGAGAAACTTGCAGTAGAACCACCTACAAGTCAATCTTTGATACGAGGTTCGTTTAACTGGGTAGTCGAGATCTTAGGCTTGGATGAAGTTTCAACCTTTATGCTGGCGTTAGGTTTAATTGTCTCCTTTGATAATGCCGCTAGTGAGGTTATCGCCGCTTGCCTCAACAATGCAACTGCTAACCATCCCACCTTAGCGCTGGCACAGAAGTTGTGGGAGCAACCGGAAGAGGTTTTAGCGATCGCAGATCCGGAACATTCCCTGTGGCGCTATGGCTTGCTGCAAGCTGCTCAAGATGCTGGTTCTACTAGTGTTGTGGATTGGCACAGTCCTTTAATCGTACCGACCTTGGTGGCAAATCAACTACTGTTTCCCCGTTCATCCCTACCTCAGGTTTTGGTTCCGCTAGCAGGAAGAGACAAGGTAGACAAGGGAGACAAGGAGGAAGTATCTCAAAGTTGCACAAATAATAGTAGTGGGAGCATCTTGCTCCCTAGAATAACCGAAAGCTCACTCCCTAGAATAACCGAAAGCTCACTACCTGGAATAACCGAAAGCTTACTCCCTGAAATAACCGAAAGCTCACTACCTGAAATAACCGAAAGCTCACTCCCTGGAATTACCGAAAGCTCACTACCTGGAATTACCGAAAGCTCACCCCCTGGAATTACTGAAAGCTCACCCCCTGGAATAGAGGTTAGTTTACCCGATCTTAACGATCGCGCTCAGCTGATAGCACTTCGACTGCGGAACTCGACTAGTAATACCCTGCAAATACTCCCCATTCAAGCATTGAGGGGTTCGGTTCCCACTGAGGTGGTGAGAGGTATTGCGCATATCGCACAGCGAGAAGTAGTCGAGCTTCAGGGAAATCTCAGCCGATTCGAGAACAGCACTTATCTCCAATCCTTACTCACCCTTTGCTGGCTCAAGGGACTGGATTTATTTATCCCTAACAATGGTGGTGAGGCAAAAGAAGGGGAAAAAAGTCGCTATCTGCTCTCCTTGCCTTCAATACCAATGACAATTTTTCTGAGTATTCGCGATCGCAAGGAGTTAACGAAAATTCCCCACCATCTACTGCTACCTATCATTGAGGCTACTCAGCTATCCTACCGCGATCGCGTCCGGGTTTGGCAACAAACATTGAACACCACAGATCCAATTCTGGAAAAAAGCATTGCTGAATGTTCCCGTCGCTTCCGCTATGAAAAAGGAACAATCCAAAATATCTGTAAGGGACTACGAGGACAGATTAATGAAACTGATTTGATAGCTGCTTGTAGAGCTGAATTAGATCTTGATATTGGTGAACTCGCTCAAGCTGTTACGCCACGCTTTACGACAGAAGAATTAGTACTTCCCCCAAAACAACAAGCACTATTCGAGGACATCTATCGAGCCATGAAATCCCTCACAGAAGTTCACTACGAATGGGGAACGGGAAAAGCTTGGAGTGAGTGCGGTATTTCTGTACTTTTTGCTGGACTTCCGGGGACGGGAAAAACGATGGCAGCGGAAATTTTAGCTGCCAAGTTAGAGCTTCCCATGTATCGGATCGACCTTTCCCAAGTAGTTAACAAATATATCGGCGAAACCGAGAAAAATCTCAAACGACTCTTTGATGCTGCTGATATTTCTGACACACTGCTCTTTTTTGATGAAGCTGATGCTTTATTTGGTCGTCGAACGGAAGTAAAAGATGCTCATGATCGCTACGCCAATCTAGAAATTAGTTATTTATTGGAACGGATGGAAAGATTTAAAGGATTAGCAATTCTAGCCACTAATCGCAAGAAAGATTTAGATGAAGCCTTTTTGCGGCGGTTGCGCTATATCGTTGATTTTCCTTTACCCGATGTACGGGAACGACAAAGAATCTGGCAACAAGCTATTCCGGAAAAGGTTGATGCCTCGGAACTTAATTTTGAGTTTCTTGCCAAGCAATTTCCCCTAGCAGGTGGGAATATTCGCTCGATCATTTTCAATGCCTGCTTGCAAACGGCAGGGAAATTCAATAAGAGAAGGCAGGAGGCAGGAGGCAGGAGGCAGGAGGCAGGAGGCAGAAGGCAGAAGTTAGAAGATAGAGGGCAGAAGTTTTTTACAGATACTCTTGCGGAGGAGAATCCTAAGTTAACGATGGAACAGGTTGTTATCTGTATAAAACGAGAGTATGACAAGCTAAATCGTTCAGTTAGTCTGGAACAATTCGGTGCTTATGCCAAGTTAGTTGAGAGAGGGGAATTTAGAATTTAGAATTTAGAATTTAGAATTGGGAATGGAAAATCTTCATTACAAATAACAAATGACAAATAACAAATGACAAATGACAAACAAAAAACAACAAATAACAATTAACCATATTGCTCTGCACAGTCGAGGAATATCGCCTCAAGTAAGTCGTGCAGCTGTTGATGGGTTGGGAGAGGAAGTAATGAGTAGTTTAGCACAACAGGGTCTAGTTCAACCGGGGCAAACAATTCAGTTGGGCAACCTAAATTTGGGAACATTGAAAGTGAAGCGAGTGGGAGATGCTAATGAACTTAGAAGAGAAATTGCTCGGGTTCTTACAAATGCGATCGCAACTAGAATCAGGAGGAAATAAGTAATGGTTTTACTGCGAGGTGCCCTAATCGAATATGCCAGCGATTTCTTAGGACCGTTGCCCAATGTTGTCATTTTTCAGTTTAATCCAGACACCCTCACACGCAATTTTACAATTCCCCGACGTCCGACAGGTGTAGCAAGTCGGGAAAGTTCACAAGCAGGGGAGGTTCCAGTAGAAAAGATGAGTTTTACTGCTCACTTTAGTGCCGCTGATCAATTGGATGCAGGGAATATTATTGCTCAAACTTTGGGTATTGGACCCCAACTAGCAGCTTTAGAAAAGATGGTTTATCCGAGTAATGCTATTGGTGAATTATTAGGAGAAGCGATCGATGCTATTGGTGATGCGATCGGTTTGGGGGGTAACGATGACATTGCTAAACAACCGATTCCTAGAGAAAAGTATCCCAAAATTCTCTTTATTTGGGGACAAACACGGGTTTTACCTGTACTGATTGAATCGATGAGCATTACCGAGCAGCAATACGATAGTTTACTCAATCCCATTCAAGCAGAAGTGGCATTGAGTTTGTCGATCGCCTCAAATCCTGACGATAAGGTGGGTAAAGGTGCGCTGAAATATTCCAATGTGGCGAAAGAAGCACAAGCGATTATCAATTTGGCGAATACTGCCGAGTTAGCGATCGATCTGATTCCATTTTAATATAGCGTTTCTCATTGGGATAAGGTACAAAGTTACTGGTTTTTGGGAATGGGGAATAGGGAATAGGCTGTCAAAGTTGGATGTACCTCACCGAGAAAGAGAATTGCTATAAAAAGTAGTTAAATGTGCGACAGCTTATTTAATTACCAATTATCTATCTATGATTGAACCATGTTTTTAGAAACCTCAAGATACTTCCGACAAAAGCAAGTCAGTGTTGTTACAAAAAAAGGTAAAACTGTCAATGCAGTGAAATTGAGACGACTTCCCAAAGTTCAGGGAAAACCCACTGCTATTGCAGAAAGCGATCGCTTAGATATCATCGCTCAACGCCAATACCAAAACCCAACCTGGTTCTGGCATATCGCCGATGCCAACACCGAACTCAAAGCCAACGATCTTGTCGAAGAAGTCGGCAGGGTTATTGAGATTCCCGAACAATAGATGCAGAGACGCGGGGAAGAGGAGTGTGGGGGGTGTGGGGAGACAAGGGAGACAAAGGGGATAGGAGACAATGTAGCCATATCTTCTTACCAATTCCCGATTCCCAATTCCCGATTCCCAATTCCCAAACAACAAATAACAAATGACAATTTACTACAGATTATTTTTTAAGAACAATCCTGCCACTCGCGAACAAATCGATCGCGTGGAAGAAATTACTGTGGAACAGGAAATTGATATGGCGTGGGAAGCAAGGATAGAGATTCTCATTGCCACCGACGAGCAAGGTAATTGGACAGGAGAAAATGAAGAATTTTTGGAGGAATTTACCCAGGTTCGGGTTGAAATTCAAATCGGAGAGGGAGCATTTTTACCGCTGATTGATGGTCCCATTGTTGAGATTAGCAGGCACATCAGTTCGGAACCTGGTCAAAGTAGTAAAACAGTTGTTGTTCAAGATGATAGCGTTCGTTTGAACCGGGAAGACAGAATCTTCCAATTTCAACAGCTACTCGACAGTGAAATTGCCGATCAACTATTTGAGGAAGTGCCACAAATTGCCTCTACTGACATTGAGACAACCCCAGCTGGCGGTAATAATTCCCAAGTTGTTGTACAGCGGGGAACGGCAATGCAACTATTGCGCCGACTAGCTCGCCGTCAGGGAATGCACGCCTACGTTCTCCCTGGAGAAGAACCTGGTCAAAGTATAGGCTGTTTTAAAGCATTTTCTACTGAAACTGATGGTTTGCCACCGCTAATTTTATTAGGTGCAGAACGCAACGTGGCAGAGTTTAACCCGAGGAATAATGCTCAAAGTCCCGCTAGAGTTACCGGGTTTACTCTCAATGTTTTTGATAAAACAGTCACTCAGCGCACCTCGGATTTTGGCAGTTTGGACTTACTGGGAGAGCAGCAAACTTTTGCTAATGAAGGCAATACAGCAACCCAAATTCTCTCTCCCCGTGATGGTGATGCCGTGGATTTAGATCAGGCGGTAGCAGCTGAGGCACTGCGTTCTAGCTATTCCACGGAGGCAACAGGAAGCGTTATCAATGACACCTACCCCGCCATCCTCTCTCCTTATCAGGTTGTCAGCGTATGCGGTGCAACCAAGAAAAACACTGGCGATTATCTCATTCGCCAAGTCACCCATTCTTTAACACGTTCTTACTATTCTCAATCTTTTTCTCTCCAGCGCAATGCCCAATCGTCGGGTTCTAGTGCCGGATCAGCTAATTTAGCGGAGACTATATCCTAATGATTGCTTCAGATATGGAACAAATGGTTGTCGAACTCGCTGAGTTCCAGCGAGGACGGTATTTCGGTAAATACCGAGGATTGGTTAGGGAGGTGGATGATCCGGAGAATATGGGACGGATTATCGCACAAGTTCCCGAAGTGTATGGCGAGGCAGATTCCCCGTGGGCGCTGCCTTCTGTACCTTTTGCCGGACCAAATCATGGCTTGGTTGTACTGCCAGAAGTGGAAGATGGAGTCTGGATCGAGTTTGAAGCAGGGGATCCATCCCGCCCTATTTGGACTGGTTGCTGGTGGGCGAGAGGGGAAATGCCAGCTTCGGCAGGAACTCAAACTAGGGTACTGGTGACTTCTGAAGGACATCAAGTAATTTTGGATGACGAAGCCTCGAAAGTACAACTACTTCACTCCGGCGGCGCAGAAATTACCCTCAGCGACAGCGAAATCAAGCTCAAAATTGGTTCTACTCAAGTGGTTCTTTCTTCGAGTGGAGTCAATATCAATAACGGAGCATTTCAGGTACGGTAATTCCCGATTATTGGGAGCTGAGTAGGTTGGGTTGAGCCTTAGCGAAACCCAACATTTATCCAGATATTAGGGAGATGGGGAGCGGAACCCACCCCTAACCCATCCCAGGAGGGGAATAGGAGAGCAGGAAGAAAAATGATTGGCAGCAATTCCTAAACAACAAACAACCAACAACCAACAACAAATAACAAACAACAAATAAAAAAATGCCAAATTATCTAACTACAAATAGCACAGTTCTTTGTCCCCACGGTGGACGAGCAACTCTGTTGACAACAAATACTAAAGTTCTTGCTAATGGAGCGCCTGTACTTTTAGAGTCCGACGTTCATCTCGTTGTCGGTTGTCCCTTTACTCTTCCTGGTGGCAAGTATTCTCCTTGCATTCGCATCGAATGGTCTGCTGGATCGACTAAAACTACTGCTAATAGTACAGCACCTCTTTTAAAAAATAGTATCGGCAAATGTTACAGCGCTGAAAATGCAATTCAAGGAGTCGCCACTATTGTTAACACTCAAATAAAGGCGTCAGCACAGTGAGCAGGGAGCTGGGGGAGCTGAGGAAGCTGGGGAAGCTGGGGGAGAAGAGGAGACAAGGGAGACATTCCCAATTCCCAATTCTCAATTCTCAATTCTCAATTCCCCATTCCCAATTCCCAATTCCCGATTCCCAATTCCCAAATAACAAATGACAAACAACAAACACCTATCTTTTCCCTTACGCATCGGTTCTGATGGACGGATGGCGCAAGTTCCGTCCCTGGAGGCGCATATTCGGGACGAGTTAATTCAGTTAATCCTTACCAATCCTGGAGAACGAGCATTTTTGCCGGAATTTGGCGGTGGGGTGCGGCGGTTGATCTTTGAAAATGCTAGCGATACTACCGCAGGGATAACCAAAGCAAGAGTAACTCAGGCAATTTCTCGTTGGCTGGGACACCGAGTAACTTTAGAAGATTTGCAGGTGACGGTGGAAAACTCAACCCTGGAAGTGCAAATTCAGTACCGAATTGCAGGTACGGAAGATAGCAGAATTATGAAATTTCAACGGCATGGTGAAGTGTGATGGTGATTAAGAATCAAGAAGCACTCAATGAACGAGCCAATAATTTACGAACTTTCAACGGCATTCGGTTAGTGTTGGTGTCGTTATCTCCTGGTGTTAATCCCACAGAAGCGATTCTGACGGTTCACTTCTATAACAACAACCAACTGAGTAATATTGTTAATGAAATTACGGCAAATTCAGCGCGAGCAAAAGAAATTTTTCCCATTATAGGTGGTCAAAGAATTTTAGGTGGACCGCTGACAGGTGAAGTTCAGGTTGTTGCTGTTGCTCAAGATACCGAAGATGACAAAGTTTTACACCTAACTGTTAAACCCATCGGCGACTATTCTACCTACACCTTAAGCGTAAATTATTCCAACATCGACCCAATTTTTAGCGAGATTGAGTTCAAATTCCGTCCGGGATGTTTCAACAATTGTGCGCCAGATTGGGATGCACCGCCAAAACCTAAGGAAAATCCTCCAATTGACTATCTTGCTAAAGATTACGACTCATTTCGCCATACCCTATTTTCCTGGATGACGAACCGTGTCCCCGGTTGGCAACCGACGAGTGAAGCGGATCTTGATCAAGTGTTACTTTCGCTATTTGCTGTAGCAGCGGATGAGTTGAGTGACTATCAAGATCGGGTGATGAACGAGGCGTATTTAGCAACTGCTCGTAAGCGCGTCTCTCTAGCACGACATGCTCGTTTGCTCGACTATCATATTCACCAGGGAAACCAGGCAAATACTTGGTTAGTGGTGCAAGTTAGTAGTATATATACTCTTGAAAAAGGTTTCCTGGTTTGGGCGGGAGAAGAGGATTTAGATGCTACTTCTGTTGTCTTTATCACTCATCAAGAGCAACCAGTTGACCCATTATTGAATGAGATCGGTTTGTACACTTGGAGTGGTACAATTCCTGCCTTGGCAGCAGGTAGTAAGAGTGCTGATTTAAAACTTTCTACATCAGGAGAAATTCCAGCAACAACAGTTCGGGACTTGATTGTTGAGGGCAAGATTACCCACTTGCTCATTCAAGAACATCTTAATCCTTTAACTGGAGAAATGCGAGGTCGCGATCCAACTAGGCGACAACTGCTGAAACTGATTCCTGAAAAGACAGAAAAAATTCAAGATCCACTAACAGGTGAGTGGTTTGTCCGAGTTAATTGGGAAGAAAAGGATAAATTAAAGCGCAATTATTGTTTCACAGTTAATTGTCCTACTGACGACCCAAACAACCCAACTCAGAATGTTTCCCTGTTTCACGGAAATTTAGTTCAAGTTTATCACGGTCGTCCCGTCTCCGTCAGTTTCCAAGAGTTTGATGAATCCTTGCCGTTGGTGCCAGAACCTCCTTTGTTTTACATCAGAACAAAAAAGCAAGAAGCTATTTGTCAACTGCCAGCTATTCCTTTAGCCTATCTCGATACGCCTCCAGGTGGAGAAGTAGCCCCAAAATCAACGTTGGAGGTTGAGGTTGAATTTGATGGTAGTCGCGATCTGTGGGAGGAAGTAATTGACTTGATTCATAGCGACAATAGTGATGAACGAGGCGATCGCTTTTTAGTTGAAACTGATGAATTGGGACGCAGTTTGATTCGCTTCGGTAATGGTACTAATGGCAAGCAGTTACCTGACGGTGCGATCGTTAATTGCACTTATCAGATTGGTTCAGGTTTAGACGGTAATGTTGGTGCAGATACTCTACAACATTTCGATAAAAATAGTTTCCTGAATATTCTTACTTGTTGGAATCCCTTCGATGTCACCAACGGCAGAGAACCTGAACCTGTTGCCGAGATTTTGCGCCGCGTTCCTCAAGCCTATCGCTACCGCCAATTGAGAGCAATTACGCTCAAAGATTACGAAAATCGTGCTGCTGAACTACCGGAAGTTGATCGTGCAGCTGCAAGATATTATTGGACGGGAAGCTGGCGGACGGTTCAGGTAGCGATCGATCCAGTAGGAACTTCTATTTTAGAACCGGAATTGCGCGAAAAAGTAGCCCGTCATCTGGAAGCAGTCCGTTTAATTGGCGAGGATTTAGAAATTCGTCCGCCGCGATTTGTTCCTTTAGATATTAAAGTTTATCTCTGTATTAATACCAACTATTGGGTTGAGGATATTCGCTTTATTTTAGAACAGGAATTTTCCGACGGTTACACCCCTGATGGACGCCTGGCATTCTTTCATCCCGATCGCTGGACGTTTGGACAAGGATTGAGAGTAAGTCAAATTATTGGCGCAGTTCAAGGGATTCAAGGAGTTGAACATGTTATTAAGGTGGAATTAAACCGCTGGAACGAAGTTACGCCAGGAACTAAGGATGTAATTGAAGTTCGAGCCAACGAAATTATTTTAGTGAAAAATAATCGCGATCGCTTGGAAGATGGCTTTATTAAGTTTGATATTCAGGGAGGAAGACAATGAGCCAAAATTGCCGTAATGACTGTGTTGAACCTTTCGATTTTCCTAAAACTATTAACAATCGATCGGGACTATCCCACATCGATTATCGCATCGGAACTTATGCTGATTTCCTAGAAGCAATGTTCCGGGAGTTGAACCAAAATAATGTGCTGAAAAAATGGACTCATCGAGAGCCAGATGATCCAGGTATAGCCTTACTAGAAGGCGCAGCAGTTTTGGGAGATATTCTCACGTTTTATCAAGAATTGTATGCCAATGAAGCTTTTTTACGGACAGCTCAATGGCGCGAAAGTATTGCTGATTTAGTGCGGCTTTTGGGATATCAGCTTTCACCGGGAGTCGGGGGAAAAGCAATGTTTGCGTTTAAGTTTAAAGGAGACAAACCTATTGTTGTTCCTGCTGGATTTCCCCTCAAAGCACAATTAGAACCATTGGAGAAGCCGGTTGACTTTGAGACGACGGTGGAAGCTGTTGCTTATCCGGAATTAAGTGAGTTTAGCTTGTATCGTCCCTATACCCTTGCCAAGATTAATACTGGTACCAATTCTTTTTCCATTGAAACGGCAATTTTAAAGGAAAAGAAGATTGAGTTAAATAAAGGCGATCGCTTGTTTCTGGCTAAGTCTGGATCTAACTCCACAACCAAACGTCAGATTGTGGTGATTAAAGATATAAAAGAACACTTCGATCGCACGCAAATTGACATTGAAGGCAGTTGGCGAGGAGGCTTGACAGGGGACAATATTAATGCTTATAAACTGGGGCGATCGTTTCGGCATTTTGGCCACAACAGTCCTCCAGAGATTGTGACTGCGGAGGGCGACAGTACGATAACTAAAACTATTTCTTTTTGCCGTCTACTTTCTGATATTGTTGATAACCCCAAACCTTCTATTACTTCAATGCCTCTGGATACAGAAGTAGAAGATTTATCAGTTGGCTCGACTTTTATCATCCAATTACAACTTAGTAAAAACAATACTGATACAAGCGATCGCACTATTGTCAATCCCGAACATTTCTTTGAGCGCCAGATAACTGCTATCTCTCAAACTTCTCTCACTTGGGGAGCAGTTACCGCCGGAACAACTTTAGTGGAAATAGACAAACCAATTTCTTTGGATACTCTCATTTACACCGATATTCGCACTATTGAGTTTCTGGAAGTTATGGGAGAAAAATTTCAGTTACAGGGTGCTTATCAACAAGAATCTACTACAAGTTCTAACAAACTACTCTATTTCGGCAACTCTCAAACCCACAAGCACCTTGATGGAAGAATGTTGGCTTTGGTTAAAGCAGATGGAAGTCATACAATGCTTACAGCTAGCATTGATAAAACCCAAATTGATGCTGATGACAGATCCAAGCTGCGGGGAGTATTCCAAAGTAGCACCAATGATAGTAGTGGGAGCATCTTGCTCCCTAGAATCACCGAAAGCGAGCAAGATGCTCCCAAGCTACATCCTATTTACCTCAATTTTTCTGAAGACTTTACCCTCAGCGACTTTCCATTACTCGATGAACCAACAGTTACAATTTACGGCAACTTAGTCTCAGCGAATCAAGGCAAAACCGAGCGAGAAGCTGTACTGGGAAATGGCGACAGTAGGCAGAAATTTCAAACTTTCAAACTGCCTAAAGCACCCTTAACTTATCATAATCTCCCTGGTGAAACTCCCCCGGAAGTTCCAGAATTACAAATTTATGTGAGTAATCGCCTGTGGCAACGAGTTCCTAGCTTTTTCAACCACCAACCTGATGAAGAAATTTATATTGTCCGTGAGGATGCCAACGGTGAGAGTTGGGTACAGTTTGGCGATGGGAAAACCGGGAAGCAATTGCCGTCGGGGATTAAAAATGTGGTTGCCAAATATCGCACTGGAATTGGTGCTTACGGCGCACTTAAACCCGAAACCAAAGTACAAGCCAGCGGGAGACTAGATAAACTCGATAAAATTTATCTCCCTGGTATTGTCACAGGCGGCGCAGAACCCGAAAGTGGGGACAATGCCAGAGAAGCTGCACCAGGCAAAATTCAAAGTCTCGATCGCCTTGTCAGTTTACAGGATTTTGAGAGCGAAACCCTGGCTATCCCTGGTGTGTCCAATGCATTAGCAGTCTGGGAGTTAGTCGATAACGTTCCTAGTGTTGCTTTAACTGTCCTGATGGAAACAGGACGCACTCAGGAATTCCAGCAAGTGGAAAAAATTCTAGCAAACTACAACCGCTGTCGGGGCCCCCAACGCTTCCCGATCGATGTTCGGCAAGGTAAGCGGAAATATGTTGCCATTGCCGCCAACGTTGCTCTTGACCCTACCTTTCGTAAAGAATTGGTTTTTTCAGCCATTCAAGCTGCTTTAGGGGTTACAGGGGAAGATCAAGGCTTATTTGCTCTCAAAAACCGTCGCTTCGGACAATCAGAATACGCCACCCGCATTGCAGGAACTATCCAAAACGTTGAAGGCGTTTTGTGGGTTGAAGTGAAGGGGTTTATGCCCCTTGATGAAGTGGACAATCCTGCTGAATTGAGTCTAGGTGATGCGCTCACCTTTAACTCAACCATTGCCTGTAAAACCGAGCAAATTCTCAGTTTATACCCAGCACACCTCCAACTCTCCCCCGTTTCTCCCCCATCCGGGTGAGCTGGGAAGCTGGGGGAGATGGAGAGACAGGGAGATACTCCCTATTTATTACCCAATTTTCAATTTTCAATTTTCAATTCTCAATTCTCAATTCTCAATTCTCAATTCCCAATACAATGAAACCACTATACGAACGCTTACCAGAAATTTACCGCATTAAAGACGAGGAGCAAGCTCCATCAGGTCAACTCAAAAACTATCTGGCGATCGCGGATCTGATCTTTAATGCTATTGAGGAAAACATCGAGGCTCTGTATGATGACCTATTTATCGAAACCTGCGAAGACTGGGTAATTCCCTACATCGGTGACTTACTCGGTACGACTCCCCTCAAAGGTGAACCTTGGACATTACGAGCCGATGTTGCCGATACTATTGCCTTGCGCCGTCGCAAGGGAACTTTGGCAAGTATCGAACGCCTAACCTATAACTTAACCCAGTGGGGAGTCCGCGCCGTTGAACTAAGAGAAAATTTGGTTTGGAATCAGCATTTGAACCACCAGCGACCTGATATTGGTGGGGATCCGCCTTATGCTGGGATAACTCGATTTACTCCCATTCGAGGGGGAACAGTGACTCTGCGAGATCCGGCAATGCTGAGTTTGTTGCATACCCCTTTCGATCCCTTTGCTCACGTTGCCGACTTAAAACCGCCAACCTGGGGAACTATCCGCTACAACCTACCTAACTTAGCCATCTTTCTCTGGCGGTTGGAGGATTACCGGGTGAAGTTGACTAAGCCAATGGTTACCATCCAAGCCACAGGTACATTAGATCCGGAGGAAGCAACCCATATTGTCAGACTCTTGGTTGATCCTCTCGGCAATCCCGTTAGGCTCTTCAACACCTATCAATTTAATCCAGACAAAGAACCACCTGTAATCACCCAACTCGATGAAACACCAGGTCCCATCCCCATGGCGCGGTTGACTACTAATTCGGAAGCAGGTAAACCGGAAAAGTATGTGGCGATCGATACTTACGATCGCAGTAGTACTGATATCGCTTCGCTGGATATTGCTGAAGTAGGCTTGCAACTCCATCTACCTGAACCAGAGTTTCTCAAACCTGAGCCACCTCCACCAGACTGGAAGGAATGGAAAATGCGCGGCGAAAACCTCTGTGCTTGGGAAACTGGGATACAACCGCCATTAAAGGATCACGAAATTGCGATCGATCCGGTGATTGGCAGAATTGCGATCGCTGTTAGCTCCCTAGAAGAAGCCACTGCACTAGAAAACTACCTATTACTAACTTATACCTATGGTGCAGTGGGAAATGTTGGCGCACATCCTCTTTCTCGTACTTTACCCCAGGAGTGGCATGAGGAAACAGTGGTTGTTAAACCAGTGAATCTTTTTAAGGGAGAGACTTTAAATGCAGCGCTCGAAAATATTCAAGATGCAACCTCTCCCGTTGTTATTGAAATTCGAGACAGCCGCGTTCATAGTTTAGATTTAAATGCGATCGCAGGAACTCTTGAAGAAGACGGTGGACCTAATTTACTACTCAATCACTCTCTAATTATCCAAGCAGCGGACGGACAACGACCGATTATTAAACTTATGCAACCCCTGCGTGTGCGTCCTAAAGAGGTTTCACCCCCTGACGAGTCTGGGGAGGATTCGGATTCCCTGGACTTCCGTCGCCAAGATGTCTCAGTAGCAAGTAATCTGACATTGCGACTGGAAGGACTTTATTTAACACGGGATGAAGAGTTTCCTGATGACGCGCCACTGATTGCTAGAGCCGCCTTGAACCGCCTGGAAATCGTTGATTGTACCCTTGATCCAGGGGGACAAAAACTACTTGATGGTACAACAGAAGGGACACGCCAGCCGTTTTATACTTCCTTAGAGTTGCGGCAACCCTACGGTTTCAATACAGAAGAAGAAGCATTCGACCAAACCCCAGAAATTATTTTAGAACGAACGATCGCAGGTTCTTTACTATGCGATCGCGGTTACCGTCTGTTTCTCTCTCACTCAATTATTGATGCTGGAAAGGGTGTAGGTGACGAACCCGAAACCAGTTTTGCTGTTGCTAATGCTACCGATCCCAATAATAACTGGGGACCACCAACACAAGTCAATGGCATTACCGTTTTCGGAAGCATGCGAGTTGAACAAATTAATGGCAGAGGGGGAATTTGGGTTCAGCCACTGGAAGTATTGAACAATCAAACTGGCTGTATTCGTTATAGCTATTTTTCGGGAAAAGGAGACCGTTTGCCACAAAATCTCGGTTGTGTAACAGGAAAAGAAGCAACATTGCGCTTTGTCAGCGAAATATTTGGCGAACCCGCCTACGGACAACTTGCTCGCACCTCCGATTTTCGCATTCGAGAAAGAGGTCCAGGGGATGATGCTATGGGTGCATTTGGATTTTTATTAGAAGCGCACAAATGGCGTAATTTGCAGATTCGTTTTCGAGAGTTTATGCCTGTCGGGGTAAGACCTTTGTTAATTTCAGTAACGTAATTTTTTGAAGTAATAACTAATAAGTAATGAGTAATAAAGAGTTGAGGGACTTGCCCCCAATCAAGCAAGGTAGTGGAATCAGTAGAAACATAAGCCGAGTGTGCCAAAAGGTAGGCATTCTCAGATTTTGCACCAATCCCGATAATCCGCCAGGGGTTCAAACCCCTGGCTCACAGATAAAGTCGTCTAAAGACGACTGGATAAGGGTTTTATTCCAAATTTAGGTTAGCCACTCCCTTTTTGGGCATATTTTGGACTGGCAAAACACCAATTCTACAAGGAACTGATGATTGCAAGTTTATGCAAATTAGATGTGTTGCAAGCTTATCTATGTCGGATTTTGTTTCAGTCCACTTTAGTGGACTTAAGCTATTAGCCCGGAGTTTGAACTCCGGGCGAGTTTAGAGACTAATTGAGAATAGTAAAAAATGTGAGTAAACAGATATGAACAGGGCAAATTTTGAAGAAAATGAAAGAAATTATGTCATCTTTGTAGGCTGGGTTGAGTAATATCAAAAATCTAATGTTGGGTTTCACTTCGTTCAACCCAACCTACTCCCTGATTAACGACCAATAACCAATAACCAATAACAAACAACAAATCATGAAAGGCGATTTTTCAAGATGGGATACAATTAACGAGCCAAATCTCAATGGCGTTCTACATCAACAGGGAAGAGTACTACTCGATCGCGATTGGAATGACCAAACCCAAATAACCCTAGATTGGCAAAACCGTGCTGCTAAACAAATTATCGGTGCAGATGTGGCGGCGATTTCCACCCAGGAACCCAATGCACTAAAAGTAACTCGCGCCATAGTAGATGGAGACAAGGTTAAGCTAGAAATACATCCCGGTCAAGGATGGGTTAATGGTTTAGCTGTTACCTTACCCGGCGACTCCAAGGTAATGCGTACTGCAACTTACCTCGAACCCCCGATTCAAGATCCATCCGGTAAGGTTTCAGAGATCACAGAAGGTATACGAGACGCAGTTATACTAGAGGTTTGGCAAGAAGCACTCAATGGATTCCAACAACCGGATACCTTAATTGAACCGGCATTAGGAGGACCTGATACCACTGAACGAGTCCTCACAGCCATGCGTTTTCGACTATTTCGATTAGCACCAGATGAAGACTGCCATAATATTACCGATAAACTGCAAGATCAGGTTGACCAAAAAGGCAAACTTACGGTTTCTCTACAACCGACGGTTGAAACCGATGGTGATTGTCCGGTGGTAGAGGGTGGTGGCTATACAGGATTTGAGCATAACTTCTACCGTGTGGAAATTGCTCAGGTAAATGATTATGTCCCGAAGTTCAAATGGTCACAATTTAACGGCGGTTTGGTAGGACGAGGTAAATTTGAAATCGATGGAGATAACAAGAAAATTACGCTGAAAGCCAATGATCAGGCGATTAAAAGGTCGAATTTGAGGGATTTTTACCTAGAAGTAGTCAAGTTCGATGAAGAACAGGGTTACTGGCGGGTTAACTACGGTGCGGAAGTAAGTTTAGATGGCGACGAGTTAGAAGTTACTAACGAACACTATTTTGAACAAGAACTGCCTTCAGGAAGAGTATTTTTCCGCCTCTGGAATGGCATTGATGCGATCGCAAATTTTCCCAAAGCTACAGCACCTACACAACCCAATCAACTCCGAGATGGCATCCGCTTAGAATTCGATAATCCTGAGACAACTAATTATCTACCAGGGGATTATTGGACATTTAAGGTACGTGCCGGAGAAATCTCCAATGAGCCAATTCTCCTTGACAACCAACCCCCCCAAGGCATCACCTATCAGCGTGTTCCTCTAGCCGAATTGAACTGGGATGCAGATTTAGACATCTCCTTTGAGGAAGAACAAATCGAAGATTGCCGCGAGGTTTTTCCTCCCCTAACCCAACAAAAAGGCTGCTGTTCATTTACTGTGGGAGATGGTAAAACGAGTCACGGTGATTTCGACAAAATTGAAGAAGCAATCCGACATCTTCCCAATTCTGGAGGCAAAATCTGTCTGCTACCCGGACTCCACGAAGCCAATGTTAACCTTCAAGACAAGCGCAATATTACCATCGAAGGCTGCGGCAAACAAACCAGGGTAATTCCCCAAAAAAGCGATCGCGAATCTCCCATTTTCCAGATTATCGATTCTGAATGTATCGCACTGCTCGACCTGGATTTAGTTACCTTGGGAGGAACTGCTATTATTTTAGCAGGGACTGAAGTAGGGACTCTCAAAGAAATCGAAATCGGACACAACCGTATTCTTGCTTACCAGGAAGCCATTGATGTCCAGCAAGGAGTAGATATCCACATTCACCACAACAAAATCCGCATGTTGGATAAAGAAGGTGCGGGAGTTGCTATTTATTTAATGGCAGAAGATAGCCTTATCGAACGCAATGATATTGGTGTAATTCCGGCGGAAAAGACACCTCCTCCCGATCGTCCGGATGGAGAAATTCCCAATCCGACAGATGACTGTGCTGATGTCGAGATTGTTTATACTAGCATTCCGACATTTATTGCCTATATCAATTTAATTTGGGAAATTCCCCTGCTATTTTTACCCGAAAATCCCTATCAAGCTGACAGCGGTATCCAAATTGCTGGCGGTTCGGAACGAGTTAAAATATGGAAAAATACCATTAATGGTGGTGCAGGAAATGGCATTGCTTTCGGAACTTCGATCGCCGCCTTTTTGGAAGAATTAGAAGAACAAACTCCAGAAGTAGAAGAACAGTTAATTGAACACAGTGGTGGTTATTTGTCCGCTCGTGTTGTGTCTGGAGAAGCGGGAATTGGGAATATCAAAGTCCTCTTGGCAAGTAACAATAGTACACCAGTTTCAGACTCAACTGACAGTAACGGTTATTTCTTTATTAAAGAACTTGAAGCTGGAGAATATAATGTTGCGATCGCAACTCCCGGCTATAAAATCGAACAAATTACTTTCCAGGAAGATCCACTAGGAGAATTTAGTCTTTATCAGATTGAAGTGGTTCCAGAAGAAATCGAGCTGGGCAATTTGCTTGCTTTTATCTATGATATCGAAATCGATCGCAACGAAATTTCCCATATGGGACTTTCGGGTATTGGTCTCTCTCGCGTTGAAATACCTGATTCCTTACCTAAAAATGCGATCGCTAGTTTGGTAAGAAAATTTGCCCCATTCCTCAACCGTTTTGGCAATCCTATTATCAATTTAAGGATTCACGACAACCACATTTTTAACTGTTTCCAGAATCCTATCAACGAAGTCCTGCGCAATGAGGTTAAAGACAAAGGATTTGGGGGAATTTCCCTCGGTTTATGTGCCAATCTTGCCATCAATCGCAATCGCATTGAAAGCAATGGATTCAGCCATATCAAACCCGTATGCGGTATTTTTGTTGCCTACGGTGAACAAATGGACATTGCTCATAACTGGATTTCTGATAACGGTGAATTAACCAATGCCACAAGTGTCCTAATTCCGGGTAAACGAGGGGGTATTGTCCTGGGAGCTTCATCCTTCCCCCTTCTTAGTCTACTCTCCACTGCTTTAAATGCGACCCAATCTCCTGTCGGGATCACCAACGTCAGCGCTTTGATGGGAAGACCTGCTGCACGGGTACATGATAATATTGTCAGTCAACCTGCGGGTCAGGCATTAACTATTTTAGCGATCGGACCTGTTTCAGTTGTTAACAACCATTTCAATAGTGAACTCTCCGGAACTGAGTTTTTTGACCTTCTTGCTGGAGCAGTTCTGATTGTCAATTTAGCTGGATTAAATCGGTTTGGTACGCCGGGAATTGGTGGCACGCTCTCATCGGTTGATGTGCTCGTAGGAACTCCAACAAACTACACTAACTTTGACCGAAATACCAATAGTAATTTGCTATTCCCCAATGGCAATATCCTATTCAACAGCAATCAAACTCGCTTAGGCATCCAAAATCTTAGCTTAACAAGCCAATGGATTTTCTCAATGGATGATATTGGATTTGACGGGAACCAATCCGATGACTTGGGAGGACTCCGCTTATCCGATCAGATAATCTTTGCTGTAAATACCGTACTTTGGGGAATGACCTTGCGGGCGAGTGATAACCGTTTTAAGGAAATTCTGGATCTTGGGCAAAGTAGTTCTTTCAGATTCTCCTTATTAACCTTGAGTATACTGATGAACAACACCACAAATAATCAGGGCGACCATTGTATCTTTGCCTTCAATAGTAATCCTTTTGCTACTCCGCCTCTTGTTAATGGTGGAAATCAGATTTTAGATGCCAGATTGTGTATACAGTTCTCTCCACAACCCGAAGGTTAATTGAATTAGTTAATTGTTATCAGAGGAGGAGTCAAAACCATGAGAGCAATTGCCACAAAACAACCAACTAATGATGCGGCTAAGCAGAAGAAGAAAGGGAATAGTGTGCGATCGTTGCGTTCTGTTTCTCCTCTTTCAACAGGAATGCCATTCGTTCAACGTAAATGTGCCTGTGGTGGAGGTTGTCCGCGTTGTCAGGAAGATTTAGGGATTCAAACGAAGCTGAAGATTGGTGAACCGGGTGATAAGTACGAGCAGGAAGCTGATCGCATTGCTGACGAGGTGATGCGAATGCCAGAACCATCTGTTCAACGTCAAATTGAACTGGAAGAAGAAGAGGAGGAGATGATTCAGAGGAAAGCGATCGTCAACTCAATTTCATCAGGTAGCCAAGATGAATTAGAGGTTCCATCCATTGTGCATGAGGTATTGCGATCGCCAGGTCAATCACTGGCTCCATCTACCTGTAAGTTCATGGAGTCGCACTTTGGTCACGACTTCAGCCAAGTTCGAGTACATACCGATGCAAAGGCAGCGAAGTCAGCAAAGGTAGTCGGCGCGATAGCATATACATTTGGGCGTAATGTTGTATTCAGTGCTGGTCAATACTCTCCATCGAGCACAAAAGGTAAAAAACTATTAGCGCATGAATTGACTCATGTGGTGCAGCAAGGCAGCAGTCAGTTACAGCAGGTATATGTGAATAAGCGTCCTGATATTGATGTAATGGATAATGTTCTTATCAATAGCCAAAGTATTGCTGGTTTATCTGGCAGTGCTTCGAGCATTTCACCTGCTGAGTTAAGCGTCATGCGCCAGCACCGCGAAGAACAACCGGCTCCTCCAGTTCAACCACGTAGCCCGTGTACCGTGCCGCACCAAGTCAACGAGGTCATCAATCCGCTCGATTCGAGCACTATCCCGCAACCGGTCCCGCCTATTGGTACTGATACATTAGGGATCACCCATCTCTTCATTGGCGGGAACAACCTCAAGGCTTTTGAGCTGAGCCATAGCCACGCAGCTCTGACTGACCTGGTGTTTCCACCCATTCGTTCGACATCTTTTGTGGAGCCCTCGGAGGGGACTCACTGTACCCTGCATAAACCACGACCTACATCCACCACATCGGAAATCGTCGCCAGCATCCTGACCGACGGCCCATGGAGACGGACGGGCGACGTCAACCAGTTCATTGATGTCATTCCGAGATCCTGTCTCGATGTTAGAGGAGATACGTTGATCCTTAGGGGCTCTGTCAGCGGGCAGACTACGCTAGTTGTTGGGGGCGATCCGAGCGTCAACCAACTCCGCAGCACTGTACTGGCCGAAGAGATGGAGCACGTCGCTGACCAGCGGAGTGCAGTGTGTACGCATCTGCGCGCCTATGAGACTGCAGTGCGCGCTCTTCCCTCGGGCTTCCTCACGAGCCATTTCACGAACTGCGAAGAGGCTGCCGAACGGCGAACTGGTCGCCTCCGAACAGATCGAATGAGGGAATTCCTACAACAGCTCAATGACGACGATACAAGGCGTCATCTTCACAACCGCCACCTCCACCCACAAACCAACATTACCCACTCACCGGACTGCAGCGAGATCAGATACGACTTATCCGCGCACCCTAACCCCAATACTGTTCGGTTAAGCCCATAACGAGGTAAATCATCAGCTGCTCCCATTGAGGATGCAACTATCCATGCAGCTGAGAGGGATGTCCCTGATTTCTCCTGCTTTTATCCGTGTTTGTTGGGTTTCGTTACTTCAACCCAACCTACGATTAATTAATTAGCTAAATTGTTATCCAAGGAGGAGCCAACACTATGATAACTATTGCAACGAAACAACCAACTAATGATTCTGTCAAGCAGAAAAAGAAGGGGAATAGAGGGCAATCGCGTTCAGTTTTTCCTTTATCAACAGGAATGCCACTGCTACAGCGTAAATGCGCCTGTGGTGGGGGTTGTCCACGTTGTAAAGAAGAACTGGGGATTCAAACCAAGCTGAAGATTGGTGAGCCGGGAGATAAGTACGAACAAGAAGCCAATCGGGTAGTAGACCAAATACGTATGTCGGAACTGAAGCTACAGCGTCAGGTAGATGAGAGAGAAAAAGAGGAACTTTTGAAAAAGGCAGCTGGCAATAGTAGTTCTGTCCCCCTTGACACAGTCTTACCTGGCTCTTTTAAAGGTAGTCCAATTGGTTCAGCTCCTGTCTTTTTCAATAGTACTCTAGCTAGGATTAAGAACGCACTTGCGTTGACCCATCAACATAAGATTCACGTTAGCCCACTGGCTTCTCGTTTTCATAAGTCGAAATTGCAACAGTTACTGGCACATGAAGGGGTTCATTTGGCTCAGCAAAGGGGGGGGAGTTTAAAAGGGCATGTTGCCCAGCTGGAGGCCGAGGCTGACCAGCAATCTTCACAAGTATTAGCAAATCGCGTTGTAAATCCTCGATTTTCTGCTTCGCCCAGCACTTATCTCTTGCAGCCAATATCACCGACTACCCAGCCACAGGAATACCATACACCTGAAAGCATACCGCGTGAAATCGGTGAGAACCAATTCGATCAGGCCTTTTGGGTATCTCGAATAGATAGGATTCTCAGAGATCGGTTTCAACTGTCTAGTCGCCGGGCACAAATCACACTCGGTAGAGTCCAATTTCAAAGTCCTAACATTTTCGGGACAGGTTTCTCACAACAAGATCTGCGGGAACATCTGATTAATCTATTTCTGACAACAGATCTAGGAGAGAGAGAAACCATTTTCCGCATCATCAGATTTCACGGATTTGCGGGTCCCTCTTTGTCGCATCCCGAGGTCGAGCAAATTGTAGATCAAGGGTTACAAGCAAGAGAATTTTTGTATTGGAATCACAGGGCAATACCTCCCTATTCCCAGTATGAGCGCATTCCTGGTCGTCCTGATAGGGCTATCGCGATCATTATGTCAATGCCACCTCCCTTTGAGCGTCGGGAAGTCGCTTTTCAAGATGTAGTAAATCGAATTACACCGCAGGCACTTTTGACAGAATATTTAGCTGGCATAACTTCAGGAAGTCGGCTTGGCCATAGACAGATACGTATCAGAGCATCAGCCTCCTCACCAGCAGCCCTGTCTACCCTGATCCATGAAGGGTGTCACTTCTATCGATCTAATGCCTTTGAGGCTCTGACTCAATCTGCCCGATCTCAACAGCTCACTGTTCGTCGTTCTCAGGGCGGAATACCTCAACCAGCTTGGTTGATACTTCAGGAAGGATTCACTGAATTTTTTACTCGTGTGATTATGCGGGAATACGAATCTGCTCTCGGGTCAAATTTGGTAAATGCATATGAGCGTGAACTTGAAGCTGCCAGGATAATTATTGAAAATATGGGACAACAGGCAGCAGAGCAGGCTTATTTTCATGGATCAGCCACTGCGATCCAACACATTCGGACAACTATAACCTTCATCAATGATAATCCGAGTTTAGCCGAAATAATAGCTCAAGGCCGAAGCATTCGTGAGTTAGAGGCTTCCTTGAGGGAAATACCATAACCAGAAACAAAAGTGCGATCGCATCGCCAGTAGGTTGGGTTGAGCCGAATAAATACTTGGGAGAAAACTTATCGATTTAATGGAAAAGCGAAACCCAACAATATCAACCTTGATCACTAATTCATCTGCGTCTGAAGAGGCACTGAAACTATGAGAGCAATTCCTACGAAACAACCAACTAATGATTCTGCCCAGCAGAAAAAGAAGGGGAATAGTGTGCGATCATCGCGTTCCATTTCTCCCCTTTCAACAGGAATGCCACTGCTACAACCTAGATGCGCCTGTGGCGGAGGCTGTCCACGTTGTAAGGAAGACTTGGGGATTCAAACTAAACTTAAAATCGGGAACCCCAATGATCAGTATGAGCAGGAAGCCAATCGGGTGGCGAAGGAGGTGATCAATAAGAAAAATCCAGAACAGATGGAAGTAGAGCCAGTACAACACTTACATCCTAACAAAAAACATACAGGTAAGAAGGTCAATCTTTCCCTCAAACCTAGCAGTAGCAAGCAAACACCAAATCTGACAGGTCAGAATCTCACTGTAAAACTTGCTAACCACCAGAGCTTAGGTATGCCTTTGGCTGTAGATACAAGAGAATTTTTTGAATCTCGCTTCGGACGAAGCTTTTCTGACGTGCATGTGCATACTGATACAAGCGCAGGGGAAATAGCCCAATCTCTCAATGCCCGTGCATTTACTTATGGACAGCATATTTACTTTGCACCTGGAGCTTATCAACCTCAATCAAGAACCGGACAGCAGCTCATAGCTCATGAACTTACTCACACGCTACAGCAACGTAAATTTTCCGCTCAAGATGTAACTCATTCAAGAACACAAGAAACATCTATATCGGCTTCTCAGAGTTCTTCAGTTTTGTCGCATCAAGCACCTGTAGAAACTCAATGCGCTATGACTGCGGATATTGCACGTTCAGTTGATGAATGGTTGGTTAGTTCTGTTAATCCGAGAGCTATGTCTTATACTGAACTACTTAGCGAGATTGATGAGCTCAATGATTGGTTAAGTCGTCAAATCGAATCATCAGAAGATACTGCCAGGATTGAAGATGCTATCACTATGCTGAGAAGAGAGGCGGCTAGGCGTGAGAAGCAGACACAGCAACGGAAACGGAAACGCAGAAGTGCTAGAACTAGCCGAAGAGCTACAACACAATTATCTCAGTTATCTACGGATCTGCGCAAACCTCGAATTCTTGAAGAAAGAACGAGTGTTCAATATCAAGACTCCCAGGAGATGCGAGCTGAGTTTGACTTGATTATGGAATGGTTGGCTCGTGGGGATCTTTCAAGTGCTGATCGAGAGATTCTGCAGGCAGAGCGTGAAAATTTGAGACCATTGTTACAAGAATCACGAGCGGAGGCTATTACCAAGCGGCGAACTGAGCGGCTGAGACTTGCACTAACTTCTAACGAAAAAGATCAGGCGGCTACTCTTGAACAATTTGCTCGTACTATCGAAGGGATTTTTCCTGATCTGAATAATCCACAGATATCTTATCTGTTACATCAGAATGAGCAGATCGCTATTTCAACAAGCCAAGCAGAAAAGCTTCGGAATGATCTGCTGAAGCAACTACAAAAAGCACATCAACGTATTCAACAAAAAGTAGATGGTGCCTGGACTCGTTATCAAGCTATGGTAAAAATTAATGAGGATACTTTTCTGATCGACGATATAGCTGCATGGTTAGGTGATGTGGAAGACCCATTTCTGGAACTAGTCGTGCGTCGCAGTAGAGCCTTAGCTAAACTTGATATCTTGAAAACTTATTTAAAGGCAAAGCAGTTAGTGAATGCGGTCAATGTTTTACCAGATATAGAGCGCAACAGCCAAGTGATTGATGCCTTAGCAGATGCATTTGTTAATGGGCACATTGAAGGAGCAGAAACTGCAATTAGCGGTTTGGAGTTTACCCGAGATGCTTCATTTGTGATCGCCGGTAGTATAGCAACTATTATTGCAGCTCCTTTTGTCGCCGGAGCTGTAGGTGCGGGCGGTGCCGGTCTCACAGGTGTCAGTGCTGGTGTCGCAACTACGCTTGGCACTGGAACTTTAGTAGGTACTGGAACTGCAGTTGTGCGAGGGACTTCTGCAGCTGCAGGTCATGCTGTTGTTGGTTCATCAGGTGAGGAGATTTCTGAAGCCTTCATTAGTGAATCTGTACGAGGTTTTCGTGAAGGTTTCACTACTGGTGCCGCAGGTGGTGCCGCTCGGGTTCTTGGACCAGCCTTTGGTGTTGGTGCTAACGTAAGTGGTCAAGTCGCACGTCGTGTTGCTGCAGAGGCGATCGTTGACGGGACATCTGCGATGCTGGAGACATTATTGAATGGGGGTAGCATAGAGGAAGCCGTCACTGTTGGACTGCGCAGTGCAGCTCTAAGTGTTCCAGGAGCTCTCGTCGGAAGTGCTGGCAGTCGGCTAACCCGTGAATTGGGAGGACCTCTAACGGCAGGTGCTACTGCATATACAGGGGCAATCGCAGCGGGTGCCTCACCAGAAGAAGCGATGCGTTCAGCTGGACTAGCAGTCACATCAAACCTTGTCATGAGTCGGGCAACCCATGGATCAGAGGCTGATGCTGCTCTCGAGGCTCGAGGTCAAGAATTTGGTAAGCATATACGTCAAACTGTACAGAATTCAGCAACGACGTTAGAAAACCGTACCCGTTCAGTAGTTGCTGCGATCACTATTGGTACCGCCGATCCTGTTCCTGCCTTTCGCATAGGGGCAGGAGGAACGACAGTTGATGTAGGAGAACTTACTTCGAGACACGAGTCTCGTGTCCGAACTTTGGAACAGTCAGTAGACCAAGATGTTAACCCGGACAGTGTGTGGGAATCACTTAGACAAGAACTCGAACTTACTCCGCATCAATCGCCATCTCAAGCAACTGTTGGTCAAAGAATTGAGGCTGCTGTCTCGGATGCACAAGCTGCTGGTTGGATTGATCAACAAGGAAATCCAATCCCAGGATCAGGAGTAGATGTTGCCACACAACCACATGGACGCGCACCAGATGTACGTCGAGCTCTAGGCATAACCGGAGCAGAGGCTCAGTCAGCGCATATTGGTGCTACGTCGCTGCTTCGCCGACTCAATGGCTACAGTCGGCGTCTTGCTAATACAGTGCTTTTAAACAGAGCAACACACAGGGCTTTTGATCAGCATTGGTTAAGGTGGGTTGCTAACGAAAGAAGAGCTATTCGTGCATCTGGTAGCACTGACTTTACAGCTCCGTTAAGTGATGTGCTGAATGCTCAACGTCGTGCCATACGCCAAATTCCTGGTTTGAGTCCGGGTCAACTTAGTACAATGGAGTCAATGCTCGAAGCTGAGATTTTACGACTCGTGGCTGATTTACCTGAAGGACTTGCAACGAGAGTTCCCTTACCAGCTGTTTTAGGTTCATAACAATATATTCTCTTCAATTACACAATGCGATCGCAATCTTGTAGGGTGCGTTCCTTCACTCAATTCCAACCTTGACATTAATCATATTATCACCGAACGCACCATTCGTTGCCATATGCTCGGCGGATTACGCTATCACTAATCCACCCTACTTGATAAGAATAAAAAGACTACACAATGCCTGCCAAAGACCTATATCATCAATTGGTCAAACAGCTCTTAATTGATGATGGATGGACAATTACTCACGATCCCTACCCACTGCAATGGGCTAAACGCAATCTCTCTGTAGACTTGGGTGCGGAAAAGCTGATAGCAGCCCAAAAAGCTGAATCCAAAATAGCAGTTGAGATTAAAAGCTTCCTTCGGGAATCAAGAATTGCTGACCTGCAACAAGCTCTAGGCCAATACATATTATACAACGATATCCTCAAGCAAGTTGAGCCTAATAGAATTCTCTATCTAGCAATGCCGCTAGCCGCCTATAACGATCTCTTTGAAAAAGACCAATTTGGGAAAATACTTTTAGAAAACGATCGCCTAAAACTCATTATCTTTGACTCACAAAATCAGGAGGTAACACAATGGATTCCCTAGAAACCTACGTTCAATTAGTTAAGCAACTTCTGAATGACTATGCCAAGATCCCTATCTCTAATCAAGCAGATATTTACAACGAAGTTATATTCGACACAGAACATAACCGATACTTGCTTGTATCTCTGGGATGGTCAAACAGTAAGCGAGTTCATCATACTGTTATACATATTGACATTATTGACGGGCAAGTTTGGATTCAAGCCAACAATACAGACCAACTCATTGCAGAAGAATTAGTCGAGTCAGGAATTCCAGCTCAATCAATTGTATTAGGTTTACAGCCCCCAGAAGTTCTGCCTTATACAGCCTATGGTTTACCTCACAATACTCAACAGTCTGAGTGTCTGACAACTTAAGTGCGATACAAATAGCTCATCTTAATTCCTTAAGCTGTCCCGCACTTAAATTAGTATAATAAGAATTAACAAGTAAGCAAATAATAGAAAATATGCCAGCAAAAAATCATCTAACACCAAAGCAAAAAGAAAAATTGCAAAAAGCTCTTAAAACAGAAGAGAATGGAGAAATTAGAGAAAGAATTCTAATTTTATTGTTATTGAATAGTGGCAAAACACAGCTAGAAATTGCTGATTTCTTGGGTTGTTCAAAGAACACAGTATGTTATTGGTGTGTCCAC
>Ga0207422_1000754_pt1 | contig 88639 bp, 82 predicted proteins | sample MarCyaLeptolynsp_FD_187757 | JGI IMG/M metagenome (GOLD analysis project Ga0207422, IMG submission 187757) | Marine cyanobacterial communities from Panama - species 1 Leptolyngbya sp. (SPAdes) | ecosystem: Environmental > Aquatic > Marine > Unclassified | place: Panama: Panama City | collected...
GGGCCAGCCGATAGCCGCCGCGCGGACCGCGTACGCCTTTCAGCACGCCTTCACGCACCAGCTGCTGCATCACCTGTTCCAGATAGCGCTGGGGAATTCCCTGCCGCTTGGTGATCTCTTTCGACTGCACCGGGTCAGGCCGCGCGTTGTAGGCAACGTCGACAACCGCCTCCAGCGCCAGCAATGTTTTCTTTGATAGCCGCAACATGCCGTTACCCGGCCTTTCTTGTTGTGTCCGTTCCCGTGGAGCCGAACCCGCCGGCGCCGCGTTCTGTTTCATCCAGCGAGTCCACCGCGGCAAATACGCCGCGGGTGACCGGCCCAAACAGCATCTGCGCAATGCGCATCCCGCGATCGATCACCACGGGTTCATCGCCGTGGTTGATCAGGATAACTTTAACCTCGCCGCGATAGTCCGCATCCACCGTACCCGGACTATTGAGCACCGTGACGCCCTGCTTGGCGGCAAGGCCCGAGCGCGGGCGCACCTGCGCTTCAAAGCCGCTTGGGAGCGCGATGGCGAGGCCGGTGGGCACCATGGCGCGCGCGCCGGGTGCCAGTGTCACCTCTTCGCCTTCTGCCAGGGCGGCGCGAAGATCCATGCCGGCAGCTTGTTCGGATTCATACGCCGGCAGATCAAGGCCGCGCCCGTGCGGCAGCTGCATGACTTTGACGTCGATGGAATTCAAGACGCTTCCCCTCAAGAAGTCAGTGCCTGCGCCACGCGCTCGGCAAGTTTCGTTGCGACCTGTGCCTTGGGCATCGGGTCCCAGTGCTCTGCGGCACCTTCGGTGATGATATGAACCGTGTTGTCGTCGCCACCCATGATGCCGGTCCCCGGCGACACGTCGTTGGCGACAATCCAGTCGCAGCCCTTGCGAGCGCGCTTGGCGGTGGCGTGTTCAATGACGTCATCCGTCTCGGCAGCAAAGCCGACCACCAGCTGCGGACGCTTGGTCCCGGCGGCAGAAAGCGTCGCCAGAATGTCCGGGTTCTCGACAAGCGACAAAGGCGGCACCTGACCGGAGCCATCCTTCTTGAGCTTGGAGTTGGTGGAGGTGTCCGCGCGCCAGTCCGCCACAGCAGCCGCGCACACGGCGACGTCAGCGGGGAGGGCAGCTTCCGTTGCCGCCAGCATCTCCCGCGCCGTCTCAACACGCGTGACCTGCACACCGAACGGATCAGCCAGCGCTGTGGGGCCTGACACAAGATGTGTCTCGGCACCAAGCCGCGCCAGCGCTTCGGCAATGGCATAGCCCTGCTTGCCGGAGGAGCGGTTGGCGATATAGCGCACCGGATCAATCGGCTCATGGGTCGGACCTGCCGTCACAATCGCCTTGCGACCGGCCAGCACTTGCGTACCACCGAGCTTGGCTTCGATGGCTTCGACGATTTCTTCCGGCTCGACCAGCCGCCCGGGGCCGAACTCACCGCACGCCATGTCGCCTTCGCGCGGACCAACGACACTCACACCGTCTGCGATGAGCTGAGTGAGATTGCGCTGGGTCGCGGGATGCTGCCACATGCGCACATTCATCGCCGGGACGATCATCACCGGCTTGTCAGTCGCCAGAAGCGCGGTAGAGGCCATGTCGTCCGCACGGCCATGGGCCATCTTGCCCATCAGGTCTGCCGTGGCGGGACACACCACCAGCAGGTCCGCATCGCGCGACAGCTGGATGTGCCCCATATCCGCTTCGGCGGTCAGGTCGAACAGATCCGTATAGACCTTGTCGTGGGTCAGCCCGCCGACGGAGAGCGGTGTCACGAATTCCTGGCCCGCCTTGGTGAGGATCGCCCGCACCTCGCCCCCCCGGCGGCGGATCAACCGCGCCAGTTCAAGCGACTTGTAGGCAGCAATGCCGCCGCCGATAATCAGAAGTATGCGTTTGCCGTCGAGCACGAAATCCCGCCTTCCACACAAGAAATACCGCAGAAACCCTATAATCCCCGCGAGCGTTGCGGTGAATATAGGTATTTACGGCTGCAATGTGTAGATAGCGCGGAAAATCAATCCTAGAGCAAGGTCGCCACGGCAATCACAGCCAGAGCCGCCGCCCCGACCCAGAGTGCGATCCGATTGGGGCGTTCCTGCTTGGCCTGGGCCTCGGCGATGGCGCGGGCGGTGTCCGGATGCAGCTTCAGCCCGTCAGCCGCCCCGGTACCATCCGGTCCTGCGATGCTCCGGGCAGCGCGTTCAGCTGTTTCCAGCAGGTCCGGCAGGTCGCTCATGAGCCTGCCCATGCGCTCGGCACCTCTCACCGCGTCCTGAATCCGGCCCTCGGGGCCGATGCGGCTTTCAAGCCATTGCCGCAGGATCGGCTCGCAGGTGGTCCACATGTTGAAGTCCGGGTCCAGGTCCCGCGCCACGCCTTCAACCACCACCATGGTCTTCTGCAGCATGATGAGTTCAGGCCGGGTTTCCATGTCGAACTGGTCGGTCACTTCAAAGAGCTGGGCCAGCAGCCGCGCCATGGAAATCTCGCTGGCTTCGCGGCCCATGATCGGTTCGCCGATCGCCCGCAGCGCCTGCGCGAAAGCATCGACTGACTTGCTTTCAGGCACATAGCCCGCTTCGAAATGCACCTCCGCGACGCGGCGGTAGTCACGGATGACGAAGCCGAACAGAATCTCTGCCAGGAACCGGCTCTCCTTGGGGCTCAGCCGCCCCATGATGCCGTAATCAACAGCCACCAGCGTCCCGCCGGGCGTGCCGTCTGCTTCCACGAACAGGTTGCCCGGATGCATGTCCGCGTGAAAATACCCTTCGCGCACCGCATGGGTCAGAAAGTTGGTGAGCAGATTGGCGGCCACTGCCTTGGGGTCCAGCCCTGCCGCCTTGAGCGCGGCCATGTCGGCAATGGGAATGCCGTCGATCCATTCAAGGGTCATCACCCGTTTGGACGTGCGTTCCCAGTCAATGGCAGGTGTGCGGAAGCCGACGTCGTCCTTGGTGCGCTCTTCCATCTCGGACATGGCAGCCGCTTCCAGCCGCAGATCCATTTCAAGGGCCACGGAATCTGCGAGCGTCTGCACCACATCAACCGGCTTCAGACGCCGGGCCGACGGGACTGCCCGGTCGATCAGGCGCGCCACCCAAAAGAATGTGTCGAGGTCCGCCTTGAACCGCCGCTCTACGTCCGGCCGCAATACTTTGACGGCGACATCACGCGTATTTCCATCCGTACCAAGAGCAGTTGCCTTGTGTACCTGCGCAATGGAAGCCGCTGCGACCGCGTCTCCCATGCTGCCGAACACGGTATCAGCAGGCTCGCCGAACTCCTCTGCGATGATCGCTTTTGCCGTGACTGTTTCAAACGGCGGCAGCCGGTCCTGAAGCTTGGACAGGTCGCGCGCAAGGGCCGGGTCAATGACATCCGGCCGCGTTGCCAGAAACTGGCCAAGCTTGATGTAGCTCGGCCCGAGTTCCGTTAGGGCCGCGGCAAGTCGGTCCCCTTCGGAGCCTTCGGCTTTGCTGCTGCCGAACTTCTGGCGCAGCTGCGCAATGCTGCGGGCGGCTTTGACCGGCGCCGGCGGCTCGCCCGCGTCAATCGCAAACAGCGCGTCATAGCGCGACAACACCCAGGCCGCGCGGACCAGCCGTCCAAGATTGCGCATATGGCGGAGCATCTTCGGGACCGCCTAAATCTTGTAGCCGGAATGAATGGCCGCGATGCCGCCGGTGAGGTTGCGGTGGGTCACACGTGAGAAGCCGGCCCTGCGGATACGCTCTTCAAACGGCTTTTGCTGCGGGAACTTGCGGATGCTCTCCACAAGGTACTGATAAGAATCCCGGTCGCCGGTGACCATCTGCCCGATGCGCGGGATCGCTTCAAAGGACCACGTCTCATAGAACTCGTCCAGCAGCGGTACGACCACATGGCTGAACTCAAGGCACATGAACCGCCCGCCAGGTTTCAGGACACGGAAGGCTTCGCTCAGCGCTGCATCAAGATCCGGCACATTGCGAATGCCGAAGGCGATTGTGTAGGCGTCGAACCTGCCCGATTCCAGCGGCAGCTTTTCCGCATTCATGCAGGAGAAGGATAACCGGTCGCCCATCGGGTCCGTCTGCGCCCGCACCCTGCCTTCACCCAGCATGGCATCATTGATGTCCGCCACCAGAACCCGCGCATGACCGTTGGAGCGGTGGGCGATCCGCAACGCGATGTCACCCGTACCGCCCGCCATGTCCAGTGTCTCATACGGCGCGCCGGTCTTTCGGGGCGCCAGCCAGGACACCATGCCGTCTTTCCACAGGCGGTGGACGCCGACCGACATCAGGTCGTTCATCAGGTCATAGCGCCCCGCCACATTGCGGAACACGCCATTGACCAGACCCTGTTTCTCGGTCGGGTCCACATCGCGAAACCCGAAATGGGTCGCGTTGCTGGGCGCAGCTTCGGCCGCCTCGGCGGTGTCGTTGTTGGTCGGTGCATCATTCATGGGCGCGGACCATAGCGCATCCCCGTTGCTTTGCGCTATGAGACCGCCCCACACTGGTAAAAATGTCGCTCCCGGAAGGGTACCGCTCGAACATGCCCGAATTGCCCGAAGTTGAGACGGTCCGCCGGGGCCTTGCCCCCGCCATGGAGGGGCAGCGCTTTGAGCATGTAGAGGCCAAACGGCCCGATCTCAGATTCCCGCTTCCCGAGAATTTTTCAGGCCGGCTGACCGGCACCCGCCTCGAAGCGCTCAACCGCCGCGGCAAGTACCTGGTGGGCCGCCTTGATGACGGCGCACTCCTCATCATGCATCTGGGCATGTCCGGCCGCTTTGTGGTGGAGATGCCCGGCGATGAAGGCAGCCGTCACAAATGCAACCCGGGTGCATTTCACCTGGATACCGGCGCCAATGCCCACGCCATGCATGAGCACATCGTCTTCCGCATGGAAGGCGGTGGCGTCGTGCGCTACTCGGACCCGCGCCGTTTCGGTTTCATGACCATTGAGGAAACCGGCAACGAAGCGGAGAACAGCTTTCTGCAGCAGCTCGGCCCGGAGCCGCTGGAAAAGGGCTTCAATTCCAAAGTGCTGGCCGCCGGACTGGCCGGCAGGAAATCCCCCATCAAGTCAGCGCTGCTGGATCAGGCCGTGGTTGCGGGACTTGGCAATATATACGTGTGCGAAGCGCTGTTCCGCTCTGGTATCTCGCCCAAACGGATCGCCGCCTCACTGGTCAAACAGTCCGGCGAGCCGACCGACCGTTTGAAGAAACTGGCAACCACCATCAAGCAGGTGTTGCGGGAAGCCATTGAAGCCGGCGGCAGTTCCCTGCGTGACCATGCGCAGGCGGACGGCACGCTTGGCTATTTTCAACACACATTCAAAGTCTATGACCGCGAAGGCAGCCCCTGCGTCACACCGGGCTGCGACAGGGATGTCAGGCGCATTGTCCAATCTGGGCGCTCGACATTCTACTGCGGGCAATGTCAAAGATAGAGCCGACACACCGCCGACAAGAAATCGCCGACCCATCAAGGAAGCATTACCTCCATGGCCTACGACACCATCAAGACTGAAAAGCGCGGCGCTGTTGCGCTCATCACGCTCAACCGCCCTGACGCGCTGAACGCTTTGAACTCCCAGCTGGTGGACGAACTGATTGATGCCGTGCAGGGGTTTGATGCGGATGATGCCATCGGCTGCATGGTCCTGACCGGCTCTGAAAAGGCCTTTGCCGCGGGCGCGGACATCAAGGAGATGCAGCCCAAGACCTATATGGAAGTCTACAAGGAAGACCTGTTTGAAAAGGCCAACCGCATTGCTGAGGCCCGCAAGCCGATTGTGGCTGCCGTGTCAGGCTACGCGCTGGGCGGCGGCTGCGAGCTGGCGATGATCTGCGATTTCATTCTGGCATCAGACACGGCCAAGTTCGGCCAGCCGGAAATTTCCCTCGGCGTCATGCCCGGCATCGGCGGCTCCCAGCGACTGACGCGCTTTGTCGGCAAGTCCAAGTCCATGGAAATGTGCCTGACGGGCCGCATGATGGACGCGGAAGAGGCGGAACGCGCAGGCCTTGTCAGCCGTGTTGTCCCGGCAGCTGATCTCGTCGAGGAGGCGGTGAAAACTGCCGAGAAGATCGCCGGCATGTCGCGCCCGGTAACAGCGCTCACCAAGGAAGCGGTCAACCGCTCCTACGAAACAACCCTGGCAGAAGGCATCCGCTTCGAGCGCCGCCTGTTCCATTCGCTCTTCGCGCTGGAAGACCAGAAAGAGGGCATGGCCGCCTTCATCGACAAGCGCAAACCCTCTTTCAAGCACAAATGACTGTAGCCTTCGCTCTGGTGGAGCGGGTCGGTCGGAGTGCGGCTGGAGTGCCCGAAAAACTGACCAAAATGGCGGCTGATACTGTGCTGGAATGCCTGCTTGACCGGGGCAGGACGCGCGGGTATAACGCCGCCTCTTAAATTCCTTACGTTCAAGCGCTGTTTGAGCTTGCCTCCGGCATTCGGTCGGTCCGGGCACATACGAGCCGCTGACAAGAAATGGTTTGAAGCCCGATGGCTAATACACGTTCTGCCAAGAAGATGGTCCGCAAGATTGAGCGCCGCACCGAAGTGAACCGCGCGCGCACCAGCCGCATGCGCACCTTCATCCGCAAGGTTGAAGAAGCAATTGCCAGCGGTGACCAGGCTGCATCAAAAGATGCCCTTCAGGTCGCTGAGTCTGAGATCATGCGCGCCTCCAACCGCGGCATCCTTCACAAGAACACGGCGTCACGCAAAGTGTCCCGCCTCTCAAGCCGCATCAAGGCACTCGGCCAGGCCTAACGGCCTCAAATTGGCTGACCAAATTCAAAGGGCGTTTCCCATGCCGGGAGACGCCCTTTTTGGTTGCTGTGATGACCGCGCCACCAATATCCCGCTCTCCAGGAAAACACCGGACAGCAGGCCGCAAGGACCCTGCGTCACTTTCGGATGAGGAACGGTTTTATTTGCCCTTGACTTAAGCGCTCAGGAGGAGTCCGCAGCGTTCAGGACCAGCTTTCTGTGCCTGGCCCGGACATGCTCTGTGTGCGCATTTCGCCACGATGGTTAATTTTTGCAGGCTGTGGACGAATCACCCTTGCGCCCCGGCCAACGCCTTTCATAGACTGGCTTTCCTGCGGTTGAGCGAGCCCTTTCCTGAAGCGGCAAAGTGACACCGGGGGACATTTCCGGATGACGGTTGAGCAAAAGTTTTGCGACGTTCACCAAATGGTCCGGTTGATGTTCCAGACAGGCAGGCGTTAGTATTGGTTTCTCAGGCGGCGGCGGTAAGTACTTGGTTTACAAGCATAAATATTTAGCTAGTCAATCTAGTTATGTGCAGTTGGTGAGTTGTTTCCAGCGATTTAAATCAAAGTCTTCGTTTCGGCTTTATAGTATTGTGGCGAGTAGGTAGTACTCACACCCCTCAAAATTGGAGTAGTAGCCAAAAGGCGGCTGGAAGCGTTTGCTTCCCCGCTGCGGGACGTTGTTCGCTTTGCGCTTCTCTTTGATGTTGTTTTGGGGCGGCATGTGTGGCCAGGCAGGTGGCTATGGCACGGGTGCGGGTGTGAGAGCGCGTGGGGCGAATTTGGGGGCGGTTCAGTAAATGAGCGGCGGATATGCTGGTGACATCGATGTGTCGGAAGCCTGGCGGCTTCTCAATGAGGACGCACGTAGCGTTCTGATCGATGTCCGAACCCAGGCCGAATGGAATTTCGTCGGCCTTCCCGACATCGAAGCGACCGGACGTCCATTGCTCACCGAAGAGTGGCAGGTCTTTCCCGGAGGTGCACAGAACGCATCCTTCGCTGATGACGTGGCTGGCAAGTTGCGGGCGGCAGGCGTAGCAGACGATGCCCCCATCCTGTGCCTGTGCCGGTCCGGCCAGCGCAGTGCGTCGGCGGCAGCAGCGCTTACACAAAAAGGATTCTCGGCCTGCTTCAACGTGGCAGGCGGATTTGAAGGTGGCCTCGACGCCAACCGGCACCGTGGCACCACCGGCGGTTGGAAGGCGGCCGGGCTTCCCTGGCGGCAGGGATAGCACGACCCGAAAGACAGAATTTCTGCCCGGCACGCAAAGGCCGGAGCAGCGCAGAGCAGAACTTATTGAATATGCCCCCGATGCGGCAGGCGGGGGTTGAGGGGACGACATGATAAACAACAAACCCGGCGGGCAAGGCGGCCAGGATGCGGCCCGGATGGAAGCCCCGGCACAGGCGTCTCTTGAGGGCCTTGAGGCAGGCACCGGAGAAATCGACGTTGCGGGCCAGTGGACAAAGATTCAGGAGAAGCTCCGCCAGGGCATGGGTGACGCGCGCTTCAAGAGCTGGTTCGGCCAGGTGCTGTTGATCGGTGTTGGTGATGGCGCAGTCAGCTACTCGGTGCCGACGTCATTCGCACGCGACTACATCCAGCGCGAGTTCGGGGATCAATTGCTGGGCCTTTGGCGTGCAGAAGATGCATCCATCCGCAAAGTGACATTGATTGCTGAAGGCTCGGCGACGGCAGCTGAGGCAGCCCGCGCCATTGCAGCAGACAGTGTTGCCGAACGGGCAACGTCAGCGTCCGCACCCGGAGCTGGGTCTGCCGCAGCTAAACCGGAATCCGCACCGCCGCGCGCGGCCACGAGCAATCCCTTTCAGACAGGCAACGGGTCATCCCACTCAGGCAATGGGTCGATGCCGCCGGCGTCCGGCGAAGACGCACCGCTTGGCGCGCCGCTGCTGCCGCACCTGACCTTCGACAATTTCATTGTCGGCAAGTCCAACCAGCTTGCCTATGCTGCCGCCCGCCGTGTGGCGGAAGCAGAAGGCACGGTGCCGTTCAACCCGCTTTACCTTTACGGCCCCGTTGGTCTCGGCAAGACCCATCTGATGCACGCCATCGGAACCGAGATCCTGCGCCGGGACCCGAGCAAGCGTGTTGTCTATCTCTCCGCTGAACGCTTCATGTATCACTTCGTGAATGCGCTTCGTCACAAGGACACGGTGGCCTTCAAGCATGCCTACCGGTCAGTGGATGTGCTGATGGTGGACGACGTGCAGTTCATCGGCGGCAAGGATTCAACACAGGAAGAATTCTTCCACACCTTCAACGCGCTGGTGGACCACAACCGCCAGATCATCATCTCCGCGGACCGCTCGCCGTCCGACCTTGAGGGCATCGAAGAGCGCATCCGCTCACGCCTGGGACATGGTCTGGCATGCGACATCCTGCCGACGGATTACGAATTGCGGCTTGGCATCCTGCAGGCCAAGGCAGAGGCCATGTTGCCGAACCATCCCGGCGTTCAGCTCAGCGATGATGTCATCGATTTCCTCGCAAGCTCCATCTCGTCGTCGATCCGCGAACTCGAAGGCGCTCTGACAACGCTCATTGCGCATGCGGAACTGATCGGCCAGACGCTGACCATCGAGCACGCGCAGGACATTCTGCGGCATCTGGTGCGCGCCAATGAAAAGCGCATCACCATCGACGACATCCAGCGCAAGGTGGCAGACCACTACAATCTGCGTCTGGTAGACATGTCATCACCGCGCCGCTCGCGCTCCGTCGCCCGCCCGCGTCAGGTGGCCATGTATTTGTGCAAGCACCTGACAACGCGCTCGCTGCCTGAGATCGGCCGCAAGTTCGGTGGCCGCGACCACACGACCGTGCTGCACGGCGTCAACAAGATCGAGCAGCTGCGTGCTGAGGACAAAACGCTGGATGAGGACATCAACCTCATCCGCCGCAAGATCGAAGAGTAGGCACCAGCAACGGTTTCGGATGCGAACGAAAAAGGCCGGGATGAGGTTCATCCCGGCCTTTTTGTTTTTGTACCAACGGCGCTAGAGCCGGTGCTCAATCCGCATATGCGGCGTGCCGTCTGACAGTTTGGTTGGCGCCACCAGGTCTTCATCCAGTGTGCAGGACACCCGCTGGCGGAATGCCGAAAAACTGTCGAATGTCACAACGTCCACCGGTTCGTCAAAGTGCAGCGTCAGGCGTGTGTGCCCGCTGCCCATCGAGCGGATGCCGATGACCTGACCAACGAATTGCTGGCCAAGATAGGTGCCGGCAACCTCATCGCCCACCTGTAGCGGCCGTTGCGACAGGCTGCGGGCACGCTCCTGCTCACACCTCTTGGACACCGCGCACAGCGTGTTCCAGTCGGCATAGCCATATTGGCGGGCCACAAGCTCAAGGCCCCGGGCGTGGGTGATCGGCATTTGTGGCGTATCCAGCTGAGTGCGCAGGCGTTTGGCCTGGGCCTTCAACTCTTCAATCGTCGGAATGTCTGGTTTCGTGACCATGGGAAGCCTCATATCAGATGAAATGCTGCTGTTGGTCTGATGGAGCCCGCATTGCCACCAGGCAGCAAGAGCTGACATGGCTGGCGTCGCCACTGCTGGCGGATCGTCTCAGTTTCAGGGCTTCACCGGGGGCACAAATGCCTGCGGGCGGCGGGGGCCTGAACCCCTTGGTCGTGTGAGGCGATAGGTAGGGCCTGCCCACGAGAATGTCAAAACCCCGATCTCACATGGCTGCTGTGTGAAATTGCAGGGAAACCCATCTTGGAACCCGCTTCCGCAAGCGGGATTTTGTACATTTCCGCCTCGGAACTGCTATAACTTCAGGGCTGATTCTGGCCCTTTACGTGAGGGGTCATTCGGGGAGTCAAGCAGGCTTTGCGCGCATCGCCGAACAGGCCTCACCCGATGTGAATTCAGCCAGCTTCAGATCACCACATATTGTCAGGTGCGTCGTGGCTGCCACCCGCCAGACCTGCCGTTCCCGGCCCGCAAAAAACGGAAAAACCCAGTCCCATGAAGATCACGATTGAACGCGGCGCTCTCCTCAAGGCCCTCAATCACGTGCAAAGCGTGGTGGAACGGCGCAACACGATCCCCATTCTGGCCAATGTGCTGCTATCGGCGGATGACGGCCAGTTGAGCCTCACCGCCACCGACCTTGATATCGAGATCGTCGAAGGCGTGCCGGCGGACGTTGCCTCCGGCGGCGGGACCACGGCTCCGGCCCACACCATGTACGACATCGTCCGCAAGCTGCCGGACGGCGCGCAGGTCGAGGTCAACCACGACACGGAATCAGGAAAGGTCACGGTTGTCGCAGGCCGCTCCCGCTTTGCCCTGCAGAGCCTGCCGCGCGAAGACTTCCCCGCAGCCGCAGCCGGCGATTTGCCCTACAGCTTCGAGATTTCCACAAAGGACCTGTTCCGCCTCGTTGAAAAAACGCGCTTTGCAATCTCGACTGAAGAAACCCGCTATTACTTGAACGGCATCTACCTCCACACGGTGGACGGCAAGCTGCGTGCGGTCGCGACCGACGGCCACCGTCTGGCCCGTGTCGATATGCCGATGCCGAGCGGCGCCGACGGCATGCCCGGCATCATCGTGCCGCGCAAGACGGTCACTGAATTGCTCAAGCTGCTGGATGTTGGCGATAAGAGCGCCAAGGAAGAAGATGATAAGATCGTAAAGATCGCCGTCTCCGACACCAAGATCCGGTTTGACCTTGATGGTGTGACCCTGACTTCGAAACTCATCGACGGCACCTTCCCGGATTACGGCCGGGTCATCCCGTCGGAGAACGACAAGTCCATGGAAGTGGACGGCAAGCTCTTCGCCTCTGCTGTCGACCGTGTGTCCACCATTTCCACCGAGCGCAGCCGCGCGGTGAAACTTGATCTGGATGACGGCAAGGTCACGCTGGCCGTCAACAACCCGGATTCAGGCTCGGCGACGGAAGAGCTCGGCGTCGATTACAAGGGCGATGCGCTGGAGATCGGCTTCAACGCCCGCTACCTGCTCGACATTACCCAGCAGCTCGATGGCCCGACGGCGCATTTCGAATTGTCAGATGCCGGTTCACCGACCGTCGTGCGCGATACCGATGATGCAGAGGCGCTCTATGTGCTGATGCCCATGCGCGTCTGAGGCACATCTGACGCCGGATAACCCGAAAGGCATTTATTGACCCTTGCTGAAACCATCCCACCCGTGACGGCGATGACACCTGAACCTCAGGGGTCTGTCGCGTCTGCACGGCTGGCGGTGCTTCGGCTGGTGGTCACGGGCTTTCGAAACCACGCCCGTACCGCGCTCGCACTGGACAATCGCTGTGTCGTGCTGGTGGGCGAAAACGGTGCCGGCAAGACAAACATCCTAGAAGCCGTTTCCTTCCTGACGCCAGGCCGCGGCCTGCGCGGGGTGCGCCTGTCAGACGTCTCCACCCGAGACATGTCCGCGGGGGAAGACGCTGTGGCCGAGCAGCCCTGGGGCGTGGCCGCCACGGTGATGACACCTGAAGGCACAGTCGATCTGGGCACAGGCATTGGCCGCACCAGTGATGGCGACAAGCGTATCGTGAAAGTCGATGGCGCCGCCAAACCAAGCTCGGGGGTACTGGGCACCTATGTGCGCGCCCTTTGGCTGACCCCGCAGATGGACCGTCTCTTCATGGAAGGGGCGGGCGGTCGCCGGCGTTTTCTCGACCGCATGGTGCTGGGCTTCGATGCCGGGCACTCGTCGCGTGTGACGTCCTACGAAAAAGCCATGCGCGAGCGCACCCGGCTGCTGGCGGAAGACAACTGGGATGCCTCGTGGCTGTCAGCCCTTGAAGCGCAGATGGCTGAACACGGCATCGCAATTGCGCTCGCCCGCTCCCATATCATTGGCCAACTGGCGGCCGCCATTGCAGAGCATGAAGGCCCGAGCGACACAGCGTTTCCCAAGGCGGATGTGGCGCTGGCCTCCGGCTTTTCGGATGGTGTGGCCGGTGCGCTGGACACAACACCGTCCGTTGATCTGGAGGATGCCTTCGCCAAGCGGCTGGCGGCCTCCCGCGGCCGTGACGCTGCTGCTGGCCGTGCCCTTGAAGGACCACACCGGGCTGACATGCTCGTGCGGCATGCGCCGAAGAATACGGAGGCGCAGGCGTGCTCCACAGGGGAGCAGAAAGCGCTCCTGATCGGTCTGGTGCTTGCCAATGCGCGGCTGCACTGCGCAAGTTTCGGCGCGCCGCCGCTGCTGCTGCTGGATGAAGTAGCGGCCCATCTGGACGCCCGCCGCCGCGCGGCACTGTTTGACGAGCTTGAAAGGCTCGGCGCGCAGGCCTGGATGACCGGAACGGATGCAAGCCTGTTTGAGAATCTGGGCGATCGCGCACAGCTTTTTAACGTGGCCCATGGAGAAATCACGCCTCATGCCTGACCCAAGGCATTGCGGCCCACAGACGACGATTTACTCGGAGACGACAAGATGACTGAAACCCGATTTGACGCAGACCCGGTGGACATCGCCAAGAGCTTCACCAACCCGATGATGGAAAACGCGCTGTTCAATTCGCGCACGGTCCTTGTCGTGGGTGAAATCAACGACCGCATCGCCCGCACCACAACAGAGCGCCTGCTCGCGATGGCGTCCGAGAGCGATGACCCGATCACCATGATCGTCTCTTCTCCCGGCGGTCACGTTGAGTCCGGCGACATGATCCACGACATGGTCAAGTTCATTAAGCCGAAGGTCCGCATGGTCGGATCCGGCTGGTGCGCCTCTGCCGGTGCGCTGATCTATGTGTCTGCGGACAAGGAAGAGCGCGTCTGCCTGCCCAACACCCGATTCTTGCTGCACGAACCGCGCGGCGGCATCGGCGGGTCTGCGTCCGACATCGACATTCAGGCGCAGGAAGTGATCAAGATGCGCGAGCGCCTGAATCGCATCTTCGCTGAAGCCACCGGCCAGTCCTATGAGCAGATCGTCAAGGATACCCATCGCGACTACTGGATGAGCGCGGAGGAAGCCAAGGAATATGGTGTCGTCTCCCGCATCATCACCAGTATCAGCGAGCTCGGCTAACAGGCCACATCCTCCGTTTACGGAAGAATGAAAGAAAAACCATGAGCGATCAGAGCAATACGCCAGAAGGCGTTGACCCGGATGAATATGGCGCAGACTCGATCAAGGTCCTCAAGGGCCTTGATGCGGTGCGCAAGCGTCCGGGCATGTATATCGGCGATACCGATGACGGCTCCGGTCTGCACCACATGGTCTACGAAGTGGTCGACAATGCCATTGACGAGGCGTTGGCCGGCCATTGCGACACGGTGAACGTGACCCTCAATGCTGAAGGGTCGGTGACGGTGCGTGACAACGGACGTGGCATCCCCACGCAGATGCATTCTGACGAAGGCATCTCCGCTGCCGAAGTCATCATGACGCAACTTCATGCCGGCGGTAAGTTCGACCAGAACTCCTACAAGGTTTCCGGCGGCCTGCATGGCGTGGGTGTTTCTGTGGTGAATGCCCTGTCCGTGCGTCTGGACGTAACCATCTGGCGTGATGGCAAGACCCATGAGATGCAGTTTGTGCATGGCGACAGTCAGGCACCGCTGACGGTAACCGGCGACGCTCCGATGGACGACGCCAAGGGTGAGCTGCGCACAGGCACGCAGATCACCTTCCTGCCGTCCAGCGATACCTTCACCATGACGGAGTTTGACTTCGCCACACTCGAGCACCGTCTTCGCGAACTGGCCTTCCTCAACTCCGGCGTCCGCATCACCATTGCTGACCATCGTGGCGTCGAGCCCAAGGAAGTTGACCTCTTCTATGAAGGCGGCATCGAGGCGTTTGTGCGCTATCTCGACCGCAACCGTGCCTCGGTCTTTGACACGCCCATCGCTATCCATGCGGAGAAGGACGACATCACCGTCGATGTCGCTCTGTGGTGGAATGACTCATTTCATGAAAACGTGCTGACCTTCACCAACAACATTCCCCAGCGCGATGGCGGTACACACCTTGCGGGCTTCCGCGGTGCCCTGACCCGCGTCATCAACGGCTACGCCAATGCCCATGGCCTGCTGAAGCGCGAGAAGGTGTCCCTCACCGGCGACGACGCCCGCGAAGGCCTGACCTGCATCGTGTCGGTCAAGGTGCCGGACCCCAAATTCTCGTCCCAGACCAAGGACAAGCTGGTGTCGTCTGAAGTGCGCCCCATCGTGGAAAGCGTGGTCAACGAGCAGCTCAGCAGCTGGTTTGAAGAACATCCCAACGAGGCCAAGAGCATCATCGGCAAGGTGGTGGACGCCGCCGCCGCCCGCGAAGCCGCCCGCAAGGCCCGCGAACTGACTCGCCGCAAGGGCGCGCTGGATGTGTCGTCTTTGCCCGGCAAGCTGGCGGACTGCCAGTCAAAGGACCCGGCCATCTCTGAGCTCTTCCTGGTGGAGGGTGATTCAGCCGGCGGCTCCGCCAAGCAGGCCCGCGACCGCACCAATCAGGCGATCCTGCCCCTGCGCGGCAAGATCCTCAATGTGGAGCGCGCCCGCTTCGACAAGATGCTGTCGTCCAACGAAATCGGCACGCTCATCACGGCCCTTGGCACTGGCATCGGCCGCGATGATTTCAACATCGAAAAACTGCGCTACCACAAGATCATCATCATGACTGACGCCGACGTCGACGGCGCGCATATCAGGACCCTGCTGCTCACCTTCTTCTATCGTCAGATGCCTGAAGTGATTGAAGGCGGCTACCTCTACATTGCCCAGCCGCCGCTCTACAAAATCAAGCGCGGCAATTCCGAGACCTATGTCAAGGATGAGCGCGGCCTTGAGGACTATCTCATTGCCACCGGTCTCGAAGGGGCGGTGCTGACGCTCCATTCCGGTGAGCAGATCGGCGGTGCCGACCTTGCAGCCCTGGTTGAAGAAGCCCGTCTTGCCCGCAATGCGCTGGACGCGGTCCGCGCCCGCTACCCGGTCTTCATCGTTGAGCAGGCCGCCATCGCCGGTGCCCTCAACCCTGACCTGATGGAAGACGCCGCCAAGGCAACTGAGGCTGCTGACTATATCGCACGCCGCCTTGATCTTCTGTCCGAAGAAACAGAACGCGGCTGGAAAGGTCAGACCACGGATGATGGCGGCCTGCAGTTCGAGCGCGAAGTGCGCGGTGTGCGGGAAGTCCATGTCATCGACGGCCGCCTGATCGGCTCTGCAGACGCACGCCGTCTGGACAAGATGTCCGCGCGTCTTCAGGAGGTCTACCTCAAGGCCGCGACGCTGGTGCGCAAGGAAGGCCGGCCTATCGAGATTCGCAGTCCCATGCAGTTGCTCGACGCCGTCTGTGACGCAGGCCGCAAGGGCAACGCCATGAGCCGCTACAAGGGTCTGGGCGAAATGAATTCCGAACAGCTCTGGGAAACAACCCTCGACCCCGCCGCCCGCACTTTGCTGCAGGTCAGGGTCGAGCACATGGACGAAGCCAACGACCTGTTCGAAAAACTCATGGGCGACGTCGTCGAACCCCGCCGCGCCTTCATTCAGGACAACGCCCTGCAGGTAGAGAACCTGGACGTTTAGGAAAGCAACCATGCGGCCAGAAAGTGACTGGAACATCGACGGCACGACATCTGGCATTGCCGCCTTCATGCGCAATTTCTCGGGCAACCGCCGCACGCTGCTTGAACGTCGTGCCGCACTGATTGTTATGACGGCGGCACCTGCGCTTGCCCTTGCTGCGGTTCTTCTGGAAGGCCGCGCGCTGGCAACATGGCAGATAACTGTGCTGATGGTGCTGGCGGTTGATCTGGGTGGCGGCGTGTTTGTGAATGCAACAGCCGCAGCGAAACGCTGGTACCACCGGATGGGCGCGCGAGACTGGCATCATCTTGCCTTCGTGCTGGTCCACATACACCCGGTCTTGGTTGCCTGGGCGTTCCCAGAGTTCGGATGGGTGTGGGCAGTCTATCTTTATGCGGCCACCGTCTTGTCTGCGATCATAGTTCTGGCATGCCCGCACTATCTGCGCCGACCTGTTGCGTTGACATTGGCCGCCCTTGTCCTGGCAGGTGCACCGTTTGTCGCGTCAACGCCAATGTTCCTGGCATGGATTGCACCCTTCTACGTCCTGAAACTTCTCGTGGCACACATTGTCCATGAGGAGCCATACGCCGCCTAAAAACGGTCACAGGACGGCCAAACCCCCGCCTTCACCTCCCGTTAAGACTTGGGATCAGACAATAACGTCTGGTTAACCATTTGAGGTCGGGCGGCTGGGCCGCAGGGCGTATGGCAACGCGAAAAACCGCAGGAAACAGGCGTTCCCATAGACATGGGAACAGCCGGGACGAGGACATGCCCGATGACGGCGTGATCCCTTCTGCGCGCCTTGCGCGGGTCCTGTCAGACAAGCCGGTGCGCGAGCGCGCCAGATCGGCCTCACCGCGCCAGATGCTGGCACATGTCGAGGAACGCCGGGAGCAGCAGCGCCGCGTTGCTGACCGTGCCCTTGAGCCTGATCCTATACCTGACCGTCCCAGCAGGTCCGGTCCGCGTATTGTCCGTCCCCGGAGCGTTGAAGCCTATGAGGCTGAAGCCGCAACCGCGCAGACACCACCCCGCCGCGAAAAACCAAAGACCAAGGCCCGACCGGCCTCGCGCAAGCCGAAACAGGCGCTCTCCGCCAAGGCCTCCACGCCCCGCCGCCGCAAGGCTGCCGGTGGCGGCTCAGGTCATGGTTCGGGAGGCCGAGGGGGCGGCGGTGGTGCAGGAAGGGGCGGCAGCCATGGCGGGCCGGGTGGACGCGACTGGTTTGCGGCTCTCACGGCAAAACTGTCGGCCCGCAAGCTGAGCTACTGGGCCGCGGTCACCTGCCTGTGGCTTGGCCTGGGCGTCGTACTGCTTGCTTTCAGCTGGGCGATGGAGCTGCCCGAGACACAGGATCTGGCCGTTCCCAACCGCGCACCGACGGTGACCATTCTGGCCAATGACGGGTCGGTTCTGGCGCGCCGCGGCTCGGGCTTTGCCGGTGCCATCAATGTGCCTGACCTTCCCCCGCATGTGGCGCACGCTTTCATCGCCATCGAAGACCGGCGCTTCTACGACCATGCAGGCATAGATCCCATCGGTATCACCCGCGCCATGGTCGCCAACCTCAAGGCCATGGGCGTCGTGCAGGGCGGCTCGACGATCACCCAGCAGCTCGCCAAGAATCTTTTCCTCAAGCCGGACCGCACCCTCAAGCGCAAAGTGCAGGAGACGATGCTGGCCCTGTGGCTTGAGAGTGAGTACTCCAAAGACGAGTTGCTGACGCTCTATCTCAACCGGGTCTATTTCGGCGCCGGTGCCTATGGGCTTGAGGCAGCGGCACAACGCTTCTTCGACAAACCAGCCACGCAGCTGACCGTGCCGGAAGCCGCCATGCTGGCCGGCCTCGTCAAGGCGCCGTCGCGGCTTGCCCCAACCAACAATCCCGAAGGGGCGCAGGCCCGTGCCAATGTGGTGATCGATGCCATGCGCCGCTACGGCTATCTGGCGGACCCGGATGCAGACACGGCGTCAGCCTTTCCCGCGGAGCTTGCGCAGCGCGCCACCAAGGAGGCGGGCTATGCGGTCGACTGGATAGAAGAACAGCTGGCGGATTATGTCGGCCGGGCTGATCGGGACATCACTGTTGAAACAACCATCGACCCCGAGCTGCAGATTGCCGCTGTCGGCGCCATCAAGAGCGGTCTTGCCCTGGTAGGCGAGGCTGCCAATGTCAGCCAGGGCGCCTTGGTCGCCATGTCGCCCAACGGCGCGGTCCGGGCGCTGGTCGGCGGACGTGAGTATCGCCGCAGTCAGTTCAACCGCGCCATCACGGCCAGGCGCCAGCCTGGTTCAGCCTTCAAGACATTTGTCTATCTCACAGCCCTTGAGCGCGGTATGACGCCCGTGACCATCCGCCGGGACGCACCGATCCGGGTGGCGAACTACACGCCGTCCAACTTCTCCGACAAATATGAGGGCGACGTCACCCTCATGCGCGCGCTGTCAAAAAGCATCAACACAGTGGCCGTCCGCCTCACGCATGAAGCCGGTCCGGGTACCGTCGCCCGCACGGCACGCCGCATGGGCATCACGTCCGATCTGCGGGCTGATCTCTCCCTTGCGCTGGGCTCATCGGAAGTAACACTGGCGGAACTCACCGGGGCCTACGCGCCTTTGGCCAATGGCGGCAAAGGTGTCTTCACCCACATCATCAATCGCGTGACCACAACCAATGATGACGGCCAGACAGAAATCCTGTTTGAACGCACTGGTGATGGTCCGGGCCGGGTCGTTGCGCGGGCCAATGTGGCGCGCATGAATGCCATGCTCGGTGAAACCATTGCCACCGGCACCGGCCGCAGGGCCCAGATCGGCCGCCCGGCTGCCGGCAAGACCGGCACCAGTCAGGAGAACCGTGACGCCTGGTTCATCGGCTACACAGCGGACATTGTCACCGGTGTGTGGGTCGGCAATGACGACGGTGCGTCCATGGTCAAGGTCACCGGCGGCAAACTGCCGGCGCAGATATGGGCGAACTTCATGACCGCTGCCCACACCGGCAAACCCATCCGCAACCTGCCAGGCAACTGGCAGCCGCCCGTCACCATCGCTGCCGTTCCCGCCGAGCCTGAGTATGACCGCACCGCCCCGGCCTACGATCCGCGCTTCGGCCCGCCGGGATACACGCCTGAAGGGTATCAACGCCGCACACCGGATCCGGAGCCGGGCTTCTTTGCCCGGTTATTCGGCAGCAGTGACGATGAATATCAAGACGGCGGCAACCGCGGCTGGGCAGACTAAGCCTGCCGGTGAGTTGCGGGTGCCGGAGACGTGCTTAGGTGGAGCCAGGGCCGGCGCCATACCGATGCAAATCCGCTCCGTTCTGCGTCAGCCACACCTTCGCCTGTTCAATGTCGTCGATACGGGTTCTGACGAGCTTCCAGAATTTGGGCCCGTGATTATGCTCAATCAGATGGGCCGCCTCATGGGCTGCCACATAGTCGAGCGCATAGGGTGGGGCAAAGATCAGCCGCCATGAATAGTTGATCACCCGGCTGGTGGAGCACGACCCCCACCGGCTTGCTGTATCGCGCAGGGTGATGCGGGACGGTGCTGCGCCATATGCCGCCGCGTGGGTGAGGGTTGCTTCCTCGAGATCCCGGCGCGCCTCGCGCTTGAGCCAGTCTGTGACCCTGCGGCTGAGATGCTCCGGCTTGCCGGACACGATCAGTTTTGCCGGGCCGGGCCGCGACGTAGCAAATAACGGCAGGTCAGGGTCGGTGTTGATCTGCCGACCTTCCACATAAACCGGAGCCCGCGCGCGGCCATCCGGGTCATGAACAATCTGGTGTGGGTCGCCACGCACCGGAATGATTGCACCATCAACAAATGGCACCGGCTCGGGCAGATCCTCCAGCTGCGCCGCCACCCAGTCTTCATGCTTCCGGGCAAACGCCAGAGCCTTTGAAAACCCGCGCACCGACGGGCTGGTAATCGTGACCTCACGGCGCACCGGGTCGACTTTCAGGATCATCCGCCGGGCGCGCTTGTTGGCCTTCAGTACGACCTGCACATCACGGCCCGCTACCACCATGGTGGCCCGTTGTGTTGTGTCGGTCCTGGTCAGTGCCTTGTTCATGGGCGTGCTGCGGGTAAGGTCTGTCGAATCATTTCAGTGTAAAGGTTCTGCTCATGACCATGCCACGCTTTCATCTGGCATTCCCGGTTGATGACCTCGAAGCGGCGCGCGCGTTCTATGGTGGCGTCCTGGGCTGCCCGGAAGGGCGCTCGTCAAAGAGCTGGGTCGACTTTGATTTTCACGGTCACCAGATCGTCGCCCATCTGGCGCCGGAAGAAACAGGGCGGGCCGCGACGAATACGGTTGATGGAGACAATGTCCCTGTTCGCCACTTTGGACTGATCCTCGATCGGATCATATGGGATGCCCTGGCGGAGCGACTGAAGAGCGTGGGAACCGACTTCATCATTGAGCCGCACACCCGCTTTGCCGGTCAGCCGGGCGAGCAGGCGACGATGTTCTTTCTCGACCCGTCAGGGAATGCGCTTGAGTTCAAGGCATTCCGTGACGAGTCGGACATTTTTGCCAAATAGGGCCGCCTAGAGGAACTGTTTCAAGCGGGCGGCCATCCGGTCCGGCCGCGTTTCATGGGTGAAGTTGGCCAGGAAGGTGTTGTCCTCGCTCATCAGATACACCACAGACGAATGATCCATCGTGTATCCGGCGCTGGACGACGCGTCTTCCACCTTGCGGAAGTACACCTTGTACGCCTTGGCTGCCGCTTCGACCTGTTCCAGTGAACCGGTGAGCCCGATGAAGTTGTCGCCGAAATGCTCGACATAGGCAGCCATGGTTTCCGGGTCATCGCGCTCAGGGTCCACGGTCACGAAAATCGGCGTAAACGCGTCCGCATCATCGCCAAGCTCTTCCAGCGCCACGGACATCACCTGCAATGCTGTCGGACAGACATCCGGGCAATAGGTGAAGCCGAAATACATCAGCGTCTTTTTGCCTGCAAAGTCAGCGTCCGTAACCCGTTCCCCATCCTGATTAACAAGCTCGAACGGCCCGCCGATATTGGGCACACCTGTCACCCGCGTGGGGGCGGATGCTGAGACGTCCGTGACTTTCGGCGCCGAGAGTCCTCCGGTCAGCAGCAGCCCAATGCCGGTAAGGGCGATGACGGATGTCGCGGCAATAGCGACAAGCAGCAAACGGTTCATGGTCGGTTCAGCCTCCAATACGCACCCTGCCTGTGGATTTGTGCGCTTGACGCACGGCGGCGGCGTGGCTTTAACACTTCTGCTGGGCGTGTTGCCGCCCAGCCGCTCGGTTTCTACGAGACTAATACGTTCAGGACCCAGGATCATGCAGACCAAGCGTCGCACACGTCATTGTGTTCCCACCACTTCCAGAAACGCCCGTGCTCTGGTTGCACTCGCTGCCGCCTTTGTCCTTTCAGGGTTTGTGGCTATTGCGCCGCTTCCGGCCAACGCCCAGCTTGTTCCAGAGAACGATATGGTGCTGGCCATACGCGGGGGCGATGTGGCTCAGGTGGAAGAACAGTTTCTGGCGGGCCTGACCGCAAACGAGCGCAGCATCCGGGGCGAACCGGCCCTGATTGAGGCCGTACGGGCCGGCAAGCGGAACATTGTGGCCCTGCTGCTGGAGCGTGGAGCGCGCGTAAATGTATCTGGCAAGCGCGACGGGCTTACCGCCCTGGAAGAAGCGACCAGGGGCAATCGCGCCGATATTGCACAGATGCTCATTGATGCCGGCGCGGATGTGGACAAGACCGGCAAGGATGGGCAGACACCGCTGATGCTGGCGGCAAAGCTTGGCCATGCCAATATTGTTCAGGTCCTTATTGATGCAGACGCCTATCTGAATGATACGGATGCAACAGGCCGCACCCCGCTCACGCTGGCCCGGGAGCGTCGCCACAAGCTCACAGTCGAATTGCTCATGGCTGCAGGTGCCGAGTAAGCCTCGCGGGCCGGTCCTTGCCATGCGCACCTAGCTGCGTATATCGAAGGCATGGCCGCAGATCCTCCCAAGAAGCCTCAGCCTCGGATTTCAGCTCAGCAAACGCCCTGGCATCATTTGCCGGATGGCCGGTTTCGCAATCCGCCGGGGAGCCCGAACCGAACTGCCGGTCTCAAGGACATGCTGCCTTTCATGCAGCGCATGTTCCGCCAGAGCTTCAGGGAAGTCGACGTCCCTGACCATCACGTCGTTCCCCGTCCCCAGGCGCTGGCGGCGTTGCACAAGGCATCCACGCCTGAGAACAGCCAACGCGGCTTCATCACCTGGCTGGGCCATGCCTCTTTCCTGCTGCGCATGGCCGGCAAGACCATTTTGACCGACCCCTATCTCACCACCTATGCGGGCCCGGTTGGTTTTGGACCTAAGCGCTATGTGCCGTCCGGCATTGCGATCCGTGATCTGCCGCCCATTGATGTGCTGGCGATCAGTCACAACCACTATGACCACCTGGACGAGACGGCCCTGCACCGGCTGCCCGGCAAGGAGACAATGACGGTTGTGGCGCCCCTTGGCCTTGGAGATTTCTTCCGGGAGCGCGGGTTCAAGATTGTGGTCGACATGGACTGGTATCAGTCCCTTGCCATGAATGATCTCTCCATCAAGGCGTTGCCCTGCGTCCACTGGTCCCGGCGGTCGGGCCTCGACACCAACAGGTCGCTCTGGGCAGCTTTCTCGTTTGAAGGACCGGAAGGCCGCGTCTTCTTCGGTGGTGACACGGCATATGGACCGGTCTTTGAAGACATCGGATCACGTGAAGGCCCGTTTGACCTAGCGCTCATCGGTATCGGAGCCTATGAGCCGCGCAGCATCATGAAAGCCAGCCATGCCAACCCTGAAGAAGCCGTCCAGATCGGCATCGACATTGGTGCGCGCACCCTTGTCGGCATGCACTGGGGCACTGTGGTGCTGACAGAAGAGCCTCCGTTCGAGCCGCCGGTGCGGTTTGAGGCAGCAGGCCGCGAACGTGGGTTTGCCGATGAGGACATCTGGCTCATGCGTATTGGTGAGACGCGTTTCCTGCCACGCAACAGGACCGGCAACGTCTGAGCCGCGTTGGAGCTGGGTCTCTTGTCAGTCTATTCCCCGATGGTCAGCAGCATGCCGCGCTCTTTTGCCGAGCGCAGAAAAGACATGAAGATCACATAGCCTGCTGCAAAGAAGCCGACATTGAGCGCCCCGGCAAATGCCAGCCGCTGCCAGTCGATGACCTGGTCGAACAGGATGCTCCGCATCCCTTCAAAGACATATGTCGGCGGCAGGCACAGCGCGATGGCCTCCAGCCAGCCGGGCATCACACTCACCGGATAATAAATGCCGCATAGCGGCACGAAGATGAAGGGCACGGCCCAGGCCAGGCTCTCGGCCCCCAGCCCGTTGCGCAGAATGATGCCGGTCACCACAAGCGCAATGGCCCACCCGAACACAACAAGGTTGGCAAAGAACGCAACCAGCGCGATGCCGAGCTCAAACAGATTGAACCCGAAGAACCACACGGCAATCACCAGCGCCGGTGTCATGCCGATAACGGTCCGGATGATGCTCATGCCCACAAGGGCCGCAACAAATTCAACCGGGCGCAGGGGGGACACCATCAGGTGTCCGAAATTGCGGCTCCACATTTCCTCAAAGAACGAAATCGTAAACCCGAGTTGGCCGCGAAACATCAGTTCCCACAGCAACACTGCGCCGACCAGCACCCCGCCGGCCATGGCGAACACATTTGTCGTGTCGGCAAGGAAGGTCTGCAGAAACCCCCACATCACCAGGTTCATGGAGGGCCAGTAGCCCAGCTCCAGAAGCCGTGGCCATGACCCACGCAGCAGATACCAGTACCGCAACACCATGGCGTTGATGCGGGAGAACGAGAAAGACGGGTTATGCCGCTTGATGGGCGGCAGGGCATTCATCCGATCGCTCATGGGCCGGCTCCTTCCATAAATGCCTCTTCCGCGCGGATGCCGGTCCCACGGGCGACATCCAGAAACACGTCTTCCATGTTGGTGCGCCCGTATCGTGACAGCAGATCAGCCGGGCTGCCTCTGTCCACGATCTTGCCCTGGGTCATCATCAACACCTGGTCCGCCAGCCGTTCGACCTCGCCCATATTGTGAGACGCCAGCAGAATGGTCGCCCCGGTGCGGGCCTTGTAGGCTTCAAAGTAACTGCGCACCCAGTCCGCCGTATCCGGATCAAGCGACGCGGTGGGTTCATCCAGCAGCAGAAGTTCCGGTTCATTGATAAGGGCCTTGGCCAGACCAACGCGGGTCTTTTGCCCGGCGGACAGTTTGCCCGATGGCCTGTCGAGAAATTCGGTCAGAGCAAGATCGTCCGCGATGGAAAGCACGCGCTCGCGGACATGGTCGAGACCATAGAGCCGCGCATAGACGGTGAGGTTTTCCCGCACGGTCAGGCGCATGGGCATGTCCACATAGGGGCTCTCAAAATTCATCAGCGCATTCGCCTGCCGCCGCTCGCGTTGCAGGTCAAACCCAAGCGCGTGCAGAGACCCGGCGCTCGGTGTGACAAGCCCCAGCACCATGGCGATGGTTGTCGTCTTGCCGGCACCATTGCCACCAAGCAGCGCCATGGTGCTCCCACGCGGCACACTGAAGCTGATGCCGTCGACGGCGGTCACTGAGCCATACTGCTTTGCCAGACCCACAACCTCGAGAGCAGCTGAAAGGTCTCGCGCGGCAGACATCTCTTTTCCCGAGTGTTGTGTCATGGAATGTCCTTTGCGGCAGGTCTGCCGCATGGTGCGCCTGGGCGCGGGTGGAATAGTCTGCCCTTTCAGCCGCCGGTCCTGCCGTAGTGGCCGAACCGGAGCATCCGTGCCACAAAACATAGTGGGCCTGGCGGCAAATACCTATGCCGCTGCCCGAAGAATTGAGACGAGAGCACAGCAATGAGCGAAAGCAGCCTGTCAGACCCTACGTTGATCGACCCGGATGATCAGGCGCAATCGGGCACACTCACCCGTGCGGTGTCTGATATTTTCGACGCCGGGCGCCTGCGGCTGCAGACACTCATCCTGCTGCGGTGGCTGGCAGTGGGCGGTCAGGCAACCGCAGTGGTGTTCACCACATTCGTCCTTGGTTTTGAGTTGCCGCTCGAATGGTGCCTTGGCGCCATTGCCGCGTCGGCATGGCTCAATATCATTCTGTCCTTGCGCTACCCGGCGCCGCGCCGCCTGGGTGAACGCGAGGCGGCGGCATATCTCGCCTACGACATTCTTCAGCTTGGCGTTTTACTGTTCTTGACCGGCGGCCTGGAAAACCCGTTCGCGTTCCTGTTTCTGGTGCCTGTCACCATCTCGGCCACCACGCTGTCATTGAGGGCAACCATTACCCTTGCGGCGCTGGCCTTTGTGCTGGTTACAATTCTTGGGCCCTACCATCTGCCGCTTCCCTGGTTCGCCGGCGAAGGTGTACGCCTGCAGCCTCTGTGGATACTGGGCATGTGGGTGGCGCTTGTCCTTGGTCTCGCCTTCATGACGGCCTATGCCTTCCGTGTGGCCCGCGAAGGTCGCCGCATGTCGGCTGCCCTGTCCGCTACGCAGCTGGTGCTTGCCCGCGAACAGCACCTGTCCGCCCTTGATGGCCTTGCGGCGGCAGCGGCCCATGAACTGGGGACGCCGCTGGCAACAATTTCCCTTGTCTCCAAGGAGCTAAAGAACGAAGCCGGGCCGGACCTTGATCCTGCCTTGCGGGAGGATCTCGATCTTCTGCACAGTCAGGCAGAGCGGTGCCGCGATATTCTGCGCACCCTCAGCATGCGTGGTCAGGCGGGTGACATTGTGCATGCGCGCATGTCCCTGGCGGTGCTGCTTGACGAGGCGGCGGCACCGTTTCGGGACAGGGGGCGCGAAATCGCCATCGAGCTTTCACCTGAAAGCGAAGCCAGTGCCGGTGAACCGCCGGACTTTGTGCGCCGGACTGAGATCATGTATGCCCTGCGCAATTTGATCGAAAACGCCGTCGCGTTCTCCCGCACAAAAGTCACTGTCGCCGCGCGGTGGTCGACAGACACGGTTGAGATTTCCATCAGCGACGACGGGCCGGGATTTTCCCCCGATGTCATCGACCAACTGGGCGAACCCTACGTGTCGACGAGGCGCGCTTTGCCCGGCATGAAGCCGGCCGGCACAGACGTTGATGGCGGCGGAATGGGCCTGGGGTTCTTTATCGCGAAAACCCTCATCGAGCGCACCGGCGCGCGTCTGGCAGCTTCCAACAAGGCGCGGGGACATGCGGGTGCGGTCATTCGGCTGATCTGGCCGCGTCACCTGGTTGAGCCTGCAGATTAGGTGGCGCGGTACAAGGGCAAGGTTTGCCCAAGGTGCGCGCTTTTACCCCATATAGTGGCTGCATTAACCCATTAAAAATCAAGGGGATAACGGAAGATCCAATCCGAAAGTACGTTGATCTACAGTGGTTTTCCGCCATATAAAGGGCGCAACAAAAAGCGCCGGAATTCACGCGCGTCATACGAAAAAGGCAGCCCTTGTCATGACCTCGACAGACACTTCTGATCTTCCGCGTGATACATCGCGTGTGGATGCACTTGGAGACAAGTCGCTGCTTCTTGTCGATGACGATCAGCCGTTCCTCAACCGCCTCGGACGGGCAATGGAACGGCGCGGATTTGACGTGCGCATGGCCTCCAGCGTGGGTGAAGGTCTGGCCGAAGTACGACGCGCCCCGCCGGCTTTTGCCGTTGTGGATCTGCGCCTTGAAGATGGTACCGGCCTGGATGTTGTGCAGGCCCTGCACGGCGCCCGCGAAGACGCCCGCGCCGTCATGCTGACGGGCTACGGCAACATCACCACAGCTGTTGCTGCAGTAAAGCTCGGCGCGGTGGACTATCTGGCAAAGCCTGCTGACGCGGATGATGTCGAGTCAGCTCTGCTCGCAAAGCCTGATGCTCTGCCCGAGCCTCCCGAAAATCCCATGTCGGCGGACCGTGTCCGGTGGGAGCACATTCAGCGCGTTTATGAGCTGTGCGGCCGCAACGTGTCCGAGACAGCGCGCCGTCTCAATATGCACCGCCGGACCTTGCAACGCATTCTGGCCAAGCGGTCGCCGCGCTAGGCAGCCCCTGGATCAGCGGTACGAATTGTCTGCTTCCAGATAGGTGCGGACATAGTCCGCAACCCCGTCTTCAAGGGACGTAAACGGTGCCGCATATCCGGCGTCGCGCAGCCGCGCCATGTTTGCCTGCGTGAAGTACTGATACTTGTCGCGGATCTGTTCGGGCGTATCGACATACTCAATGTTTGCCTGGCGGTTGATCGCAGCAAAGACCGCTGTCGCCAGATCCTTGAAGCTGCGTGCTTCGCCGGTACCCAGATTGAAAAGTCCGTTTACGGATGGTGTATCCAGCAACCATGACACAACGCGGGCGCAGTCCTTGACGTAGACGAAGTCACGCAACTGGCCGCCATCTTCATATTTGGGATGGTGCGACTTGAAGAGTTTCACCGGGCCGCCATTGCGCGCATCCGGGTGGATGTGCGCGACGACGCTCTTCTGTCCACCCTTGTGATACTCATTCGGCCCATAGACGTTGAAGAACTTGAGCCCGGCCCACTGTGGTGGCTTTGCACCGCCCGCCGACAGGTGGCGCGCAATGCGCCGGTCGACAAAATGCTTCGACCAGCCATAGGCATTGAGCGGCTTCAGCGTGGCGAGGGCATCAAGACCCATGTCGTCGTCAAACCCGCTGTCACCATCTCCGTAGGTCGCTGCAGAAGAGGCGTAGATCAGCCGTGTGCCGGTTGCCGTGCACCAGTCCCACAGATCATTTGTCAGCCGGATGTTCGAGCGGACGATCAGGTCCACATCCGTTTCCGTCGTGGATGAGATCGCACCCATGTGAATGACCGCATCAATCTGGCCGGCATTCTTGTGCAGGAAATCAAACAGGCTCTCGGGCGCAATGACGTCGTCAAGTTCGCAATTGGCGATGTTGCGCCACTTGTCGCCGGTCTCCAGCCAATCGCAGACAACAAGGCCGGTCTGTCCGTCTTCGGATAATTGGGCGAGGATGTTGGAGCCGATGAAGCCGGCACCGCCGGTGACTACGATCATGTCTGTGTCGATCCTGGAGTAAGGGGCGAACGCCGGCGCATCTATGCGTTCAGCCGTTCGATGGTCCGGGTTGTGCTTTGGCCGGGCACCAGTTCGGCCAGAACGACCCTGCCGCCATTGGCCTGGACGATGTCGGCCCCGACAACGGTGTCCACTGTGTAGTCGGCGCCCTTCACAAGCACGTCAGGCTTGAGGGTGGAGATCAGTTCAAGCGGTGTGTCGTCGGAAAAAATGATGACCATGTCCACGTCTTCCAGCGAGGCGAGAACAAGCGCCCGCGCTGCCTCGCTCTGCAGCGGCCGGCTTTCGCCCTTGAGCGCCTTCACCGAACTGTCGGAGTTGAGGCCGACAACAAGCCGGTCGCATTCTGCCCGCGCCTGCCGCAGCAAGGAGAGGTGACCGGGGTGAACGAGATCAAAGCAGCCATTGGTGAAGCCGATGGTCTGTCCCTGTGCCCGCCAGCGCGCTGCAATGTCCTCTGCCTCAGTGAGGGAGCACACTTTCTGATCCGCCTTTGTGACATCGGCGCTATGCAGGGCACGTGTGAGTTCACTGGGATAAACGACAGCGGTACCCACCTTTGCAACAACAAGTCCGGCCGTGGCATTTGCAATGGAAGCGGCCTGTTTGAGATCGGCCCCGGAGGCAACGGCGAGCCCCAGTGTCGCCAGAACGGTATCGCCTGCCCCGGAGACGTCAAACACCTCGATGGCCTGCGCTGGAAAATGACTGATGTCGAGGCGGGTGTCGTCGCGGGTGATCAGGGTCATCCCCGCTTGTGACCGGGTCACCAGGATGGCGTCTGCATTGGCCCGGATGAGCGCCTCATGCGCTGCATCCAGAACTTCTGAATCCGTTTCGCACGGCATCCCCGTTGCCAGGGCAAGTTCCTTGAGGTTGGGTTTGATCAGGGTGGCGCCGCTATAGCGGGAGAAGTCCGCAGATTTGGGATCGACGATTACCGGCAGACCCATATCGCGTGCCGTCCCGATAATGGCTTGCAGCACATTGTCGGACAGACACCCCTTTGCGTAGTCGGACAGGACGATGGCCCCTGCGCCCTTCATCTCCGCGCGTGCGGCCTCGACGATGCCGTCGACGGATTCCGGCGACAAGGGCAGTGCGACTTCCTGGTCGGCACGCAGCAACTGCTGTGATCCCGCGATGAACCGTGTCTTGACGGTTGTGGCCCTGCCAATGTCGGTGATCAGGTCCGGGTCGATGCGCTCTTCCTGAGAGATCAGGCGTACGACTTCGCGGCCTGCTTCGTCATCGCCGATGGTTGCCAGCAGGCTCGCCGCACCACCCAGAGCCGCAACGTTGCGGGCCACGTTGCCGACACCACCCAGCATCGCCGCTTCACGCTCCACGGCAACGACTGGGATCGGAGCCTCGGGTGAAATCCGGTCGACACGGCCATACACATACCGGTCAAGCATGATGTCGCCCAGGCACACGACGCGCGCTGTCTCAAAGCGCTCGATAGCGTCAAGTTCGGCGGTGACATCCGCTACAGGGTCGGTCGAAGAAACGCTCATTATGTGGCTGGCCCACAGGCTGTTTGAGTATGCGTGATCATAGGCCTGAGACAGCCGTGTCGAAAGGCAGCCGGTGATTGATCTGGGATGCCGGTTAACACGCTAAAGCGCAGGTGTGAACAGCCACTTGTGGCCACAATCATAGCAATACCGCTGTTTGGAGTGTGGTGCATACGGAGTCACGATACCGGAAAGAAGAAGTAGCGCGACGACGATCCATAGCCGTTTGCGCCGACAAATAACAGAGCCGCCGCAGTTGGGGCAAAGTTCCCAGCCATCTGCAGCGGAAGCATCATCCAGAATTGCTTTGCTTCTGGCCTGATCCGCCTCGAGAGTAGCCAGCCGTGCCCCGATGGCGATTGATAGGTGTGGCGCGACTTCGGCATGGTGCGCACCCAGCAGCCATGAGGGGATCCCTTCCGAACGCAATGCGCCCAACGCAATATGTCCTTGGTAAGGATCGTGAAATGTCGCGATTGTAACGAGCCTGCCGGCATTCAAGCTCTCACCCTGCGTGTCAGCCAAGGCCGGCCTCCGGATCGGCAAGCCGGGACAGCCGCAGCGAGCTTGTGCGTGCAATTCTAAGGGTCACCGCCTTGCGGCGCGCGGCGGCTAGCTTGTCCAAAGGTGCATCCCGCAGCATTTCTGACCCGTATCGGTCGGCGATCAGCAGGCCGGTGTCAGCCGGCAGTTCCGTAACCGGAAAATCCTCCGGCACGGCAAAAAACAGCCGGTCGCAATAGTCCAGATATTCCGGCCATTTTGCATCGGCCCGCAGGTCCGCAAGACTGGTCTTGATCTCGATAATCAGAATCTCTCCTCCGGACCCCAGCGCGATCACATCCGCCCGCCGCCCTGTTGCCAGGGTGAATTCCGTCAGCGGTGCGAGACCAAGGCCCATAAGGTGCCGGCATACGCCCCGCTGCACATCAAGTGCCCGCGCTGACTGCCGCCCGTCTTCAGGCAGGGTCAGGTCCTGCCATTGCTGACGCTGGGATTGTGATGAGGTGCTCATGTAAAAACGCTAGTAGGTCCATGAGAACAAAACAAGTCCATCATGGCGGCAGTGGCGCTAGGCGGTAAGCGCTTTCAGGCGTTCTTCAGCAGTTGCGCGGGCTGCGACCGGGTCAAGCCCGCGGACAGTGCCGAGAGTGGCGATGGCGAGTGTTCCCAGCGCATTCATGCACAGCGCTGCGGCAAGTCGCGTTGGATCAATTTCTGATCCGGCGGTTTCCTCATACCCCTCACGCATCGCTTCAGCCGGTCCGCCGATTTCGTGCATGTGGCGCAGCTCAATCTCGACAGGCCCCGATTGCGCCTCACCCCAGTCAACCAGACCAGCCGTGGCCCGCTCAATGTGATGCGGATCGCTGAGCAGGACATTGCCTCCGTTTATGTCGCCGTGAAGAAACGGATGCTGCGGCCCTGACGCCAGAATCCCGGCAACGTCCATGCAGGCGCTGCGCATGTCCGGCACGATGTCAGCAATCTGCACCAGCCTCTCCTGCGAAAGCGCCGGGCGCGGGGCGAACTCCGGCCCCTGTTCTGCAACGTGCTCGGCCATTTGCCGATGGAACGTTGCCGCCGCCTCACCAAGACGCCACATGATGGCGGCCTGCCTGTCTCCATCGTCAGTGGCGCTGAGAAGGGCGCTTGCGGTGGCACCCGGCAGTTTCGACATGCGTATCCACCCGCAAAAATCCTGGAGAGGCGATGCCGGTGCAAGAGACCCTGAGTCAATGGCAGCTGCGTCGCGAAGGCGTGCCGCGGCAACGCGACCACCCAGTCCGTTGGCGGATTCAAGCGCCGCCACTTCCGTAGTGAAGATTGCCTTTCCCGAGCCTATGCCGCCGGTGTGCCGCACAATCTTGAGGACCGTTCCGTCACCCAGGTCAAAGACATCCCCCCAGACACCGGACCCAAGCGTGGCCCAGGGCGGAGCGGGCAACTCATGCCGTGCAAGGGCGGCATACAAGACCGTGTCTGAAATCGGGGTGGGTCGGGCGGAAGATGACATGACACCAGTGTAACGATGATCAGGCTGGCGCCCACAGGGGTGTTTGCCCTGCCAAACAGCAAAGCGGCCCGCCGGGTTGCCGGCAGGCCGCTTCCAAGTCGTATCCGAAGTGGTGGTGCCGTTACTCGGCGGCAGTCACATTCTGCAGCGCGTTGGTGTTGGCGCCGAAATTGATCGTCTGAAGGAACTTGATGCCTTCTTCAGCGATGTCGTCACCAACCATGTGGTCGCCTTCCGCCTTCAGCTCGTCCATGTCCACGTAAGTGGCATAGAAGGCTTTCGTGCGGTCGGTGATGATGCCTGCCTTGAGAAGCGTCTTGATCAGTACGCGGAAGATATCCGTGCCTGACTTCATGCGCTCCTTGCGGTCTTCATCGGTAAAGGCTTCCAGCATTTCTGCCTGAACCTGTTCCCAGTTGAGGCCGAAGCTTTCATAGATGACCTTCTTCTGCTCCGGGTTCACCAGGTTGAAGAGAAGGGTCTGGAAGCACTCAGCAGCCCAGTCCTCGATCAGGTGCTGTTCTTCCTGAGACAGGTTGGGAACCGTACGGTCGGCCCAGATCTTGCCGAACTTGTGGTGGAACGCTTCGTCGGTCATCACAAGCTGCGTCAGGCGCACAAGAAGCGGGTCCTTGGCGTTGGTGTACAGCATGGCGAAGGCGCCCATGGCGAGGCCTTCCACCAGCATCTGCATGCCGACGACTTTCTTGTAGACTTCCGGCGCATTCACGATGTCGGTCAGAAGGTTCTTCAGTGTTTCACCGCACGGCAGCGGCGTGCCCCAGCGAGCCTTAACGTAAGCAGCAAAGCCAGTGACATGGCGTGCTTCTTCGCGGGTCTGGTTGGCGGCATATTCCTGCGCACCCGGGTCACGGAGAATGTGGCACAGGGAGGCTGACAGGCCGAGCGCGCCGGCCTCACCATGCAGAATGGCGGACAGGTTCCAGCGTGCGCTTTCATTGACGAAGCGAATGCGCTCCTTCTGCGGCATGTCCTTGAAGCAGGGAAGCTGCAGTTCAGGCACCATGTCTTCCGGCATGATGGCCTCGTTCTCCATGTCGAAAGGCTCGGAGAAATCGATGTATTTTGTGTCCAGCGGATCCCAGAAGTGGTCATGGGTCGCGGAAATGATCTTGTCGAACGCGGTGGAGCGGGCGCCGTAGCGGTCCACTTCAATCATCGCGGCGAAATCGTCGGGAGCCACTGCATCATAAGCGGCGTCATGGGTAATCTGGCGCGTTGTCATCGGTGAGTTGTCTCCTCCAAGAAACCACATGCCCCCTCACAAAAAGGGCCGGGTCAAAACAGCTCCAAGGGGCAAATGCCCAATGCTGCCCCTGCGCCCTAGCCAGGCCTGGTGGCAGCAAATCAAATCCTCAATCTGCGCAAGTCTGCGCGCGGGGATCCTGTCGTACGGAGCCCTGCTGACAAAAAAGTAGGTGCGCGCGGGTGCCTCGGCAAGAGGAAAATGACACGGGCGTCACTTTTTGATCATTATTCAGGGTTGCGTCGAGGTTGTATGTACAAAGATGGTTTGAGTGCGATTAACCATATTGAGAGCAATTGCCGTCCCGTGAACGCGTTCGCCATGGTGCTCGTGCCGCAAATTTGCTGATGTTTCTTTCATGTTTTTGTACCAACGTCGTCCGTCCCGTGCTATCGGGAACGCTTGGGATTGTTAAACGTGCGCCATAGGCATGGAGATCCCGAGTTTTAAGAACAGAAGTCGGCAGGCAAGCTGGACATAATCAAGATCTGGCGACAGGCCGGACTGACATGGAGAAACCATTGGGGAGGGGTGCATTCGGGCGCAAGCCTGTGTGCCGCTGGTCACCGGGGGGCGAGGCATCATCGGATGCATTGATCGCGAAACGTGACCGGCACAACAGACCCCTGACATTGGTGCGATGAATTGACTGAGGCTCTGCGGGCGCAACGATGCGGCGTAGTGGTTTCGGCCGGGGATGTTTTTGCCGTGGGCGCGGCAGGACCAAATGGTCCGTATGCGCCTTTGAGGCGATCAAGACAGTTCCGGCATCACAGATTGGGTTGAGTACGCGCAGGCGTTGGCGGCTGAAGAACCGCAAAACGTGGCGCAGCGTGGAGTGAAACGGAACTTAATATGATCAAGCTGCTGGAAAACATGCTGTTCGGCGCGAAGCCCATAATTCTTGGGCTCTTCGCGCTCGTAACAATTTATTGTGCGTACTTTGCCTTTCAGCTCCGCATGGATGCGGGCTTCGAAAAGCAGCTGCCCACGGGTCACGAATACATCGAGACCTTCCAGGAGTATCGCGACCGCCTCTTTGGCTCGAACCGCGTGATCATCGTCCTTGCCCAGCGTGAAGGCACGATCTGGAACGAAGACTTCTTCCGGACCTACAAGGAAGTCACCGACGAACTGTTCTACCTGCCCGGCGTTGACCGCCGTACGGTGACATCGCTGTGGACACCCAACACCCGATATCTGGAAATCACCGAAGAAGGCATCAACGCCGATGACGTGATCCCAGGCACGGTTACCGTCAACAACATGACGCCCGAAGCGCTTGAGCGCATCGAGAACAATGTGGTTCGAGGGAACTTCCTCGGACGACTGGTGGCGGAGGATTCAACAGCGGCCATGGTGGTGGCCGAACTGCTGGACATCGACCCGCAAACACAAGAACGCCTCGACTATTTCGACCTCGCTGATCAGCTAGAGGACAAAATTCGAGGGCAATACGAAAATGACCAATACACCGTCCACATCATCGGCTTTGCGAAGCTGATTGGTGATATCGCCGACGGGGCGCAAACGGTGGTGGTCTTCTTCATCATCGCGTTCATCCTCACCGCCATATCCGTGCATCTCTATGCGCAATCCTGGGCCCTGACGTTCCTTGCCCTGTTCTGTTCACTGACGTCGCTGATCTGGCAATTCGGTGTGCTGCACATACTGGGCTTCGGGTTGGATCCATTGGCGATCCTTGTGCCCTTCTTGGTGTTCGCCATCGGGGTGTCCCATGGCGTGCAACAAATCAATCTCATAACCAAGGAGATTACCTCGGGCTCCAATGGCGACGAGGCGGCACGCGCCAGCTTCCGTCTGCTGTTCATCCCCGGCTCCATGGCCCTCATCACTGACCTTGTGGGCTTTGGTACGCTGATCCTCATCCCGATCGGCATGATCCAGGAACTCGCCATCACCGCCTCTATTGGTGTGGCCCTCAAGATCGTCACCAACCTCGTGATGCTGCCGCTGATGGCCAGCTACTTCTCCTTTGACGAGAAGTTTGTTGACCGCGCCAACAAGGCCCGCGACTTCCGCCTGCGCGTCATGGCGCATGTGGGCAAGCTGGCCGAGCCACGCGTCGCTGTGGTCATCTTCTTCAGCAGCATCGTGCTCTTCGCCGTTGCCTTCTGGCAGAGCACAGGCCGTCACGTGGGTGACCTCCATGCCGGTGCACCTGAGCTGCGTGAAGACGCGCGCTATAATCAGGACAGCCGCTTTGTGGTGGACAAGTTCGCTCTTGGCCTCAACCTGCTGACCGTCATCAACGAGACACCGTCAGAAGCGTGTATCGATCATGACGTCATGAACTATCTCGCTCGGTTCTCCTGGTACATGTCGAACCGTGAAGGTGTGGCGGCTGTGATTTCACTGCCGACCGCTGCCAAGGCGTCGTCAGCCGGCTGGAACGAAGGCAACCTGAAGTATCAGACCCTGCCGCGGAACAAGTTCGCACTCGTGCAGGCTGTGGGTCCGGTTCCAACGTCTTCCGGTCTTCTCGACGTGGACTGCACAACCCTGCCGTTGCAGATCTTTACCGATGACAGCAAGGCAACAACGATTGAAAACGTGATCGCGGGTGTGAAGACATGGCGTGAAGCCAACCCGCGCGATGACGTCACGATCCGCCTGGCATCAGGTAATGTGGGCGTGCAGGCAGCCACCAATGAGGAAATTGAAACCTCTGAACTGCCGATGATGCTCTACGTCTACGCGACCATTATTCTGCTGGTGTACCTGACCTACCGCGACTGGCGCGCGACGATCTGTTGCTGTGTGCCGCTGACGCTGGCCACCTTCCTGGGCTACTGGTTCATGAAGGAGCTGGAAATCGGCCTCAAGGTTGCAACCCTGCCGGTGATGGTGCTGGCCGTGGGTCTCGGCGTGGACTACGCGTTCTACATCTACAACCGCCTGCAGTTCCATCTGTCTGAAGGCCTCGACATCACCGACAGCTTCAAGCAGTCAATGTTCGAGACCGGCATGGCAGTTGTGTTCACCGCCATCACCCTTGCGGTGGGCGTGAGCACCTGGACCTTCTCACCGCTGAAGTTCCAGGCTGACATGGGTCTGCTGCTCACCTTCATGTTCCTCACGAACATGATCATGGCTATCACGGTGCTGCCTGCCATCGCCGTGGTTCTGGACATGGTGTTCCCGCGCCGTGCGCCAATCAAAGCGCCTTCGGGCATCTTGGCTCACTAACTGCGAAACACTAAGTACTCGAGTAAGGGGTGTATCTGCCGGCGAGGCAGATACACCCCCCAAAGCACCGGAACGATGGTGCGCTCGCAAGGGGAAGCGAAAAATGCTTGATCGAATTGTAGCCTTTCTTGAACACCGCGCCGCACCGGGCGGTGAATCTTCAGACCCGTTTTCCGTGAAGCAGGTCGCTGCCGCCGCGCTGATGGTGGAAGGCGCGCGTCTGGACAAAGACTTTGACGAAACCGAACGCGCGGCCATGGAGCGCATTGTCAGCGAGCGCTTTGACCTGAATGCCGACGATGCTCAGACGCTCATCGACATTGCGACGGCGCGTCAGAAGTCAAACTACGACAACTGGCAGTTCACCAATGCCGTGAAGAAGAACTTCAGCTCCGAAGAGCAGATCGACATTCTCTCAATGATGTGGGAAGTCGCCTATGCAGACGGCGAGCTGCACCGGTTTGAAGTGCACCAGATCAAGAACGTCGCCGGCCAGCTTGGCCGCAGCGACGCGGATCTTGAGAAAGCCCGTAAGGATGCCCAGGCGCGCCTGGGTATCTCCGACTAATCATCCTGCTGAGCAGATATAGAAAAGCCCCGGCCAAGGCCGGGGCTTTTTGCATTCAGACGCATCTCACAGGCTTTACCGAAGCGCGAAGCCGACAACCTCTTCAAGGTCGCTCAGCGCCTGATCAGCACTCGTAACCTTGATGGCTTTCATCCCCACCTGGTGGGCCGCCTTGCAGTTGATGCCAAGGTCATCGAGATAGACCGCGTCCGCCGCATCCATGCCCAACGCCTCAAGCGCCATTTCATAGATCCGCGGATGGGGTTTGCGCACGCCCGCCTTGCTTGACTCAATGATGTGCTCGAACTCATCCATGATTTCCTGAACAGCCCTGGCCTTCTCGTGGCTGCTGGCCATGCCCGCGCCTTCGCCGGCGGAGACATTGTTGGTGATGCAGCTCACCCGCAGGCCCTTGGCCTTGATGGTTCTGAGGGCTGCAAGCATTTCAGGACGCACGTCCCCGGACAGAAGCGCAATGATGTCGCGGCCCCTCACGTCATGGCCCAGTGCCTTGGCTTCCTGTGCGAACAGCTCATCGAACTCATCCATGGTGACGTCGGAGCGCTCGAACTTGGCCCACGCATTGTCGAGATGATTGGCCGAGTTGATTTTCCGGATCAGGTCTTCGGGGAGCCCGCGTTCGCGCTCATAGCGTGCGAACGCCTCAAACGGGCTTGAGGTAAACACCCCACCAAAATCCCAGATAACCGCTTTGACCATGCTTCTAACTTTCTTTGCGTTTGCGTGTGCCCCAGGCGCTGACCACATCCACCATGGCGGCCGTGATTTGCGAAAGGTCGCCAGCTGAAATCACCAGCGGGGGCGTGGTGTAGACAATATTGTTGAACGGCCTGATCCAGACGCCGCGCGAAATGAATTCGGCTTTCATCCAGTCATGATCCGCGTGGGGCTCAAGCTCTATGACCCCGATCGCGCCTTTGACCCGCACATCCACAACGCCATCCAGTGCGCGCGCTGCCTCAAGCTCTGCGCGCAGTTGCTGCTCGATGCGCGCCACATGCGGACCCGGCGGATCACGTTCGATCAAATCCAATGCCGCATTGGCTGCTGCACACCCCATCGCATTGCCCATATAGGTCGGGCCATGCATCAGTGCGGTTTCAGCACTGTCAGAGAGGAAGGCATCAAACACATGCGTGCGCGCCAGCGTGGCCGCAAGTGGCAGCGTGCCGCCGGTCAATGCCTTCGACAGGGTCATGATGTCCGGCACAATGTCAGCCTGTTCACAGGCAAACAGCGTTCCTGTCCTGCCAAAGCCCGTGAAGATTTCATCCAGGATCAACAGCACGCCGTGCCTGTCGCAGGCCGCGCGGATGAAGGCCAGCGTCTCAGGGGAGTGCATGATCATGCCGCCTGCGCCCTGAACCAGCGGCTCCATGACCACCGCTGCGATCTCGTCCTTGCGCGACGCCAGCACAGCATCAAAGGCATCCTGCTTTGCAGCATCTACCGGCAGATCGGTAATGATCTGGTCCGCCAGCAATCCCGCAAACAGTGAATGCATGCCTTCTTCAGGATCGCACACCGACATGGTGGCGAAGGTGTCGCCGTGATAGCCGCCGGTGAAAGAGACGAACCGGGACCGCCCCGTCACGCCCTTGTTGATCCAGTACTGCACTGCCATCTTCATGGCGATCTCCACAGACACCGACCCGGACTCGGAAAAGAACACACGGGACAGATCACCGGGCGCCATCTTCGCCAGGCGGGAGGCGAGCGTGTAGGCCTGCTCGTGCGCAAGGCCGCCCAGCATCACATGCGGCAGTGTTTCAACCTGACGGATCACCGCTTCGCGTATGTGTGGATGGTTGTAGCCATGCGCCGCTGTCCACCACGACGCCACACCGTCAACCAGCTCACGGCCATCTGCCATGATGAGCTTGCAGCCTTGCGTCCGCGCTATCGGGGCGGGCAGGGGAGCGTCTTGCATCTGGGTGTAGGGCAACCAGATATGGTCAAACCCGTCGGTCAGCCAGGTGGGGTGGGTATCAGCCATGAGTGCGGTGAGAAATCCTTGAGGGCGGGTAGGCGGCAGAGCATAGTGGCACGCACCTCAGGAACAAGCCCAATCCCGACGTACCAATCCCCGAAGCATAAGAGGGTCTATGCCAAGCCTTGATGACTATGCCGAAGCCAAACTCCGTGACCTTGCCAGTCGCGGACAGCGGCGTGAATTGAGTGATACCGCACGCGGCCCCGCCGGCATAGCCCGCCGCGCGGCACGGGACGTCATCTCCTTTTGCTGCAATGACTATCTCAATCTGTCCCAGCACCCCGCGGTCAAGGCCGCGGCGCGCGAAGCGGTGGATGCGTTCGGCGTCGGATCAGGGGCCTCCCGCCTGGTCACCGGCAATCATCCGTTGTTCGCAGACCTTGAGGCGCATCTCGCGCGCCTCAAGGGTGCTGAGGCTGCGCTGATCTTCGGCGCTGGCTATCTGGCCAATACGGGCATTATTCCAAGCCTTGTCGGCACAGGCGACGTGGTGTTTGCGGATGAACTGAGCCATGCCTGCCTTATGTCCGGCGCGCGGATGTCCGGGGCCCGGGTACACATCTTCCGGCATAATGACATGCAGCACCTCGAGCAGCTGCTGGCGAGCCAAAGGGCGTCCGCCCGCAACGCACTGCTTGTGACGGACGGCGTGTTCTCCATGGATGGCGACCTTGCGCCCCTGCCGGAGATGGTCGCCCTGGCAAACACCCATGATGTCTGGCTTATGACTGATGATGCGCATGGTCTGGGCGTCATCGGGGGTGGCCGCGGGTCGGCCCATGCGTTCGGCGAAACCCGCCTCGATATCCCCCTGCAGATGGGCACCTTGTCCAAGGCCGTTGGTGGCTTTGGCGGGTATCTCTGCGCGTCGCAATCGGTCATCGACCTGCTCAAGAGCCGCGCGCGGACCCTTGTCTACTCAACCGGTCTTCCGCCTGCGAGTGTTGCCGCAGCCAAAGCCGCACTTGAGATCATTGAGGCCGACAAGGCATTGATCGAAAAGCCTGTCGCAAACGCTGCGCGCTTCTGCCGCGAGGCCGGACTGCCGGACCCGCAAAGCCCCATCGTGCCTGTCATCATCGGCGATGAACAGGAGGCACTGGCAGCATCCGACATGCTTTTTGAAGAGGGATATCTGGTGACGGCCATTCGTCCCCCCACCGTACCTGCCGGAACGGCCCGGTTGCGGCTGACCTTCATGGCAGAGCATACACCACACGACATTTCACGATTGGCCACTTTGGTCCGTGAACGGATTATAAGGCGTCCCGCAGCATGAGTAAGCGTACTTTCTTTGTTACTTCTTCCGGCACTGAAATCGGCAAGACCTATGTCACAACAGGTCTGATCCGTGCCCTGCGTCAGGCGGGCCGGCCTGTCGATGCCCTCAAACCCCTGATTACAGACTTTACCGCCGCCACCCGGGACGGCAGCGATACTGTTCTCATTCTTGAGGCGCTTGGGCAGGAGGCAAATGAGCAGGCCATCGACCGGGTATCACCCTGGCGATACACAGCCGCGTTGGCACCGGACATGGCAGCCGCACGGGAGGGACTGACCGTCCCCTACAGCGAGGTGATCGCCTACTGCAATGAGGCGCGCGTGGCGCTGGACGATGACACAATACTCATTGTCGAAGGGGCAGGGGGCGTGCTGGTGCCGGTGGATGACACCCATACCATGCGTGACTTCATGACCGACCTCAGGGCAACGCCGATCCTTGTGGTCGGGAGTTATCTGGGAACCATCAGCCATACCCTGACCGCCCTTGAAGCCCTGGAGCACAGGAACCTGTCCCCCGTCGCCATTGTCATCAGCGAGACGGAGGATGCAGGCATTCCGCTTGAGGAAACCTGCACCGCCATTCGGCGCTTCACCGGCGATGTACCACTGATTGCCGTTCCGCGGGGAGATCAGGCAGCGTTCGTGGAGCTGGCAAGGCTGGTGGCTGCATAGCGCCCCCGCACACCGGACGACAAGAAATGAAAAAGGCAGACCTGCATGCAGGTCCGCCTTTTTCATGACTCATCGCGTCTGACCAGGATTTGCCCTAGTGATGAGGGTGCGCCCGGTAAAAGGCCATGCGGCGCGCGAAAGACCTTACGTCTTCGGCAGTGTGGCCCGCATAGGGATGGCGCGGGTTGCGTTGCTCCTTCCGGGAGGTGGTCCCGAAAGAGAGCCAGTACATCATATTCTGCAGCATCTGTGGCTCTCCGTTCTGTCGGTCCAAGACATCGCTGTGTGTCAGCGCTGTCATAAAACCGTAATATGCATCCTATATACGCACAGCGTGCGCAGACGTCAAGAAAAAAGCGCACAGGGTGCGTAAACCATACGTTAAGGGCCATAAGGCCGGGGCAAGAGTGATATGGATGAGAAAGACTTCAAACGCTGGAGAAAGTCTTTGGGCATGTCTCAGAAAGACGCCGCAAAATCACTTGGCCTCAAGCCACGGATCATTCAGTATTATGAAAAAGGAGAGCGTGACGGGGAGAAGGTAAAAGTCCCACGCTCTATTCGACTTGCCTGCTACGCACTGGCTCAGGGAGTTACAGATTACAACGGGCCAAGTGAAAGTTAAGAAGTTAACGCACTTTAACCAATAGTGTGTGTGTCATATTGCCGGTCTGACACAGTTCAAAAGCGGCCCCAACTGGCCAATTCTCCGGCGCACAACCGCTGCCTGACGCGTGACATGCCCTGTAGATGCTGTCGCATGGAGCTCGATGGGGTTGGGCAGGATCACTGCCAGCCGCGCTGCTTCTCTTTCTGTCAGGTCTTTCGCAGCCACACCGAAATGGTGCTGTGCCGCCGCCTCAATACCGAAGACTCCCGGCCCCCATTCCGCAATATTCAGATAAACCTCGAAAATCCGCTCCTTCGGCCATAGGGCGTCAATAAGGGTGGCCACATACAGCTCCAGACCCTTGCGGATATAGCTACGATGCGGCCAGAGCATGAGATTACGCGCTGTCTGCATGGTGATCGTGCTGGCGCCGCCGCGGCTGCCGCCGTCGATCTCGGCATCCAGGGCGCGTCTCAGGGCCGTCCAGTCAACGCCGCCATGGGTGCAGAACGTATTGTCTTCAGACGCAATCACCGCATAGCGGACCGATGGCGCAATCTCCGCCATGGGGACCCAGTCCCGCGTGATGCCCTGCCCCTCAAACAGACGCAGAACCATCATGCTGGTGAGCGGCGGTGGCACCACGCGATAGAGCAGGATCAGACCGACGGGCATCACGAAAAAGACCACCACCAAAGCGCTCACCACCCATTCCAGCAAGGACAACTCGCGACGCCGCAACCGGGACAGAAAACGCCTGCGCCGTCTATGGGGGGTCATGACTGGCTCCCGTGAAGGGTCAATTGGTCAACTCCAGATGGCCTGGCCCGGCGTGGCAAGGCGCAGCTAGGCATAGGCTTTCGTGGTGCGGGTGGGAGAAGTCTAGTGTCCAACTGCAAACAAAGTCATATCCATTGGTGGATTGAACAGCACAAACGAAAACCGGGACCCGTTTATGTAACGGATCCCGGCTCTCATGGAGTGCGGCTACGCACTCTGCCCCGATTGCTGCCGCTTAGGCAGCATTCATATGTTCCAGGAAGCCCTGGATTTCAGACCGCAGCTGTGACGCATGCTCAGACAACTCACCCGCAGCAGACAGAACCTCCTGGGCCGAAGAGCCGGTCTCGCTCACAGCAGAGGAGACACCCGAGATGTTGGCGGACACCTCCTGTGTGCCTGCGGCGGCCTCCTGAACATTGCGCGCGATCTCCTGCGTCGCGCTGCCTTGTTCTTCGACAGCACTTGCAATGGCCGTGGAGATGGACGAAATCTCGTCGATCGTTGACTGAATGGAGGCGATGGCTTCCACGGCGCTCGAGGTCACATCCTGTATCGATGAGATCTGTGTGCCGATGTCTTCAGTCGCTTTCGCTGTCTGTGTGGCAAGGGCTTTCACCTCTGACGCCACAACCGCAAACCCCTTACCTGCTTCACCTGCACGTGCCGCCTCAATCGTGGCATTGAGCGCAAGCAGATTCGTCTGGCTGGCAATGTCGGTAATCAGGCTCACCACGTCGCCAATCCGCCCGGCTGCTTCAGCAAGGCTCTGAACCGTCTGGTTGGTCCGCGTCGCTTCATCCACTGCGCGCCCGGCAATCTGGGAGGATTGTGCCACCTGACGTCCGATTTCCTGGACCGAGCTGGCCAGCTCCTCAGCTGCGCCGGCAACAGTCTGGACGTTGGTGGAGGCTTCTTCAGAGGCCGATGCAACGGTGGCTGACCGGCTGTTGGCTTCTTCCGCCGTCCCTGTCATGCCGCGGGCGGTCGCATCAAGTTCGGTTGACGCCGATGCGACAACATCCACAACGCCTTTCACTTTCTCAGCGATGGCGATCTGTGCCGTGACAACGCTCCAGCTCACCATGGGGCCGGCATAGCTGCCGTCAGGATTGGTGATGGCGGACACATTGAGTTCAAGCTTCTCGGGCCCCAGCTGAATAAGTGCCTTGTGCGGCAGGTTCTCCGGGTCGGAGAGCATGGTGCGCTGATGCACCGGGTTCTTGTGGAAGACATCAATTGTCGCGCCTTCGATTTCGTCGACCTTGATCGGCAGCAGATGCTCAATCGACCGCAAGGTCTCAAGGCTCGTCTTGTTGATGTAGTTGATCTTGAAATCCTCAGGATCGCACTTCATCACGTTGATCGGCATCTCATCGACCATCTGTGCCAGCTGTGCGGCCTGGTCCATCCTGTCCGCAATAGTGGCGATGGCCTGCCATTGCGCGCCGGCGGCGCCGTCACGTGCGCCGTCAGGCAGGACAACAGGGTCCCCCGCGGCCAAGGCAAGAACGGCTGTTTCAACGGAATTCTCGGAAACCTTCGCGGACTTTTTTGTGCGCGCTGGCTTTTTTCCGGCACCTTTGGCGCCGCGATTAAACACACCCATGATTTTCCCCTCTCATGTCGACCGCTTTTCAGCGGCGCAACCCCAGTTGAGAATGGAACGGGTAAAATAAACGTAAAAGTTGTACAAAATTGGAATGCACGCATTGGTCGTTCGACCGATGCAGCCGGATTTCATGCGACCGTGCGGGAAAGTCCCCCGGCCCTGACGGGTAACGCGTTACCGCTTCAGCGATCCAAGAATGCCGCGGATGAGTTCGCGCCCGAGAGTCCGTCCGACCTGACGCACCATGGACTTGATGAATGCCTCCGTCGCGCCCTGGCGTCGTGATGGCTTGGGACGCGCCCGTGCTTCCGCTTTCTCCCGAGCGATCCGCTCCTTTTCAGCGGTCGCTGCTTTCTCCGCTGCTGCGCGTTCGGCTTCCAGTTCAGCGCGGCGTTTCTGCAGAATTTCGTATGCGGATTCCCGGTCGATGGACGTGTCATACGCCGCGCCGACAGGGCTCGCAGCAAGTGCCGCTTTGCGCTCGTCCGGTGTGGCAGGCCCAAGCCGCGAGCGCGGCGGCCGGATCAGGGTGCGTTCCACAATGCCGGGCACGCCCTTTTCACCGAGTGTCGAAGTAAGGGCTTCGCCAACGCCCAGCTGGGTAATGACTTCCGATGTGTCCAGGTTCGGATTGGCCCTGAATGTATCCGCCGCCACGCGCACCGCCTTCTGGTCGCGAGGTGTGAATGCCCTAAGCGCGTGCTGGATGCGGTTGCCCAGCTGGCCAAGCACTTCATCCGGCACGTCCAGCGGGTTCTGCGTCACAAAGTAGATGCCGACGCCCTTTGAGCGGATCAACTTCACGACCTGGGCAATCCTGTCCACAAGATGCTTGGGCGCATCGTCGAACAGCAGATGCGCTTCATCAAAGAAGAAGACGAGCTTCGGCTTATCCGGGTCGCCCACCTCTGGCAGTTCTTCAAACAGTTCTGACATCAGCCACAGCATGAAAGTCGCATATAGCTGAGGCGCCTGGATAAGCTTGTCCGACGCCAGAATGTTCACCTGTCCGCGCCCGTCATAGGTAGTACGCATTAGGTCCTGCAGCCGCAGCGCAGGCTCGCCGAAGAACTTGTCCCCGCCCTGTGTTTCAAGTGTCAGCAGCCGGCGTTGGATTGCGCCAATGGAGGCGGTGGTGACATTGCCGTAGCGGCCGGAGATGTCCTTGGTGTTCTCGGACATGAACACCAGCATCTCGCGCAGATCCTTGAGGTCGAGAAGCAGCAGTCCGTCTTCATCAGCAAGCCGGAAGGCAATCGTCAGCACACCTTCCTGGGTGTCGTTGAGGCCCAGCTGCCGCGACAGCAGGATGGGACCCATCTCGGAGATCGTCGTGCGTACGGGGTGGCCTTGCTCACCAAACACATCCCAGAAAGTGACTGGGTACTGGGTGTAGGAATAGTCATCCAGCCCGATGGTCGCCGCCCGCTTTTCCAGAAAGTCCTTCTCGACACCTGATTGCGACATACCGGACAGGTCACCTTTGACGTCCGCCATGAACACCGGCACGCCAGCCTCAGAAAAGCCCTCTGCAAGGATCTGCAGCGACACGGTCTTGCCTGTCCCGGTCGCGCCCGCAATAAGCCCGTGACGATTGGCCAGTTTCAGCGACAGGTGCTGGTCTATGGCACCGCGGCCAATAAAGAGCTGCTGGGTCATGCTATCCGTTCGTATGCTGATGATTAGTCTTTGAGGAAGTCGCGGGCAAGACCCATGAACTCATCGAACTTGTCGTGATGAACCCAGTGCCCGGCGCCTTCCACATTGACGGCTTTGGCATTCTTGAAGGCGTTGATGCGCCCGTCCTTTACCGGATCGGAGGCCCAGCTGTCGGTGCCGCGCACAAGCATGACTGGTGATTCGATGCGACCCCAAAGCGCGTTCGTCTCCTCTGAATCCCACCGGTCCGGCGGAAAGGCACGCACATAATTGTCGAACTTCCATGACCAGGTGCCGTCTTCATTCTGGATCATGCCGTGGACAGTCAGGTGCCGGGAGTGTTCTGGGCTCAGATGCGGGTTTTCTTCCTGCATCCGCTTCACCGCATCTTCCAGCTCGGGATACTTGCGCGGCGTGCGTCCCGACAGCCCGCGCATCTGGTCGATCCAGCCTGACAGGCGTTCGTCGGCAGGCTTGCCCGCGCGTTCAGCGAGCATCTTGGGCGGTGGCCCCAGACCTTCGATGGCGACCAGTTTTTCGACGGTTTCCGGATAGATGCCTGCGTAGCGCAGCGAGATCGCGCCGCCGAAGGAGTGCGCCAGGATCTTGAGCGGTGCAAGCTTCAGCTGATGAATGAGCTGGGCAATGTCATAGACATAGTCGTTGATGACATAGGTGCCGCCCACCATCCATTGGCTGTCACCATGGCCGCGCAGGTCCGGTGCGATAATGTGGTAGTCATGGCGAAGCTCTTCCGCCACCCAGTCCCAGTTGCGGCAGTGGTCGCGGCCCCCGTGAACAAGCAGCAGCGGCGGCGCATCCGGGTTGCCCCAGTCCACATAATGAAGCCGCAGGCGCTGTGAGTAGTAGTTTCGGGACGCCGGCCCGACAATCAGATCAGTTTTTTTGCTCATGATTACACCATACCCGGCCCGTCGGCTTCAGGGAAAGGGGTGAAGATTCGCCGGTTTTCAGAGCTGTTTCAAACCTTCCTAATCCGGATAAAACTGAGTCGTGCCGGGTCAACTCCTTACCTTCATAGGTGTGGTGATGCACAGAATCGAACCGAATGAAGACCTCAGTTAAGCAGGAGGCTTCAATGATTGAGTGCATGACATTCTCGACAGCAAACGAATTTGGTGACGCCCTGGTGGACTATCACCGCATGCGCTACCGGCTGTTCATAGAACGTGAAGGCTGGGATATTCCGCATTTTGACAACCTTGAATATGACCAGTTTGATACCCCGGCGACCGTCTATCTGATCAAGCGGCGCCCTGAGACGGGTGAAGTAATGGGGGGGATGCGTCTTATTCCGACCACCCAGCCCTATCTCGCAGAACATGTCTGGCCGAACATCATCCAGACCCGGCCAATTCCCAAGGACCCGAAGGTGTGGGAAGGCACACGCATGAGTGCTGCGCCCGAACTTTCCACCGAAGAGCGGCGGCAGACGCTCGCCGAAATCGGGGTGGCGTTTGTCGAGTTCCTGTTGGGTGTGGGGGCGGATCGCGTGATCTTCGAAATGCCGCCGAAACTGCTGGAGTTCCAGTCCAGTGCCAACCCGGAGTTCATTGAAAGGCTCGGTGAACCCATCACCCTTGATGATGGAACGCTGCTGGTTGGTGGGTGGGTGCATCTCAGCGAAAAGACGCTCACCGCCTATCGCGCAGGCTCCGGGATTGAGGGCAATATCATCGCCTATCCCAAAGCAAGCATTCCCTACCGCAAAGCGGCCTGACATCGCGCACATGACTCAAGGTCCAGGCCCGGGCGCAATGCGCTCGGGCCTGTCATGTTTGAAGGAGTTGGCTAACGCCTTGTTCAGGTAGCCGTCGGGAAATACTTGAGAAAAGCAACGATGCTCTGCGAGACTCCACGAGAACAGTCACTGTGATTCCATCTGTGCGATGGTCGACGTCATGACGGGAAGTGGAACAGCGCCAGTGTTGGATGCCCGCGTCAAAAGCCTTTTCCAGCAATGGCTGCTGGATGCAACACCTGCGCCCTGGGGTGTCGCCCATGACCGCGAGACGGACACATACAAGATCGTGGCAAGAGATGCGCAAGGCCGCCCGCGCCTGGATGAAACCGGTGCGCAGATAACCATCGCAACAGGGATGACCCGGTCAGATGCCGCCATGCTGGTCCAGCTGCGTACCCTGCTGGACGAAGACGAAAACCCGTCGCCGGTGGTGAGCCTGTTCTGAGCGGCTGTCCTAGACGTCGTTCTCGCCGGCCTTCAGCCGTGATTCCCGCTCCGCCCACCCGAAGATGCCTTTCGACATCAACGAAAGCTCGGTCTTGCGCCGCGCACCATAGATGTCGGCGCGCGCGGCGTGTGCTTCCCGGTTGTCCGGCTCTGCAAGCGCGGCTGATTCCACCAGATGGCATGCAAGCCGCATGTCTGCTTCATTTCCGCTCTCGGCCAGGGCCTGTGCACGGGCAACAACGGGGGCGATCCCGCCCGCCAGCGCGATCATCTCCTGCGCCAGGGCCGCATCCGGCGCCGGCTTCAGCCGGGATGGATTGCCGTCATACCATCCGCCATAAAGCCGCCAGACATTGTGCAGGATGAATTCCGGCTCATCATAGACCGGTTTCAGATAGGGCTTGTCCATGAAGTGGGACGGCAGCTTGACCGAGTGCAGGATCTCATCAAACCGGGCCCCGTTGTTCATCATCTCCAGCGCCTGCTGAACCAGCAGTTCCAGCGCAGTCGCGATGGTGTCGAGCACGGACGCAATGCGCGCCTTGCCCTCAATGGGAAGCCCGTGGGCCGGCAGCAGCAGTTCAGGCTCCTTGGCGGCCATGTCACGCAATGCCTTGGCCCATTCCAGCGGGTAGCGCTGCACTTTCTGGGGATTACCCGCATTGGGGAATACCCAGGTGACAAAATCACCGGAGCAGATGGCTTTGTGTTCGGGAATCCAGGCCCACAGATGATCGTCCGTTTCGCCGATGGCATGATTGAGCTGGAAGGTGAGGTCACCCGCCCGCAATGTCATGGCATCCCGAAACGTCGTATCCGGATCAACCCACGGGTCCGGCCCGAAGCGGCGCGGCTGCGGTGGTCCATCCGCATTGGAGGCACCGCTGCCCATCTTCAGTTCGGTTGCCGGGGCAAACTGCCGGGCGTTGATCGTGAAGTTATACCCGTTGGTCAGCTCATAGCGGCGGAAGCGGGGGCTGACATTCTCATGCGCAACGACCTGTGGCCGTGTGTGTCCTTTCTCGCAGGCTTCACACATTATGGCGCCGGTGCCGCCCACGTGATCCGCATGCCCGTGTGTGTAACACACATGGGTGACCGGTTCCTCGGTCCACCGGCGCAGGGACTTGATGACACCGCCGGCGAACGCATCGAGGCTGGTATCAAACAGAACGAGACCATCACCTGATTTGAGCGCCACCACATGACTGAACGCTTCGATGATCGCGACACCGTCCGCGACCTCGGAGAGCTCGGTTGTCGGCCGATTGATCAGCCCGGCACCTTCATAAACGCCGTCATCGATGTAGTGCGCCGCCTTCGCCAGAATGTCTGACATTTAAGCTCTCCCCTTGGTGACAGGTCCCTGAATTCTGCGCCGGACTATATAGCGGGCGAATTCAAATTAGAAACTATCATTAATCAGGGAGTGCAGAGTCAGAAAGCCGGCCGGCGACGAAATGTGGGGCCGGCCCGGCAAAAGGCCGGCCCACAGGCTTTAGAAATCGATCGAAAGACCGCTGCGCACCACAATCGAGTTGATGTCGTCTTCGAATGTTCCGCCTGCCGGTCCAGCCAGCGCCCGGCTGCCGGCGCGCCGCACACTGCCCGCATCAACGGCCTGGCGGAAGCCGACATCCACAAAGGTTGAAAGCTGGTCTGTCAGGGCATAGCTCGCGCCGGCCGTTACATGCCAGGCGAAGACCGTATCGCCGTCATCATTGAGGTTCAGCCCGCCTGCTCCATAGAGCAGATTGTGGTTCACGATATTGAGGCCCACGCCACCGCCGATATACGGCGTGATGTCGTTGCTGACGACGTTGGGCAGGTCGAAGAACAGGTTGCCGTAGATACCGACATTCGAGATCTGGCTGCCATCCGCAACCACTTCATTGCCGGCGCCATTGCCGGAAAAATCGATCGTGTCCGCGTCATTTTCCGTGTAGCTGACTTCCAGCTCGGTACGTGGCACGAAGCCGCCGAAAGTGTGGTCGTGCCAGCGATAGCCAACAGCGCCCCCAAAGGTAAAGCCTGTGTCGAAATCCGTTTCCACAGTGTTGGTCCCGTTGGAAAACGCGACATCGTCCGTATGAATGCTCGCCCCGCCATTAAGCGACAGGTACCAGTCATGCCCGTTGTCCTCGGCGAGTGCCGCTGTAGAGGTGAGGCAGGCAATGGCAGCAAGTGCTGTGGTATGCGCCACGTGAGTGCGAAGGGAAGGTATCAATTTCATTGTGAGGTCCAGCCTTGAAGTGTTTTTCCTGAGCGCCCCCGCCCAACCGCAATCCACGGTCACGTTGAAAACACTTGTGCGTCGAACTGCCGATCACCTGCCAATCACATGCGGGACATCCCCATGACGAACCTGTCAGAAGGGGTGAGGCGTGATCTGACAGGCCTCAGGGCGCGCGTTTCGACACAGACCACGAAGGGGACAGTGCGTGTAAGCGAGGCAAGTTCACTTGAGTTTTTTTGGGGGGAGTGGCGCGCATCAGCGAAGAAAGTGCGAATGAGCTTTTCAACACTTTAGCTGACTGGAATGAGCAGCTAGGCCGCTAAGACCAATCGGACGCTTTGCGCTACAGCCTATCTAGCTGGACTTATCCCCGGTCCTGAAGGTCATGAGAAAATTGCATGTCGCAAACTTTAAGGACTTTCAAATGCATCAAGCTAAATCCAGCTGGTATCTGGGGCCACAAACCCCACACACCACCCTGCATCGACTTACGAACCCAGCCCGAAGACACTCGTCCGCAAGATAAAACTAGATAACGCATATCGAAGATATCGGTGTCTGCTTGAGGCGAAGAAGGCTTCTTTTGATTTTTCGAAACGAGTAGCTACGGGTGCCACGCTGCTGGTTGGTGAAGGAAATCTCAGTTTTGCTCTGAGTCTGGCGAAGATGAGTTCACATCATGCGCGAAACCTGTTGGCGACCACCTTCGAGCCGGACACGGAGGTGTCGAACACGGCTAAACAAAATGCTGCTCAACTGAGATCACTCGGGTCGCGTGTAGAGCATAATGTTGATGCGACCAAACTAACCAGGTCAATTGGTCCGCAGCAGTTCCAGCTCATCATTTTTCAGTTTCCTAACGTCCACGGCAGAGATCCTGTCCACGGCAGAAACGAAACCATGTAATGATGCGGCGGTTTCTACGGTCTGCCAAAAGTTGCCTTTTGCCCCCTGGGTTGGTGGCGACCTCTATTGTAAACAGTCCCCACTATCTTGGAGTATTCAATCTGCCTGATGCGGCGAGTGCCGCGGGTTTTGACGCCCCCGAGATCTACCCATTCCGTCCCGAGGATTTCGCAGGATACGTGCATGTGAATACAGACGGCCCGGACAGTGCACCAGTTCAATATGACTCGTTCAGCACTTGGGTTTTCAGACCAAAGTGGCGAGTATTCTCATGAACAAAATCTTGACGGAGGCCCTCCCTGAGCTGCCCCCGGGCTCTGTGCTGATCCCTGATTTCGTGTCCTCAACGCGGGAGTCGGAATTGCTTGGCTGGATTGATGATCAGCACTGGCGAGATGATCTGCGCCGGCGGGTCCAGCACTATGGTTGGCTGTATGACTACCGCGCTCGGCATGTCTCGGCTGATGCCTATGTTGGCCCACTTCCAACAGCTCTCCGGCCAGAGTGTGATTTGCTTTGCAGTACCGGTCTGTTTGACGAACAGCCAAGCCAGATCATCGTGAACGAATATGAGCCTGGGCAGGGGATCGCGCCGCACGTTGACTGCGTTCCGTGTTTTGGTCCGGTAATCGCGTCGCTTTCGTTGGGGTCCCAATGCGAGTTTGTTTTTAGCAAAAAGAGTAATGATGCGAAGGTCAGCCTTTTGCTTGAACCTGGAAGCCTGCTTGTTTTTGGAGGGGCTGCCCGCTTTGAGTGGGCGCACGGGATCCCGGCCCGCAAGTCAGATCTAGTTCGCGGGTTGCGCAAGCCTCGCGAACGACGCGTATCTCTGACCTATAGAACCATGCTTTCTGTAGAGGAGTCCTGACGGCGGAATCCAGCAATTCGTCGCCCGCACAACGCGATCATAAGTGTTATGGAAAAAGTGGCGCGCCGGGGAAGATTCGAACTCCCGACCCCCAGATTCGTAGTCTGGTGCTCTATCCAGCTGAGCTACCGGCGCAGGTTTCACGGTTGATCGGGCCTGAAGTGCAGGACCGGCGCCCGGCGTGGTGATGCAGGGGCAATGATGCAGGGAATATGTGCCCTGCCCGCGAAGGCGTGAAGCTCTAATGCACCACGCATCCAAGTGCAAGGGGCAAACCGCAGGAACGCCGCGATTCAGCTGTCATGTCAGCCTGACGCATCGGTTTTGGGACGCTGCAGGGCTCTCATGGCCGTCCGACACGCTCAATTGGGCCGAAAATCACCCGATTCACCATAAAAGCCGCGCTTGTGGGGGGATTCCGCATTGGTTAGAGTGACTTCGCTTTCGCGCTGCACTATTAGATGCAGTGCAAACATCCAATTTGCCGGTACCACGTGAAGCACCCCAAAAGCTTCAGGCGTCGGGACCCGGTATCCGTAATCAACCGGTCGTCTGCTCTGTGCGGGTGTATCCGGTTTCAGGGGGCCAGTCTTCCAGGAGAACAGTGGCGGTTTTCGCCGGGCAGTGGTCCGGTGCCGGTCGCTTTACCTGAGAAGCAAAGCCTTTCTGCAAGACACAAAGGGTAACAAGAGCGCGCGATGACCACCCCTCAGATTGTAAATGCTCCCCGCGCCCACTCCCTCAAACTGTCTACGCTGGCTTTTGCCGCCGGCGCGGCCTTGCTGTTGAGCGGCTGTGCGGCACTTCAGGATTCAGACCTGTTCGGCAATTCAGGCGGCAGCACCACATCCGCATCCAACGATGCCGGCACAACCGGCGTGACAACGGATGTCGGCGTCTCACCACGCAGCTTTGAAGCGCTGAGCGTCACCGCCGGCCGTAACACCGGCACCAGCGTCGGTGCCAAGGTGGAAAGCCTGCGCGAAGAACTGCGCGGCCTGCAGGGCACCATGGTGTCGCAGACCGGCCGGGTAAACACGGCGCGCGCCCGCGCGACGGCAAACTCCCGCGATTATCATGAAACAAAGGGTGCCATCACGTCCCGCCTGCAGCGCGGCACGACGCCGGGCAACCCGGAACTTGTGACCCAGTGGAACTCGGCCCAGGCCGAACTGGATGCCATTTCAGCGGACATCAACACCATGTCCGGTCTCTCGACAGAAATCGCGACCAATGCCTCAACAGCGAACTACCTTCTGGAAGCGACCCAGGCGACATTCTCCCTGTCCGGCGCCATTGAAGAAGATCACCGGCAGCTGCGCATCCTTCAGGATGAAACCCGCCAGACGACGGTGCTTATCGAGCGTCTGCTCACTGAGCTGCGTGATGACATTGCCCGCCAGACAACCTATGTGGCCAATGAGCGCTCCAGCCTGACGACCCTGGCCAACGCCATCAAGGCGGGTGAACTCTTCGGCTCCGGGCTTGCCGTGTCCAATATCGCACCGCCCGCTGCAACGGCCGCGTCACGTCCAGCTCCGGCTGCCGGGTCCCCGGCTCTGGTGACCATCCGCTTTGACCGCCCCAATGTTCAGTATCAGCAGGCGCTCTACACGGCTCTCAGCCGCGCGCTTGAAGTGCGCCCTGCCGCGCAGTTCGATGTGGTGGCCGTAAGCCCGTCAGCAGGCAGCCCGGACCGGGTGCAGCTTGGGCAGAGCCAGTCACGCCGCAATGCTGAGTCTGTTGTGCGCACCATGAACGAAATGGGCCTGCCTGCGGATCGTATCCGCCTGTCCGCAACAACGCGCGGTGACGTGACAGCCAACGAAGTACGCGTCTACGTCCGCTAAGCTGCAAGGCTGAGTGCGGATGGCGGATCCTGACCAGCCGGCATCACACAAGACCACGTTACGCGTGCTTGCCGCTGCTGACCTTGCCGGTCGTCCGCACCCGCGACACCGGCTGAGTGGGCTCGTCGCCGGCATCATCAGCTTTTGTGTGCTGGTCGCCATCGGTGCGCCTGAAGGCATGCCGCAGGCGGCCTGGATGACGCTCGCAGTCGCCTCTCTCATGGCTTTCTGGTGGGCAACAGAGGCGGTGCCGCTCGCAGCAACGGCACTGGTTCCGCTGGTGGCGTTTCCCTTGCTGGGCATCCAGCCCATCCGGCCCACGGCGGCCTCCTACGGCCATCCGCTGATCTTCCTGTTCATGGGTGGATTTCTCGTTGCCCAGGCCATGCAGCGCTGGAACCTGCATCGCCGTATCGCACTGTCCATTGCGGTGCGTGCCGGCGCGTCGCCCACACGGCTGATTGCCGGGTTCATGGCCGCCACCGCCTTCCTGAGCATGTGGGTCTCCAACACGGCGACAACCATCATGATGCTGCCGATCGCAGCGTCGGTCGTCTCAGTGGTGATCCTCAACAGTCCCCACGCCAGTCATCAGGATGCACAACGCTTCGGCCTCGCAACCATGCTGGCCATTGCCTACAGCGCCAGCATCGGCGGCATTGCCACGCTTGTCGGCACACCGCCCAACGCCCTGTTTGCAGCATTCTTCGCACAGGAGTTCGGGTTTGAGGTGTCATTCGCCGGCTGGATGATGCTCGCCATGCCTTTGGTGATCATCATGCTGCCAACGGTCTGGTTCCTGCTGACGCGGATTATCTACCGGTTTGATCTTGGCGCCACGGACGAAGACATCACCCACGGACATGATGAAGTGCGTGCTCAGCTGCGAGCCCTTGGTCCCATGAGTAAGCCTGAAACGCGGGTAGCGATCATCTTCAGCACCATGGCGGTCCTCTGGTTGTTCCGTCCGCTGCTGGATGACATCCCGCTCCTCAGCGGACTGACGGATCCCGGCATCGCGATCGCCGGTGCGCTTGCCCTGTTCCTCATCCCCGCGGGAATTGTGAACAAGCCGGAAAGCGATGAGGAAGACAAGGAAGAAGACACCCATGCGCGCCTTCTCGACTGGGCGCATGCCAGGAATATCTCCTGGGATGTGTTGATCCTGTTCGGTGGCGGCCTTGCACTCGCCGGTGCCTTCTCAAGTACCGGGCTTGCTGCTGCTCTGGGCGAGGGGCTCGGCACCCTGTCCTATCTGCCGCTTTTCATCTTTGTGCTGGCTGTCGCAGCGATGGTCATTTTCCTGACCGAGCTCACCAGCAACACGGCGACGGTCGCCGCCCTGCTGCCGGTCGTCGCTGCGATTGCGGAAGCGACAGGGCAGTCACCGGTTATTCTTGCAGTCGCCGCTGTGCTGGCGGCATCCTGCGCATTCATGCTGCCGGTTGCCACGCCGCCCAATGCCATTGTTTTTGCATCAGGCTATGTCACCGTGCCCCAGATGGTCCGGGCCGGCTTTGCCCTCAACATCATCGGTCTCTTGCTCATCGCGGGACTGGCGACGTTCATCGTGCCGATGATCTTCAGTATTACGTCTGGCTGAGCTTGAACACGTCGCGGTATGCGGGCGCGTCTCCAAGTGTGGACGCTTCATAGACGCCCCGGGCTACCGCGCGCGCCAATGTGTCCGCCGCAAGCGCACCAAGCATGGCAATCATCATCGGGCGTGGTTGGTCATCGGGGAGTTCCAGTGCGCCGGTCGCCACGGCAAACACAACGTCGCCGTCAAAGGGCGTGTGGATCGGCCGGACCGACCGTGCATATCCGTCCTGCGCCATGATGGCGATCCGGCGGGCCTCCGCAGGTGTGAGACGGGCATCAGTTGCCACTACGCCGATCGTCGTGTTCGTGGCAGGTGATCCACCAACCTTGCTGTCTGTATACGGATCAGGTGGCAGGATGTCAGGTGCTGGATGACGCGACTGATCCCCAAGTTCGTTTGCCTGTTCAAAAGGTGCTGCCCAGAACCGGCTGCTGCCGGGCATGACCGTTGACCCGAACGGGTTGCTCGCGGCAATAGCGCCCACAGTGAAACCACCCGGCGCCACGATGGACGTACTGCCGATACCGCCCTTGAGGGCCCCGGCCCGCGCACCGACACCGGCGCCCGCTGTGCCAAGCTGAAAGTCATCGCCAGCCGCAGCGACAGCTTCCATGCCCAGGGCACGGTAGGGAGGCGTCTCGCCCCAACTCTTGTCACCGCCATTTGTCAGGTCAAACAGGATCGCCTGCGGCACAATCGGGGCCACAAGGTCGGTGGATTTGAAGGTGAAGCCTTTGCCGCGTGCGCCAAGCCAGGCGGCAACACCGGAAGAGGCTTCAAGGCCATATACCGACCCGCCGGAAAGCACGACTGCATCCACCGCATCAACAAGACAGTCCGCAGACAGCAGATCGGTTTCCCGCGTACCTGGCCCGCCACCGCGGACGTCAACTGCGGCAATTGCCTGATTGTCAGGAACAACAACAGTAACGCCGGTGCGCACGGCCATATCTTCCGACTGACCAACACCAATTCCCTGAACGTCAGTAATCAGGTTTCGGGGGCCGGGGGAAAAGGGCGCCTGGCTCATGCGGGTTCCTGTCTGCATAGGGGCCTGTCTGCGCAGGCGCATGAGCGCGAGTATGCGTGATCGCCGGTGCTCTTCGCAAAGCGTTTAAATGCACACCTGTCCGTACACTGTGAGTGTCAAGTCTGGTTTTTGCGACCAATGCGTCGCTATGCTGCCCCAAACAGATACCGGGCAGCCGGTGAGTGCGGCCCCATAGACCGAAAGCGCCTTTATGGCTCGTATCAAACTCTTCTTCACACTCCTAGGCTCGCTCCTTGGCTTTGCCGCCATCGGCCTGCTGCTCAACCTCGCGTTGACACCGCGCCCCGTGCACATGGTAAGCGCCGCACATCCGCTGGCCAGCGCAGCTGGCCTTGAGATGCTCGAGCAGGGAGGGTCGGCTGTGGATGCGGCCATCGCGGTTCAGCTCGTGCTTACGCTCGTGGAGCCACAATCAAGCGGCATCGGTGGTGGTGCGTTTCTGGTTTACTGGAATGAGGACGAACGCCGCGTTGAGACCTGGGACGGGCGCGAAACGGCACCGGCCTCTGTCACGCCACAACATTTCCTCAAACCCGACGGCATGCCCATGAGTTTCTTTGAGGCGGTGGTCGGTGGCCATGCCGTCGGCGTTCCCGGTGTTGTTGCCATGCTCGCAAGCGCTCATGAGGAGCACGGACGGCTCGCCTGGGCAGACCTGTTCGAGCCTGCCATTCGCCTGGCGGAAGAAGGATTTGAGGTAACCCCGCGGCTCAACAAGCTGATCAACTGGTCGCCGGCCCTGCCACGCATGCCGGTCGTGAACGAGTATTTCTTTCAGCCAGGCCAAAAAGACGAGGAGGGAAACCCCGTCCCCCTCGATGTGGGCATGCTCCTGACCAATCCGGCCTATGCAAAGACGCTTCGCGCACTGGCGGAAGGGGGGCCGGACGCGTTTTACACGGGCGAGATAGCCGAGCAGATTTTGAAGGCCGTGAACAATGCGCCGGTCAATCCGGGCGGCATGACGGCGGACGACCTGGCGGCCTACAAGCCGGTCAAACGGGACCCAGTCTGCGCGGCCTATCGCACCTACACATTGTGTGGTGCGCCGCCACCCACGTCCGGCAGCACGACGGTCCTGCAGATCATGGGGCTGCTGGAGAGCTTCTACATGCAGAACGCGGAACCACAGTCCGCTGATGCCATTCACCTGATTTCAGAAGCAAGCCGGCTGGCCTATGCGGATCGGAACAAATATCTGGCGGACCCGGACTTTGTGGATGTGCCGCTTGAAGGGATGCTGGAACGGTCCTATCTGCGCCTGCGCAGCCGCCAGATACACCCGGACCAGACATCGACCAGTGAGCCCCTGGCCGCCGGACGCCCGGCAGGATCGTCCGCATCTTTGGCGCCGTCAGCGCCAAAACCGGCGCATTCCACATCGCACTTCGTCGTGCGCGACGACTGGGGAGATGTGGTCTCCATGACCACTTCCATCGAGGCGCCGTTCGGCAGTCATCTCATGGCTGGCGGATTCCTCTTGAACAATCAGCTTACGGATTTTTCCTTCCGACCCTCGGCAGACGGCAAGCCGATTGCAAATCGCCCGGAAGCCGGCAAGCGGCCCCGGTCGTCCATGTCGCCGATGATCGTGCTGGATGAGAACGGTGACTTCTACGCCGCCATCGGATCACCGGGCGGCAGCCGCATCATCGCGTTTGTGGCACAAAGCCTGGTTGGCATTCTCGACTGGGACATGACCGTGCAGGAGGCCATCGACATGCCCCGACACGTTCATCGCAACACGACGCTGGAGCTCGAGGAAAACACCTATATCGGAACGCTTGCGGACGGTCTTCGCGCGCGCGGACACAAGGTCGAGGTGAAGGAAATCACCAGCGGGCTGCATGGTCTGCGCATCGTTGACGGCGAACTTGAAGGCGGCGCTGATCCCCGCCGTGAGGGCGTGGTGCTGGACTAGGTGCGGCGCGCCAGAGACGCCAGGCCTATCAACGCAATATCCCGCGCTATGATCAGAAAGATCGGTATGTCTGCAAGGTAGGCCTTGAAGCGGCCTTTGGCCTCAAACCGGTGGCGCAGCAAACGCTGGTTGAGCAGGTCGCCCCAGCGCGGAAGAATCCCGCCTGCGAGATAGATGCCGCCCTGAGCGCCAAGTGTCAGCGCCAGATCACCGGCGACCGACCCCAGAAGGCCGGTAAACACATCTACAGTTTCCCTGGCCAGTGGCGATGATCCGTCCTGCGCCATACGCGAGATGTCCGCCGCTGTCGGCTTGCCGGTCTCCGCAGATCCGTCAAGTGCTCCCAGCGCTGCATAGAGTGTTTCCATGCCCGGCCCGCACAGCACTCTTTCAGCCGATACATGACCATAGGTCTGCATGAGATGAAACAGCAGGGAAATTTCGCGTTCATTGCCCGGCGCGAGCGACACATGTCCGCCCTCACCGGAGAGCGGCGTGTAGCTACCCTCACCGGCGGGAACAAGCCCGGACACGCCAAGGCCGGTGCCGGGGCCCAGTACCCCGATCGGTGCATCTGCCAGTGGTCTGCCGCCGCCGATCTGCTGCACATCGTCTGCGCCAAGGAAGGGCAGGGACACGGCCGCCGCCGTGAAATCGTTGACCAGAACCGGCAGGGCAACACCGGTTGCCGCGGAGATGTTGCGCGCGTCAACGCGCCACGGGCAGTTGGTCATCTCTATATGGGCATCGATGCCGGATGCCTGCACCGGGCCGGCCGCACAGAGGGCAGCGCCGGCCAGGGCCGGATGGCCTGCCTGCGCCAGAAAGGTCTGCAGGGCGTCCTCCAAAGTCGGGTAGAGCGCCGTCATCAGGACCACTGGGTCGTCCGGCTTTTGAGCGTCCGGCTGCACCAGAGCGAACCTCGCATGTGTGCCGCCAATGTCAGCGACAAGGACCGGATGCATCGACCCGTCGGCCATTAGCCGGCGGATCCTGTGTGTGACGCACTGTGTTCGGCATGAATGCTGCCGCCGGTGACGCCTGAATCCTCAACGCTGCTCAGCGCATCCATAAAGGTCGTGCGCCAGTGGCTGATGTCCTCTTCGCTGACAACCTTCATCAAGGCCTTGTGCCGCTGCACACGCTCCTCAAGGGGCATATCAAGCGCCCGCGCCATGGCATCCGCCATGCCCTGAACATCATATGGATTGACGATCACTGCATCGGTCATCTGCTTGGCGGCCCCGGCAAAGCGCGACAGCACCAGGACGCCGGGATCTTCAGGATCCTGGGCCGCCACATACTCCTTGGCCACCAGATTCATGCCGTCGCGCAATGGTGTCACAAGGCCCACATGGCTGGCGCGGTACAGGCCGGCGAGGGCCTGGCGAGCAAAGGACCGGTTGAGATAGCGAATGGGTGTCCAGTTGAATTCTGCAAACCGGCCGTTGATGTGCCCGGCCATCCCCTCAAGCTCGAGACGAAGGTCCTGATATTCCGACACGTCTGTGCGCGACGGCGGGGCCACCTGCAGCAGGCTTGTCTGCCCGCGTTTGTCGGTATGGTCTTCCAGCATCCGCTCAAATGCGTTGAAGCGCTCGGGAAGGCCTTTCGTGTAATCGAGCCGGTCCACACCGATAATCTGCTTGCGCCCGCGAAGCATGTCGCGCATCGAAGTGAACTGCTTCTGACCTTCCTCGGATTCGGCAAATTCCACGAAATTGTCTGCGTCAATGCCGATGGGGAAGTGGCGGGCCGTGACCGTGCGCCCGAAGCAGCGGGCCTTGTCACCGAGAACGCTGCCGCCGGCCTCCATGCGCACATAGTCAAAGAAACGGTCGCGGTCATGCTCGGTCTGGAAGCCGAGGATGTCGAACGCAAACAGAGCTTTCACCAGTTGCTCGTGGTGCGGAAGCGTTGTCAGCAACTCGCGCGGCGGAAACGGAATGTGCAGAAAGTGACCAATGGGTCGCGTGCACCCCAGCTTGCGCAGTTCTTCCGCGAACAGCAGGAAGTGATAGTCATGCACCCAGATCAGATCATCCTGCTGGATAAGCGGCAGCAGGGATTTGGCGAAGCTCGCATTGACGCGCTCGTAGCCGGCGAAGTTCTGCCTGTCGTATTGCACAAGCCCGGTGCGAAAATGAAACAGCGGCCACAGGGAGCGGTTGGCAAAGCCGTTGTAGTAGTCCTCGTGGTCAGCTTCCGACAGGTCCACCGTTGCGAGGGTGAGCGGCCCTGCTGTTTCCAGCTTCAGGCGGCTGTCGGGTTCCTTGATGATGTCGCCGGTCCAGCCGAACCAGATGCCGCCCGATGATCTGAGCGCTTCAATGAGGGCGATGGCGAGGCCGCCGGCCCGCTTGGCATCACCAATCGGCCCGACGCGATTTGAAACAACAACAAGCCGGCTCATACCTCTTCCTCCCAGCGGCGCGACAGCCTCATGGCAGCATTGATGATGCCAACAAGAGAATAGGTCTGCGGGTAGTTGCCCCAGAGTTCACCGGTCTTCACATCTGTGTCCTCTGACAGAAGGCCCAGCGGGTTTCGTGCACTCAACATCTCTTCAAAAATCTCCCGCGCCTCTTCTTCCCGTCCGACCCGGGCCAAAGCGTCGATGTACCAGAAGGTGCAGATGTTGAAGGCTGTTTCCGGCTCTCCGAAATCGTCAGCCTCGGCATATCTGTACATGTGTTTGCCGCGCCGCAAGGTGCGCTCAACAGCATCAAGGGTCTTTCGGAAACGCTCATCTTCGGGCGTGAGAAAACCAACTTCCGCCATCAATAGTAGACCGGCCTCAACACCCTTGCCGCCGAAGCTCTCTGCGAAGGACCCCATGTCCTTGTTCCATGCTTCAGCCGTGATTGTGTCATGAATTGTGTCTGCCCGGCTCTGCCAATAAGACCCGCGATCTGTGAAACCCATATGACGGGCGATTTTCGCCAGCCTGTCACAGGCGGCCCAGCACATGAGGCTGGAAGAGGTGTGCACACGGGCGCGGGTGCGCAACTCCCACATACCCGCATCCGGCTGGTTGTAGGTCTTGAAAGCAAGCTCACCCATATGTTCAAGCCGCCGGAAATTCTCTTCGGTTCCGGGCCGGAACAGGCGGCGGTCGAGGAAGGATTGCGACGCGGCCAGAACCACATTCCCATACACATCATGCTGGAAATGCTCGTAGGCCTGATTACCAACCCGCACGGGCCCCATGCCACGATAGCCGGACAGACTGGTGACTTCACTTTCAACCAGGGCCGCCTCGCGGCTGATGCCCCACACGGGCTGCAGATGCGCATTGGCTTCGCCCACAATGTTGTGGAGGTAGCGAAGGTAGTGCTCCATCGTCTCAACTTCCGACAGGGAGTTGAGGGCGCGGACCACGAAGAACGCATCCCGCAGCCAGCAATAGCGGTAGTCCCAGTTGCGCTGAGTGTTGGCCGCTTCAGGAATGGACGTTGTCATCGCCGCGATGATGGCGCCGGTTTCTTCAAACGTGCACAGCTTGAGTGTAATGGCGGCCCGGATAACCGCATCCTGCCACTCCAGCGGTAGCGCCAGGCGGCGCACCCAGGTTCGCCAATAGTCAGCGGTGCGCTCTTCAAAGGTGGTGGCCGTCTCGCGAAGATTTCCCATGAGTGGTTCATCGGGACCCAGCATCATGTCGGCTGGTTCTTCGAGCAGGAACGGTACTTCGTCCAGCACATAGGTCAGCGGCACATTGGTGTTGAGCCGCAGAGTCTGCCCGGTATGAAAGAAGCGCGCATGGTTGGTGCCGCGGCTTACTTCCGGCACACGCTCCCCCCAGTTGAACCGGGGACGTAGCCGGATCTTGATGCGCGGGGTGCCAACAATCGGTGTGATGCGGCGCATCAGCATCACGGGACGGAACATGCGTCCGTGATTGAGATAGCGCGGTGCAAAGTCGGTCAGCTCGACCGCATTGCCCTTGTCGTCATACAGCCGTGTCTTGAGAATTGCGGTGTTGGGCTCGTAGTTCTGTTCACTGCGTTCAAACCCCGCGAGCTCTACATCCCAGAACCCAAAGTCCCCGCCATTCACAGCTGCGTCGCCGCCGTTCAGCAAGTCGCAGAAGACGGGGTCACCATCGAAGCGGGGAAGGCAGGACCAGACGATCCGGCCCTGAGGGTTTATGAGCGCGCCAAAGCTGCTGTTGCCGATGACGCCGAGATCAAGCGTGGACATAGAACCCTTGGAGCTAAGTGGTACAGATACTCAGACCCAAAGGGTGACACTGCCGGGCCTTGGTTGCAATGCACCATCAGCAGGTTCTGCCACACAGAAGTCGGTTAGGGCTTTCTCGCCACAATAAAAATGCGCTTGAACGAAAACAGCGTCGATCCATCCGGCTCCGGAGGATAAGCCGCGGCAAGTTTCTGCCGGTAGGCCTCCACAAAACTGTCACACTCATCCCCGTCGAGGGCAGAGGTGAACGGTACCAGCGCCGTTCCGCTGGTCCAGGCGAGCACAGCATCGTCACCTGTCAGCACCTGAAGGTAAGTAGTCTCCCAGATGTCGACGGACACGGCACTGGATGCCAGCAACCGGTGATAGACATCCGCATCCGCCACCGGGTTCGGTCGCAGAAGTGACACAAGCGCCGGGTTGCCGGTCTCCATGACGGTTTCGTGCAACAGCTTGTGGCTGGGAGCCTCAAAGTTACGCGGCATCTGTACGGCCAGGGTGCCGCCTTGTGCCAGTTGGGTCATCAGCGTGGGGAAAAGTGTTGCGTGGTCTTCAAGCCAGTGAAGGGCCGCATTCGTAAAAATGACATCTTGTGGAACAGCGCTGCGCCAGTTCCCGATGTCCGCACACAACCATGAAGCGCGAGTGTCTGTCGTTGCGGCCTTGTCGAGCATTTCCTGTGAGCTGTCGACGCCCTCAATTTGGGCGTCCGGCCAACGCGTCGCCAGCAGCGCCGTCGAATTGCCCGGCCCACACCCAAGATCCACTACTGTGCGCGGCGCGTCTGTCTGAACCCGGGAAAGCAGTTCGGCCGCCGGGCGTGTCCGGTTGTCGTCAAATGCAAGGTAGATTGAAGGGTCCCAGCTCATAAAGCCGGATGTAGCATTCTATCGCGCAGCAGCGCTAGGGGCGGAGGCTGCAAGGCTGCCATCCGGTCCAGGCAGATAGATGTGAAACACGGTCCTGCCCGGTGCCGTCTCGTAGAGCTCAATACGGCCGCCATGGGCACGCACGAGGTCAGCGGCGATGGCCATGCCAAGGCCGGTGCCGCCTTTGCTGGCGCTGCCTGTAAAGGGCTCGAACAGATGCTCCCGGGCTTCCGCAGGCAGGCCCGGCCCGGTGTCAGCGACAACCAGCCGCCCGCCTGTGTCTGTCATCTCGCAGGCAATGCTGAGTGTTCCCGTACCGTCAGCCTCTTCCATGGCCTGCACGGCGTTGCGCGCCAGGTTGAGCAGCACCCGGAACAGCTGGTCGGCATCCGCGAAAACCTGTTCTTCTTCATCAATGCGAATGTCCACCTTGATGCGGGTATCGTCCGCCGGCAGCACCGCATCCACCACCTCGCGTGTGAGGTCCGCCAGCGGCACATATTGTTTTCGTGTCGGTGCCTCTTCCGCCTTGCCGAATTTCATCGTGTCGGTTGCAAGCACAATGGCGCGGTCGATGGATGCAAACAGACGCGGCGCCAGCTTTTGCACCTGCGGGTCATCAACGCCGCTGAGCCTGTCCGAGATAAGTTGTGCACTTGCCAGAATATTGCGCAGGTCATGGTTGATCTTGCTCACCGCAGTACCCAGCGCGGCAAGCCGTGTCTTTTGCCGAAGCGCCTGGCGGATTTCCCCCTGCATGGATGCGAGTTCACGCTCGGCAGTGCCGATCTCATCGCGCCGGGCTGACGGCAGCATGACCCGCGACACATCCTCCGGATACTGACGGAACTTTACCATGTTCTCGGTGATCCGCATCATCGGCCGAACCAGCGCCCGGTTGAGAGCCAGAAAAACAAGGGCGGCTGTGAAGATCGATATGATGATCGATAGAACAAGGATGTTGCGGGAAAACGCGATCATGTCCTCGCGCAGGGGCGTGTCATCAATAACAATTTCTATGAACTCACCACCGCTGAACCGAGGTTCGCCGGCAACCGCCACCGTCCTGCCGCCACCAAACAGTACGGTTTCGAACGCGTCATAAATGAGTTCGAAGATGCTCGCATTGCGCAGGTCATAGCGCGCAACGATCATGTCCTGCATCGGACTTGCCAACAAGAGTTCGCGGCGGTTGTCACGCTTGAGCGCAACGGCCTTGACCTCCGCGTTCTGCAGCAACTCCTCTTCCAGGTCCGGCATCACACCACGCTCGGCGGCCGCGACAACGGCAAGGGTTGCGAGCTGGGCGGCGTTGATGCGGTCCATCAGCCACGTCTCGCGGTAGTTGGCAATGGACGGGACGTAGATGAACACTTCCGCCAGCATGACAAACGCGACCGTCAGAACGAGCAGCTGCGCCGACAGGCTGCGCGCCAGCCGCTCCGGCAGCCAGGACTGCAGGCTGGAGCGGGGCTCCAGTCCGTGCACCCCGCCTGGCTCCGGTTCTTTTGTCTTTCTCTCGTGGTCCATGTCCCGCCCGCGACCGGCCCTGTTTCAGACAGGGCGCAACTGCACGTGTTACCCGAACAGCCGCATGAGTGTCTTCACAACAAACCGCACCCGCGGGCTGTAAAGCGTGTCCGTATAGTAGGAACCTGCAGCCCGTTTGGACACTTCCGTCATGGTCGGGTAGGGCGCGATGAACTGAGCCATGGTGCCGATTTTCTGCTTCTGGCCGACAGCCAGAATCCACGGCGCCAGAAGATCACCCGCTCCGGCGCCGACAATGGACGCCCCAAGCACAACACCTTTCTTGTCCACCGTTACCTTGATGACGCCTTCCGTCCGGCGCTCAGCCTGAGCGCGGTCATTTTCATCGAACCCCCAGTGCAGAACACGCACCGCGTCACCATGGGCGTCGCGGGCCTGTTGTTCGGTAAGACCAACATGCGCCATTTCCGGGTCGGTGTAAGTGACCCAGGGCACAGCTGAGTGATCAGCCTTTGCCGGCATCTTGAAGAGCGCGTTGCGGATGACGATGCCTGCGTGATAGCCGGCGACATGGGTGAATTGCAGCCCACCGGCAACGTCACCGATGGCAAACACCTTCTTGTTGGTCGTCCGCAAACGGTCATCGGTCTGGATGCCGCGGTTCGTGTAGTCGATGCCGGCCTTCTCGAGATCAAGCTTGTCCACGTTGGGCTTGCGGCCGACGGCAAGAAGCAGATGCGAACCTTCGACGCTTTGCTCGCTGCCGTCCTTTTCAAAGACAACGCGTATGCCGGTGTCTGTTTTCTCGATGCGCTGGACCATGGCCTCTTCGCGCAGGTCGATGCCTTCCTCCACAAGCCGCTTCTTGACGATGGCTGTGAGTTCCGGGTCGTCCTTGCCCAGGGCCTTGCCGCCCTCAAGCGTCGTCACCTTCGCGCCAAGACGCCGATGCGCCTGGCTCATTTCCATGCCGATGGGTCCGCCGCCAATGACGATCAGATGCTCAGGCAGAACTTCATTGTCGAAGATGTTTTCGTTGGTAAAGAATGGAACCGTGTCGAGGCCGGGTATGGGAGGCTCGAACGGGCTTGAGCCTGTCGCGATCACAATGCGTTTGGCGGTGATCTCCGTGTCCCCGGCAATCACGGTGCGGGCATCCTTGAACCGCCCGAATTCACGAATGACCGTGACACCTAGTCCCTCAAACCGCTCCTGACTGTCGATGGGGGCAATCGTTGCGATCACATCCTTGACGTGTGCGTTGACCTTCTTGAAGTCCACCTGCGGAACGGCGGCGGCAATGCCGAATTCCTCGGAGTGGCCGAACATGTGCGCATGCTTGCCTGCGGCCAGCAGGGCCTTGGAGGGGACGCAGCCATAGTTGAGGCAGTCACCGCCCATTTCGCCCGCCTCAAGCAGGACCACCCTTGCGCCCATTTGAACGGCGCCGGCTGCTACAGACAGACCGCCCGAGCCGCCACCAATGACACAGATATCAGTCGAGATCTTTTTCATGTGTTTCGTTCCTCTAGGCAGCAGACTTGCGGTCGCGAATGCGGCGGATGACAACAGGAATGAGCGCCACCACGCCGAGCGCTGCAAAGGCTATGAGAATTTCCGGCGTCAGCAGCGAGCCGGGATCAAGCGCGAAGGTGCACCCGCCGTCAGCGCCCTTCTCGGCCACACACGCGTCAAACGACGCCTGCTGTGCTTCGATGATCGAGTCGAGGCCCGCGCCCACAAAGGCAAAGGCGAAGGTGCCGGGAATAATGCCGATGAATGTGCCGATGGCATAGGTTGAAAGGCCGACACCCAGCACTGCCGGGGCCAGGTTCACCAGCCAGAAAGGAAAGGCGGGCACCAGACGCAGGAACAGGAGATAGGACAGCGCATCCTTGCGGAAGCCGTCCCTCAGTTTCTCAAGCCAGGGGCCCGCGCGTGCCGCCAGGGGCTCACCGAAGGATGTCTTGGCAATCAGAAAGATGATGGTTGCACCGATGGTCGCACCGACAACGGCGGTCAGCCCGCCGAAGATCGGGCCAAACAGAAACCCGCTGGTGATGGTCATCAGGGCGCCACCCGGCAGGGATAGCGCGACCACAGCCACGTAGATTGCGATAAACACCGCAACGGCGATGACAATGTTCGAGGCAACGAAGCCGGTCAGCGCGTCGCGGTTTTCAGCAACAGTCTGCAGGGAAAGATACGTATGCAGATCAAAATAGAATGCGGCAGCAATCAACGCTGCCAGAATGATCAGCGGAAGTGATTTCTTGAGGCTGAAGCCTTCCTTTTCAGCGTCCGGTTTGTTCTCGTCAGTCATCGCGTATATCCCCCAGCGAATGCGTGAATGATGTGCGTTGTATGGTGCAGCTATGTGACGGGCGTCAGCTTTCGTCCGGCCCGTTGGCGGTGTCGTTGAGCGACCAGTCATAGTCATAGGAGATGCGACCGGTATGCGAGGTGAGCTTACCCGCAAGCTCTGGCTCCGCATGCGCGGCGATGCTCTTGAGCTGCGCTGCCTTGGTGGCGCCGAAGTCCTTGCCGTACCAGTCGAAGATTTTTGAGATCGTCAGCCTGCCGCCATCAAAGCTGACGCCGCGTGGATGGTTCACATATGCCTTGGCGGCTGCTTCCAGTTGCGCTTCCAGTTTCTTGCCGGTGAACGGCTCCAGCGCGAGATTGGGGCAGCCATAGGATGCGCAGTTGACCGCGTAGTGGACGCGCGGTTCGTCCCAGTTCTTGCGCAAAATGTCATGCTCGATGTTGTCGAGAGACAGATCCTCGCCTTCGACCGTCACCAGTTTCTTGCCCCACGGGCCGGTTGAAAAAAGCCCGGGCGAAATGGAGATGTCGCGAATGGAGCGCACCGGATAGTGCTCAAGAACGACTTCAACGGTGACCGCGTTGTAGAGATTGGCCCAGAAGGCGAATTGTTCGTCCTGGTTGAGGCCAGAGACCTTGGTGCCCTGAAGCAGGTCGATATAGGCGCCGAGTTTTTCCACATCGGCTGCGTTCTCGCTGAGTGCGGCATAGTCCACGCGGGTGATGTCGTCCCCGCCCAGGGTTACGTACCGGGTGAGAAGGTCAGCCCACTGAGAGTGGTCTACGGTCTTGGTGCTCATCGGGTCATTCTTCTTGAAACTCTCTGCCAGGTCAGCAGCGTGTGACGGTTGCGGCAGCGTGGCAATGGCAAACCCCAGTGCCAGCACACCGCCCATGATCAGGGATGGAAGACCCGCCCGGAGGCTCGTCCAGCGACCGGCCGGATGGGTGGATCGCACACCATGCCGGCATAGGGTCTTCAGTGTCTGGTACATGGTACGGTTCCGCTGGTCGATTGGGTCATGATGCTGGGCCCTAAGTGGCCTATTGCGGGCCCTGGCGAAAGGCCAGCTCCCGTGCTTGTGAACGTGTGTTTTTCGGTGTGAGCAGCCGTGTTGGCCCGGTTTCGCTGCTGGCACAAACCGCCAATTGACAAGCATTCACCGCTTGCTTACAACCCGCGGCTCTGGCGCTGCAGGTTTTCGGCCTGCGCGAGCGTGATTGTTTTGCCAATCATGACCGTGCACCACCTGACGGACGCCTTTAAAGATATTTGCATGTTTTCCCCGGTTTTCCGGGGCCAGACCCGGAGTTTGTGCCGTGAAACGGACATTTCAGCCAAGCCGCCTCGTGCGTAAGCGCCGTCACGGCTTCCGCGCCCGCCTTGCCACCAAGAACGGCCGTAAGGTGCTTCAGCGCCGTCGTGCCAAAGGCCGCAAGAGCCTTTCAGCCTAGTATAGGCCGGCTTGATTGGCGGAAAACCGCCAATTTTGGACATCACCATGATTGAACGCCTGACCAAGCGGGCGGAGTTTTTGCAGGCCGCCCGGGGCAAACGGGCGGCAATGCCCGGTCTTGTCCTGCAGATGCGGCTTCATGCTGCGTCGGACAGCCGTAAATCGGACGCACCTGACCATGAGCCAGCTCCTTGCCGGGTCGGCTTTACCGTAACCAAGAAGGTCGGAAACGCGGTTGTGCGTAATCGCGCCAAACGCCGCCTGCGCGCTGTGGCCGAAGCAATCCTGCCGCGCTATGGCCTTCCGGGCCGCGATTATGTAGTTATCGGGCGCGCCGGCACGCTGACCCGTCCGTTTGCATTGTTGCTTGGCGACCTGGAAAGGGCGCTGGCAAAAGTGCACGGGCGCACCCACCTGTCGCCTGCCGCCACTACTATCCCTGGTTCCGGCCCCGGTTTTGGCCCTGTTACTGCCGAGAGTGAGACGCACCCCGACGATGACCGACGAAAATCGTAATTTTATCCTCGCCGCTGTTTTGTGTGTCGCCGTGCTTGTCGGCTGGCAGTATTTCTTTGTTACACCGCCTGAACCCGGCACAGTGACCGGTGCCGACCAGGCCGCACAGGTGGACCCGGCAGCTACACCGGCGCCAACAGGCACTGCTGGCAGTGCACCCGTGCCAGACACCTCAGGCCGACCACAGGTAGACGAACAAGTGGGCGGCGCTGGTCTTCCGGCTGCCGCGACCGCCGTTCTGCCGCGCGCTATCGCCCTTGAGCAGTCACCACGCGTTACGCTGGATAGCCCAAGTGTTGACGGGTCAATTTCCCTGACCGGCGCACGCATTGATGACCTGCAGCTCAAGAACTATCGCCAGACGGTCGATCCCACGAGCCCGGAAATTGTCCTGCTGTCGCCCCGTGGCTCTGAAAACCCGTATTACGCGGAATTCGGCTGGACGGCGCCTGCATCCGCGAATGTGAAGCTGCCGGGCGGCGACACGGTCTGGACCCAGGACACGCCGGGCATGTTGACGCCCACGACGCCGATCACGCTGAGTTATGACAACGGCGCAGGTCTCACCTTCCGCAAGACGATCTCCATCGACGACGACTACATGTTCACGGTCGAGCAGAGCGTGGACAATTCAACAGCGGCTGATATCGCCCTGTATCCTTACGGTCTGGTTGCCCGCACCGGCACGCCGCAGACCGAAGGCATCTGGATTCTCCACGAGGGCCTGATCGGATATTTTCCGGATGCGGACGGTCTCCAGGAACTCGATTATGATGACCTGCAGGACACAGGCCCCGTGCGCTCGCGCACGGCAGGCGGCTGGCTGGGCATCACCGACAAGTACTGGATGACGGCCCTCATCCCGGATCAGTCCACACAAAGCCGCATGTCATTTTCTGATACGCCCGTGCGTGGACAGGATGTCTATCAGGCGGACTACCTGCGCGACGCAGTAATCGTCCCGGCAGGCGGCACGACGTCTGTGACGGACCGCCTGTTTGCTGGCGCCAAGGTCGTCAGAATTATCGACGGCTATGAAGGCACATACGGCATCGAGAGTTTCGAACTCGCCATCGACTGGGGCTGGTTCTACTTCTTCACCAAGCCGCTTTTCCTGGCGCTGCTCTATATTCAGGGCATGGTCGGGAACTTCGGTGTCGCCATCATCATCATCACGGTTCTCATCAAGCTGGCCTTCTTCCCGCTCGCCAACACGTCCTACGTGGCCATGAGCAAGATGAAGAAGGTGCAGCCGGAGATGATGAAACTCCGCGAGCGCTTTGCCGATGACAAGCAGCGTCAGCAGCAGGAGCTGATGGAGCTGTATCGCCGCGAGAAGGTAAACCCGCTCGCTGGGTGTCTGCCGATCCTCATTCAGATCCCAGTTTTCTTCGCGCTCTACAAAGTGCTGTTCGTGACCATTGAAATGCGCCATGCGCCGTTCTTTGGCTGGATCAGTGATCTGTCCGCGCAGGACCCCACATCCGTCTTCAACCTCTTCGGTCTCATTCCGTTCGACCCGCCGTCCTTCCTGCTGATCGGCATCTGGCCGATCCTGATGGGCATTACGATGTATCTTCAGATGAAGATGAACCCGGCACCGACGGATGAAATCCAGCAGCAGATTTTCCGCTGGATGCCGATCATCTTTACATTCGTGCTGGCAACCTTCCCGGCCGGTCTGGTGATCTACTGGACGTTCAACAACGCCTTCTCGATCCTCCAGCAATGGGTGATCATGCGCCGTCAGGGTGTGTCGCCCGAGTGGGGCCAGGACTTCCAGTGGCTCACAAAGCGGTTCAAGTCGGACAACGACGCCTCATAGCAACGGGACGGCATGATGTCAGATCAGGACGAGCAGGAGCGGGCCCGGCTCATTGAAGCCGGGCGGCTGCTCTTTTCGCGTCCGACGGAGTTCATCAAGGGCGTTGTCAATGTGGACGGCCTGCCGCCGGGTGACCGGCCTGAGTTCGCCTTTGCCGGACGGTCCAATGTCGGCAAGTCGAGCCTCATCAACGCACTGACCCGCCACAACAATCTGGCGCGCACGTCAAACACCCCCGGCCGCACGCAGGAAATAAATTTCTTCGGCCTGCCTGCGGGCGATCCTGATGGTGTCTATCTGGTGGACCTCCCGGGCTATGGCTATGCCCGTGAAAGCAAGTCGAAGGTGCGCACCTGGACCAATCTCATCACCAGATATCTGGCAGGCCGGGCTGCCCTGCGCCGGGTCTTTGTGCTGGTCGACAGCCGTCATGGCGTCAAGGCTAATGACGAAGAGATCTTTGATCTGATGGATACAGCAGCCGTCTCCTATCAGGTGGTGCTGACCAAGGCGGACAAACCCAAAAAGGACGACCTGGCCAAGGTCATTGAAAAAACCGAGGCGACCATGCGCGGTCATGTGGCTGCACATCCCGAGGTGCTGGTCACTGCGTCCAGGACCGGCCTTGGCCTTGAGGATGTCCGCGCCGAGATTGCCTTCCTGCGCGACTATTAATCCTGCACAACGACACATTCTGGCCGCAGACGGACGTTTTGGGTATAGATCGTAGTCAGCAAAGGGCCGCGGACGCTGCTCAACAACAAGATCAGACAGATCAGACCCCAATAGATCAGATATGGCGGACATCCGCGCAATGACAGACAAGACAGCTGAAGCATGGCTGGAGAAGGCCCACATCCTCTCTGAGGCGTTGCCCTATATGCAGCGCTACGAGGACAAGATCGTTGTCGTGAAATATGGCGGGCATGCCATGGGGGATGACAAGCTGGCGGCCCAGTTCGCGCGCGACATCGTGCTGCTCAAGCAGGTCGGCATCAATGTCATCATTGTGCATGGCGGTGGCCCGCAGATCGGGTCGATGCTCAAGCGCCTGGCGATCGAAAGCGAATTTCAGGAAGGCCTGCGCGTCACGGACAAGGCCACCGTCGAAGTCGTGGAGATGGTCCTGTCCGGCAAGATCAATGGTGAGGTCGTCACAGCCATCAATCAGGCAGGCGGCAAGGCCGTCGGTCTGTCCGGCAAGGACGGCAGGTTGATCGTCGCCAGAAAGATGCAGAAGACGGTTCAGGACAGCGACAGCAACATTGAGCGCGTCCTTGATCTCGGGTTCGTCGGTGAGCCGGAGGAAATCAACCCGGATGTTCTCAAGGTGCTGCTGGGATCAGATCTGATCCCGGTCATTGCGCCCATCGGCGTGTCTGATGATGGCCACACCTATAACATCAATGCGGATACCGCGGCCGGCGCCATCGCCGGTGCCCTGGATGCCAAGCGTCTGCTGATGTTGACAGATGTGCGCGGGGTGCTGAACAAGGACGGCGATCTGCTGACCAACATCACACCGGATGATGCCAAGGCCCTGATCGCCGACGGCACGATTTCTGGCGGCATGATCCCGAAGATCGAGACCTGTCTTGAGGCACGCGCTGCGGGGACGGAGGCTGCCGTTATTCTGGATGGACGCGTTCCCCATGCGGTGTTGCTCGAACTGTTTACAGAACACGGGGCGGGCTCTCTCATTGGCTAACTGGTTGAAGCTCTGCGTGGTTCTCGGTGGCGCTCTGGGTGCGGCGCTTCTGTCTGCCCTGCCTGCAAGTGCTGCCCTGGAGTTCTGCAACCGCTCGAGCTATCTGCTCGACGCTGCATCCGCCCATGAGGTGGAGGACGGGTTCCTCGTGCAGGGCTGGTTCAAGCTCAACCCCGGTGAGTGCAAGAAAGTCTTCTCCGAAAATCTCGGCGACAAGGAGCACTATGCCTTTGCCCGGACCCGTCCCGCCCACGGCGCCAGCCGGCGGCTGACCTCCGGCGACCGGATGCTGTGCATTGATACGGTCGATTTCAGTTTCGTCAGCGCCAATGGCTGTACCGACCGTGGTCTGCAGAAGGTCGAGTTTGCCCGCGTGGCCACCGACGGCCGCAACGACTGGACGGCGACGTTCTCTGAAAGCGGCAACTACGACGACAAGCGTGCCCGCATCGCAGGCACCCAACGGCTGTTGCGTGAACTGGGATATGAGCCGGGATCTGTCGACGGGTTTTCCGGCGGCCGCACCACACGGGCGATCAAGGAATTTCAGAAGGCCAACGGCCTCACGGATGACGGCAAGGTCAACACCAGCCTGTTCAAGGCGCTTGAAGCTGCCGGTGAGCAGCGCCAGCGCCGGTCCGGCTTTCATTTCTGCAATGACACGCAGTTGCTCGTCTGGGCCGCCATCGGCTACCGCCAGTCTGATGAATGGCGTTCATCCGGCTGGATCAGGGTCCCGGCAGGCAATTGTGCTCCGGCCATGACCAGCGCCCTCGATGAGCCGGTCTACTATGCCTATGCGGAGGCTGTGACCGAAGACGGTGAGACGGCCACCCGCAATGATGTACCCCTGGTCTGGGGCGGTGACAGGTCATTCTGCACCAAGCCCACGCGGTTCTTTATCCGGGGGCGGACCAATTGCGCTGCCCGTGGATATGATGAAGTTCCGTTCCAGGAAGTGGATGTGTCGGGTCAGGAGACCCACACCATGCGGCTTCGTTAGCAGCGCGCATTCGGCTGTAGCGTTCGTGCCAGTGTCAGGCCGCCAGCCCGAAATAGTCCAGCAGCCGCGTCATTTCTTCGTCTGACAGCGGAAACTCACTGCCGCCGCGGGCCGGCAATAGTTCAGCACCTTTGAGACGCATGACATGTGTCTGGATCAAGACCGACACACGCATCGGCAGCCGCGCCCGCCATACCAATGCCGTCAGGGCTTTGGCATTCCGGGATGTCAGGACGCGCTGGACTTCCTGTGCCTTCAACCCCGATAGCATGCTGAGCGCAAAAGCGACTTGCGCCGTGTAGCCGGCTTCAGCAGCTTCTGAAACAAATGCACCGTCCAGCCGCCCTTGCGCCCGTGCCTCTTGCACAAGTTTGAGCGCATTGGCTTCTGATTCCGCCGGAACGGACTCGTCCAGCCGCTCGTGCAGGCGCCCGGACAGAAGCCGGCGGGTGTCTTCATCAAGCCCCAGCCGGTCTGCAAGGCCATAGAGCAGGTCGCGGCCGACAAACTGCGCTATGCGTTTGACCGCGCGGATCGACAGGTCCGGCCGCATGGAAATGGGACCGTGCCATTGCGACACTTTTTCCGCGTTCTTGACGATTTCTTCCATGGTGCTGGCGCGGATTTCAGCGCTCGTATTGGCGAGCAGTGTCGCGACAGCCGGAATATCAAGGGACGCCACCACTTCATCGGAAACGTCAGCGCTGAGCGCCTCGCGCCCGGCAATTGCCTCGATAACGCCCGTCACCTGCGTTGTCGCAATGAGCTCAATCAGATCCGCATCGCTGAGCAGGGGGGAGTACCGCAAAATCGGTCCGCATACAGATATTTCGGGGTCGTGTGCCAGCTGGTGAACAACCTGCTGCGGCACGAAGGTGGAGCTTTTGATTTCCTCAGCCAGTATGGCGCGCACGCGCGGCTCCTGATCGCGCGCCAGTTTCTCAATCAGTTCAATTGTCTGTTCGCGCAGTATCTGGGTTTCATGCTCCGACAGGTCAGGCAGCAGGCGTGCAATTTTGCCCGTCAGTTCTTCACGAACCTGAATGTCCTCATCGTCGGCAAGCGTCACATTCGCCTGATGCGGGGTGGATGGGTTGGCGGCGACCAGAGCGCGCGTCGGGGTGTCCTCGTCCCCGGCCAGGTAGTAGAGCATCTCGGGCTCAAGATCAGCCCGCGCGGCCAGCGTGCGGCGCGTCTTGGTGTCCTGAGACTCAAGCAGGCTGCGGGCCTCTTCATAGGCCAGTGCCTCTCGGGAAGCCTTGTCCTTTCCGGTCAGCATGTGAAGCAGTTTCAGCATTGGATGTCTCGGGCAATGGTGACCACGAATATGGCCCTTTGCCTTGGTAGACTAAGCACAACAAAGGGCCTGCGAAGTCTAAGACCCTCCGCCTAATGGGAAATTAACTGCGTTTGGCCGTGGGCTGCCAGGGCCCGATGGCAGATATCCCGCCGTGGCGGTTGCCAAGACACGGATCGCGCCCCACATTCTGGCCCATGACTGAAGCTGTCGAAAAATCGCCGTCAGACCCCGTCCAGCATCCGCAGTTTGACCATGTGGATACGTGGATATTCGACCTCGACAACACCCTTTACCCGGCCCATTGCAATCTGTTTGCCCAGATTGACGAACGGATGGGCTCCTTCATCGCGAAGGAACTGGATGTTGATCGGGTAGAGGCCCGGCGCATTCAGAAAAAATTCTACGTTGAGCACGGCACCACGCTGGCAGGGCTGATGTCCGAGCACGGCATGCCGCCCGGGCCGTTCCTCGACTATGTCCATGACATTGACCTGGCGGTGGTGGAGGAAAGCACAGCCCTGGACGAGGCTCTGGCGCGGCTGCCGGGCAAACGCTTCATTTTTACCAACGGCTCGCACCGCCATGCGGAAAACGTCGCCGGCAAGCTGGGTGTGCTGGACCGGTTTGACGGCATTATTGATATTGCCGCCTGCAACTTCATCCCCAAGCCCCATGCCGACGCTTTTGCCCATTTTCTCGGCCATTCCCAGGCGGATGCGGCCCGGGCCGCCATGTTTGAGGATATCGCCCGCAATCTGGAAGTGCCGCATGAGTTAGGCATGCGGACTGTGTGGATACAGACTCACGAGGACTGGGCGACCGAAAAAGCTCACCACGGCAAGGACGGCAAGCATGTCCATCATGTCACCGATGATCTGGTGGGTTTCCTGACAGATCTCTAGGTCCCGCCATCGCCGGGCATTGCGCGAGTCAATCTTGTTGACTGGCGGGGGCCTAAGGCTATCGTGCGCCTCAAATTGACCGGCCACCCGGTCCCAACCCGACTTCCAGCCCACAAGAGACAAAAATGAGCTTTGCTGACCTTGCCGCCACCATCGAAACCGCGTTTGACAACCGCGATAGCGTAACCACCACGACTGCCGGCGAAGTTCGCGAGGCGGTGGATGAAACGCTCGGCGCACTTGATTCAGGCAAACTGCGGGTGGCGGAAAAGCAGGGTGACACCTGGAAGGTGAATGAATGGGCCAAGAAGGCAGTGCTTCTGTCCTTCCGTCTCAACGACATGGCCCCCATTGAGGGCGGTCCGGGCAATAACACAACCTGGTGGGACAAGGTGCCCAGCAAGTTTGAAGGCTGGGGCGACAACCAGTGGCGCACCGCCGGGTTCCGCGCCGTGCCCAACTGCACGGTCCGCCGGTCAGCCTATATCGCGCCCGGCGTCGTACTGATGCCATCCTTCGTCAATCTCGGTGCCTATGTGGACAGCGGCACCATGGTGGATACCTGGGCCACGGTTGGTTCCTGCGCGCAGATCGGCAAGGACGTGCACATCTCCGGTGGCGCCGGCATTGGCGGTGTCCTTGAGCCGCTACAGGCAAGCCCCGTTGTCATTGAAGACAATTGCTTCATCGGCGCCCGCTCGGAAGTGGCCGAAGGTGTCATCGTCCGCGAAGGCTCCGTGCTCTCCATGGGTGTGTTCCTCGGCCAGTCCACCAAGATCATCGACCGGGCAACCGGCGAAGTCTTCATGGGCGAAGTGCCGGCTTACTCGGTCGTTGTACCCGGCTCCCTGCCGGGCAAGCCGCTGCCGGACGGGACGCCCGGCCCGAGCCTCTACTGCGCAGTCATCGTCAAGCGCGTGGACGCCCAGACCCGCTCCAAGACATCCATCAATGAACTCCTGCGAGACTAAGTGACAGACACGCCAACCAGTATTGATCCCGTTGCATTCGCCGCAGAGCTCATCCGCTGTCCCAGTGTGACACCGGCAGAAGGCGGTGCCCTTGATCTGCTGGAGGAGCGCCTGTCAGCGCTTGGCTTCACCTGCCACCGGCTGCCCTTTGAAGAGCCCGGCGAGGACCGGGTGGATAACCTCTACGCGCGCATTGGCACGACGGCGCCCAATCTCTGCTTTGCCGGTCATACGGATGTTGTGCCCACGGGCAATGTCCGCGACTGGCAGGTCGGTCCGTTCGACGGCGAGGTAAAAGACGGTGTCATCTGGGGCCGTGGCGCGTCGGACATGAAGGGGTCAATTGCCGCCTTTGCATCGGCGGCGGCAACCTATCTGGCGAAGAACGGGCCTGATGCCGGGTCCATCAGCTTCCTCATCACCGGCGACGAAGAAGGCCCGGCCGTCAACGGCACCGTCAAGATGCTGGACTGGCTGGACCGTCATGACGAGAAGATCGACCACTGTGTCGTGGGCGAACCCACCAACCCGCATGAGCTGGGGGAGATGATCAAGATCGGCAGGCGCGGCAGCGTCAACATGGTCATCAGTGCGCAGGGAAAGCAGGGGCATGTGGCCTATCCCCATCTGGCGGACAACCCCACACCGCATCTGGTGGCGGCCCTTGCCGCTCTTGATGCGCTGGTGCTTGATCAGGGGACGGAGCATTTCCAGCCGTCCAATCTGGAGATCACGACCATTGACGTGGCCAACGATGCCACCAATGTCATTCCTGCGGCGGCCCGCGCGCGGATCAACATCCGTTTCAATGACCGCCATTCCGGTGACAGCCTAATTGAGCTGGTCGAAAAAACCGTGTCGGACGTCGCAGCGGCAAGAGGTGCGGACATCACGGTCACGTCGAAGATTTCCGGTGAAAGCTTTGTCACCCAGCCTGGCCCCTTCGTTGATCTGGTTGCGAGGTCCGTGGAAGCCGTTCTGGGGCGCGCGCCCGAGCTCTCGACCACCGGCGGCACGTCTGATGCCCGCTTCATCAAAAACCATTGCCCGGTTCTGGAGTTCGGCCTTGTGGGGGAGACAATGCACAAGGTGGACGAACGCGTACCGGTGCAGGACGTTGAACGGCTGACGGCCGTCTATGTATCTCTACTTGAGGGGTATTTCGCGAATGCGTCTGCATTTGCTGCGGAACGGCGGGAGCGTACATAGCCATGCCCAGCCTCGCCGAAGCCCTGCGCGCGCTTGAAGGCTCTCTTGCCATTGCCCGGCAGGACCCTGACGCAAGCCGCTTCTTTGATCTGTCGGCGGATTCGTTCTGGCGCTCTTTCGGCGCGGTCATCTACCTCGCGCCCCTCTATCTGATCTTCACCATCGCCGAAGCACGCATGGCAGCGGAGATTGGTGATCCCTCTGTCGCGGTGATCCCCGGCACCAGCGCGCTGCTGACCGCTGAGATGATCACCATGCTGCTTGAGTGGTTCGCCTATCCCATTGCCATTTTCTTCCTCGCCCCGCAGTTCGGCCTGGGCCAGCGCGTGTCGACCTACATCATTGTCTACAACTGGTCGTCGCTGGGCATTGCCATCGTGATGCTGCCCAACTTCCTACTGTATCTCGTGGGCTTCTTCCCCATTCAGATGGCGATCCTGGTCAACCTGGGCGTTGTGCTTGCCGTGCTCTGGTACCGCTGGCACATCGCCCGCGAAGTCCTCGGCGCACCGGCAGTGACTGCCTTTGGCTTTGTGGCGCTGGATGTGGTGCTCGGCCTCTTTATCGGCCTCAGCATTGCATCTGTCATCATCGGTCAGGCATAGGGTGTGAGTGATCCACGTCCCATCGGCGTGTTCGACAGTGGTGTCGGCGGCATCACGGTCCTCAAGGCTATTCACGATCTGCTGCCCGACGAAGACCTCGTCTATCTGGGCGACACAGCCCGGCTGCCCTATGGCACCAAGAGCGCAGACACGGTTGTGCGCTATGCCACCCAGGCGGCGGACGCGCTCATCGCCCGCGACATCAAGCTGCTTGTCATCGCCTGCAACACGGCAAGCGCCGTCGGCACGCCGGTGCTCGCTGAAAAATTCGCGCCGGTTCCGGTCATCGGTGTGGTGGAGCCCGGCGCGCAGGCCGCTGTTGCGGCAAGTGCCACAGGCTACATTGCCGTGCTGGCGACAGAAGGCACGGTGCGCGGGGAAGCGTACCCGAGAGCCATTCACGCCCACGCGCCTGACGCAAACGTCAAACAGGCAGCGGCGACGGTGTTTGTGGCGCTCGCGGAAGAAGGCTGGACGTCAACGGCGGCAACGCGTGAAACAGCCCGCAGCTATCTGGCGCCGCTGTTTGGTGCGCCCACGCATCCCGACACGCTGGTGCTCGGCTGCACGCATTTTCCGGTGCTGGCAGATGCCATTCGCGCAGAACTGCCCGAGGGTGTGACCCTGGTTGATTCCGCCAGTACGACGGCGCATGCGGTCAAGGCGGCTCTTGGCGCGAACGCAGCCCCTGGCGGGCAGGACGGAAGAGTTCGCTTTCTGGCAACCGATGGCGCAGAGCGCTTCGCGCGCGTTGGAAGAGTCTTCTTTGGCAAAGAGATTGACGAAAAGGCCGTCGAGATCATTGATCTCTAGGCGTCATTCGTAGTCGACCTGCATCAGATAAAGCCCGTCCGGCGGGGCCACCGGCCCGCACTTCGAACGGTCGCGGGCTTCCAGCGCCAGCCTGACATCCCGCACCGACATCTTGCCTTCGCCAACCGATTTGAGCGTCCCGGCAAAGGAGCGGATCTGATTGTGCAGGAAGGACCGGGCCCGCGCCGTGATCACAATCGCCTCGCCCTCGCGGCGCACATCAAGGGCATCGAGCGTTTTCACCGGCGATGCCGCCTGACACTGGGATGCCCGAAAGGTCGTAAAATCATGCTGGCCCACAAGCACCTGGGCCGCTTCATCCATCAGGCTTGCATCCAGTGGCACAGGCACCTGCCAGGCACGATGACGGTCGACGGTCAGCGGGGCACGCCGGTTGATGATGCGATAGAGATAATGCCGCTTGATGGCGGAAAAGCGCGCATCGAAGTCATCGCTTACCGCATCAACTGTGAGAATGGCCACCGGTTCGGGCTTCAGATGATAGTTGAGCGCATCGCGCACCGTATCTGCATCGGTCTCCCGAGCGATGTCGATATGGGCAACCTGTCCAAGCGCATGAACGCCCGTATCCGTCCGGCCGGCACCGGCGACTGTCACGCGTTCACCGCAAAATCCGAAAATGGCATCTGCGATTGCGTCCTGAACGCCGCGCCCAGTGTCTTGATGCTGCCAGCCGACAAAGGGCGTGCCGTCATACTCGATGGTGAGTTTGAAGCGCTGCGTCACGACAGGACAGTTCCGCCGGCAACGGGAAAGCCGCGCAGAAACTCGTCAGCCTGCTGAACACCCTTTCCCGCCCGCTGTACCTGCAGCAGTTTCAGGGCGCCGGTGCCGCAGGCAATGGTGAGATTGTCATCGAGGGCTGTGCCCGCCGCGCCGCTGGCTTCAACCGGCTGAGCGCGGAGCACCTTCACACGCTGTGTCTTGCCGTCTCTTTCCATCTCGCACCACGCGCCGGGGAAGGGGGCAAGGCCGCGAATGTGGCAGTCCAGCTCGGCAGCCGGGCGCGACCAGTCAATGCGCGCCTCGGCTTTGTCGATCTTGGCCGCATAGGTCACGCCGTCTTCGGGCTGCGGCGTGGCTTCCAGCGACCCGCGTTCAAGGGCGGCCAGGGCACGAACCATCAGGCCCGCCCCGATCAGCGACAGCCGGTCGTGCAGTTCACCTGCGGTTTCCGTCGCACCGATCTGTGTGCGTTCAGCCAGCAGCACGGGCCCCGTATCAAGACCTGCTTCCATCTGCATGATAGCGACGCCGGTCTCGGCATCACCCGCCATGATGGCCCGCTGGATCGGCGCTGCCCCCCGCCAGCGCGGCAGCAGTGACGCATGGATGTTGAGGCAGCCAAGCCGGGATGCATCAAGAATGGCCTGCGGCAGGATCAGCCCGTACGCCGCCACAATCGCCACGTCTAGATCAAGATCGCGGAATGCGGCCTGTTCATCAGCGCCTTTGAGTTTTTCAGGCGTACGCACCTCAATACCCTGCGCTTGGGCAAAAGCGTGAACGGGTGAGGGTGTTTCTGTCATTCCGCGCCCGGACTTGCGCGGCGGCTGGGAATAGACCGCGACGACCTCATGCCCGGCAGCGATGAGTTCGGCCAGCGCGGGAACAGAAAAATCCGGCGTGCCCATGAAGGCAATGCGCAGTGTCATGCCGGTCCCCCGATTGTCCCCAACTGTCTTCGCGCTAGGCCGTTGCGGCGAGCTTCTTCGCCTTCTGCAGCTTCTTCAGCATCATCGAGCGCTTGATGCGCGACAGATGGTCGATGAAGAGGATGCCTTCGAGATGGTCCATCTCGTGCTGGATGCAGGTGGCCAGCAGGCCGTCGCAGTCGATCTCGCGCAATTCGTTCTGATAATCCAGAAACCGCAGCCGGCATGTGGCCGGGCGTTCCACTTCCTCATAGAGGTCGGGAACGGAGAGGCAGCCCTCTTCATAGGGAGCGGTCTCGTCCGCCTTCTCGATGATTTCCGGATTGGCGAAATACATCGGCTTGGGGTCTTCCCCGTCACGGGCCAGATCAATGACGATCACCCGTTTCGGCACGCCAATCTGGATGGCCGCCAGGCCGATCCCCGGGGCGGCGTACATGGTCTCCAGCATGTCATCCATGAGCGCACGAATGTCGTCATCCACCTTCTCGATGGGTTCGGACACCTGTTTCAGGCGCGGGTCGGGGGCTGTCACAATCTCGCGTATGGCCATGACCGGTCAGATAGGCGAGCACGCCCCACGCGTCAACTCACCATCAGGCGCTATACTGAACACAAAGGGGTGCGATTCCCGCAAATTTCTTCAGGTTTTCTGCCGAATGGACATGCTTCTCACCATCGCCGCCGTCTTTGTGGCCGCCCTCGCCAGCGGCCTGATCGTGGCCTTTGTCCTGCGCCGGCCGACGGACACAACTGCGCAAGAGAGCGCGCTGAAGGCAGCAGAAGCGCAGGAAAAGGCGCTGGCCAGTCTCATGGACGCCCAGTCCCAGCTGTCCGGGCGGCTGGCGGCCATGTCGGACGCTCAGGCCAAGCGGGAGGCCGAGCTGAGCCGAACCCTCAATGAGCGTCTGGACAATGTGTCCAAGCGGCTCGGAGATGGGCTGGAAAACAGCACCAAGAAAACAGGCGAGACCCTGAGCCAGCTGCACACGCGCCTCGCGCTCATCGACGAAGCTCAGAAGAAGCTCGGCGAACTGTCCGGCCAGATGGTGGGGCTGCAGGATATTCTGGCCAACAAGCAGGCGCGCGGTGCCTTCGGCGAAATCCAGTTGCAGGATCTCGTAACCGCTGCCCTGCCGCCGTCGGCCTATGCGTTTCAGGAAACCCTGTCCAACAAGGCGCGGGCCGACTGCATCATCAAGATGCCCAACCCGCCCGGCTCCATTGCGGTGGATTCAAAGTTTCCTCTCGAATCCTATCGTGCTTTGGTGGATGCAAAGACCGAAGACGAGACCACCAAGGCCAAGCGCTTCTTCCGTGATTCCATGCTGAAACATGTGAATGACATTGCCGCCAAATACATCATTCCCGGCGAGACGGCAGACTCGGCCTTGATGTTCCTGCCATCCGAGGCGGTCTACGCGGAGCTGCATGCGAACTTCCCGGCAACGGTTGAAGCCAGCTTCAAGGCCAAGGTCTGGATCGTGTCGCCGACGACGCTCATGGCTACCCTCAACACCGTGCGCGCCGTGCTCAAGGATGCACAGATGCGCGAGCAGGCACATCTGATTCAGGCCGAAGTGGAAAAAATGCTCACCGACGTCACCCGGCTGGACGACCGTGTATCCAAGCTGTCGCGTCACTTCGGGCAGGCGCAGGAGGACATTCGCCAGATCGGTGTTTCCACTGATAAGATCACCAAGCGCGGGGAGCGCATCGCTGATGTGGACATCGGCGAAGATGAAACGGGTCAACTCGTGCCGCCGGAGGGGCAGCGCGATCTTTTAGCGGGGGAATAACGCATGGAGTCCTTGGAGACACTGGTCGGCCAGGTGAATTCGATCGTCTGGGGCGTGCCGATGCTTGTGCTGATTGCAGCCACAGGCGTTTTTCTGATGGCGGGCCTTTTGTTCATGCCATTGAGAAAACTGTTTCATGCCTTCGGGCTGCTCATGTCGCCGCAGCGTCTGGGCGAGGGGGATATTCCGCCCCACAAGGCCTTGGCCACTGCGCTGGCCGCCACTGTCGGCACCGGTAACATTGCCGGTGTCGCGACCGCCATCTTCCTCGGCGGACCGGGCGCGCTCTTCTACATGTGGGTCATTGCGCTGATCGGCATGGCAACCAAATATGCCGAAGCCGTTGCGGCCGTGAGCTACCGCGAAGTGGATAGCCGCGGGATGCATGTGGGCGGGCCCATGTACTACCTGCGCGATGGGGTCGGTGCGCGCTTTCCCGCACTGGGCAAGATACTGGCATTCGCCTTTGCTCTTTTTGCCGCTGTCGCTGCCTTCGGCATCGGCAACGGCGTGCAGTCAAACTCCGTGGCGCACGCCCTTGAATCAAGCTTTGGTGTTGAGCCGCTGGTCACCGGTCTCGTGATGATGGTCATCGTCGCCATGGTCCTCATCGGCGGGATCAAGCGCATCGCGGATGTCGCAGGCGCCCTGGTGCCGCTGATGATCATCCTCTATGTCGGTGCCGCGATCATCATCCTGGTTATCAACGCCGCTGAAATTCCGGCCGCCTTCGGCCTGATCTTCAAATACGCGTTTGAACCGGTCGCGGCTGTTGGCGGGTTCGCCGGGGCAGCTGTAGCAGCCGCCATCCGGTTTGGTGTCGCCCGCGGCGTGTTCTCCAACGAAGCCGGGCTCGGGTCCGCTGCCATCGCCCACGCCGCCGCCAAGACGGACAGCCCGGTCACTCAGGGTCATGTGGCGATGCTGGGGACGTTCATCGACACGATCATTGTCTGCACCATGACGGGCCTGGTGATCATCACATCAGGCATGTGGACATCCGGTGAGACAGGAGCCGCGCTCACCAGCGCCGGATTTGCAGCCTCGCTCACCGGCGGCGCGGAGATCGTGACGCTGGCGCTGGCGGTCTTTGCCTTCACCACCGTATTGGGCTGGAGCTATTACGGTGAGCGCAGCGTGCAGTATCTCCTGGGAGAAAAAGCCATCTGGCCGTACCGCATCCTGTGGGTGCTCGCGTTGCCGGTAGGCGCGCAGTTCGACCTGGGCCTCATCTGGCTGATCGCGGATACGCTCAACGCCATGATGGCGCTGCCGAACCTGATTGGCCTGCTCATTCTAGGGCCGATGATCTTCGCGAAGACCAAGGAGTATTGGGACAAGCGATAGATCGCACGCGAAAGCGCAATAGCAAGGGGCGGGGAGCGGAAGCTTCCCGCCCTTTTGCGTTGATGCGTGGTGCTATGACGCTTCGTCTGCTGCCCAGGTCGGAAGGCCGTCCAGGCTCCTGGCGTTCTTCTTGGCCCGGTAGGCGCGCATCTCTTCGGGTGAATTGCCTTCAGCCCATTTGGTCAGCGTGTCCCGCTCACTCTCATAGGCGAAATGCGGCACGCCATAGCCGCATGACGTCTGCACGAGATCAAAGTGAAGGCGCACAATCTGCCGCGCGCCTGCCGGCTCCCTGCCGTCAAAATGCGCCGCCTTGAGTGGTTCATAGTCTTCATGGGTGTACGGAATGACCTCGCCCCTGCCATACAGCCGCAAAATCATCGGGGCGGCATCAAACGAACACAGCATGATCGTCATCCGCCCATCCACAGGCAGATGCGCGGCTGTCTCATTGCCGCTGCCGGTCTGGTCCAGATAGAGCACCGTGTTGTTATCGACCACGCGAAACCACTCGGTGCTGCGCGGCGAGATGTTGATGCGGGTGCCTTCGGCAGCTGTCGCCGTGAAGAAGATATGCTGCGCAGCGATCATCTTGCGCAGCCGGTCGTCGAGTTTGTCGTATTGCTGCGCCATTGATCCTGTCCTTGTTGATTGCGTCTAGAAGGGGCGTCTTGCTTTCATGGCAGCGGCCAGCGTGCCATCATCCAGATAGTCCAGTTCGCCGCCAACCGGTACGCCGTGCGCCACCTGGCTCACATTGGCGCCGGACCCTTCCAGCTGGTCCATGATGTAGTGAGCTGTCGCCTGCCCATCGACAGTGGCATTGACCGCCAGAACAACTTCGCGGATGTCACCACTCATTGTGCGGTTCACGAGACCAGCGATGTTGAGGTCATCCGGACCCACCCCATCAAGGGCAGACAGCGTACCGCCAAGCACATGGTATTGCCCGGAGTTGGCGCCGGCGCGTTCCAGCGCCCAGAGATCCGCCACGTGCTCCACAACGCAGATGACGCCGGCATCCCGGCGTGTATCCGCGCAGATGGAACACGGATCCTGCGTATCAAGATTGCCGCAGGTCGAGCAGGTCAGCACATGATCCGCCGCCTCGCTGATGGCGTCCGCCAGCGGGCGCATGAGTGTTTCTTTCTTGGAGAGCAGTTGCAGTGCCGCCCTGCGGGCCGAGCGCGGCCCCAGCCCCGGCAGCCGCGCGAGCAGCTGTATCAGCCGCTCGATTTCCGTTCCTGCTGAATGCCCGGCCATGCTCTGCGCGCGGACCTAAAGAGAAAAGCCCGGCGGCAGCGGCATGCCGCCCGTGATCGACTTCATTTCGTCCTGCAGCTTGTCATCCAGCTTTGCCTTGGCATCCGCATGGGCAGCCACAAGCAGGTCCTCGAGAATTTCCACTTCGTCAGCGACCATCAGGCTCGGGTCAATCTTGATGCCCTTGAGATCGCCCTTGCCCTTGAGGGTGACGGTCACGAGACCTGCGCCGGACGTGCCATCCACTTCAAGAGCGGCGACCCGTTCCTGCATCTCGCCCATGCGGGCCTGAATTTCCTGCGCCTGCTTCATCAGGCCAGTGAGGTTCTTCATCAGATAAAATCCTCTGTACTCGGCGCATCGTCATCGTCCGACACGTCATCACTGTCTATCGGCACCGGTGTATTGGCTGCCTCTGCTGCAGCGTCCGCGCCCAGATCGCGCACCTCGACAATCTCGGCACCGGGAAAGGCCTCAAGGGCTGCCTTGACCAGCGGCTCCTGCCTGATCGCCTGCAGCTGTGCTTCGCGTGCCGTTCTCTTGCTCTCGCCGATAGTCGGCTGAACAGGCTCGGCGTCGCGCTTGGCTTGCGTCACGAACCAGCGTTCGTTGGTCCACAAGGACAGCTTGCGCGACAATTCCTGAATGATCTCGCCGCCGCCCTTGAGCACCGCGAGTTCAATGCGCCCGGGTGCAAAGTTCACCAGTTGAACATCATGCTCCAGTGCATTCTGCAGCATCACATCGCGGCGCTGTTCCGCCAGGGCAACGACATCTTCAAACCGTTGCAGCTGTATCGCCGGAGCCTGATCAACCTGCTCAGCTGCCTGAGTCATCGTCGGGCCTGACTGAGGCACTGATGGCGCGGAGCGAAGGGGCGATGCCGGTGTTCCCGCAGACATCGCGGCCGCGCTGCCGCCGCCTGCAGGCGCGGCTCCGCGAGGCGCGGTGCCACCCGCAGGCGCAGGAGTGTTCTGCAGCTTCTTGATCAGCTCATCCGGCGTCGGCAGGTCTGCCGCGTAGGCCAGACGCACCAGCACCATCTCAGCAGCCGCCAGCGGCCACGGCGCGCGTTCAACTTCGCCAAGGCCCTTGAGCAGCATCTGCCATGTACGCGCCAGCGCCTTGACGGAGAGCTTGGAAACCATCTCAAGGCCGCGTGTGCGATCCATGTCGGAGACGGTCTTGTCGTCCGCCGCTTTCTCAACAAGCTTCAGGCGGGTGAGCCAGTGCGTGAGCTCCGCCATGTCGGAAATGACGACGGCGGGATCCGCGCCATCCTGATACTGGGCCGCAAGTTCGCCCAGTGCAGTGGCAACGTCGCCCTTCATCACATGCTCATAGAGGTCAAAGACGCGGCCCCGGTCTGCAAGGCCGAGCATGGCGCGCACACTGTCCGCGGAGATCGTCTCGCCTTCCGTGCCATGGGCAATGGCCTGGTCCAGCAACGACAGGCCGTCGCGGACGGAGCCTTCAGCGGCGCGGCCAATCAGCGCCAGCGCGCCTTCATCAACGCTGACGCCTTCCTTGCCGGCAATGTTCGACAGATGCGTGCTCATGGCTTCTGCATCGAGCCGCCGCAGGTCAAAGCGCTGGCAGCGCGACAGGACTGTCACCGGCACCTTGCGAATTTCCGTCGTTGCGAAAATGAACTTCACATGCGCCGGGGGTTCTTCCAGCGTCTTCAGCAGCCCGTTGAAGGCTGCGTTGGAGAGCATGTGCACTTCGTCGATGATGTAGACCTTGTAGCGCGCGGAGGTCGGCGCATAACGCACGCTTTCAATGATCTCACGAATGTCGCCGATGCCGGTCCGCGACGCGGCGTCCATTTCCATCACGTCCTGATGGCGTGATTCCATGATGGCCTGGCAGTTGATACCAAGCGTCGGCATGTCGATGGTCGGCCCATCAACGCCGTCACCCTCATAGTTGAGGGCGCGGGCGAGAATGCGGGCGGTGGTGGTTTTGCCGATGCCGCGTACGCCGGTGAGAATGAAGGCGTGGGCGATGCGGTTGGTCGCAAAGGCGTTGCCCAGGGTGCGCACCATGGCTTCCTGGCCGACTAGATCATCAAAGGTCTGTGGACGGTACTTGCGGGCCAGAACCTGATATTCTGCGGGCTTGGCAGGCGCCTTGGCCTCGCCGCCCATCAGGTCAAATCCGGCATCATCGGATGTCATCCCCAGATTCGGCTCCTCGCTCTCCCGTCCCAAATCGTCAACGTCTGTATCGGATGGGGGCGTCATGAGCGGTGGCGGCAATCCTGTGGGGGATGGACGTGAAAAAGTGGGAGGCTGGACAGACGACCCAAGCCGAACTCGTTACGGCTGCTTCCTTCCGGATCTGACCGGGTTGGCGAGGGACTTGTCCGCCGCCAACCTCCCGAAGGCACTATATCAGACCCAAGGGGGCCTAAGGCAAGCCGCACGGACGCAATCAGACCCCAATCGACGCCGACAAATCGCAAAGTTTGCCCGCAAATCCCTGTCGTGGCAGGTTTCCGCCCGAAACAGACGCATCCCATCCAAAAAGAGGCCGAAAATGGCGCTTGAACCCAATCCCAACATCTTTGCCAACAACCCCTTGGATCGCGTGAGTGACAAGCGCAACGATGAGGAGTGGCTGAAAGGCAAGATGGAGGACCCGGAAAGCCGCTATGTCCCGTTTTACAAGCTGATGCCCTTCGTGCTGCCGGAAGCCGCCCCCAGCGAAGGCAAGGACATTGCCTGGATGCCGCCGGAAATGGTGAAGCCGCTGATGAACCCGGCCTCGACGACGGTGCTGCTGGGCATCAACAAGCGCGGCCGGGCGCTCTTCGCCACGGACGTCACCTTCGGCGAAAACCCGGAGAATGGTGCGCTCAAGGGCATGGGCGAATTTGAAGACCTGCGCGGCCTCGCCATGAAGGGCGAAATCACCTCCGGCGAACTGGCCATCATGGCGCAGGGCAAGAGCATGATCGACTGGCATCTGCGCCACGGCTACTGCTCCGCCTGCGGCCATCCCAGCCGCATGGCTGAAGCGGGCTACAAGCGGGTCTGCC
>Ga0207422_1000756_pt1 | contig 88540 bp, 99 predicted proteins | sample MarCyaLeptolynsp_FD_187757 | JGI IMG/M metagenome (GOLD analysis project Ga0207422, IMG submission 187757) | Marine cyanobacterial communities from Panama - species 1 Leptolyngbya sp. (SPAdes) | ecosystem: Environmental > Aquatic > Marine > Unclassified | place: Panama: Panama City | collected...
CCGCCGGGGCCGCAGCGGCTGGCGCCACCGGCTCGGGTTTTCTGTATTCCTCCTCAACCCTGATGTCGCCGCGAATGGTGCGCCACAGGTTGTAGACCATGATCAGCGCGCCGATCAGGAACAGAATGCCGCCCAGCGCCCGGATCAGATAGAAGGGGTGCATGGCTTCGACCGTCTCGATGAACGAGTACTCCAGGAAGCCGAGGCTGTCGTAGGCACGCCACATCAGGCCCTGCATGATGCCCGAGACCCACATCGCGGAGATGTAGAGCACGATGCCCACGGTCGCGATCCAGAAATGGTAAGACACCAGGCGCAGCGAATAGAGCTCCGGCCGTTTCCATAGCTTGGGCACCAGGTAGTAAATCGCCCCGAAGGAGATGAAGGCGACCCAGCCCAGCGCGCCGGAATGCACGTGGCCGACGGTCCAGTCGGTATAGTGGCTGAGGCCGTTCACCTGCCGGATGCTCATCAGCGGGCCTTCGAAGGTGCTCATGCCGTAGAAGGCGATGGAGACCACCATCAGCCGGATGACCGGGTCGGTGCGCAGTTTGTCCCAGGCGCCCGACAGGGTCATGATGCCGTTGATCATGCCGCCCCAGGAAGGCATCCAGAGCATCACGGAAAAGACCATGCCCAGGGTCTGCGCCCAATCCGGCAGTGCGGTGTAGTGCAGATGGTGCGGACCGGCCCAGATGTAGAGGAAGATCAGCGACCAGAAGTGGACGATCGACAGCCGGTAGGAATAGATCGGCCGATTGGCCCGCTTGGGCACGAAGTAGTACATGATGCCCAGGAAGCCGGCGGTCAGGAAGAAGCCGACCGCGTTATGGCCGTACCACCACTGGGTCAGGGCGTCCTGAACGCCTGAGAACAACGAGTAGCTCTTGGTGCCCAGCAGGCTGACCGGGATCGCCAGATTGTTGACGATGTGCAGAACAGCGACGGTCAGAATGAAGGCCAGGAAGAACCAGTTGGCGACGTAGATGTGGGGTTCGCGGCGCTTGAACAGCGTGCCGGCGAAGACGATCAGATAGCAGACCCAGACGATGGTCAGCCACAGATCGACATACCACTCCGGCTCGGCATATTCGCGGCTCTGCGTAACGCCGAAGACATAGCCGAGCGCGGCCATGACGATGAAAAGCTGATAACCCCAGAAGATGAACAGTGCCAGCGCGCGACCGCCGAACAGCGGCGCGTGGCAAGTGCGTTGAACCGTGTAGAGCGAGGTCGCGAACAGCGCGTTGCCGCCGAACGCGAAGATCGCGGCGGAAGTGTGCAGCGGCCGAAGCCGGCCGAAGGTCGTGTATTCGAGATCCAGGTTCAGGATCGGGAAGGCCAGTTGCAGGGCGATGAAAACGCCGACCGTGAAGGCCGCAACGCCCCAGAAGACCGCGGCCAGCGTGAACAGCCGAACCACGTCCTCATTATAGCCGGTATGAGCTTCCAACCGATCGTCGGCCGCGACCGTACCCGCTGCGACATCTGCCGCCATTACCAGCCTCCACCCTCTCTCAAATCACATCGCCCGCCCGTCCTGCGAACAAGCCTGGCATCAGCTTGCCACACGGTCGGGGTGCGGCCCACACTTCTCCTGCGCACGGCCGCAATTGGTTGACGCGATAATTGCTGAGTCGGATGTTAAAAGGCCTTGATGCAGATCAAACCTGGTGACGGGCGAATCCTTGTAGCATCCGGCCCCGAACCGCCTGACCGCAGTGTTTGACCGCACCAGCGTCTGGCTGAATCATTGTCTGAAGCACTGGCTGACTGAATCAGGGCGGCACAAGAATGAGGTCCAGCGTATGAGCGATACGACGACGATGCCGCGGGCCAGCGGCCCGATCATCAACACGATCTATCGGGACCGACCCTGGGCCTGGCTGGCGCAAGGCTGGCGCGATCTCATGGCCGCGCCGGGCGTTGGCCTCGTGTGGGGGCTGATCTTCGCGCTGGTCGGCATTGTGCTGACGGTGCTGTCCTGGGTCTATCAGGTCTATTATCTCACCTATCCGCTGATGGCGGCGTTCCTGCTGTTCGGGCCGATCGTCGCGGTCGGGCTTTACGACACAAGCAGACGTCTGGCGGCGGGCGAACCGGTCAGCTTTGGCACGTCTGTCGCCGCCCTGCGCACCAACACCACGCAAATCCTGCTGATGGGCGTTGTGTTGCTGCTGATTTCGATCGCCTGGGTACGCCTGGCCTCGTTGCTGTTCATGCTGTTTTTCTTCGAGTTCAACGCCGCGCCGGAGCCGATGTCGATGCTGCAGGCGCTGATCAGTGTCGAAGCCATCCCCTTCCTGATCGTCGGCAACGCTATCGGCGCCGTCCTGGCCCTGTTCACCTTCGCGGTCTCGGCGATCTCGATCCCCCTGCTGCTCGACCGGCCGCACACACACGTGATGACGGCGGTGATCACCTCGTGGCGGGCGGTCGCGGAGAATTTCTGGACCATGCTGTTGTGGGCCTGGCTGATCGCGATCTTCATCGGCGTCGGTCTGGTGACCGGTTTCATTGGCCTGATCATCACCCTGCCATTGATCGGCCATGCCAGCTGGGCCGCCTACAGGGATCTGGTCACGTGGCCGGACGAGTGAGTTTCAGGAACGGGAATCGCAGCCATGGGTAACTTTGTTTTCGGAGGGGTGATGGCCCTCCTCGCACTGCTGGGCCTGTTCATGGCCGCCGGCGCCCATGACGGGTTCTTCCGGTTCAGCGGGTTCTTGATCTTTGGCTTCAGCGTGTTCTTCATCTTCGGCCTGATCCGCCACACGGTCGGCAACGAGCATGAAGGTGATCGCGGCCCGCACTAAGGCCCTGACACGGCAGAACTAACCTGGTTCGGAACCAAGTTCCGATCCTCTAAGCAAACGTTTCTTTGACGCGCTTCTCCGCATAAGGCTGGGCGCACCGGTGGATTCGCGGACCGGTGCCTTTGCCTTGGAAAAGGAGAACACAGCGATGAAACGCATTTCCCTGCTTGCCCTGGCCGCAATCGTCGGCCTTTCGCCGGTCCTGACCGCTTCGGCGCAAACGAACCGACTGACGGCGGCAGGACCCGATCTCGTGCCGATTGCCAGCCGTATCGAGCATGGCGCGGTTTCCGTGCGCAACATGGGGCCTGCCGCGTCCGGTCCGTCCCTCGCGCGCCTCACCTGCAGCCGCGTCGGCGGCGGCTCGTGCGCCGAAGAAGTGCCCGGCATGCGGGCCTATATCGACCCGGCCTATCCGCACTCGGCCGTCATTCAGATCCCGGCAATCGAGCCCGGCCATGTCCACACGCACTATCTGACCTTCTGGGACGATCTGGTGTGGAACCCGGGCACCTATAACCTCCTGCTCGAGGTCGATGCCGCGTCGGTTGTCGCGGAAACCAACGAAGGCAACAATTTCGGCGGCTACCCTTACGTGGTGCCCTGATCCGCTGAGTTGCCGAGACTACAGCCTCACTGAGGCTTGATCAGACCACGGCCGTGGGTCGAAACTGCGTTTATGGCGGATTTCGACCCACCCGTGGCGCTTGATCGCTCCCACCCCTTACGCACTCTCACTAAGCGACGGCCGCTACGTGTGCTAACGCCGGCCCAGTTCGAGGACTGGCAGGCCAACGGCTACGTCGTGATCAGCAATGCCGTACCGCCCGAAAACATCCGGCGCACCGTCGACTTCCTGTGGGCGTTCCAAGACCTCGACCCGAGCTATTCCGCCAGCTGGGACAGGCGGCAGCTGCGCGACATCGAGATGTCGGAGTTGAACAACACCGGCATGGTCGAGGCCTACAACCACCAGACGCTGTGGGATAACCGCCAGTATCCACGCGTCTACGACGCCTTCGTCGATCTTTGGGATCGAGAGGACCTGTGGGTCACCATCGACCGGGCCAACCTGAACACGCCCAATCGCGGCTTGCGGGCCTTTGACGGTTTCATTCACTGGGACTGCGACACGACCGAGGACCCGCCTGCCGTTGCCGTGCAGGGTGTGCTGTCACTGGTCGACACGGATGAAGAGGTCGGCGGCTTTCAGTGCGTGCCGGAGATCTTTCGCGATTTCGAGGCCTGGAAACGAACGCAGCCCGCCGACCGCGACGGCTGGAAACCGGACCTGGGCGATCTGGAGCCCACCTTCATCCCGCTGAAGGCCGGCGATTTGGTGATCTGGAACAGCCTGCTGCCCCACGGCATCCGAGCAAACCGGTCAAACCGGCCACGCATCGCCCAATACATCTCGATGTCGCCGGCCAAGAGCGAGGAAGCTGTCCGCCAGGCCCGCATCCAATCCTGGCGCGAGCGCTTGGCGCCGGAAGGCATGGCATTTCCCGGCGATCCAAGGGAAAGAGAGCGGAACCGCTACCGCACCGCTCAGCTTAGTCCTTTGGGCAAGCGCCTGCTGGGTCTGAATGGCTGGCCAATGGCGGCTTCGGTTTGACCCGCAAGCCGCCCGGCAACTTCATCTCGGTGCGCATAAACTCGGGCTTCTTGCTCAGTCACGTTCCAGGGTGAAGACATAGGTGAAATCGTCACCCTCCCGCAACAGGTCCATGGTCCCTTGTGCGCCGCTGAATGCCCCCGACCCACCGAGAATCGAATGTGTCGTACTGGGTGGGAGGTGGGTGTTGTCAGGGTTTGCCGTATCGGAGGCCATTCGGTTGCCGAACGTCACGAACAGCACGCCGTCGTCAAACACTGTCATATGCTCGACTACGGTGAGCGCAGCCTCGCCCTCATCGTTTAGCTCGATGACGGTTGTCGACCAGACCCGCTCCGCGACACGATTGCCTGCCTCGTCAAACACACCCCGATGTCCAATTCGCCTGTCACCGACACTAAGACCTTCGTCGCCAAGATCGACGAAATGGGCCTCCCGCTGTTCCTCAGGGCTATAAAGCGTCATTGATTCGCAGGCGCGTTCGCCCTGGGCAAAAGCAGTGCCCGTTGACAATGCCAGCGCCACCGCCGCAACGGTCGTTGCGGCATACCTTTTCGATCTCATGCCGTTTCCTATCGCGATGGTCTGCAATACGTGAGCGAATACTCACCTCGCCCACTCTAACGCGTCCCTGCGATTAGACGACTTAAGTTTGGCAAGCTGGCACGATCGGGGGTCGGCGGTGTGGCTTAGACCAAGGCCCGGAACCTCGCGAACCCAGCCATGTCGGAAAGCGACGTGACGGCGCTGCGATCCGGCGGATTGAGCGACCGGATGGTAACCGGCTTGGGACTTGTGGCGCACCTGCGTCGGCGGGTAACCCTAAATTTCAACCACGATATCGATCTCTGTTCGGTACTGCGCCGTGCCGCCCTCCGGCAAGCTCGCCAGTGTCATCGACTGGCGCGCCTGTTCGGCCGGTGACATGCGGTTGAACAGGCCGTCACGCGGGTTCATCGGATGGTCGGCAAGGTAGTATTGCGTGGTTAGACGCTCCCGACCGCCCGCGTAAGCTTTCAGATGAATGTGGGGCGTACGCCCGGGATAGGGCGCCGGCACGATTGTGCGAAAGCTGAAGCGGCCGTCCGCATCGGTCGCGGCGCGCCCAAAGCCCTTGAAAGCCTGATCGAAATCCGCGTAGCCGCGACTTCCGGGGTGAAGGTAGACGCCGTTCAAATCGCACTGCCAGATCTCGACGACGCCGTCTTGGATTGGGCTGCCGGCCCTACCGCGCAGCGTTCCACCCAGGTGCAGGATTTCGCCGCCAGCTTCGACAATGCTCCGCTCAAGCCTGACCAGATCACTATCATGATCACTCGGCAGGGCGACCGGATAGAACGGCCCTTCGGCGGCGGGCGGGGTCGCCAGCAGTTCGGCCCCGGCAACACCCGGCAAGATGACCGCTGGAACAGCGGCCAGCAGGGCACGACGCGTCTTGTCCGGCATGGATCAGTCGCCTCCTTATCGGCTCTCCTCAGCTAGCTCGTTGTCAACGCAGCCTTTGTCAACGCATTTCCGACGGCCTTTGTCTTCTCGGGCTTGCGATTAAGCGCCGGCTCGCCCAACATTGCCGCCATCAATACGATGCAACGATCCGCCCGACACGATGAAGCGATGACGGGCTGTAAGGGAGGAACATATGAAATCGCGCATGTTGGCTTTTGCTTCGGTGGGTGCACTCGCCGTCGGCTTGATGACCTCGGCCGCCTCGGCCCAGACCGAGCTGCGGATGACCTGGTACAATGACGGTATCGAGGGCGAGGTCATGCAGGACGTGCTCGACCGATTCGAAGCCGAACATCCCGACATCACGGTTTCGCTGGATGTCGTGCCCTACAGCGCCATCCTGGAAAGCCTGCCGGTTCAGCTCGCGGCCGGCGACGGCCCTGACCTCGCGCGCATCACCGACCTGGGCGGCCTTTCGGAGCATTATCTCGACCTGACCCCCTATATCTCCGACCCCGCCTACTGGGAGGAGAATTTCGGACCGTTCCTGAACTGGCTGCGCCCTGCTGGGGATGATGCGATCTCCGGCTTCATGACCCAGATGACCGTGACCGGGCCGTACGTAAACCGGACCCTGTTCGAACAGGCCGGCGTCGACCTGCCTGGTGACGGCGCGACCTGGGACGACTGGGCCGCCGCCTCAAGCCAGGTGGCCGAGGCATTGGAAATTCCTATCCCGATGGCCTGGGACCGCTCCGGCCACCGTGTCGCCGGCCCGGCGATTTCGATGGGCGCGCACATGTTTGATGCCGACGGCAACCCGGCGCTGGTCGATGACGGCCTGAAGGAGATGACCCAGCGCCTGTACGACTGGCACCAGGACGGCACGATGGCGCAAGAGCTGTGGGGCTCGGTCTCCGGCTCGACCTATCTTGGCGCCAACGAGGACTTCGCCAACGCGCAAGTCGTGCTCTATATGAGCGGCTCTTGGCAGATCCCGCAATTTGCCGAGACGATCGGCGACGCCTTTGACTGGTGGGCGGTCCCTGCCCCGTGCGGCCCGGCCGGCTGTACCGGCATGCCGGGCGGCGCAGCCCTGGTCGCGATGGCGGGCACCGAGCATCCGGAAGAAGTCGGCATCCTGATGGACTATCTGTCCAGCGAGGACGTGCTGTCGGAGTTCTACGGCCGGACGCTGTTCATCCCGGGCCATCTCGGCCTGGCGCAAGGCGGCATCGACTTCGACACCGACGATCCGCGCGCCAGCCACGCGCTGGAAGTGTTCGCAGGCGCCGTGCCGACCATCTCGCCGATCGCCTTCGAACTGCAGGGCTATCCGAACAACCGCGTGATGTTCAACGCCCTGATCTCTCGTTTGGGCGAGGCCATCGTCGGCGAACTGACCCTCGACGAAGCCTACGACCGGATGACGCAGGACGTCGAACAGCAGTTGGCGGAACAAGAGCGCGATAACTAACGCGCGATCGGTCGGTCCCGGCCCCACCGGGTCGGGACCGGTTCGGTTCAAACCGTCCCGCCCATGGCTGAAATCCGTTCCGACGAGAAACGATCACCGCTGGTCACGCTGGCCGCGATGCCGATGCGTGCGGTTGGCGCGGCGATCGATCCGGTGTTCAAGACCGCCCAGCGGGTGGTCGGCATTGGCGGGATGCCGTACATCTTCCTGCTGCCGAACCTGTGCTTCTTCGGCATCTTCGTCATCATCCCGCTGTTCATCAATTTCGCCTTCTCGCTGACCGGTGGAACCAACCTGTTCCTGTCCGACCGGGCCTATGTCGGCGGCGAGCAGTATGGCTTCCTGCTGGAATGCGAGAACCACTTCGATACCAGCTCCTGCCGGGAGGACCGGTTCTGGCGCGGCATCACGAACACGATGGTGTTCGTCGTGTTCCAGGTAACCTTTCTGGTCCTGTTCTCGCTGATCACCGCCTTGATCTTGAACCGCAAGATCAAGGGAAGAGGCTTCTTTCGGGCGGTGTTCTTCTTCCCGGTTCTGCTGTCGCCCGTGGTGGTGGCGCTGATCTGGAAGTGGATCCTGCTGCGCGATGGTCTCTTGAACGCGCTGCTGGTCTCGATCGGGCTGGAGCGCATCCTGTTCTTCGTCGACCCGAACTGGGCCATGTTCTGGGCCATCTTCGTGTCGATCTGGGCCCATATGGGCTTTTACACCCTGATCCTGCTGGCCGGCCTGCAGGCCATACCGCCCGATCTCTACGAGGCGGCGGAAATGGACGGCACCAGCAAGGAGCGGGTGTTCTGGCGCATCACCCTGCCCCTCTTGTGGCCCAACATGCTGGTGGTGATCGTGCTGGCCCTGATCCGAGGCGTACAGATCTTCGACGAGGTTTATGTGCTGACCGGCGGCGGCCCGGGCACGGCGACCCAATTCATGGTGCAGTACATCTACAACACCGGCTTTACCAACCAGGTGCAGAATTTCGGCTTGGCATCGGCCGCCTCCGTGTTGCTTGGCGTCGTGCTGTTCATCCTGACCCTGACCCAGCTTTTCGTCACAAGGCGCAGGGACCGTGGCTGACACCGCAACGACGGAACGGCGCACGCTTTGGGGCTTCTTGACCGCCACACGCGGTCGGGGGCGGCTGCACTGGACGGACGTCTTCACCTACCTCTACCTGTTCCTAGGCGTGGTGCTGATGTTCGGGCCGGCGGTGTGGCTAGCGCTGTCCTCGTTCAAGACCCAATCCGGCCTGCTGGAATTCCCACCCACCCTTCTACCCTTGGGCCAGATCGAGGTCGAGGTCGAGGGGTATGATGAGCCGCTGCTGCTGTTCGACGTCACCATGGAGGATGGCAGCGTGCGCCAACTGGCGCAGATCAGACGCGTCGGCATCGTCGCCCAGATGGTCGATCCGGCGGAGCCTGACGTGCGCATCGACGTGCCGATCGACCAGCGCACGGCGACGCGCGAGTTTCGGGTCGCGGTGGAGAACTACACCGACCCGCTGGAACGATTTAACTTCCTGACGTTCCTGCAGAACTCCGTCATCGTTACGGTGGTCGCCACCCTGGTGACCTTGCTGATCAACTCCATGGCCGCCTATGCGCTCTCGATCTACGAGTTCAGGGGGCGAAACGCGATCATGCTGCTTGTGATCGGGACATTAATGATCCCGATTACCGTGATTCTGGTGCCCGTCTATCTGGTGGTGACGGAGCTTGGGCTGGTCAATTCGCTATGGGCGGTGATTCTGCCAGGTGCGGCCACACCCACCGGCGTCTTTCTCTTACGACAATACATGTTGACCATTCCCAGGGACCTGATCGAGGCCGCCCGCATGGACAAGGCCAGCGAATGGCAGATCTATTGGCGCGTGGTCATGCCGCTGGCCATGCCCGCGATCGCCGTGCTCGCCATCTTCTCGATCATGTGGCGCTGGAACGACTTCCTGTGGCCCCTGATCGTGCTTAACCGCAGCGAGGTCTACACGCTGCAGATCGGCCTGAACGCCTTCCAGGGCGAGTTGAACGTGCAGTGGCACTACGTGCTGGCCATGACGGTGGTGACCTTGATCCCCGTGGTGGTCGTCTTCGCCTTCCTGCAGCGTTTCATCACGACCGGCATCGCCAGTTCGGGCATGAAGTAGCCTTGGATGTCCACCAAACCGCTGATCTTTCTGGACCCGCACCCGCGGACACAGGCGATGGTCTATACCGAAGACGTGGCCCAGGCGCTGGACGGTATGGGCCGTGTGGTCAGCCATTTCGGCTCGCGCGCGCCGGATGATCTGGTCGAGCGCATCCTGCCGGAGGTCGCGGTCATCATCGGCCAGACCGATCTGCCGAGCGAGCGGCTGGACCGGGCGCCGAACCTGCGCGCGGTTTTGAACGTGAAGGCCAACTGGGAACCGAACATCGACTATGCCGCTGCCCAGGCGCGCGGCATTCATGTGCTGTCCGCCGCGCCGGCAATGGCGCCTGCGGTGGCGGAGTTCTGCCTGGCGCAGGCGATCACGCTCGCCAGAGGCCTGAACCGGGCCGACACTTTGTTTCGCGATGGCAAGGAAGCCTATGGCGTGGCTGGCAACGGGCGCGCCTACAGCCTTTACGGCGCCGATGTCGGGCTCGTCGGCTATGGCAATCTCGGACGGGAGCTGGCCGCGCTTCTGCGGCCCTTTGACTGCACGCTGACGGCCCACGACCCTTGGCTGTCCGATGGCTACCTGGCGGCGCAGGGGCTGGTGCCGGCCTCGCTCGATAAGGTCTTGGCGGACAGCCAGTTTCTCTTCCTGCTGGCGGGCGTCACGACCGACAATGAAGGCTTTCTTGACCGGGCGAAGCTTTCGACGATCCGCGACGACGCCTGTGTGATCCTCGCCAGCCGGGCAGAGATCATGGACTTCAAGGCCCTACTGGGTCTCTCCGCCGAGGGCCGGTTCCGCACGGCGATCGATGTCTACCCGGAGGAACCCGTGCCGGCCGATGCCCACTTTCGCAACACGCCAAATGTCCTGTTCTCCGCTCATCTCGCGGGCGGTTTGGAGGCGTCCTACCAGCGCATCCGCGACATGATGCTGGACGATGTCGGCCAGATACTGAAGGGGCTGCCGCCCTTGTGGATGCAGCGCGCCGAACCGAGGCTCGCCGCCATGATGCGCAGCCGCTAGGGGGAAGATAGATGACTGAAATCCTTCTGAAAGACATCCGCAAATCCTACGGCACGGTCGAGGTCATCCATGGCGTGAACCTCGATATCCACAGCGGCGAGTTCGTGGTTTTCGTCGGCCCGTCGGGCTGTGGCAAATCCACGCTTCTGCGCATCATCGCGGGCCTGGAGGACGTCACCGAGGGCGATATCATGATCGATGGCGACGTGGTGAACCGTGTCACCGCGTCCGAACGTGGCCTCGCCATGGTGTTCCAATCCTACGCGCTCTACCCGCACATGACCGTCTACAAGAACATGGCGTTCGGGCTGGAAAACGCCAAGCTGCCGAAGCCGGAGATTGAGCAGCGGGTCCGGGCCGCCGCCGACATGCTGCAGATCACGCCCTATCTTCAGCGCCGGCCAAAGGCCCTGTCGGGTGGCCAGCGCCAGCGTGTCGCCATCGGCCGGGCGATCGTGCGCGACCCCAAGGCCTTCCTGTTCGACGAGCCGTTGTCCAACCTCGATGCCGAGCTGCGTGTGACCATGCGCAAAGAACTTGCGGCCCTGCACAAGAGCATCGGCGGCACGATGATCTATGTGACGCACGACCAGATCGAGGCCATGACGCTGGCCGACAAGATCGTGGTGCTGCAGGGCGGCGTGGTCGAACAGACCGGACGGCCGCTCGACCTCTACAACACACCGCAGAACATGTTCGTCGCGGGTTTTATCGGCTCGCCCCGGATGAACCTGATCGAGGCGACTGTGGAGCAGGATACCCTGGTCGCCGGCCCCCACCGCATTGGCATTCCGCCGGTGGACGGTCTTGTTCCCGGGCAAAATGTGACCTTCGGCGTCCGGTCGGAACATCTTCAGATCACGGAGGCTGACTCAGCGGATATCACCGTTCAGGTCGATTTCTCCGAACAGCTTGGCGGCGAGACCTATCTCTATTGCTCCGCCGAGGGCATGCCGCAGCTCACCGTGCATCAGATCGGCCAATTGCCGGTTGAACAGGGCCAAGCCCTGCACCTGACGCTGAACCGTGCCAACCTGCATCTGTTCGACGCCGATGGCTTGACGATCGCCAACGGTATCGCGGCATAGGGTCTGGTCCGGGCGTTCAGACGGGCTGCCAGCCCCCATAGGCCGGATCGTCACCGCCCAGCGGCAGGTCGACTGGGACTCCGCCGCGCGCCGACCGATAGATCGCCGTCACCAACTCGATGGAACGGCGGCCATCCTGAACCGTGACCTCGTCGCCCGGCGCACCCAGAAGGGAATCCGCGAGCGCGGAAAAGAAGCCGACAAAGCCCGCCTTTGCCGTGCTGGCGGACGCAACGATTGCGTCGACCTCGCCCTGGCGATCGGGATCGCGCGCCAGGAACCGCCAAGTGTCCTCGGCCGGCGTGTAAGGCAGGCTGCCGCTCTCGGCCGTGAGGCCCTCGAAGCAGAAGCGCAGGCGCGTGGTGTTGTCGGCCGCACCGAGCGTGATCGAGCTGGTCGCCAGCGCGCCGCTTTCCATCGCGAACTGGACGGCGCCGCAATCCTCGGTCTCGATCGGATTGACCCGTGTCGAGATGGAAGCCGAGACCCTGGCAACGGGTCCCAGCACATAGCAGAGCAGATCGTGGCCGTGGATGGCGTGGCCCAGGATCGCGCCGCCGTTTTCGCCTTCCCAAGTGCCGCGCCAAGGGACGGCGTAGTAGTCGGCACCCCGGTTCCAATGGGTTTCCAGGCTGGCGATAAAGGGCTTGCCCGCCAGGCCCTTCGCGATCAGCGCCTTCAGCGCGGCCAAACCCGGCCCGTAGCGATACTGGAACACCGGCGCCAGGACGCGCGCCCTCGCCTGGGCCAGATCCGCGAGTTCGTCGACCTCACGCAACGATCCGACCAAAGGCTTTTCGCAGACCACATGCTTGCCGGCCTCGAGTGCCCGTTTGGCGATTTGGAAATGCAGGGCCGGCGGCAGACAGATATCGATCAGATCGACGCTTGGATCGTCGAGCGCCGCGTCAAGGTCGGTTTCAATCGTCGGCATCGCACCACCGGCCGCAGCCTGCGCCGCACGATCGCGTTCACGATCGCAGAGCGTCAGAACCTCGAACCGGTCAGGCAGCGCGCGATAGGCCGTCAGATGTTGGGCGCCAATGCCCGCACCCAGAATGGCGACCCGGATCGGAGCCGTCATTGCCCCCTTCCGCCTGCCTCGGCCAATTGCTGGGCCTGCAAGGCCAGTTCGGTCACCTTGAAGGCGTGGCTCTGCGGCATCGCGGTTTCGGTCCGGTTCCTGATATCCGCTGCCAGGCGTTCGAAGTACGGCAGGCCGGCGTCGGCACAGTCGAACCTTTCGCACCGCGCGTTGTTGACCAGGATCAGATGGTCGGTACCCGGTTCGCCGCAGACATCGACGTATTTGCGCAACTCGATATAGCCGTCGGTGCCCAGGATGGTCAGCCGGCCATCGCCCCAGGTCGGCAACGCATCGGGCGTGTACCAATCGACCCTTATGTAGCCGTGGCCGTTCGCGCTGCGCAGCACGATCTCGCCGAAATCCTGCAGGCCCGGGTCGCCCGGATTGGCGTGGTTTGCGACGGCGGCGTGCACGACCTCAGCATCCTCCGAGCCGGTGAAGAACAGAAACTGGTCGACCTGGTGCGAAGCGATGTCGCACAGGATGCCGCCATAGGCCTCGCGGTCGAAAAACCAGCTTGGCCGCGTGGCGCGATTCAGCCGGTGCGGCCCCAATCCGACGGTCTGCACGACCTTGCCGATGGCGCCGGCCTCGACCAGTTCGGCGGCGCGGGTCACGCTCGGCACCTCGAACCGCTCGGAGAAGTCGATCGACCAGATCCGGCCCGTGTCGGCGACGGACCGACGCAAGGCATCCAGCTGCGCCAATGTCGTACAACCGGGCTTGTCGGTCATCACGTCCTTGCCATGGGCCATGGCCTCGATCGCGCGGTCAGCACGCCGGACCGGTACGTCGGCGATCAGGATCAGATCGATGCTTGGGTCTTCAAGCAGCGTGGCACGTTCGGCGACGCGCGGCACGTCCGGGAAGCGTTTCAAAAAACCTTCCAGCGTGGTCGACTCGCCCTCCGTCCACCAGCCGACGAACTCTCCGCCGATGGCCAGCATATGCTCCGCCTGGCCATAGATGTGGCGGTGATCGAGGCCGATGGCGGCAAACCGGATTGGTGCGGACATGGCTCAGCCCCCATTCGCGACCGGCTGCGCCTGGCCGGTCTTGGATGACAGGATCAAGGCGTCGATCAACGCGTGAACGCGCAGCGCCTCGCGCCCGGTGACGAGCGGCGGCCGCCCCTCGTCGATGGCCGACGCGAAGTCGGCGATGATGTCCCGATGCCAGCCATGGGTGAAGGCCATGGGGTCGGCCCCGCCGCCGGTGCCGGCATCCTCGCCGAACTCTTCGACCTCGCCCGACCGCATGGTGAGTGTGACCTTGCCCGAAATCATCACCGCCGAGCCAAGCGTGCCGTGCAGCGTGATCGATTCCGGCCCGCCAGGATAGCTCGCCGTGCTGGCCACCAGCGAACCGACCGCGCCGCTCTCGAAATCGAGGCCGGCGGCAACGAAGTCTTCCGACTCCATGTCGTGGAACGCCGTGCGCCTGGCCATGGCCTGTACCTGCCGCACCGGGCCGGCGAGGCTGAGCGCCAGATCCAGCGTGTGGATGGCCTGGGAGATCAGCACCCCGCCCCCGTCCCGCTCGTAGGTGCCGCGCCCCGGCTCGTCGTAGTAAGACTGGTCACGCCACCAGGGCACGGAGATCTCGACCAGGCCGATCTCACCCAAGCTGCCTTCCGCCAGCACCGACGCGAGCTTCTGCACGGCAGCACGCATGCGCAGTTGGAAGACGATGCCCAGCGGCACGCCGCGCGATTCGCACAGCGCGACCATCCGTTCAGCCGCCTCCGTCGTCCGCTCTACCGGCTTTTCCATCAGGATCGGGATGCCGGCCTGGGTCAGCGGTTCCACGAACGCCAGCCTGGCGTTCGGCGGCGTTACGATGATCGCCAGGTCGACCGCCCTGTCTGCCGCGATTTCGGCAACATCGCGGTAGGTGCGCGGTGTGATCCCGAACTCCGACGCCTTGGCCAGAAACGACGACAGCCGCTCCGGGCTACGGCCCAATACGCCGTAGAGGCGCACGCTGTCCTTGAGGTCCGCCAAGGCAGCCAAATGCGTGCCGGAGACCATGCCCAGGCCGATCAGCACCGCGTTTTTCGGTTCCGCCACCGCACCCTTCCCATCGTGATGACCCGATTTCAGGCGCCGTGACCCGGCGCCCGCTGTGATCGAGCCAGTCTACACGCTGGGCTCAGGGCGCGGTATAGCCCTCGACCTTCGGCCGCAAGATTTCCCGCAGATCGATGTCGCGGCGTTCTTTGAGCGAGACATAGACAAAATGCAGGTTCGTGCGTTCCGCAACCAGATCGCCCGGCAGTGGCAGGTACGACAGATCACGCGAGCCGAAGGCCGGCGATGCCGTGCCCACCTGCCAGCCGGTCGTCATCTCCACATCGACCAGTTTCAAGGACGGTCCGCCCTCCGTCTTGATCTCGAACGGAATGCCGGTCAGGCGCAGATAGCTGGTCTTGTCGGCCGCCTCTCGAAAGCCGTCGATGAACTGCTCTGCCAGTGCCTGCAGATCCTCGGCCGCCGTCTGCTCCGGCATGTGGGAGTGCAGATGATCCGCATGGGTATGGTTGTGGCCCGGCCCGATATGGTCGTGGGCATGGTCATGAGGCATTGGACCACCTCGCGCCTTCAAAGTCGCCATGCGGGATCGAGACCGGCTTGTCGATATGGCGTTTGTGCGCGCCCAGCTTGCCGGCCGCGACCATGGAGCCCAAAGCGTCCACGATGACGCGCGTGGCCATCAGGGCCGTGATGTCCGACGTATCGTAGGGCGGCGAGACCTCGACGATCTCCATGCCGCACAGGCCTTCCGCAGCCACCCGCTGCACCACGCCCAACGCCTCGCGCGGCAGGAAGCCGCCGGGCTCCGGCCAGCCGGTGCCGGGCACGAAGCCGCAATCGATGCTGTCGATGTCGAAGGACATGTAGACCATGTCGGCACCTTCCCAGGCCATCTCCAAGGCCATCTCAGCCGTCTTGTCGACGCCCATGCGCTCCATATCGCCCATGGTGATGATGTTGGTGTTGCGCTCGCGCGCCACCTTCACCGCCTCGCGCGGCACCTGCCAGCCGCCGATGCCGACCTGGACCAGGTTGCGCGCCGGCACGTTGGGCAGGTTGGTGGCGTGGAACCAGGGCGTGGTGTGCATGCGCTCGTCCAGATCCTTCTCCTGGATGTCCGCATGCCGGTCGAAGTGGATGATGCCGATGGTTTTGGACGTGCATTCGGCGAGGCCGCGCACGGTCGGAAAGCCGATCGAATGGTCGCCGCCCAAAATGATCGGCATAGAGCCGGATGAGAAGACATGGGCGCAGGCCCGGCTGATCTGGTCGAAGGTCTTTTCGATGTTAGCCGGGATGGTGAAGATGTCGCCGGCGTCGCACAGCGTCATCTGCTCGCGCAGATCGATCGCCATTTCGTAGTTGTAGGGCGTGTAGAGCGCCGAAATCTTGCGAATGCCTTGCGGCCCAAAGCGGGTGCCTGGCCGGTAGGTCGTGCCGCCATCGAAGGGGGCGCCCAGGATGGTGGCGTCATAGTGGCCGACCTCGGTTGCGTCCTCGGCATAGGGTGCCTTCAGGAACGTGTTGATGCCGGCATAATGGGGCAGTTCGCCTCGCGCGAAGGTCGGGATCGATTTGTCGTCGAGCGAGTCCGATCCGGTCAGGCCCATGCGCAGGGCCCAGGCCTTTTCTTCCTGCCACCTGCCTTCGGGCAGTCCGGCCTCGTCGCGGGCCGCCTGCCAGCCGCGCAGCTTGCTGAGGTCCGGGTGATGGGCACGGCGGCTGCCCGGCAATGGCGCGGCATGCAGGCCCGCCCGTCGCGATCCTCTGATGTCGTTTCTAGTTGGGACCATTAAACGCGTCCTTCTCCGTCTTGTCGTCGAGTGGCAGGTCGTAGGTGATGGTGGCGCCATACGCGCCGGGGTCGGTCGGGTCGTCCCGGACCTTGTCGAAGGCCAGGATCCGGGTGGCGAGCTTGAACGCTTCCTTGATGTCGTGGGTGACCATGAAGATCGTCATCGCGGTCTCGCGCCAAAGCTCCAGCAGAAACTCGTGCATGGTCGCCCGCGTGCCCGGATCGAGCGCCCCGAACGGCTCGTCCAGCAGCAGCACTTTCGGCTTCTTGGTGAGCGCCTGGGCGATGGCGAGGCGCTGTTGCATGCCGCCGGACAGCGCCGAGGGGCACAGTTTGGCGGCGTGGCTGAGCCCTACCCGCTCCAGCGTCGCCTCGGCCTCGTTCCGCAGCCTTCGGCGCGTCCGGCCCCAGGTGCGGCCCAGCGTGCGCGAGGCGGCGATCTCGGCGGCGAAGATCAGATTGTCCCGCACGGTCAGATGCGGAAAGACCGAATAGCGCTGAAAGACGATGCCGCGGTCGGCCTGCGGCTCCGTCGCCGGCTCGGCATCAGCGATGCGGATCTCGCCCCGGCTCGGCAGTTCCTGGGCCAGCAGCAGCCGAAGAAACGTCGACTTGCCGCAGCCCGACGCGCCGACGATGGCGCAGAAGGCACCCTCCTCCACCTCGATGTTGAGCCGTTCCAACACCGGGCGGCCGTCATAGGACTTCCAGACGTCTTGCACCGATACGGCCGTCATAGGTCCTCCCCGCCATGGAACCAGGCGAAGGCTGCGCGCGAGAGCGACTTCAGGGCGTAGTCCAGCAGGAAGGCCAGGAACGTAATCCAGACGACGTAGGACAGGATGATGTCCATGGCGAGATAGCGGCGGACCAGGAAGATGCGGTAGCCGAGGCCGCCTTCGGCCGCGATGGCCTCGGCGGCGATCAGAAACAGCCAAGCCGGCCCCAGGGACAGGCGCACGGCCTGCACCAGCCTCGGCAGGACCTGAGGTAACGCGACCCGCAGGGCGATCTGCCAGGTCGAGGCGCCCAAGGTTTGCGCCTTGACCAGCAGTTCGGATGGTATCTCCAGCACCCGTTGAGACAGATCCCGGATCAAAAACGGCCCGATGCCGACCACAATCAGCACGATCTTGGCGGTCTCGCCCAGGCCGAAGACGATGAACAGGATCGGCAGCAGGGCCAATGGCGGCACCAACGAGATCGCCGCCGCGAACGGCGCGAGGCCCGCCCGGGCAAACGGCAGCAACCCGATCAGCAGGCCGAAGACCAGACCGATCCCGGCGGCGATCGCCACCCCGGCCAAAAGGCGTTGCAGACTGGCCCACGTGTCCGACCAGAGCGGTATGCGCCCCGTGCGCCGATCCGGCTCCGTCGCCAGCGTCACGAACGTGTCGATGATCTGCGACGGTGCCGGGGTCAGCCGGTCGGACGGGTTTTCCGCCAGCCGGATATCGGACGCGATGACGTAGGCGCCGATCACGATGACGAACGGCACCAGCGCCAAGATGATCGCCGCCGGCCGCCTGGGCCGGCGGTTGATCCAACGCATGGTCTGGTCTAGCGCCGCCCCTACAGGCCGGCGTCCGCAGCCATTTGCATGTAGGTCGCGTCGAAGCGCAGGGTCACGTTGTTGGGATCGCCCATGACGGACCCGTCCGGGAACTCGATGCCGACAAAATCAACCGACGGCGCGCCGACACCCAGGATGCCGTGATCGAACAGGAAGGTCCGGACATAATCCATGGTCGTCGGCAGTTCCGGCGAGGTCACGAAGGCGACGGCCTCGGCCGGCTCGTAGAACATCTCCGTGGTCGAGAGCTGGGCGTCATACCCGGCAAGATCTGTGCCCGACGCGGCGGCCATCCAATCGCGCGCCTCGACGCCTTCCGGCGTGTCCGAGGACATGATCGACATGGCCTCGTACCAGGCGCCGACCAGGGCGCGGCCGAAGTCGGGATTTGCATCCAGCACCTCGGTGTTGACCACCATCATGTCGATGATCTCGCCCGGGATGTCCGCGCTGTCGTAGATGTTCGAGGCGCCGTGGGTTTCGAGGATGGTCGAAACCAGCGGGTTCCAGGTTACGGCCGCGACGACATCGTCGGAGCCAAAGGCCGCGACCATGTCGGCGTCCGACGTGTTGACCACTGTCAGATCCGCCTCGCTGAGGCCGACACTGTCCAGTGCGCGGGCCAGCAAGTAATGCGAGACCGACAACTCGACCAGATGGACCGGATTACCGGCCATGTCTTCCACGCCTGTCTCGCCCTTGACGAGGATGGCGTCGTTGCCATTGGAAAAGTCGCCCACGATCAACGCCGTCGTGTCGACCCCGCCGCCCGACGGGATCGACAGCGTATCCATGTTCGTGGCTGAAACGCCGTCGAATTGGCCAGCCGTGTACTGGTTGATCGACTCGATGTAATCGTTGATCTGCACGATCTCGACATCGATGCCGTAACGATCGGCCCAGCGGTCCATGATACCGCTTTCCTCGATATAGCCCCATGGCATCCAGCCGACATAGATCGACCAGGCGATACGGAATTCGGTGCGTTCTTGAGCGTCGGCGGGCTGGGCCGCGATCAGGGCCGTGCCGGCCGCGAGCAAGGCCGTCAGGCTGCGAAGTTTGGCAAGTTGGGTCATGGCGAGCATCCCATCTGTTTCGTCGGATCGGACCAGCCGCGACGAAACGAGGGGCGCGGCTGAACCGGCGCAGTGCCCTCCCGGGATTTTGTCCCTCCGTGTACCCGTGCCTGAATGAGCGCGGGCGGCACCTCTCGGACCAGCGCCGCGATCGCGGCCGGAACCCTAGGTGCCCTGCATGTCAGTCATTTAAGCAAGCGGCGTGCCAAGAGGCCCGCGCCAGACCCGAGGGACTTGGCCGGATGGGTTGTTGCCTGCGAATTGGACAATTGCGCATCAGGTGCCCAAAGATTGGCCGGTCCGGCCAGCGGCTTTGACGCAGAGATGATGCGAACCATCATAAGCTGGGCCGGCGCTTGATGGGCCGCTATGACAACGGAAGCTCGAGTCTGCTCACGATGAAGCTAACCAGCTCGATGATCGCGGTTGCGGTGCTTGCCTGCACGTCCGCCACGGCCCAAACGACCACCGACGCGTTCTTCGATCTCGTGGAGAACACCTGTCTGCCGGCGATCGAAAACGCTCGGGCACCCGACCTCACCGGCTTGGAGCTCTATGACCGCGAGAACCCGGACCACAACTTCATCGGGCCGACCTTCGAGCCGGCATTCGTCATGGATGACCCGCGCCTGCTGATCGCCTATGGCGAACGGAACGGCCTGCACCACTGCGAGGTCTCGTTTTCCGAGGAGACGCCTGCCCGCGAGGGCGCGGCAATCGTCGACGCCCTGGAACCCTGGATCTACGACCGGATCGAGCAGACGTCGTACACGCTCATCAGCAATTGCGAGATGGTCGGCTTCAAGATGCTCATCTCCGCCGGCTCACCCTGGCCCAACCCGCGCGGGCAGTTCGTGCGCATCCTCGTGCATGGCCTGGCCCACCCCGAGGACGCGACCTGGTATGGCGCCCCCCGCGTCTTCGTTGCGGAAACGCCGGAACCAAGCGTGGAGGAATGTATCGAGGCGACGGACGCTTCAGGCCAGCCGGGCTTTGGTCAAACGATCCCCGTCCTTTGACCCGCGACGCTATTCGAACAGGTCGCCCAGGATGAAACCGGAACCGCCGCCGATCAGGCCGGCGCCGACCACTTGAGCAAACGTGCCGCCGGTGACCAGCCCGATGCCGGTGCCGATCGCGCCGCCCGTGATCGCGCCACGCTCCTGGCCCGGCGTGGTCTGACAGGCGGCCAGCACCGTCACAGCCAAGCCCAGCGCGCCGATTTGGGCAAATCTCATCCGCATGCAGGTGTCTCCAACTCTTCAGGTCCGACGGCAGTGCCGTCGGGGATGCATTGCAAGTATCCCGATTGGTCGGGACGCAAGACACGTCATAAGCGGGAATTTGGCCGCAAACGTGGCCGAGGCATGGCGGTTTGGGTTCAGGGGTAAACTTGTCGTCACCCCGGCCCGGCCGAACAGGAGCGCAGCCGCGGCCTAGCCCTTGCTATAGTGCGGCTCGTAGAGCTCCAGGTCGAAGCCGCCGGGCACCTTGAAGCGGATCGCGCGTCCATAGCCGACATCGGCGATGTCGCCGACGAACTCGACCCCGCGCTCGCGCAGTTCGTCCACCGTGGTTTCGATGTCGTCGCAATAGAATGAGATCGCGTGCGTGCCCGATGGCGGGCTGCCTTCGAAATCGGTCGGGTGGCAGCCCATGTCGGCCTCGGGCGCGTCGAAGATCAGCCAGCCCTCGCCCACATCGGTAGCCTGCAGGCCGATCTTGTCACGCAGGAAGGCCCGCAGCTCCTCGGCTTGAGACGAGTAGAACATGGTGTGGACGCCTTTGATCATCTCCTCGCTCCCCTGTTGGTGGCCAAACAAAGGCCAAGGCTTGGCGCTCGCTCAGCTCATATCACTTGACCATGCCTCGCGCTCAGAATCCAACAATACGGACAACAAGGAATCATCGATCCAACGCGACGAGACTCCTGAATCTAGATCCCCCCCAATCCATCATATCCATTGTTTGTGTAGACTCAGGGCAGGTAAGCTGGCCGCCTCTCAACCGTTGAATGGGAGCTGAGTCGATGCGTTTGATAGCCCGATTTGGCGCAACGATAGCCTGCGCCGGCATGGCTTGTTCCGGAATTGCCATGGCGCAAGGCGCCGGCGGACCGGAATGCGGCACATTCACAGTGTACTACGATCCGCAGTCGCGGGAGTATGTCGATCATGGTGCAGAAGGCCCCAGCACCGGTGACCAACGCATCTCCATGGGCCACCTGCTTGATGAAGAAGGAAATCAAGTCGGCGTGGTCGACATTGTCACAACGGTGTTGACCGCGCCGGAAGGTGAAGATCAGGCGATCTTGGCCATCTTCTACCACGCCTTTGATAACGGATCGCTCACTTCGGTGGCGCGAACGGTGATCCCAAACGCCAGTGACCTCAACCGAGGCACGCCGGCCAATCCCGAACGCCCGATCACCGGTGGAAGCGGCGACTTCGCCCACGCAACGGGAACCGTCACATCAGTCCACAATCCAGACGGACTGCGCGGGCTGACATTCAATCTCATCTGCCATGACTAAGTGTCGGCCCGAGGGGACCAGGTCTCGCAATCCACTTTGCCGCACTCATCGCCCCCCGCTGCAGCAATGATATGGACGCGGTGAATGTCGATTCAGCTTGTACCAAGGATCAATGATAATGATCCTTGGCATTAGTCCCGGGACGCGACCCAGGTGATGGCGGCATCCAACTCCTCAGTCGGGAACAGCCGGGCCTTGAATGGCAGCAACGGGAACATGAGGCCCGCGGCCCGGCGCATGACGTCGGAGTCGCTGACCATCGCCATGCGGCCCCAGGCGAACAGGTGCCGCGTGCCGAAATAGGTGTCTTCCAGAACCGAGCCGGCCGACAGATCGACATCGTCCTCGAACACGGTCAACACCGACACGTTCTTCTGGGTTTCCAGCACGCGCTCGACAGCCGGCACGAATACCGAGGTATAGTCTTCGCGGGTCAGCGTGCCACTGACGTGAACACCGACGACATCATCGGGCAGGCCCTCTTCAATCAAATTGATCATGCGGTCCTCCTTATCGAACGTAGGCGGCGCCTGCCCGCCCGTCAGCCGCCTTCGGCCAGCACCCGGTCCAGAATATCCAGCCGGTCTGCACCCCAATAGTTGCGGCCGTCCGCTATCACCCAGGGGGCGCCGAAGACGCCGCGTGTCATGGAGGCGTCGGTTTCCGCGCGCAGCCGATCCTTGATCCGCTGATCGTTCAGGCCCTCTGCCAGGGCGGATCGGTCAAAGCCGGCCGCCCCGGCAACATCGAGGGTCTGATCTTCTTCCTGGATGTCCTCGCCACGGCCGAAATGGGCGTTGAACAGGACCTGGGCCATGCGCCGCGCGGCCTCGGGCCCTTCGGCCTCCAGCGCCCAATAGAAGGCACGCGACGGGCGCAGCGCGAAGATCGGCAGGTTCGGCGGCTCGACAAAGGCAATGCCCCAGATCCGGGCCAGTCTGGCCAGATCCTCCCGCGCATAGGCGGCGCGCATGGGCGTTACGTTGACGGGCCGGCCACCATTCACCTTCATCGCCGGGCCCAGCAGGATGGCGCGCCAGTCGACCGTGCGGCCGTGGCGGGCGGCGATGCCGTCGATCCGCTGGGACGCGAGATAGGCGTAAGGGCTGGCGATATCGAAATAGAAGGTGATGGGTCCCGCCATGGGTCGGCCCTCCTACCAAGGGATCTCGCTGCCGTCGTAGTTCCAGAACCGACCGGTTGTGTCGGCATCAAGCTCGTCGATGATCGTGCGCATCGCGGCAACGCTGTCGGCGGCGTCCAACGGCGCCTTGGCACCGCCGATACCGCTCTTGACCCAACCCGGATGCAGCACGGCGAAGCTCAAGCCCTCGCCCTTATGGTCCATGGCCATGGCGCGCATGGCCGCGTTCACGGCCGCCTTGGACGAGCGATAGATGATGGCCCGGCCGCTGCTCTGGCCGATGCTGCCCATCTGGCTGGAAATCGTGACGATCTTGCCTTGCTCCGCCGCGCGCAGATGGGGCAGGAACGCCTCCGTCACGCGCACCGGGCCCAGCGTGTTGGCCTGCAGGACGTCGATCCAGGCGGCATAGTCGATCCCCCCGTCGCTGAGTTCTGCCGGGTTGCCGCGGCCGGCATTGTTGATCAAGAGGTCGATCGCGATACCCGACAGCCGCTCCGAAAGGATGGCGACGGCGGCGGGGTCCGTCACGTCCATTTCCACCACCGCGACATCACCGTCGATGCCAAGCAGTTCGCCGGCCGTCCCCGGATCGCGCACACCGGCCAGCACCGTCCAGCCTTCGTCCGCATACTGGCGGGCGAACTCAAGGCCAATGCCGCGCCCGGCCCCGGTGATCAATGCAACGGGCATGCCTCCCTCCCCTTTTTGCTAGCCGGCCCCGCGCCCGACCGGCTGTCGCGCGGTGACCTCGATCTCGACCTTCATCCGATCGTCGATCAGCCGCGAGACGATGGCGGTGGAGGTCGGCCGAACGCCATCGCCGACCGCAGCGCCGATGACCTGCCCGTAAACCGTCAGGACCCGTTCGGCGTCGCTCTGGTCGGCGATGATGATGCGGCTTTGCACGATGTCGGCCAGGGTCGCCCCGGCCTCGGCCAGGACCGCCTCGATAGTTTTCAGGGTTTGGCGCGTCTGGCTTTCGACATCGGGCTTAATCTCGCCGGTGGCGTAGTCGAAGCCGGTCGTGCCCGCGACGAAGATCCAGCCATCCTCGATGACGGCGCGCGAATAGCCGTACGCGGCCTCGAACGAAGAGCCGGTGCTGATGCCCCGCCGGCTCATGCCGCCACCCGTTCCACCGCGATCGCCGTCGCTTCACCGCCGCCGATGCACAGGGACGCCACGCCCCGCTTGGCGTCGTATTGCTCCAGCGCGGCCAGCAAGGTCACAAGAATGCGCGCGCCCGAGGCACCGATGGGGTGGCCCAGCGCGCAGGCGCCGCCATGGACATTCACCTTGTCTGCCGGCAGGTCGAGATCACGCATCGCCGCCATGGTGACGACGGCAAAGGCCTCGTTGATCTCATAAAGATCGACGTCGCCGGTCTGCCAACCGACCTTGTCCATCAGCTTGTTGATCGCCCCAATCGGCGCGGTCGTGAACCATTCCGGGGCCTGGGCATGGCTGGCATGCCCCTTGACCTCCGCCAGGATCGGCACGCCCCGCGCCTCGGCGACCGAGCGACGGGTCAGCAGCAGCGCGGCCGCCCCGTCGGAGATGGAGCTGGAATTGGCCGCCGTCACGGTGCCGTCGGGGCGAAAGGCCGGTTTCAGGTTCGGAATCTTGTCGGGCCGCGCGTTCATCGGCTGTTCGTCGACCGCAACCTCCGTCTCGCCCTTGCGGGACTTGACGGTCACCGGCGCGATCTGGCCGGCGAAGCTGCCGTCCTCGGCCGCCTTGCGCGCCCGGTTCAGGCTTTCGATGGCGAAACCGTCCTGGGCCTCGCGGGTGAACTGATAGTGCTGGGCCGTGTCCTCAGCGAAGGTGCCCATCAGGCGGCCAGGCTCGTAGGCATCCTCCAGCCCGTCCAGGAACATGTGGTCCAGCACCCGTCCATGACCCATGCGATAGCCCTGGCGCGCCCGGTCCAGCAGGAAGGGGGCGTTGGTCATGCTCTCCAGCCCGCCAGCGATGGCGATGTCCGCCGTGCCAAGCGCCACGGCATCATGGGCCAGCATGGTCGCCTTCATGCCCGACCCGCACATCTTGTTGACCGTCGTGCAGCCGACACTGTCCGGAACGCCCGCGCCTTTCGACGCCTGGCGCGCCGGGGCTTGGCCGAGGCCGGCGGGCAGGACGCAGCCCATGGTGACCTCGTCGACGTCCTCGCCGTTCAGGCCGGCGCGCTTTAGCGCCGCACGCACGGCTACAGAGCCAAGCTCCGTCGCCTTCACGTCCTTCAAGGCGCCTTGAAAGCCACCCATTGGCGTTCGCGCGGCGGCAACGATGACGATGGGGTCCTTACTCGGCTCTGCAGCCATATCAGCCTCCAGGAGGTTCGGTCGTCAGGGTGCTGTCATCGATGTGGTCACACGCTGGTTCGCCGCCAAGCGCGATCGTCATTGCCCCCGCGTCGGCAGCACGACTGTGGTTTCCATTTCGATAACAATTTCAGACTTCTGATCGAGTGTCTTAATGTTCAACAATAGCGTCCCGCGCGGCGCACCGGAGCGTGATGGCGTGCGCTTCACGACTTCCGCCTCGGCACGCAGCCGGTCGCCGGCGCGCAGCGGCTTGGGCCAGCGCAGATTCTGCACGCCGACGCCGATGATCGGCGAGCCGCCCAGGATCTTGCCGTCGACGATCAGTCGCATCGTCAGCGCCGCCGTGTGCCAACCGCTGGCCGCCACGCCACCCAGCAGGCTGGCATCGGCGATGTCCGCGTCCAGATGGTGCGGCTGAGGGTCGAAGCTGCGGCAGAACGCGTCGATCTCCTCTTCCGTGACCGTCAACGACCCGGTCGCCATACGGTCGCCGACGGCAAAATCCTCGAATGTGCGCGGCCAGTGGTCCAGCACGTCAATTCTCCGATACAGCGCGTCGGGCCAGTTGGTCGAATGCCATGGGTGGCGGCCCGTTGGCAAGGTGTCGGCGAATGGCCTCCGCGCATTCCATCGGGCTCAACCGCGAGGTATCGACCTCAAGGTCGTAAACGCCGGGATCATGCACCGCCTTTTGCCACCGGCGAACGGCCTCGGGAACCGGGTCGTCATCGGTTCCAGCAAGGTAGGTTTCATTGCCTGAGTGCTGCGCGGCCTTGCGCCTGGCCATGATCTCGTCGATCGGACAGCGGACGCCGACGAACAGCACCGGCAGGCCGGCAAGGCGTCGCGCGCTGTCCGCCAGGATGTGGCGCGGCGTTGAATAGGCATCATGGTGGCCGACATCGACCACGACGTTGAGGCCGAGCCGGCTGTGGGCCGCGATCGACTCGTAGAGCGCCGCGTATAGGGTGACCACGAGGTCCTCCAAATCCGGCCGCTCGCCGCCAGGCCGCAGCCCGATACCAGGCTGATAACGCTTAGGCGTCGCCCGCTCCTTGACCATATCGACACCAAGGCTCATCCATGGCCCATCGAAGGCTTCCTGGATGGCCGCGACAATGCTGGACTTCCCCGACCTCGGGGCGCCGTTCAGTATGATAATCTGACCCGGTGTCATGCCTTCCGCCACTTCATGCGGAAGCACCGTAGTTCCGAAGCGCCTGGAGGCACAATGCCGCCTGCCCGTCTCGATTGGCGAGAGTTGTCGCCCGATCGGTTCCTTGAGCTTCACTGGCAGCGTGAACCGTTGCTTTGGCGCCAAGCACTGCCTGGGTTCCAAAGCCCGATCACGCCGCATGATCTGGCCGAACTGGCCTGCGAGGACGAGGCTGACGCCCGGCTGGTTGTTCAAGAGCCCGACGCCGAGCCGCCATGGACCGTACACCATGGCCCGTTCGACCAGGCCGACTTCGACGACCTGCCGGCCGAAGGCTGGACCTTGCTCGTTCAAGCGGTCGACGCCTGGCTGCCGGCGGTTGCCGACCTCGTCACCGCGTTCGACTTCCTGCCCTCCTGGCGCCTTGACGACATCATGGTTTCGCACGCCGTCAGCGCGGGCGGCGTCGGCCCGCATATCGACCAGTACGACGTGTTTCTGCTGCAGGCCGCCGGCAAACGGCGCTGGCGCTACGGCTCCCGCTCGGAATCGAGCCTGGCCTTCCGCGCCGACCTCGATCTGCGCATCTTGGAGACTTTCGAACCCACCCATGAGGCCATTCTGGAACCTGGCGACATCCTCTATCTGCCGCCCGGCGTCGCGCATGAGGGGGTGGCGATCGACGATGCTTGCCTGACCTTCTCGATCGGCTTTCGCGCCCCCGGCGTCGCCGACCTGGCGAGCCGATTCGCCGACGCGGTTGCGGAGTTTGCCGAGTATCAGGGCGATACGGCGCCTCGTTACGCCGACCCAGGCATGACCCGGCCGGCGGATCCGACCCTGATCCGCGACGAGGCGGTCGCGGCCATGACAACGCTGCTTCAGCGCCAGCTCGATACCCCCGCCCTGCTGCGGCAAGCGATCGGTGAACTGATTACCGAACCGCGCGTGGCGCCGACGATGCCGGACGAGCATATCGAGCCCGCGACAGTGAGCGCGCGCATCGGTGCCGGCGACAGCCTTGAACGCGTGCTGGGCAGCCGCTGGGCCCACCTGGCGCTCGGCACCGACGCCCTGTTGTGCGTCGACGGGGTTTGCCGCCAGACCGATGCCGACCTGGCCGCCGCGCTGTGCGCGTCCGAAACCATCGAGCAGACGCGGCTGTCACGCTGGCAAGACGAGCCGGAGCTGTGGGCGCTGCTGGCCGAACTGGTCAGCCAAGGCAGTCTGGCCTGGCACGGCGAGGATTAGTCGGTCCGCACCCAGGCCTCCTCCAAGCCGTTGCGGTGATGGGTTTCGCGATAGGCGATCGGCCCCTCGCCGGGTGCGTACCAGGTGGTCCGCGTCCTACTGGTATCGTCGCACTCGACGACGTAGGCAGGGGTCGCGCCATGTGCTGGCCGCAGGACCTCCACCGCATCGGTTACCTCGCAGCGTGTCTCGCGCGAGTAACTACGGCCGGTGTGTGACCGTGCCTGGCGTTCGTAGCGTCCGACACTGCCGACCTGAAGCGGATAGAGCGAGTCCAGCTGTCGGACTGTCGCCTGGCCGGTGTGCCAGTTGCGGGAGTCGCCGCAATTCGCCCAACTGTCGGACGGCGAGAACCAGTCGTTCGCCCGCGTCCAGGTGCAGCCGTTGCTTTCGCTGACCCGTGCGCCATTGCCATAGGCCCTGGCGGAAAGGGAGATGGTGCGCCCATCCATCAGGTTGGTCGCGGTCATCGTGCCCAGATTGCTGATCGGTGCTTGGGCGACCTGGGCGATCGGTTGAGTCAGGGGCTGGGTGTCCGGCCGGGTCGACGAGCCGAAGCCGAAGGACGGGAGTTGAAACCCGCCGGCCGAGCAGGCGGAGATGGGCAGGGCGAGTGCGAGGACCAAAAGGCGTTTCATTGTCTGTTCTCCAGATGTCTGGCCGTTGGGTGCGGCCTGGATCATGGGGAGAACAGTGGCGCGCCCGGATTATTCCCGGACGTGCGCGAAAAACGTGCGAAGACGCGGATCGGCGGCGATTATCGAGTCTCGCTCATCAGCTCGCGGCCGATCAGCATGCGGCGGATCTCCGACGTGCCGGCGCCGATCTCGTAGAGCTTCGCGTCGCGCAGCAGGCGGCCCGTGGGATACTCGTTCACATAGCCATAGCCGCCCAGGCACTGGATTGCCTGAAGGGCCATCCAGGTCGCCCGTTCCGCCGCGTGGAGGATGGCGCCGGCGGCGTCCTTGCGGGTCACCTCGCCCCGGTCGCACGCCTTGCCGACCGCGTAGACGTAAGCCTTGGCCGCGTTCATGGTCACATACATGTCGGCCAGCTTGCCTTGCATAAGCTGAAACTCGCCGATCGGCTGGCCGAACTGCTTGCGCTCATGCACGTAGGGCACCACCACATCCATGCAGGCCTGCATGATGCCCAAAGGGCCCGCGGCAAGCACAGCGCGCTCGTAGTCGAGGCCGGACATCAGAACCTTGACGCCCGTGCCCTCCTTGCCAAGCACGTTTTCCTCCGGTACCTCGCAGTCGGTGAACACAAGCTCACTGGTGTTCGACCCGCGCATGCCCAGCTTGTCCAGCTTCTGCGCCGGGTTGAAGCCCGTCATGCCCTTTTCGATGATGAAGGCGGTGATGCCGCGCGGGCCGGCCGCCGGGTCAGTCTTGGCGTAGATCACCAGCGTATCGGCGTCGGGGCCGTTGGTGATCCACATCTTGCTGCCGTTGATGACGTAGCGGTCGCCCTTCTTCTCCGCCCGCGTGCGCATGCCGACCACGTCGGAACCGGCGCCGGGTTCCGACATGGCCAGTGCGCCGACATGCTCGCCGGAGATCAGTTTCGGCAGATAGCGCTCACGCTGTTCCTGGTTGCCGTTCAGGCGCAACTGGTTCACGCAGAGATTGGAATGGGCGCCGTAGGACAGGCCGACCGCGCCCGACGCCCGGCTGACCTCCTCCATCGCCACGATATGCTCCAGATAGCCCATGCCGGAGCCGCCATATTCCTCCTCCACGGTGATCCCGAGCAGGCCGAGCGCACCCATCTTCTGCCAGAGGTCGGTGGGGAAATCATTGGCCTCGTCGATCGCGGCCGCGCGCGGCGCGATCTCGTCCGAGGCGAAGCTCAAAACCGTGTCGCGCAGCATGTCCGCCGTGTCGCCCAGATCGAAGTTGAGCGACGGCAAGCTGTTCGGGATCATGGCAGGCGGCCCTTGGACATGGAGTTCTATATAGTGTCGGCCAGGCGGATGCGCGTCACCCCCCGCGCGTCTTTTGGATCGACTTTTTCGCCGTTGCGCAGGACGTCGATGCGGCCCTGGCGCGCCAGATGCAGGATCTGCTGTTTGACGGGGTTCAGATAGCGCCGCCACGCATCTGGCCCGTCCTTCGGCTTCACACGCCCGATCGCGAAGCCGCGCGCGATGTCGGCGGGCGTCGGCGCGTCGGCCTCGCCTGCCCGCTCCAGAATGTACGCGACTAGAGGATCTTCGGTCTTCTCGTCGTGGTTCGTGGACATTTGCTTAACTCTGTCTGTCTGGAATGCGGATGCAGGTTTGCTGCATCCGGGCGATCAGCGTCGCGCGCTCGCCCGTGTCGGCAAAGACGTCGACCTCGACCACGGTCAGGGTACGGCCCGGGCGCAGCACCCGCCCCTCGGCCCGGAAACGATCGCCGCGCGCCGGCGCCAGCAGGTTGATCTTGAATTCGACGGCAAGAACGTTGGTGCCTTCCGGCATCATTGTGGCGGCCGCCAGACCGCCCGTCGTGTCAGCCAGCAGGGTGGTAATGCCGGCATGCTGATAGCCGTGCTGCTGCGACAGATCCGGCTGGGACGGCATCGACATGGTTGCCGTGCCGTCACCGACGCCGTCGACGGTGATCCCGAGCCTGCTCAATACCGGCATGCCATCGGCGATGGCGCGAACCCGCGCCTCGGTTTCGTTTGAGATTACAGCAGTATCCATGCCGCCAACCCTAGGAAGGTGAAGAAGCCGACCACGTCGGTGACGGTGGTCAGGAAGACGCCGGAGGCCACCGCCGGGTCGATGTTCAGGCGCTCAAGCACGAGCGGGATGACCGCGCCGGACAGGCCGGCCACGATCAGCGTGATGATCATGGCCAGGCCGATGACAAAGCCAATACCAGGATCGCTGAACCAAAGCGCGGCGACAGCCCCGACGACGATCGCGAACAGGACGCCGTTGATCGCCCCCACCGCGATCTCCTTCACGACCATGCGCCGGGCGCTGCGGCCCGCCAGTTCCTTGGTCGCCAGCCCGCGCACCGTCACGGTCATGGTCTGGGTGCCGGCATTGCCGCCCATGCTGGCGACGATCGGCATCAAGACGGCCAGCGCCACCACCTGCGCGATCGTGGCCTCGAAGAAGGCGATGACAGCGGAGGCGAGAACGGCGGTCAGAAAATTGACGCCGAGCCAGGAAAACCGGCTGCGCGCGGTGTTGGCAACCGTGGACAGGCGGTCCTCTTCCTGCACGCCGCCCAGGCGCAGCATGTCTTCCTGATTTTCCTCTTGGATGACGTTGACGACGTCGTCGACTGTGATGACGCCAAGCAGCTTGCCGCCGTCATCGACGACCGGCGCGGAGACCAGGCCGTATTGCCGGAACAGGAACGCGACCTCCTCCTGATCCATGACCGCCGGGATCGTGCGCACGTCCTGATCCATCAGATCGGCGAGCTTCACGGACCGGCGCGAGCGCAGCACGCGGCTGAGCAGCGCGCCGCCGACCGGCCGATATTTCGGGTCGATCATAAAGATCATGTAGAAATCGTCCGGCAGGACATCGCTGGTGCGCAGAAAGTCGATGGTCTTGCCAACGGTCCAGAACATCGGCACCGCGACCATCTCGCGCTGCATCAGGCGGCCGGCAGACTCCTCCGGAAAACTCAAACCCTCCTCGACCAGCAACCTTGCGGAAGTGGGCATGCTGGCGAGGATTTCCTCCCGCTCCTCTTCGTCGAGATCCTCGACCAGGGCAACCGCATCGTCGGTTACCATCTCCGTCAGGACGGTCGCCACCTCTTCCGGACGCAGCAGGGCGACGATCTCGTCGCGCACCTCGTCGTTCAGGTAGGACAACACCTCCGGCTCGTCGCCCAGCTGCGGACGGATCAGGTTGACGACCGTCCGCCGGTCGTCGGGATGCAGCTGCTCCAGCAGGTCGGCGAGGTCGGCCGAGTGCAAGGTCGCGATGGTCTTCTCAACCCGATTGAGCTTGCCGGCGTCGAGCGCATCCTCGATCCGGTCGATCAGCGCGCGCAGCTCCTCCGCCGGGCGGTCGCCCGCGCTCTCCATCGTTTCGGGCTGGTCGACCGTCTGGGTCACACCGCCGCGCTTTCCCGCGACAGGCTTTCCAGCGCCAGGATTGACGCCTCGCGCGCCTCATGGTCGATCGGACAGACGGCACCGGCAAGCTGGGCGTCGACCGAGGCGATGGCGGTAACGTTGACGATGCCGCGCACGGTCACCGACGGCGTCAGCACATGGGCCGGGCGGGCGGCACCCAAGACCAGCGGTCCGATCGACACCGCCTCGTTGATCGCCTTGATCATGTTGAAGGCGATGTTGGCGGCATCCAGCGTGGGCATGACCAGCAGGTTGGCCTCGCCTTGCAAGGTCGAGTTCGGGAAGATTCGGTTGCGGATGCTCTCGTTCAACGCGGCGTCGGCGTGCATCTCGCCATCGACGTCCAAGTCGGGCTGGCGGCGGCGGATCAAGCTGAGTGCGCGACGCATCTTGATGGCCGATCCGGTGTCCAGCGTGCCGAAATTCGAATGCGAGACCAGCGCCACCTTCGGCGTCACGCCGAAGCGACGCATCTCCTCCGTCGCCAGTTCGACCGAGCCGGCGATCTGTTCGGGCGTGGGGTCCGGATTGATGTAGGTGTCGGTCATGAAGATTGTGCCGCGCGGGACGATCAGGGCGCTCAAGGCCGCCGGCATCGCGACGCCCGTGCGCAGGCCGATGATGCTCAACATATGGCGCAGATGCTGGCGATACGGGCCATAAGTGCCGCAGATCAGCGCGTCGGCCTCCTGCTTTTGCACCATCAGAGAACCGATGACCGTGGTGTTGGTGCGCACCACCTCTCGCGCGCGCGGCGGCGAGACGCCACGCCGCGCCATAAGCTGGTGATAGAGGTGCCAATACTCGTTGTAGCGGGGGTCGTCCTGCGGATCGACCAGCTCGTAGTCCTTGCCTTCGCGCAAGCGCAGGCCCAGCTTTCGGCACCGGCTCTCGACGACCTGGCGCCTTCCGACCAGGACGGGAAAGGCGAGACGGTCGTCGACGACGACCTGGGCGGCGCGCAACACGCGCTCCTCCTCGCCTTCCGCGTAGACCACGCGCTTGGGCTCCTCACGGGCGCGGCTGAACACCGGCTTCATGATCAGGCCGGAGCGATAGACGAACTGTTCCAGGCGGTGCCGGTAGGCCTCGAAATCGGCGATCGGCCGGGTGGCCACGCCGCTGTCCATCGCCGCCTTGGCGACCGCGGGCGCCAGTTCGGTGATCAGGCGCGGGTCGAAGGGCCGCGGGATCAGGTAATCGGGGCCGAAGGAGGATTCCGCATCGCCATAGGCGTTGGCGACGATGTCCGTGCCTTCCTGCATCGCCAGATCCGCGAGCGCGTAGACGCAAGCGATCTTCATCTCATGATTGATCGCCGTGGCGCCGACATCGAGCGCGCCCCGGAAGATGAACGGAAAACACAGGACGTTGTTGACCTGGTTGGGAAAGTCTGAACGGCCGGTGGCGATTACCGCGTCGGGACGGACCGCCTTGACTTCTTCCGGCATGATTTCGGGCACGGGGTTGGCCAGGGCCATGACGACCGGCCGGTCGGCCATGCGCGCGACCATGTCCGGCTTCAAGACGCCCGGCGCGGACAGGCCGAGGAAGATATCGGCCCCGTCGATCACGTCGGCCAAGGTGCGCGCGTCGGTCGCCTTGGCGTAACGTTCCTTGCGTTCGTCCATCAATTCGGTGCGGCCCTCATAGACCACGCCCTCGATGTCCGTGACGATAATGTTCTCGATCGGCAGGCCGAGATGGACCAGAAGATCGAGACAGGCGAGTGCCGCCGCCCCTGCCCCGGACGTCACCAGCTTCACCTTGTCGATCGGTTTGTCGACGACGCGCAAGGCGTTGACGACCGCGGCACTGACGATGATCGCGGTGCCGTGCTGGTCGTCGTGAAAAACCGGAATGTTCATACGCTCGCGCAACCGCGCCTCGACCTCGAAGCATTCCGGCGCCTTGATGTCCTCAAGATTGATGGCGCCGAAGGTCGGCTCCAGCGCCGCGACGACTTCGACCAGCTTGTCCGGGTCGCGCTGATCGACCTCGATGTCGAAGACGTCGATGCCGGCGAATTTCTTGAACAGGACGCCCTTGCCCTCCATCACGGGCTTTGACGCTAGCGGGCCGATCGCGCCGAGGCCGAGCACCGCCGTGCCATTGCTGATCACCGCAACCAGATTGCCCCGTGACGTGACCTCGCTGGCCGCCGCTGGATCGTCGACGATGGCCTGGCACGCTGCGGCTACGCCCGGCGAGTAGGCCAACGCCAAGTCTCGCTGGGTGGTGAGAGGCTTGGTCGCCTCCACCGAGACCTTGCCGGGGCGCGGCAGGCGATGATACTGCAGCGCGGCCTCTTGCAGGCTGTTCTTGGTCTTCTCGTCGGACATCCGCCTCTCCCTGTCTCTGCCTCCTTATAGGCGGGGCACAGCGCGAAAGGCAAAGCCGGATGCACAGCCCAGGGCTGCACCTGCCGAGTGATCAGAATTCCGGCAGATTTCCGGATCGGATTTCGGGGATCACAAGATGGTGCGGTCGAGAAGACTCGAACTTCCACCCCTGTTACAGGACAGCGACCTCAACGCTGCGCGTCTACCAATTCCGCCACGACCGCATATCTAGAAGCCGACAAGCAAGGCTTGCCAGCGACGCGTTGGGGGCATACCAAATCGCATGGGCGCAATCAAGCAGCACGACTGGGCCGAGGCCGCCGATGATGGGGCGGTGGATTGGCGCGTTTCGACCGCGCCGGTCGACTATCCGGCCGCGGTGGCGGCCATGGAAGACCGGGTCGCCGCCATCCGGCACGGCACCGCGCCGGAACAGGTCTGGCTGTTGGAGCACCCGCCCCTTTATACGGCCGGCACCAGTGCCAACGCGGACGACCTGCTAAGCCCGGGTCGGTTTCCCGTCTATCGGACCGGTCGCGGTGGCCAGTTCACCTATCACGGGCCGGGCCAGCGGGTCGGCTATGTGATGCTGGATTTGAAGCGGCGCACTCCGGACGTCCGACGTTTCGTGCACGATCTGGAAGAGTGGCTGATCCGCGCCCTGTCGCGCTTCAACGTGGTTGGTGAGCGCCGTGACGGCAGGGTTGGCATCTGGGTTGCGCGCGATGGTGGCCGGGAGGACAAGATCGCGGCCATCGGCGTCCGCGTGCGGCAATGGGTGACTTTTCACGGCGTGTCCTTGAACGTCGACCCAAATCTTGCCCATTTCGACGGTATCGTGCCCTGTGGCGTTCATGGCCATGGGGTGACATCACTCGTCGATCTCGGCATTCCGGCCACCTTGGAAGATGCCGACATCGCTTTGCGGGAAGCCTGGCACGAGGTTTTCGAAGACTAAGCCAACCCATCAAGCAACCGTCGATAAGGGGATACGGAACGATGAAATCTCGCTCGCTGCAACTCATGGCGCTTCTCGGGGCGCTCATCCTCGCATCGACGTCGGCCTCGGCCGAGGAGCAATGGCCCGACCTGCTGGGCACTTGGCAGGGCCATACCCAGGCCGTCGCTGTTGGCAACACAACCCATCACGGCAACGGCTCGCACGATACCCCGCGCATGGTCGATACCCGTTTCATCATTCACATCAACCATCAGGTCGGGCGGCGCTTCTCAGGCAACATCGAATCGACCCATACCGCCGGTCAGCGCGTGACCTTCGTCGGCACCTTCACCAACGATCAGCACCACGCCACGATCGTCGACAGCGACGGTACGCAGCAGTTCCGCCTGATCAGCGATAACGAGTTCGAGCTCTGCTACACGCACAGCACCAGCGACGGCCACGCCGCCGGCTGTGGCACGTTCAGCCGGCTTTTGAACTAGCTCGATTGGGCGTCAGCCCGTTGGCTTGGTTGCGCCCACGCGGCACTGAAACACACGTTGTGCGAGACGGTCAGGGCCTTGACGATGCAGCAAGTCTCTGCGCTGGCAAAGCGGCACGCTATTGGAGAATGAACCTGCCCTATTGATGCAATAACGATTGAACGCTTCTTGGCCAAGCTCTAAGAGAGTTGTGATCGATTGTCGATGTAACCGAGCCAAATGTCGTTGGTTACGCACATCAGCCACCGTTTCTCGACAAAGGAAGACCCTGGATCATGACCATCGAAAAATCTCCGATCTCGCGACGCGCCGCCCTGACGTCCGGGGGCGCCGCTGTGCTGGCAACGGCCGCAGCGACGACACCTGCCGCCGCGCAGAACAGCCCCTATGCCGACAAAGACACTGTCGGCTATATCGCGGAGCCCTATGTGGAGCAGTGTTCGACATGCCTGCATTGGAACAACAGCGCGTGCCGCGTCGTGGACGATGCCGACAACCCCAACGGCTGGTGTCAGGCCCACACAACAGCCGCGGCCGCTTGACGTAGTCTCGGGTTACAGCGGGCCGCCGGGCCTTGCGCGCCGGCCCGCTACACGTCTTCCATCCGGACCCTGCCGGCGATCCCGACCACCTGCGGCTTCATCCGCAAGCCGGGGTCTGCGCAATAGGTTACACCGTTGCGCGCTGGCCAAAGCCGGTTGCGCCAGGGTCTTGAACTGGCGCCGCCTCGATGCCGTCGACCCTTGCATCGCGCGGCCCTTGTTCGCAAAGGGCGGTGAGCCGCTCGACCGCGTCCGCGGGACCGGCCACGACGATCTCCACCGTGCCGTCGGTCCGGTTGCGGACCCAGCCATCCAGCCCCAGCGCGCGTGCCTGATCGACGGTCCAGCCGCGATACCACACGCCTTGGACCCGACCGGAAATGACCAGACGGCGTGCGATCCGATCGTCAGACATTGTCCGGTCCACCACCCCTCAACATGCGGGCAACCAGCGTGACGGAGCGCCGCGCGTCGGCCTCAAGCTCGGCTGCTTGAAACCAGAACATGTCCACGGTCAGCGCCGGCTCGCCCGTGAAATGCAGCAAGGCATTGCGCCGCTGGCGCAGCCAGTCGAAATCGTCGCCCAACCCGGCCTCGCGGAACAGAACGCCCGTGTTGGTGAAGCGGCCCTCATCACCCTCGGCCCGCAGTTCAGCCTCGATCACCGCCGCCGCCAGAATCACCGTGGCGACCCAGGCGCCGGCGACAAAGATCGTCTCCAGCTCCGCCAACAGGGCGGCGGCCTGATCGGACAGAAGGCCCATGTCGGCACGTACCATTGTCTCGCGGAACCAGGCTGTCCTTTCCTTGTGTGATATATCAGAACTGTCCGGCATACTATTCAAATTCAAGAATTTTCTGATCCACGGCCAGGCTGTCCCCGGGCGCCGCATGCAGTGTGGCCACCGCGCCCGGCTGATCGGCCCGCAGGATGTTTTCCATCTTCATGGCCTCGACCACCGCCAGCGGCTGGCCGGCGACCACCTTCTCGCCCGGCTCGACCGAAAGGGAGACCAGCAGGCCCGGCATCGGCGACAGCAGGAACTTCGACAGGTCGGGCGGCTGCTTGACCGGCATCAGGTCCGCCAGGGACGCGGCCCGCTCGCTCAACACCTGCACCGTCATGTCGATCCCGCCATGGGCCAGGCGCACATGGGTATCGTCCATCGACAGGGTCGCCACCAGGCGCCGGCCACCGACCTGGCCGTCGAAAACCGGGTCGCCGATGCGCCAATGATGCTGGACCGGTATCTCGTGGTTTCCGATGACGATGTCGGCGCCGGCATTGGTGAGCGCGACTTTGACGAGGTGATTGGTGCGCTCGTGCCGGACCATCCAGCGTGTCGGCGCCAACGCCGCATCACCATGCAGCCCGCGATCGCGCGCGCGGCGCCGCACGTGCAGGGCCGCGGCAACCGCGAAGAGCCGGTCTCGCGTTGCAGGATCGGGCTCAAGCCCAGCGAAACTGGCGCCGAACTCCTCTGCCAGGAAATTGGTGCTGAGGTCGCCGTCGGCGAAGCGCTGGTGGCCCAGCACGGCGGAAACGAAGCCCAGATTGTGCCGCAGGCCGGTGATCAGGCAGCCATCCAAGGCGTGCTGCAGGGTGCGGATCGCGGCCGCCCGGTCGGCGCCGCTGGATATGATCTTGGCGATCATGGGGTCGTAGAACATGGAGATCTCGCCGCCTTCCTCGACGCCGGTATCGACGCGGACCCCGTCCTTTTCTTCTGGCGGCCGATAGCGCACCAGCCGCCCGGTCGACGGCAGAAAGCCGCGTGCGGGGTCTTCGGCGTAGACTCTCGCCTCCATCGACCAACCGGTCAGCGAGACATCGTCCTGGCCGAAATCGAGCGCCTCGCCGGCGGCGATACGGATCATCCATTCGACCAGGTCGAGCCCTGTAATCGCCTCGGTCACGGGGTGTTCGACCTGCAGGCGCGTGTTCATCTCCAGGAAGTAGAAGTTGCGATCGGCATCGACGATGAACTCCACCGTCCCGGCCGAGCGGTAATCCACGGCCTTGGCCAGCGCGACCGCCTGCTCGCCCATGGCCCGCCGGGTGGCGGGGTCCAGGAACGGCGATGGCGCCTCTTCGATGACCTTCTGGTGCCGGCGCTGGATCGAGCATTCACGCTCGCCCAGATAGACCACATTGCCATGGCCGTCGGCGAGCACCTGGATCTCGATATGGCGCGGCTGTTCGATGAACTTCTCCGCGAAAACCCGGTCGTCGCCGAAGCTCGACCGCGCCTCGTTGGTCGCCGAGGTGAAACCTTCGGCCACCTCGTCGTCGGTGCGGGCGATGCGCATGCCCTTGCCGCCGCCGCCGGCGGAGGCCTTCAGCATCACCGGATAGCCGATGCGCTGGGCGACCGTACGCGCCTCGTCGATGTCCTTCAGCGGCTCCAAGTGACCGGGCACGGAGTTCACGCCGGCCTTTTCCGCCAGCTTCTTGGATTCGATCTTGTCGCCCATGGCGCCGATCGCACCTGGCCCTGGCCCGATGAAGACGATGCCCGCCTCCGCCAGCGCTTCGGCGAACTGACGGTTCTCCGAGAGAAAGCCGTAGCCGGGATGAACAGCTTCGGCGCCTGTCTCACGGCACGCCTCAACAATCCGATCGATCTGCAGATAGGACTGTGCCGACGGCGCCGGGCCAATCAGAACCGCCTCACCGCCCGCCTCCAGCGCCATTCGGACATGAAGGGCCTCGGCGTCCGCCTCGGAATAGACGGCCACCGGCCGGATCCCCAAACGGCCAGCGGTCTTGATCACGCGACAGGCGATCTCGCCCCGATTGGCGATCAGGATGGATTGGAACAGTGACACCGGCGCCCCCTGACGACTTCTTTGGAGGCCAGATATACACGATCGCGACCGGACCGGTGAAGGATCGGGGCGGTCGCGCTCAGTTGCCGACGTTTACACCGCCCGTGCCCTCGACATAGAAGCCGCCGCCATCGCGGCTCTCGCAGGCGGCCACGCCGAAGCCGACAAGCAGGCCGAACAGAACGACAAGGGACAAACGTCTCACGACAGGTTCACTCCGATTTCGCAGCCAGATCGACCGCTTAGGCACAAGATGTGGCGGAAGAAAGACCCGGCCCGTTGGCCAAGCCCTCAGGCGCTGGAGGCGCAACCGAGACAGTTGGGAACGGCGGGATCGTGGGCCAGGCGTTTCGGCTCAATGTCTTCCCCGCAGGCGACGCAATAGCCGTATTCGCCGTCCTTCAGCCGTTGCAGGGCCGCGTCGATGCGCTGGATTTCCAACTGGCGCCGGCGCTCGGTCTCCTGCGCCATGGCCTGAACTTGCATGGCGTCCATGCGCGACAGCCGGCCCTGGGTGGTCTGGTCCAACTCGACCGGATCGCGGACATCGGACGCGGTTTTTGCCAGCTCCGTCAGTTCCTGACGTCTGGCCAACAACTCCTCCCGGATCGTCTCTTCCCGATATTCGTCCATCGCAACGGCCATCACAGCGGAATGTTGTCGTGCTTCTTCCAGGGGTTCTCCAACTGCTTGTTGCGCAACATCGCCAGCGACCGGCACAACCGTCGGCGGCTGTTGCGCGGCAAGATGATCTCATCGATATAACCACGACTGGCGGCAATGAAAGGGTTGGCGAACTTCTCGCGGTACTCGTCCGTGCGCTTTTCGATCTTTTCGGTATCGCCCAGATCGCCCCGGAAGATGATCTCAACGGCACCTTTCGGCCCCATGACGGCGATTTCCGCGCGCGGCCAAGCATAGTTCACGTCGCCGCGCAGATGCTTCGACGCCATGACGTCGTAGGCGCCGCCATAGGCCTTGCGCGTGATCAGCGTGACCTTGGGCACGGTCGCCTCGGCATAGGCGAACAGCAGTTTCGCCCCGTGCTTGATGATGCCGCCATATTCCTGGCCCGTGCCCGGCAGGAAACCCGGCACGTCCACCAGGGTGACGATGGGGATGTTGAAGGCGTCGCAGAAACGGACGAAGCGCGCGGCCTTGCGCGAACTGTCGATGTCGAGGCAGCCGGCCAGCACCATCGGCTGGTTGGCGACGAAGCCCACCGTCTCGCCGGCCATGCGGCCAAAGCCGGTGACGATGTTGGCCGCGAATTTGGGCTGCAGTTCGAAGAAGTCGCCCTCGTCGACCAGTTTCCCAATCAGCTCCTTCATGTCGTAGGGCTTGTTGGGATTGTCGGGCACGAGCGTGTCCAGGCCGGCCTCGACGCGATCGATCGGATCCTCGGTGGCTCGTTCCGGCGCCCGCTCGCGGTTCGACAGGGGCAGGAAATCGACGAAGCGCCTGAGCTGCAGCAGCGCTTCCAGATCGTTCTCGAAGGACAGGTCGGCCACACCGGACTTGGCGGTGTGGGTAATGGCGCCGCCCAGTTCTTCGGCCGTCACCACCTCATGGGTCACGGTTTTGACCACGTCCGGGCCGGTGACGAACATGTAGGAACTGTCTTCGACCATGAAGATGAAGTCGGTCATCGCCGGCGAGTAGACCGCCCCGCCCGCGCACGGCCCCATGATCAGGGAGATCTGCGGCACGACGCCGGAGGCCATGACATTGCGCTGGAAGACATCCGCATAGCCGCCGAGCGAGGCCACGCCTTCCTGAATGCGGGCACCGCCGCTGTCGTTCAGGCCGATGACGGGCGCGCCGACCTTCATGGCCTGGTCCATGATCTTGCAGATCTTCTCCGCATGGGCCTCGCTGAGCGAGCCGCCGAAGACGGTGAAGTCCTGGCTGAAGACGAAGACCAGCCGGCCGTTGATGGTGCCGTAGCCTGTGATCACCCCGTCACCGGGGATCTTCTGGTCCGCCATGCCGAAATCGTAGGAACGATGTTCCACGAACATGTCCCATTCCTCGAACGAGTCCTCGTCCAGCAGCAGCCAGATGCGTTCCCGCGCGGTCAGCTTGCCCTTGGAATGCTGCGCCTTGATCCGCTTCTCGCCGCCGCCGAGCCGGGCCGCCGCTCGCTTCTTTTCCAACTGTTCAAGAATCTCGCGCATATCCCCGCCCGTTCGTTACGCAATGATGACGGCTAGAGTGCCCGAACTTGGGGGGATCGCCTAGGTATTCAGCAGATCGACCAGACGGCGGGCCGAGGCGACCTCGGCCGCGATACTCGCCCGCCGTGCCATCGCCTCGTCGTCCTGACCCCAGCGCTCAATCTGAAAGTCTTCATCGAGATGGGCCAGGGCCATCGCCTCGGCCGCATCGAAGCGGCCGTCAATCAGGCCAAGCGCCAGAACCAGCGAGCCGAGGCGCGCCGTCGCCAGGCTGAGTGCCGCCAGACGCCAATCGTCGTGATTAGCGACGATCCGGTCCATGGCCGCGATGGCGTCCGGCGCCTGGGCCAGGTGCATGATGCCGACGGTCTTCACCAACGACACGCCGTGGCGACCCTTGAACCACTCCAGTGGTGGCTCCCAAGCCTCCACCTGCCGGTCGACAAGCGCCTGGGGCTGATCGGCGCGATAACACAACAGGTCACTGCGCCCGTAGGCGGCGGTGGCCTCGACAATCGCGCCGCGGTTCGGCCCGACATGATCCAAGGCGGTGCTGGCGAGTTCGGTCAGCGGCATGCTTGCAGGCGCGATCTCGTCACCTTGGGCGGCCCACTCGGCCGCGATCGCCTCGCCAAGATCCTGGGTGGGCACGGCCAGCAGGCGTTTGCCGGGGGTGCGCACCGGACGGTCGTCCAGGTGCACCACGACACCATCGTCGGTCATGCGTGCGGAGGTCGAGCCGTAGAACCGCTTCACGAGCCGGCCAACCGTGCCAGCAGGAGATCGGTCAAGGCCTCGGCGTCATCGACGATCCTCTCCGCACCCGCCGCGTTCAGCGCCGCGACAGGGTGGTAGCCCCAGGCGACCCCGATGGCGCCCACACCGGCGGCGACCGCCATCTCCATGTCGAAGCTGGTATCGCCGATCATGATCGTCCGGTCGGCGTCAACGCCCGCCTCGGCCATGGCGCGCTGCACCATGTCGGGATTGGGCTTGCCAGGGCCGTGATCCGGGGTTTGCAGCGTCACGAAGCGATCACCCCAGCCATGGGCGGCGAGCGCCGAGTTCAAGCCGCGCAGGGACTTGCCCGTCGCGACGCCCAGCAGAACGCCTGCCGCCTCCAAGCGATCCAGGCACGCTGCCATCCCGGGATAGGCCGGATCGACGGCACCGTGCTGTTCGCGATGGACGCGATAGGCGCGCTTGTAGCTGGCCGCCACGTCCATGGCATCGGCTGGAGCATCATCGGGCAGGATGCGGCCGATGCCGTCATGCAGCGTCAGGCCGATCATACCGCGTACGCGATCGTCGTCCGGCCGTCCGAGCCCGTGGTCGGCCCAGGCGTCGCGCATGGCGGCCAGCACCGTATGCTGGCCATCCAGCAGCGTGCCGTCGCAATCGAACAGGGCGAGGGAAAGTCGGGTCATGCTGTCAGAGCTCTGGCGTGTTGACGGGCGCATCGGCATCGAAGCCGAAATAGGCGAAGGTGGCCGCCATGTGGGGTGCCAACGGCGCCTCGATATCCAGGTCGCCGCCGTCGGGATGCGGCAAGGTCAGGCGCCTGGCGTGGAGATGAAGTTGCCTGGCAACCTCCGCCCCCGTCAGGAAGGCACCCCGGCCGCCATATTTGCCGTCGCCGAGGATCGGCGTGCCGATCGCCTGGCAGTGGACGCGCAGCTGATGGGTCCGGCCGGTCAAGGGCCAGAGCGCCAGCCAGGCTGCCCGGGCACCGGCCCTGTCGACGGTCTGATAGAGCGTCACCGCGCTCTTCGCCGCCTCGCCATCATCCCGGGCGGCGATGCGGCCCTTGCCGTGCGTTCCCTTGATGAGTGCAGCATCGATACGCCCGCGGTCGATCTCCGGCACGCCGACCACGATCGTGTCATAGCGTTTTCGCGCGCGCTTGGAGCGAAAGGCCGCCGACAGGGCACGGGCCGCCGGCGCCGTCCGGCCGAGGATCAGGATGCCGCTGGTATCCTTGTCGAGGCGATGCACCAGGCGCGGCCTTTGCCCTCGCCTGGCCAGCGCATCGAGCATGGCATCGACATTACGCGCGACCCCCTGCCCGCCTTGAACCGCGAGGCCGGCGGGCTTGTTCAGGGCGATTACCGCGTCGTCCTCATGGATCACCATGGTCCGGATGGCATCGCGGTCGGCGGACGACACTGGCCTTGGCGACGGCGCCGTGCGCTGAAGTTCCTCCGGGCGCAAGGGCGGGACACGCACGGTCTGGCCTACCGCCAGCCTGGTGCCGGTCTTGACCCGGGCGCCGTCGACGCGGATTTGGCCGGTGCGCAAGAGCTTCGCCAGGCGGCCGTGGCCGAGGGCCGGGAAATGCTGCTTGAACCAGCGGTCGAGGCGGATCTCGGCCTCGTCCGACGTCACGGTGTGCTGGGTCACGCCGCTCATGCCAGGATCGCCCGCATGCCGTGCATCCCAGCGTAAAGGCCCGCCACGCAAACGATGACGGAAGCGAGAATGTAGGCCAGAGCCGCCAAGAGTTCGCCTCGGTCGATCAGGAATACGACATCCAGCGAGAAGGTGGAGAAGGTGGTAAACGCGCCCAACACGCCGACGACCAGCAGGGCGCGAACCTCCGGACTTGGCGACCAGACTTGCGCCGTGACCTCAACGAGAACGCCCATGGCGATGGACCCCAGCACATTCACGACGAGTGTGCCCCAGGGGAAGCCTTGGCCCATCCAGTGACCTACGGCCGAAACCACCAGATAGCGACCCAAGGCCCCAACCGCTCCGCCAGCGGCAATAGCGATCAGAAGCGACGGCTGCACGCGATCAGGCCTCGCGGTTGAGTTCAGCCAGCGCCACGGCCACGCCACCGATCCAGGAGATCACCCGGGCCCGGTTGACGCCAAAGTCCGAGCGGCCGTAGCGCGCATGGCTGTAGATGGCCGGCGTCGCGAGCCCCTCGCCGGCCTCGAACACCCGCAGGCTGATCAGATCGGGAAACTTGAACAGACGCGATCGTTGAACGGCCTCGAGGGCGCGGCCGTCATCGGACAATTCCGTCGCTTCAAACCTCGGCAACGTCTCAAAGACCCTGCGGTAGGCCGCCAGCAGCCGTTCGGGCGACGTTGGATAGGTCGGGCTGGTCTTGTCGGGCTCGGCGTTCTGGCACAGCCCCTCCGGTGCCATCAGATAGTTGTTCGGGCGCCGGCTGCGTTCGAAGGTCTCAAAGTTCAGCATTGTGCCGATCACTCGCTGCTGGCGCCGTCTTCGTGGCGCTGTTCGCGCAGCCGCTGCCAATAGTCCAGACGTTTGCGGATCTCACGTTCGAAGCCCCGATCGACCGGTTGGTAGAAGGCGCGGCGCTCCATGCCCTCCGGAAAGTAGTTCTGGCCCGAAAAGGCATCGGGCGCGTCATGGTCATAGTGGTAACCCTTGCCGTAGCCAAGCTGCTTCATCAGGCGCGTGGGCGCGTTGACGATGTGCATCGGCGGCATCAGGCTGCCGTGTTCCCTGGCGGCCTTCATGGCCGCGCCATAGGCGCCATAAGCGGCGTTTGATTTCGGCGCCGTCGCGAGATAGATCACGGCCTGGGCAATGGCCAGCTCGCCCTCCGGCGAGCCGAGCCGTTCATAGACATCCCACGCCGCCAGCGCCTGATGCACCGCTTGGGGGTCGGCAAGGCCGACATCCTCGACCGCGAACCGGGTGATCCGGCGCGCTACATAGAGCGGATCCTCGCCGCCGGCCAGCATGCGGGCCAACCAGTAGAGCGCCGCATCGGTATCAGAGCCGCGCAGGCTTTTGTGCAGGGCGCTGATCAGGTTGTAGTGGCTTTCCTGGGCCTTGTCGTAGACCGGCACACGGCGCTGAACGGCCGCGACGAGGGCGTTTGTGTCCAGCGCTTCGTCCGGCTTTAGCGCGAACAGCTCTTCGCACAGGTTCAGCACATAGCGCCCGTCACCATCGGCCAGGGCGGTCAGGGCCTGCCGGGCGTCCTGGGTCAGCGGCAGTTCCCGGTCCTCGGCCTGTTCCGCCCGCGCGATAAGCTGTTCCAGCGCCGGTTCGTCCAGCCGGCGCAAAACCAGCACCTGACAGCGCGACAGCAGCGCGGGGTTCAGCTCAAAGGACGGGTTTTCGGTCGTGGCGCCGATCAGCGTGATCGTGCCGTCCTCCACCACGGGCAGAAAGGCATCCTGCTGCGACCGGTTGAAGCGATGGATCTCGTCGACAAACAGCAGGGTCCCGCGCCCCCCGGCGCGACGCCCGCGGGCCTCTTCGAAGACTTTTCGCAGCTCCGCGACGCCGGAGAAGATGGCCGACAGCGGGATGAACGCGAGGTCCGTCGTTTCCGCCAGCAGGCGCGCAATCGTGGTCTTGCCGCAACCGGGCGGGCCCCACAGGACCATCGAGGCAAGCCGGCCCGCCGAGACCATGCGGCCGATGGGCTGGTCCGATGCCAGCAGATGATCCTGACCGACGACCTCCGCCAACGACGCCGGCCGCAAGCGGTCCGCCAGCGGCCGGGGGGCTGCGCTTTCGAACAGGCTGGCCGGCTCGGACCCAGCCGTCGGCTTGCCCTTAGCCGCCACCGATGACCGCTCTGATCGTGCGATCGCCGCGCCGGATCGCCACGTTCCACGGCGGCCGGACATTGCGGACCAGGCGCATCAGCGTGGCAACGTCCGTCACCGTGACCGCATTGACCGACTGAATGACGTCCATCGGCAACAGGCCGAAACGATCCGCCAAACTGCGGTCGACCACCTGCAGCACGACGACGCCCGTTTCCGTATCGCCGTGGTAGCCAACCTCCGCCATCAGCGCCGGCGATAGATTGGCGACCTGCGCACCGGCGAACGGGTTCGTTCCGGTGATGTCGGTCAGCTCGCGCGGCGGCACCTCCGGCGGCGGCTCGACCGGCAGATCGAGCAGCAGGGTCGCGCCCGCGCGCCAGACGGATGCTTGGGCCATTTCATCGAACAAGAGCGACGCCACGCGGAACCGCATCGCGTCGATGTTGTCGACGCTGCGCCCATTGACCCAGAGAATGACGTCGCCTGTTTGGATGCCGGCCCGGTCGGCGGGGCCGCCCGGCGACACGCCCGTGATCAAGACGCCCGCCGGCCGCGGCAACCCCAGCCGTCGCGCCAAGTCCGGATCGACCGTACGGCCCTGCGCACCGAGCCAGGGCCGTGCCAGCGGCATGCCGCGGTCCACGGAAGCGATCAGCGCACGCACCATGATGCTGGGGATCGCGAAGCTGATGCCGTGCGAGCCTTGATCGCGGCTGAAGATCGCCGTGTTGATCCCGACAAGCGTGCCGTCCATGGCTACCAGCGCGCCGCCGGAATTGCCCGGATTGATGGCCGCATCGGTCTGAATGAAAAAGCTGAAATCCGAGACGCCGACCCCCGTGCGGGCCTGGGCCGAGACGATGCCGCTAGTGACGGTCTGGCCGACGCCGAACGGATTGCCGATGGCCAGCACCAGATCGCCGACCGCGAGATCATCGCTGTCCGACATTTCCAGATAAAGCAGGCTGCGGTCCGTCATGCCCTGGATCTGCAGCAGGGCCAGATCGGTCTGCGGGTCTGCCACCACGATATCGGCCTGGTACTCGCTGAGATCGGACAGCACGACCGTGATTTCGTCGGCGTCCCGTATGACGTGCGCGTTGGTGACGATAAGGCCGTTGGGCCGGACGATGACGCCGGATCCGAGCGAGGATCGCGTCTGCTCCCGCAGCAGGCCCGGCCTTTGAAACTGCTCACCAAAGAAGCGCTCGAAGAACGGGTCGTTGAACAGGGGTCCCGGCTCCCGTTCAAGCACGGTGCGTGACGAAATGATGTTGACGACCGCCGGTGCCACGGCGCGTACCAACGGCGCGAACGAAAGCTGGATCTCGGCCGGCGAACTGGGCACCCGGACCTCTTGCGCCGAGGCGACGGGCGAAACCAGGGCGATGACGATGACGAGACGGCTGATCAGAGCGCGAATAAGCATGGGGGGCAAAACCAAGTGTTGGGGGCTAAACATGGCAACTCACGCCTTGGCCAGCAAGCTTGGCTTCGACGCGATCGAGGCATAACCCAGGAACTTCAAGGCGGCCAGATAACACGGCGGTGCCATGGCGCAGCGGGGTGTCGCCGAACAATGGGCGCGGGTCATCGCCGCCAGTGGCTTAGATCGATCAGATCTGGTTCGTCCTCATTGGCGTGAGGCCGATTGAGCTGATTGGCGCGATGATTCGCACAAACGTGCATGAGCGCGTTGAAAGGCGCTGGCGTACCGGCAGACAGACGCCATAGCGACGCGGATACGCCTGGCGGGAATGCGGACCTGAAAGTCAGTTTTGAGGGGCTTGCAGCGGACCGGGGCGTAGGGCTGAGCAGGGCCGTGGCCTACGGCCCCGCTCAGTCTTTGCAGACCTGCCTTAGAAGGGATTGATGCGCGGCCAGTTCTCGTCGCCAGCAGCGATGTGCGCGGGGATGTCGGCCTCCCAAAGCTCCTGCGCCCGTTCGTGGACCTGCAGGTACAAGGTCCCGTCGACGATCTCCCAGACGTTGGGATCGCCGGGCGCCTTGTAGGCCTGGCTGGCCGCCCAAGAGCAGTAACCGTCATAGGCAGGCGCATAGCTCGCCGGATCGGCGGCGAAGCGGTCGCGGTTCTCGGCCGAGCTGAAGTACCAGACGGCGCCGTTCCAGAAATGATTGTGGCGCGCCTCGCCCTCGACCGGCTGGCCGTCATGGTAGGAGACGCTGTCGTAGCCGGCGATGGCAACCGGCAGTTGATTGCCGGCGCTGGCCGGCAGGGCGGTGAAGGCAAGCGCCGCCGCCGTGGCGGAGGCGGCGATAAAGGATCGGATCATGCTGTGCTCCCAGTTCAGGTGCCGTCATGTGACGGTAGGGAGCATTAGGGTGTTGAAAGGATCACGACCAAGTCACGGTTTCGCGGAGAGATTTTGAATAAAATCACAGACTTATGACTTAACATGGGTTGGCTCATCCTACGGGCAGACAGGTCCGTTTCCCGACACTCGATGCAATCAAAGCGGGTTACTTGAAGAATCGCGGGAATGCGGTGACTGTCAGCGCTGGATCTGGCCTGCCGGAGCACTTGTCTTTGGTTTCCTGTTCAACACCAGGCGGACCGCATCACGCTGCGCCCTCCGCCACGGGCATGGGCGTGAGTGATGCACAACGCGGCCGCCGCGCGCTAGTGTCGGCAAGCGAAGCTGCTGTGGAAGTTTGAAACGGGAAGTCCGGATGCGAAAGGCGGCCAGCTTGAAGGACGTGGCGCGGCTAGCCGGGGTTTCGACGGCTACGGTCACGCGCGTGCTGCATAACAACGGCTATGTCGGCGAGGAAACCCGAGCCCGCGTCACGAGTGCGCTGAAGGAAACCGGCTATCAGCTTAACGTGGTTGCGCAAAGCCTGCGCAAGCAGCAGACCCGCACACTTGGCCACTTGCTAAACACCATCACCCGAAACCCGTTTTTTGCCGAGGTTGCGCTGGGCCTCGAGGAACAGGCGCTGCGGCATGGCTGCAACGTCTTCATCTACAACGTCCAGGCCAGCGCCGAGCGCGAACGGCTGGGTGTGGAGACCTTCATCCGCCGACGAACGGACGGCATCGTCTTCACCTCGCCCGTCGATCCCGCCAATGTTGAGCTTGCCGCCAAGGCCGGTATTCCGGTCGTGCAGGTCGATTGGTTAGCCCGGGCGGACCATAACGCGGTCCTGGTCGACAACGAGGTCGGCGCGGTCGAGGCGATGGAGCACCTCTTCGCGCTCGGCCACCGGCGTATCGGCTTCATCGGCGCGGACCCGGCGCGGTTTCGACACAGTGCGGACGCCCGCCCATCCGTCGCCGATCAGCGCTTGTCCGCCTATCGAAACTCCCTGGCCGCAATGGGCATCAGGGCGGAAGAGGCACTTGTTCAGATCCGTCCTTACTACTACTCGCTCGATGAACGCGACGCGGCTGAAGGCTATGCGGGCATGCGCGAGCTGCTGACGCTGGGTCAACGGCCAACCGCCGTCTTTGCCACCTGTGACATCCTCGCCGCAGGCGCGTTGCAAGCCGTTCACGACGCCGGGCTTCGTGTGCCCGATGACATCTCCGTCATCGGCTTCGACGACACCTACGCCGCCCGCCTGTCGCCGCCCTTGACGACGGTGGCCCTGCCCATGCGCGAGATCGGCGAACGGGCTGCGGACCTGGTGTTTCGACATATGCCCGCACCTTCCGACGCCGCAACCGAACCCGACATCGTCACCCTACCCTCACGACTGACCATTCGGGGCTCGACGGCCGCGCCAGTGTCGCAATAGCGCTGGGACCGATTGTCAAGTCGCGGGCCCGCTGTTAGCATGGCTCATGAAAACCCGTTCGCCCTTGTCATTCAAACCAATGTGTCATCGATGACATATCAGCGAAACTGCCATTTCCATCGGCAGGGGCTGTCTCTTTGGCCAGATATGTCATCGATGACACAACAGGCGTCGGCTCACATCGACCCGGTCGGCCGCACGACGTCGCCGAGGGTCGGCGATCACCCGTCGACAACGACCACGAAACCAGAACAAGATCACAACTGAGGAGGAAACCAGCCATGTTGAAGAGATCATCCCTACTCTGCGCCGCCACCGCCGCCGCGCTGCTGACCGGCAGCCTGGCAGCCCAAGCCCAGACGGAAGTCGTCTTCTGGCAGTTCAGTACCCGCGATGCCTATGTCCAGGCCTGGAACGACGCGATCGCGGCGTTCGAGGCGCAGAACCCGGACATCGACGTGGTCATGGAGATCGTGCCCTGGTCGGAACAGCAGCAGCGGCTGGTCAGCGCCCTGGCCTCCGGTGGCCTGCCGGACGTGTCCTTCCTGGGCAACAATGTCGTCGCCCAGTTCCAGGCGATCGGTGCGCTGGCCCCGCTGGACGCCTATTTCGAGGCTTATTCCGAGGCGGAGGGCTATAGCGTCGCCGACGACATCTGGCCCGGCGATCGCGGCTATTACAATCTGGACGGCCAATGGTGGGCGTCGCCCCTGGCGGTCGAGACCCGCGCGCTCTATTACCGCCGCGACCTGTTCGAGCAGGCGGGCCTTGACCCGGACGCGCCGCCGCAGACCTGGGCGGAGATGCTGGACGCGGCCGAGGCCATCACCGAGGCCACGGACGGCGAGGTTTATGGCTGGGCCGCGCCGATGAGCATCGACTATCTGACCCTGCACAACTTCATGAGCGTCTATCTCTCCCACGGCGCCCGGCTGTTGAACGATGAGGGCCAATGCGGGCTGGACAGCGATGAGTTTCGCCAGGCATTGGCCGCTTATATCGGCGCTTTCGAAGCCGGCGTGACCCACCCGGACGCCGCCACCATGCCGGGCAATGAAATGCGGCGCGGCTTCCTGGACGGCCGGTACGCCATGATCGTCGACCATCCCGGTATTTGGGCCGACCTGCAAAATGAAGGGGCGGCGTTTGCCAACGAGGTGGGCGTCGCCATGGTGCCGGAAGGGCCGGAAGGCCGCTTCGCCTTCCTGGGCGGCTGGCCGCTCGTTCTGTGGGCGGAATCCGACGTGAAGGACGCGGCGGCGGAATGGATCCTCTATGCCACGCGGCCGGAAGGCGCGTTGCGCGACCTGTCGGTCAGTTCCGGCATGATCCCGGGCAGCGCGCGACTGGCCCAGCAGGACCCGTGGGACGAATACCCCTTCACCGTCTTTGTTGAACAGTTGCAGCAGGCCTATCCCTATCAGCATCCCGACCAGGCGATCGCCGAGATGGGTCAGCTTGAGGTCGACACGATCCAGACGGCGATCCAGACGGTCGCGCTGGGCCAAAGCAATGTCGACGACGCCGTCGCCGCCCTGTGCGACGATATCAATGAGGTGTTGAGCCGCTAGGCCCCTCACCCACCCGGCGTTGGTCGACATGCCAAGAAGCGCCGCCGTCGCCGCTACCCCGCCCCGGGGCCAGACCTCGGGCCGGGCCTGGCGGCGTCGGCAGCGGCGCCTGCCCTACTATCTGGTGGCGCCGGCCGTCGCCGTGGCCCTGGCGGTCGCGGTGCTGCCGCTGATCTATGGCCTGTGGCTGTCGTTTCAGGACTGGTACCTGCTGCGCAGCCCGACGCCTGAATGGGCGGGCCTGGGCAACTATGCCGACCTGTTCCGGGACACGGCGTTCTGGGACGCCTTCGTACGCACCTGGATCTGGACCTTGGGCACGGTGGCGGTCGAATTCGGGCTCGGCCTGCCGCTGGCCCTGCTGTTGAACCGCGACACGCCCATTTGCCGCAGCCTGTCGGCGCTGATCCTGACGCCTTGGGTGACACCCTTCATCGTCGTCGCCTATGGCTGGCGCTTCCTCTTGGACAGTGAGGTCGGCAGCCTGCATGCGGTGTTCGCCTTCTTCGGTATCGTGGGCGACCGCTCGATCTTGAGCGAGCCGGGCCTGAACCTGGCGATGGTCACCTTCATCTCCGGCTGGAAAGGCACGCCGTTCATGGTGATTGCCCTGCTGGCGGCCTTGAAAAACATCCCCGACGAGCTTTACGAGGCGGCGCGCATCGACGGCGCTGGGGCCTGGCAGAGGCTGCGCTACATCACCTTGCCGCTGATCCGCAACACGGCCATCGCCATCGGCCTGGTGCTGGGCATCCTCGCCTTTTACAGCTTCGATCTCGCCTGGATCATGACCCGTGGGGGGCCCGGCGAGAGCACGACCATCGTCGGCATCATGATCTTCCAGGTCTTCTTCACAGAGCTTCGGCCCGCCTACGCCGCGACCATCAGCACGGCCATGCTGCTGGTCCTGCTGATCGCCTCGTGGCTGACCTTGCGCACGCGTGGCGAGGATTCGGCCGCATGAGCCGCCGGCGCAAACTGAAGGATGCGGGCCTGGACGTGGTGACGCTTGCCGCCGTCATTCTGCTGCTGTTCCCCGTGATCTGGGTCATCGTCGCCTCGTTCAAGCCGAACAGCGAGATCCTGGCCGGCGGGTTCTGGCCGGAGGAACTCACGTTCGAGCACTACCGCGCCATCCTCGCCCGATCGGACTTTCTGATCGCGCTGCGCAACAGCCTGATCGTCGGCCTTGCCAGCGCGATCGTCTCCACCCTGGTGGCGTTGCCCGCCGCCTATAGCCTGGCACGCTTCAAGTATCGCGGGCGCGAAGGGTTCGGGCTGTTGATCCTCAGCACCCAGATGCTGCCGTCCGTGGCGATCCTGGTGCCGTTGGTCATCGTCATGCGCAGCCTGGAACTAAGCAACACGCTTACGGGCCTCGCGATCACCCATCTCACGCTGGGTTTGCCGATCGCCGTGTGGATGCTGCGTGGGTACATCGCCGAGGTTCCGGTCGAGCTGGAAGAGGCGGCGATGATCGATGGCTGCAGCCGGCTGGGCGCCATGGTCCGGGTGGTGCTGCCCCTGGTCGCGCCGGCCATCGTTGCGGTCGCGACCTTCGCCTTCGTGCTGTCCTGGGGCGAGTACCTGCTGGCGCTGGCGCTGATTACCTCAACGGACGTGAAGACCCTGCCCCTGGCACTGCAGGCGCTGTTCGACCCCTACTCTTTCAGCTGGGGCGAGGTCATGGCCGGCGGCGTGGTCATCGCCCTGCCCGCCATCATCCTGTTTCAAATCGTCCGCCGCTACATGATCGGCGGCCTTGTGGCCGGCGGCGTCAAGGGCTGAGCAAGGGACATCCATGATCAAGACCGAAGCCCTCTATTTTACCGGACCCCGCAAGGCCGAAGTGCGCGAGATCACGATCGATCCACCGGGACCGGGCCAGGTGCTGGTCGAGGCGATCGTCTCCGGCATCAGCGCCGGGACAGAGATGAACGTCTATCGCGGCCTAGCGCCGCAATGGCGCAAGCGCATGGACCCTGCGACGCGCCTGTTCGTCGACACCGATCAGCCGGACTGGCAGTACCCGGCACGCTATGGCTATGCCAGCGTCGGGTACGTCCGCGCGCTTGGGGCCGACGTCACCCTACTGCGCGAGGGCGATCTCGTCTTTTGCTATGCGCCGCACGGCCGGCATGCCGTGGTCGGTGAAGGCCAGGCCATTCCGCTCACGGGACTAAAGCAACCCGAGCTTGGCGTTTTCTTCGCCAATCTGAGCACGGCTCTGAACGGCGTTCTCGACGGCCGGCCGCCGATCGGTGCCGAGGTGGCCGTCATGGGCCTGGGCGTGATCGGGCAGCTTGTGATCAGGCTGCTGGCCTTGGCGGGCGCGCGGACGATCATCGCTATCGACGGCATTGCCGGTCGGCGCGATCTGGCGATCAACGGCGGTGCGACACACGCGCTCGACCCAACCGGCGATGATGTGGCCAAGGCCGTCCGCGAGCTGACGAATGGCCGAGGTGCGGACCTCGTATTTGAGGTTTCGGGCGCTGCCCCGGCACTGAACGAAGCCATCCGTACAGTCGGCTACAACGGCACCGTGGTCGCGATGTCCTGGTATGGCGGGTCGTTCGAAAGCCTCAGCCTGGCCGGCGAGTTCCACCACAATCGGGTGAAGGTTGTCTGCTCGCAGGTCGCGACGGTGAACCCGGAGCTGGGACCGTTATGGACGGTTGAGCGGCGGAGCGCCCTCGTTCGTGACTATCTTGGCACGCTGGATCTGGCGCCGCTGATCAGCCATCGCGTACCCTTCGACGAGGCGCCGGCAGCCTACGATCTGGTCGACCGGCGGGGAGCGGAAGCCATGCAAGTGCTGCTCACCTACGACGAAACGACATGACCATGCGGTTTTCCGCCTGCATCGAGCTGCTGTTCGCCGCCGAGGCAGACGATCCGGCCGAACGCATCCGGCTGGCCGCGGCGGCGGGCCTGCCGGCAGTCGAGTTCTGGTCCTGGCGCGACAAGGACTTGCCGTCGATCGTGGCGGCCCTGAAGGAGACGGGGCTGACGCTGAACGGCTACGTCAGTGAACCCATGGCGCCGTTGACGGACCCGGCGCAGCACGGCGCGTTTCTTGCCGGGCTGCAGGAGTCTGTCGCGGTCGCGCAAAGACTGGGCTGTGGCAAGCTGATTGCCCAGGCGGGTCCGCTCCGCCCCCAAGTGCCCCGCGAGGACCAGCACGCAGCGATTGTCGATTGCCTCGCCAGCGCGGCAGAGATCTTGAAGGGTACGGGCGTGACCTTGCTCTTGGAGCCGCTGAACACGCGCGTCGACCATCCGGGCTACTTCTTGGCGTTCACGCCCGAGGCGCTCGACATCATTGATGAGGTTGGGCGTTCCGAGATCCGCCTGCTCTATGACCTTTACCATTCAGCAGTGATGGGCGAGACACCACAGGCGGTGCTCGCCGGCCGGATCGATCGGATCGGCCACGTGCATCTGGCCGACGCGCCCGGACGACAGGAACCGGGCACCGGCACCCTGGACTGGCGCGCCCAGCTCCACTGGCTAGAGCAGCAGGGCTATGACGGGTTCGTGGGACTGGAGTACCGACCGTCGCAAGGCACGGTCGACAGCCTGTCGGCGCTGATGGGGCGAAGCAGTGCTTCGGCCCCCATCGACTAGCTGACGCGGACTATTCCTCCTCGTCGTCCTCGCGCTCGGCCTCGACGCGGGCGAGATCTTCCGCGCCCTTCGCCGATTCGTCTCGGTCGACCAGCTCGATAACGGCCATCGGCGCGGCATCACCGTAGCGGAAACCCGCCTTCAGCACGCGCGTGTAGCCGCCCGGACGGTCTTGATAGCGGTCGGCCAGGGCGTCGAACAGCTTGGCCACCATGTCCTTGTCGCGCAGACGGGCATAGGCCAGCCGTCGGTTGGCCAGGCCACCCTTCTTCGACAAGGTGATCAGCCGATCGACCACGCCGCGCAGCTCTTTGGCTTTCGGCAGCGTGGTGACGATCTGTTCGTGGCGGATCAGCGAGGCGGCCATGTTGGCGAACATCGCCTTGCGATGGGTGCTGGTCCGATTGAGTTTACGTCCGCTCAGGCCATGGCGCATGACCGTCCTCCTTCTGATCTAGGCCTCGCCGCGCGAAGCCGATAAGCGTCACCCCCGCCCGCTCATCCGGTACGGAGGGGTCGGGCCACCGCGGCCCTTGGGTACGACAGAGCCGCCTTAGTACGGCTCTTCCAGCTTCTTGGCCATGTCCTCGATGTTCTCGGGCGGCCAGTTCGGGATCTCCATGCCCAGATGCAGACCCATCTGAGACAGGACCTCCTTGATCTCATTCAGCGACTTGCGGCCGAAGTTCGGCGTGCGCAGCATCTCGGCTTCGGTCTTCTGAACCAGATCGCCGATATAGACGATGTTGTCGTTCTTCAGGCAGTTGGCCGAACGCACCGACAGCTCCAGCTCGTCGACCTTGCGCAGCAGGTTCTGATTGAACGGCATGTCCTCGCCGCCCTCTTCGCGACGATCGGCCTGCGGCTCCTCGAAATTCACGAACAGCTTCAGCTGGTCCTGCAGGATGCGGGCGGCCAGGGCCACCGCGTCGTCCGGGGTGACGGCACCGTTGGTCTCGACCGTCAGCGACAGCTTGTCGAAGTTGGTCATCTGACCAACGCGGGTGTTGTCGACCTTGTAGGAGACCTTGCGCACCGGGCTGTACAGCGCGTCGACAGGGATCAGACCGATCGGCGCGTCCTCAGGCCGGTTCTCAGCCGCCGAGACATAGCCCTTGCCGGTATTGACGGTCAGTTCCATGTTCAGCCGCGCGCCATCGTCGAGATGGCACAGCACCAGATCCGGGTCCATAACCTCGATGTCGGGGCCGGTGATGATCTGGCTGGCGGTGACCGGGCCGGGACCGTCCGCGTGCAGCCGCATCTTCTTCGGGCCCTCGGAGTGCATGCGCAGCGCCAGGGCCTTCACGTTCAGCACGATGTCGGTGACGTCCTCGCGCACGCCGGCGATCGAGGAGAACTCGTGCAGCACGCCGTCGATCTGGATCGAGGTGACGGCGGCACCCTGCAGTGACGACAGCAGGACACGCCGCAGCGCGTTGCCCAAGGTCAGGCCGAAGCCACGCTCAAGCGGTTCGGCGACAATCGTCGACTTGCGCTGCGGGTCGTCGCCCGGGTTGAACTCAAGCGCGTTGGGCTTGATCAGGCTCTGCCAATTATTGGCGATCATGAGGATGGTTCCTTATCCACGATAGCTGCCCCTAGTGGGGGCGCCTGAACCGGGCATTGCGCCGACGCACAATAGCGTCGGCCCTTGCCGCGACCGATCCTGTCTGATGGCGTTCGCCGTGGTTACGAACGCGGTCCCGGATCGGCGGTTCCGATACTGTTGGGCCTAGACCCGCCGCTTCTTGCGCGGCCGAACGCCGTTATGCGGGATCGGCGTCACGTCGCGAATACTGGTGACGGTGAAGCCGACGGCCTGAAGCGCACGCAAGGCGCTCTCGCGTCCCGAGCCCGGGCCCTTCACGTTCACCTCAAGGGTGCGCATGCCGTGCTCCTGTGCCTTCCGGCCGGCATCCTCGGCCGCCATCTGGGCGGCGTAGGGGGTCGATTTGCGGCTGCCCTTGAACCCCATCAGCCCGGCGGACGACCAGCTGATCGCGTTGCCCTGGGCGTCGGAGATGGTGATCATGGTGTTGTTGAAGCTGGCGTTCACATGGGCGACGCCGGAAGTGATGTTCTTGCGCTCGCGGCGGCGAACGCGCGTGGCGGCCGGTTTTGCCATAACGGTCTCTTAGCCCCTATTTCTTCTTGCCGGCGATCGGCTTGGCCGGGCCCTTACGGGTCCGCGCATTGGTATGGGTCCGCTGGCCGCGCACCGGCAGGCCGCGACGATGGCGCAGGCCGCGATAGCAGGCCATGTCCATCAGACGCTTGATGTTCATCGCCGTCTGGCGGCGCAGGTCGCCCTCGACCGCATAGTCCGCGTCGATGGTCTCGCGGATGCGCATCAACTCATCCTCGGTCAGGTCGCTGACCCGGCGCTCCGTCGGAATGTCCAGTTTGCCGCAAATCTGGCTTGCGGTGGTCCGACCGATCCCATGGATGTAGGTCAGCGCGATTTCAACGCGCTTGCCGGTCGGGATGTTGACGCCAGCAATACGTGCCACGCCCTCACTCCTCTTTAGTTGCCACCTGCGGTGCTGCCGCTGACCGATCGACCGCTGGGGTCGAGCCGGCCCTGCCGCACCGGGTTTGCCTTTGATGATGTCGCCGCGCCGACAAGTATCTCAACCTGACGCGCAAACGCCTTCTTGCCGGGCACGTCGCCGCACCCGGGGAAGCGCGAAATATAGTGATTGGCCCCGCTAAGTCAACAGGACAGCGGGGCTACACCGCCTCTTTCAAAATCTCGTCGATGGACGATGCCACGGCCTCGATCGGGGCCATGCCGTCGACCGTGCGCAGGATGCCGCGCTCGCGGTAATAGGGCAGAATGGGAGCCGTCTGGCGGTGGTAGACCTCAAGCCGCGTCCTCAAGGTTTCAGCGGAATCATCGCCCCGTCGCTGGTCGGCCGGCGTCTCGGCGATGCGGGTTTCTATCCGCTGGAACAAGGCCTCTTCTTCGACTTTGATTTCGATGACGGCGTCCAACTGCTTGTCTTTTTCGGCAAGCATGGTGTCGAGCGCCTCGGCCTGGGGCACCGTGCGGGGAAACCCGTCCAGAATGAAGCCTTGCGCGCAGTCGGGCTGTTCTATCCGGTCGGCGATCATCGCAACCATGATGTCGTCCGACACCAGCTGGCCGGCATCCATGATCACCTGGGCCTTGCGGCCAAGATCGCTGCCGCTCGCGATGGCCGCGCGCAGCATATCGCCGGTCGAGAGCTGCTTCAGGCCGTGATCGCGCTCAAGGCTCTTCGCCTGCGTGCCCTTGCCGGCACCAGGCGGGCCCAACAGTATGATGTTCATCCCCGCCGTCCCCGAAGCTTCGCTTTCTTGATTAGACCTTCATACTGGTGCGCCATCAAATGGGAATGGATCTGCGCCACCGTGTCCAGCGTAACCGTCACGACGATCAGCAGGCTGGTGCCGCCGAAATAGAACGGGATGGCATATTGCGAGATCAAAAACTCCGGCAGCAGGCAGACGGCCGTCAGGTAGGTCGCACCGATCGCCGTGACCCGCGTCAGAACAAAGTCGAGATAGGCCGCCGTGTTGGCGCCTGGCCGGATGCCCGGGACGAAGCCGCCATACTTCTTCAGATTGTCCGCCGTCTCCTCCGGATTGAAGACGATGGCGGTGTAGAAGAAGCAGAAGAAGATGATCAGCGCGGCATAGAGGATCAGATACAGCGGCTGGCCGTGGCCCAGCATGATCGAGATGAACTGCACCCAGCCCGGGCTGTCGCCGCCGGAAAAGCCGATCAGCGTCGCCGGCAGCAGAAGCAGCGAGGAGGCGAAGATCGGCGGGATGACGCCGGCCGTGTTCAGCTTCAGCGGCAGGTGCGACGACTCGCCGCCAAACATGCGGTTGCCGACCTGTCGTTTGGGATACTGCACGATGACGCGCCGCTGCGCCCGCTCCATGAACACGATGAAGGCGATGACGACGATGGCCATGACCAGCAGGCCGATGATCACGAAGGCCGACAGGGCGCCCTGGCGGCCCAGCTCCAGCGTGCCCACCAGGGCCCGCGGCAGTTCAGCGACGATGCCCGCGAAGATGATCAGCGAGATGCCGTTGCCGACGCCGCGGGCCGTGATCTGCTCGCCCATCCACATCAGGAACATGACGCCGCCGACGATGGTGATGACCGTCGAGAAGCGGAAGAACCAGCCGGGATCAATGACTGCCGGGCCGCTGGAGCCGACGGCCCCTTCCAGCGCAATCGCCAAGCCATAGCCCTGGACCGCCGCCAACAGCACGGTCAGATAGCGGGTGTACTGATTGATCTTCTTGCGACCCGCCTCGCCCTCTTTCTTCAGCTGCTCCATGCTTGGCGAGACCGCCGTCATGAGCTGCATGATGATCGAGGCCGAGATGTACGGCATGATGTTCAGCGCGAAGATCGTCATCCGGCCGAGCGCGCCGCCGGAGAACATGTTCAACATGCCCAACAGGCCGCCGCCCTGGCTTTGGAACAGCTCGGTCAACACCGTCGGGTCGATGCCCGGCAGGGGGATGTACGTACCGATGCGGTAAACGATCAGGGCGCCGAGCGTAAACCAGATACGCTTCTTAAGCTCGGTCGCCTTGGCAAAGGCGCCGAAGTTCAGATTGGCGGCAAGTTGTTCAGCGGCAGATGCCATATCGTCCTCTGGCTTACGACAGCGCGCCCGACGACCCTTCGCCGTTCACGGCCGCGCACCTTATACCAAGCGTGATTGCAAGACGATAGCTGGGGAGCCTTCAGCCCTCCGTCGAGGCTTCGGTTGCCGCGGCACCTGTCACGATGACTTGACCACCGGCCTTTTCGACCGCGGCCACCGCAGCCTTCGACGCCCGCGCCACCTCGATCGTCAGCTTGGTTTTCAACTCACCCTTCGCCAACAGGCTAATCCCGTCATGCCTGCGCGAAACCAGACCGGCCTCGCGCAAGGCGTCGGCGCCGATCGTGTCCTTCGCGTTCAGGCGCTTGGCGTCGATTGCCTGCTGCAGCCCGCCGACATTAACGACTGCGTAGGTCTTGGCGAACTTCGCGTTGTTGAAACCGCGCTTGGGCAAGCGGCGATAGAGCGGCATCTGGCCGCCCTCAAAGCCCTTGATCGACACGCCCGACCGGCTCTTCTGGCCCTTGTGGCCGCGACCGGCCGTCTTGCCCTTGCCCGATCCGATGCCCCGACCGACCCGGGTCCGCGCCTTGCGGGCGCCGTCATTGTCGCGAAGATCGTTGAGTTTCATGACATTCATTCCTTACGGGGGTCCGCCGGTGATATTTGGCCCGGAGCCCCAAACCCGTCTGCGTGTCGCCAGCGGCCTCAGCCTTGCTGTTCGACCCGAACCAGATGCTTCACCTTTTCGATCATGCCCCGCACGGAAGGGGTGTCTTCAAGCTCGCGTGTCCGGTTCATCTTGTTCAAGCCCAGGCCGATCAGCGTCTTGCGCTGATAGGACTGGCGGCCGATCGGACTGCCGGTCTGGGTCACCGTCACCGTCGGGCCCGCCTTCTTGGACTTCGGCTTGGCCGGCGCCTTGGCGGCAGTAGCCTTGGCCGAAGCCTTGGCAGCCGGCTTCTTCGGCGCAGCCTTCGCTGCCGGCTTGCGCGCGGCGGGCTTCTTTGCGGGCGCCGGCTTCTCGTCGGCCGGCGCGTCCGCTGCCTTGGTTTCCTCAGCCATTCGCGGCCTCCTTGGTCTCGGCCTCGGCATCGTTGGCCGCTTCGGCCTTCGGCGGCCGGCCGGACAGTTCGCTGACCTTCTTGCCACGACGCGCGGCAACGGCCCGCGGACCCTCGATGGTCTTGAGCGCCTCGAACGTCGCCTTGATCATGTTGTGCGGGTTGGACGAACCGATTGACTTGGCGACAACATCCTGCACGCCCAGCGCCTCGAAGATGGCCCGCATCGGGCCGCCGGCAATGATGCCGGTACCCGCCGGGGCCGCGCGCAGCAGCACCTGACCGGCGCCGAACCGGCCCTTCTTGTCGTGGTGCAGGGTCCGGCCCTCGCGCAGGGGCACACGGATCATGCTGCGCTTGGCCTGCTCGGTCGCCTTGCGGATCGCCTCCGGCACCTCGCGCGCCTTGCCGGAGCCGAAACCGACCCGGCCGCGCCCGTCACCGGCGACGACGATGGCCGCGAAGCCGAAGCGCCGGCCACCCTTGACCACCTTGGCCACCCGGTTGATGCCGACCAGCTTTTCGATCAGATCGCTGTCTTCGCGCCGATCTTCGCGCTGCATGCGTGCCATGTCTCAGGCCCCTTCCTAAAAGTCCAGCCCGCCTTCGCGGGCCGCATCGGCCAGGGCCTTGACCCGACCGTGATAGAGATAGCCGCCGCGGTCGAACACCACCTTGGTCACGCCCGCCTCCTTGGCCCGCTCCGCGATGCGCTTGCCAACCGCCTTGGCCGCGTCGATGTCGGCACCGGTCTTCAGGCTGTCGCGGAGATCCTTCTCGACGCTGGAGGCAGCGGCAAGGGTTCGCCCGGCCGTATCGTCGATCAGCTGGACGTAGATCTGTTTGGACGAGCGGAACACACTCAGCCGCGGGCGCAGCCGGCCCAGCTTGCGCAGCCGGTTGCGGTTGCGCTGCGTGCGCCGATCGCGAAGTCGTTTGGTCGTCAGCATCGCTTTCCAGGCCCTACTTCTTCTTGCCTTCCTTGCGAAGGATCGTTTCGTCTTCGTACTTCACGCCCTTGCCCTTAAAGGGCTCGGGCGGACGCCAGCTACGGATCTCGGACGCCACCTGGCCGACCTTCTGCTTGTCGTGCCCGGACACCTCGATCGCCGTCGGCCGTTCGCACTTGATCTCGATCCCGTCAGGGATCGGGTACCGCACCTCATGGCTGAAGCCGAGCTGCAGGACCAGGTCTTTGCCCTGGACCTGGGCGCGATAGCCGACGCCGTTGATCTCCAGCTTCTTGGTGAAGCCATCACTGACGCCGACCACCATGTTGTTGATCAGCGTGCGGGTGGTCGCCCACATGATGCGGGCCTGGCGCGAGTTCGAGCGCGGCTCGACCGACACCTGGCCGTCATTCTGGGCGACCGCGATCTCGCTGTTGACAACGAGCTGCAGCTGGCCGCGCTTGCCCTTGGCCGTGACCTCCTGGCCGTCGACCTTCAGCTCCACGCCTTGCGGCACGGTCACCGGAAGTTTGCCGATACGGGACATCAGTCCAGTTCCTCTAAAAGACTTCGCACAAGACCTCGCCACCGACATTGGCGGCACGGGCCTCGACGTCGGACATGACGCCACGCGGCGTCGACAGGATCCGAATGCCCAACCCGTTATAGTAGGTCGGCAGGTCCTTGATCCGGGAATAGACGCGGCGGCCCGGCGTCGACACGCGGTCGATGCGGCGGATCACCGGCTGCCCCTCATGGTACTTCAGCTCGATCTGCAGGTTGGCGATACCGGTCCGCACGTCTTCGCGCGAATAACCGCGGATATAGCCTTCCCGCTTCAGCACCTCCAGCACGTTGGCGCGCAGCTTCGAAGCCGGGCTTTCGACGACCGACTTGCCCGCCCGCTGTCCGTTGCGGATGCGCGACAACAGATCGCCCAGGGGATCGCTTAGCGACATATGCCCAATCCTCCTACCAACTCGACTTGACCATGCCCGGGATCTGCCCGGACGAGGCCAATTCGCGCAGCGCAATGCGGCTCACCTTGAACCGCCGGTAATAGGCCTTCGGCCGGCCGGTGACCTCGCACCGGTTGTGCAGCCGGGTCGGCGATGCGTTACGCGGCAATTTCGACAGCTTCTGATACGCGTTGAACCGCTCCTCGGCGGACACCGACTTGTCATCCGCGATCGCCTTCAGGGCGGCGCGCTTGGCGGCGTACCGATTCACCAGTCGCTGGCGCTTTTTGTTGCGTTCAACGGCGCTCATCTTGGCCATGTTCTGCCCTTCCGACCGTTAGTTGACGAACGGGAAGTTGAAGCCGCGCAACAGCGCCTTCGCTTCCTGATCGGTCTTCGCCGTCGTCACGATGATGATGTCCATGCCGCGCACCCGGTCGACATTGTCGTAGTCGATCTCCGGAAACACGATCTGTTCCTTGATGCCCATCGAATAGTTGCCGCCACCGTCGAAGCTCTTCTCCGACAGGCCGCGAAAATCGCGGACGCGCGGCAACGCGATGTTCACCAGACGATCGAGAAACTCGTACATCCGGTCCCGGCGCAAGGTCACCTTGCAGCCAATGGTCATGCCTTCGCGCAGCTTGTAGGCCGCGACCGACTTCTTGGCCTTCGTGACCACTGGCTTCTGGCCGGAAATCGCGGTCAGATCCTGCACGGCGGACGAGACCGCCTTGTTGTCGCCGACACCCTCGCCGACGCCCATGTTGATGACGATCTTGTCCAGCCGCGGCACTTCCATCGAGTTCTTGTACGAGAACTCCTCCGAAAGGCTTGGCCTTACCGTCTCTTCGTAATGCTCTTTAAGCCTGGCCATGATTGCGCTCACAAATCAATGACTTCGCCGGACGCCCTCGCGTACCGGACCTTGCGACCATCTTCCAACGTGCGGTAACCCACGCGGGTGGCCGAGCCGGACTTGGGATCGACATGGGCCACGTTGGACACGTGGATGGCCGATTCCTTCTGCTCGATCCCACCTTGCGACTGGGCCGACGGGCGCACATGGCGCGTGGTCATGTTCACGCCCTGGACGATCACCCGGTTGTCCGAGGGCATGACCTTCAAGATCTCGCCCTGCTTGCCCTTGTCGCGGCCGGTCAAGACGACGACCTTGTCGCCCTTCTTGACCTTCAGCTTGGGCTTCACGCTGCCTACCGTTCCCATCACAGCACCTCCGGTGCCAGGCTGATGATCTTCATGAACCGCTTGGCGCGCAGTTCGCGCGTGACCGGGCCGAAGATGCGGGTGCCGATCGGCTCGTTCTGCTTGCTGATCAGGACGGCGGCGTTGCCGTCGAACTTGATCGAGGTGCCGTCCTGGCGGTGGATTTCCTTTGCGGTGCGCACGATCACGGCGTGGTGGATATCGCCCTTCTTCACGCGACCGCGCGGGATCGCCTCCTTGACGGTGACGACGACGACATCACCGACAGAGGCGGAGCGTCGCTTCGACCCGCCCAGCACCTTGATGCACTGCACCCGGCGCGCACCGGAATTGTCGGCCACGTCCAAGTTGGTTTGCATCTGAATCATTGACTTGGCTCCCTTACGCCGCTGCGGTGTCGCCGGCGGCCTCGTCGGCCAGCACCATCCAGCGCTTGGTCTTGGAGATCGGCGCGGTCTCGACGATGCGTACCGTGTCCCCAACCTTGAAGGCATTGGCCGCGTCGTGCGCCTGATACCGTTTGGAGCGCTTGATGAACTTCTTGTAGACCGGGTGCATCAGCCGACGCTCGACCAAGACCACGACGGTCTTGTCGGCCTTGTCGGAGACGACCTTGCCGGTCAGCACACGTCTCGGCATTGCCTTGCCCTTCCTACTCGGCGGTGGCGGCGTCGGCCGCGCGTTCCGCCATGATGGTCTTGATCTGCGCCACGGTGCGCCGCGCCTGCTTCATGGCGGCGGTGTTCTCCAACTGGCCGTTGGCCTTTTGGAAACGCAGATTGAACTGTTCCTTCTTGCGCGCGACCAGCTCGTCTTCCAACTCGCTGTCGGTCTTGGCGCGCAGATCTTCGGCTTTCATGACCGTCAACTCCCCTCGCCCATACGGGCGACGAACTTGGTCGGCACCGGCAGCTTGGCCGAGGCCAATTCAAACGCCGTGCGCGCCAGGTCCGCCGGCACACCGTCCAGTTCAAACATGATGCGGCCCGGCTTAACCCGGACCATCCAGTATTCCGGCGAGCCCTTGCCCTTGCCCATCCGCACCTCGGCCGGTTTCTGGCTGACCGGCACGTCCGGGAAAATGCGGATCCACACCCGGCCTTGACGGCGGATATGGCGGGGGATCGCGCGACGCGCCGCCTCGATCTGACGCGCCGTGATACGGGCAGGGCCAACCGCCTTCAGGCCATAGGCGCCGAAGTTAAGGTCCGTGCCGCCCTTGGCGGTGCCCTTGACCCGGCCCTTGAACTGCTTGCGGTACTTTGTGCGCTTTGGACTCAGCATCGTTCGTCTCTACCTTTACGCCCCGTCCCGGCCCGAGCCCTGACGGCTGGGGGCCTGGTCGGCCAGGCGCTTTTCATGCGCCATCGGGTCATGGGCCATGATCTCGCCGCGGAACACCCAGACCTTGACGCCACAGGTGCCATAGGTCGTGTGCGCGGTCGCCATGCCATAGTCGACATCGGCCCGCAGCGTATGCAGCGGCACCCGGCCTTCGCGGTACCATTCGGTGCGGGCGATTTCAGCGCCGCCCAGCCGGCCGCCGCAATTGATGCGGATGCCCAACGCGCCCAGACGCATGGCGTTCTGCACTGCGCGCTTCATGGCGCGGCGGAAGGCGACCCGGCGCTCAAGCTGATTGGCGATGTTCTCCGCCACCAGTTGGGCGTCGATCTCCGGCTTGCGAATCTCGACGATGTTCAAGGTCACGTCGCCGCCGGTCATCTTGGCCAGGTCCTGACGCAGCTTTTCGATGTCCGCACCCTTCTTGCCAATGACCACGCCGGGCCGCGCCGAATAGATCGTGACCCGGGCGCGTTTCGCCGGACGCTCGATCACGATGCGGCTGAGGCCAGCCTGGGACAGGCGCTTTTGCAGGTAGCGCTTCAGCTCCAGATCCTGGTGCAGCAGGTCGGCATAATCCTTGCCGGCGAACCAGCGTGAATCCCAGGTGCGGTTGATGCCCAACCGCAGACCGATCGGATTGACTTTTTGACCCATGGTTACGCCGTCTCCTCACGCTCGCGCACGATCACCGTCAGATTGGACCAGGGCTTGACGATCCGGCCGACCCGGCCGCGCGCGCGGGCCCGGAAGCGCTTCATCGTCAGGCTCTTGCCCACATAGGCCTCGGCCACATACAGACGGTCGACATCGAGCTGATGGTTGTTCTCCGCGTTCGCGATCGCGGACTGCAGAACCTTCTTCACGTCCGCCGCTACCCGCCGCTTGGAAAAGGACAGGTCGGCCAGCGCGCGATCGGCCGCCTTGCCGCGGATCAGGCCGGCGATCAGGTTCAGCTTTTGCGGGCTGGACCGGACCACCCGGGCCACGGCGCGGGCTTCGTTGCTGGCGAGTCTGCGGGGTGCTGATGCCTTGCCCATCGCCTACTTCCTTCTCGCCTTCTTGTCGGCCGCGTGGCCGTAATAGGTCCGGGTCGGCGCGAACTCGCCGAACTTGTGGCCGACCATATTCTCGTTCACCAGCACCGGCAGGAACTTGTGGCCGTTGTAGACGCCAAAGGTCAGGCCGACGAACTGGGGCAGGATGGTCGAGCGTCGTGCCCAGATCTTGATGATCTCATTGCGGCCGGATGAGCGCGCGGCCTCTGCCTTCTTCAGCAGATAGCCGTCGACAAACGGACCCTTCCAAACGGAACGTGCCATCAGGCGACCTCCGACTACTTCTTGTGGCGACGACGGATGATGTACTTATCCGTCGCCTTGTTGCTGCGCGTGCGCCGGCCCTTGGTCGGCTTGCCCCAGGGGGTGACCGGATGACGGCCGCCCGAGGTGCGGCCCTCGCCGCCGCCATGCGGGTGGTCGACCGGGTTCATGGCCACGCCTCGCACCGACGGGCGCTTGCCCGCCCAGCGCTTGCGCCCGGCCTTGCCCTTCTTGGTGTTGGCCTGGTCCGGGTTGGACACCGCGCCGATCGAGGCCATGCAGTCGCCGCGCACGACGCGCAGTTCACCCGAAGACAGTTTCAGCTGGGCGTAAGCCAGGTCGCGGCCCACCAGCTGGGCATAAGTGCCTGCCGACCGAGCGATCTGGCCGCCTTTGCCGGGCTTCAACTCGACATTGTGCACGATCGTGCCGATCGGCACTGAGCGCAGGGGCATCGCATTGCCCGGCTTCACGTCGGTCTTTTCGCCAGCGATTACCTGATCGCCGACCGCCAGACGCTGCGCCGCCAGGATATAGGCCTGCTCGCCGTCCTCGTAGCGGATCAGCGCGATGAACGCGGTCCGGTTGGGATCATACTCCAGCCGCTCGACCGTCGCCGGCACGTCGAACTTGCGGCGCTTGAAATCGATCAGACGATAGGCCCGCTTATGGCCCCCGCCGATGCGCCGCGCCGTGATCCGGCCGGTGTTGTTGCGGCCGCCTTTCTTGGTCAGGCCGCTGGTCAGCTTCTTGACCGGGTCGCCCTTGTGCAGGCCCGACCGGTCGACGATGACCAGTTCGCGCAAGCCGGCGGAGACCGGATTGAATGTCTTCAACGCCATGGCTTAGACCCCCGTGGAAACGTCGATCTGCTGGCCCTCGGCCAACGTCACGATCGCCTTTTTCGTGTCCGAGCGGCGGCCCTTGATGCCGCGAAAGCGCTTGGTCTTGCCCTTCTGGATCAGGGTGTTGATGCCGGTCACATTGACATCGAACAGGCCTTCGACCGCCTGCTTGATCTCAGGCTTAGTAGCGTCCATCGGCACCCGGAAGGTCACCTGGTTGAACTGGGTGATAAGCGTCGATTTTTCGGTGATCACCGGGCTGCGGATGATGTCGTACATCCGCTCCTTGGTGATCGGGCCGATTGCCTTGCGCACGCTCATTTCAGCCGCTCCTCAAGCTTGGCCACCGCCGCCTTGGTCAGGACCAGCGTGTCGCGGCGCAAGATGTCGTAAACGTTTGCCCCGGCCTCTGGCAGCACATCGACCGTCGGCAGGTTGCGGGCCGCAAGATCGAACTGCTGGCTGACCTCGTCACCATCGACGAACAGGGCCGAGGTGATGCCCAGCTTGTCCAGCTTGGCCGCCAGGTCCTTGGTCTTGTGCGACTTTACATCGGCCGCGTCGACGACCATCAGTTCGCCGCTGGCCGCCTTGGCCGACAGGGCATGCTTCAAGGCCAGCTTGCGCACCTTTTTCGGCATCTCCACCGCGTGGCTGCGCACCACCGGGCCGAAGGTCGTCGCGCCACCGCGATACTGCGAGGCGCGCAGGCTGCCCGAACGCGCGCGGCCGGTGCCCTTCTGGCGGAACGGCTTGGCGGTCGTGCCCTGGATTTCGCCGATGCCCTTGGTCTTGTGGGTGCCGGCACGGCGTTTCGCCAACTGATAGGTAACCATGCGCTGCAACAGATCGGCGCGCGGCTCGAGGCCGAAGATCTCGGCGCTCAGCTCGATCTCGCCGGCGCTCTTGTTATCGAGCGTTTTGACGGAGAGTTTCATGGCTTACGCGTCCTTCTTGTCGGCGGCTTCGTCGGACGCGGTGTCCGGCGCCTCGGCCGTGTCTTCGGACGCCGCCTCTTCGGCTGCCGGCGCGACCTCGTCGGCTTCGGCGGTCACGTCTTCCGCTTCGGGCTCCGGCTCATCGGCCGCCGCTTGACGGACACTGCCCGGCATCGGCGCGTCGCTCGGCAGCGGATGCTTCTTGGCATCGCGCACCAGAACCCAGGAGCCTTCCGAGCCCGGGACCGCGCCGCGCACCAGGATCAGGCCGCGATCGACATCGGTCGAGACGACGGTCAGGTTTTGGACGGTGACGCGGCGGTCGCCCATATGGCCCGCCATCTTCTTGCCCTTGAAGACCTTGCCCGGGTCCTGGCTGTTACCGGTCGAACCATGCGAGCGGTGTGAGATCGAGACGCCGTGGCTGGCGCGCAGGCCGGCGAAATTGTGCCGCTTCATGGCACCGGCGAAGCCCTTACCGATCGAAGTGCCGATGACGTCGACATGCTGTCCGGTCAGGAAGTGGTCGGCGATCAACTCGTCACCGACGTTCAAAAGCGCGTCCTCGCTGACGCGGAACTCCACCAGCTTGCGCTTTGGTTCCACCTTGGCCTTGGCGAAGTGGCCGCGCATCGGCTTTGAAACGTTGGACACTTTCGGCTTGCCGGCGCCGAGCTGCAGCGCGGTATAGCCATCCTTGTCCTGGTTGCGCACGGCAACGACCTGACAGCCATCGACATGCAACACGGTGACGGGCACGTGCTGACCCTCGGCGTCGAAGACGCGGGTCATGCCCAGCTTGCGGGCGATTATTCCGGTACGCATGGCGCCGCCCCTTAAAGCTTGATCTCGACGTCCACGCCGGACGCCAGGTCAAGCTTCATCAGCGCATCGACGGTCTGCGGCGTCGGTTCGACGATATCCAGCAGGCGCTTATGCGTGCGGATTTCGAACTGCTCGCGCGACTTCTTGTCGATGTGCGGCGACCGCAGGACTGTGTAACGCTCGATGCGCGTCGGCAACGGGATCGGGCCACGCACGTCGGCGCCGGTGCGCCGGGCGGTGTTCACGATCTCGGTCGTGGACTGATCCAAGACGCGGTGATCAAACGCCTTCAGGCGTATGCGAATATTCTGACTGTCCATAAGTTCGGACCCTTGTCTTCGATCGAGAGGTGCGGAACCGGACCGGAGCGTCGGACAGCACATCGCGAACAGTCTGTTGCCGCGGCCAATTCTGGCCGCGACGGTAAGTCAGGGAATGGATGTCGAACGATCGGGCTGTTCTCAGCCCTGGTCGCCGTTGCGACCGTCCTCAACCACAAAAAATCCCCCACGCTCCGGCGTGAGGGCTGACATCGCGTGCTCGGCTGCCCAAGGCCTGCCGCTCACGAAACACCAGGACTGCGTCTAACCCGGCGACCTGCCGGCCTACAGCCAATCCCTAACGAGGCGTTGATGTACGGATTTGAACCGTCCGCGTCAAGCCGATTGCGCGTCTTTTTTCGCCGATTTCGGCGATTTCTCAATGCAAAGGGCCGCCGGTGGCTGGCACCGACGGCCCCTTGATCCTTTACGACTTTCGTCGCGGTCTATTCGACGATGGAGGCGACGACGCCGGCGCCGACGGTGCGGCCGCCCTCGCGGATGGCGAAGCGCAGGCCCTCGTCCATCGCGATCGGCGCGATCAGCTCCACATCCATCGCCACATTGTCGCCCGGCATCACCATCTCCGTGCCCTCGGGCAGGCTGACGACGCCGGTCACGTCCGTCGTCCGGAAGTAGAACTGCGGGCGATAGTTGGTGAAGAACGGCGTGTGACGACCGCCCTCCTCCTTCGTCAGGATGTAGGCCTCGGCCTTGAACTTCGTGTGCGGCGTGATCGAGCCGGGCTTGGCCAACACCTGGCCACGCTCCACCTCGTCCCGCTTTGTGCCGCGCAGCAAGACGCCGACATTGTCGCCCGCCTCGCCCTGGTCCAACAGCTTGCGGAACATCTCAACGCCCGTGCAGGTCGTCTTCGTCGTCTCCTTGATGCCGACGATCTCGATCTCCTCGCCGACCGTCACAACACCGCGCTCGATGCGGCCCGTCACCACCGTGCCGCGGCCCGAGATCGAGAACACGTCCTCGATCGGCATCAGGAAGGCCTGGTCCTTCGGACGCTCCGGCGTCGGGATGTACTCGTCCACCGCCGCCATCAGCTCCAGGATCGACTCCTTGCCGATCTTGTCGTCCTTGTCCTCCAAGGCCGCCAAGGCAGAGCCCTTGATCACCGGAATGTCGTCGCCCGGGAACTCGTAGCTCGACAGCAGCTCGCGAACCTCAAGCTCGACCAGCTCCAACAGCTCCTCGTCATCCACCTGGTCGACCTTGTTCAGGTAGACCACCAAGGCCGGCACGCCGACCTGGCGGGCCAGCAGGATGTGCTCGCGGGTCTGCGGCATCGGGCCGTCGGCCGCCGACACCACCAGGATCGCGCCGTCCATCTGCGCCGCACCCGTGATCATGTTCTTCACATAGTCCGCGTGGCCCGGGCAGTCGACATGGGCGTAGTGACGGTTCTCCGTCTCGTACTCCACATGCGCCGTCGAGATCGTGATCCCGCGCGCCCGCTCCTCCGGCGCCTTGTCGATCGAATCATAGGCCGTGAACTCAGCACCGCCCTGCTCCGCCAACACCTTCGTGATCGCCGCCGTCAACGTCGTCTTGCCATGATCCACGTGACCAATCGTACCGATATTCGCGTGCGGCTTCGTACGCTCAAACTTCGCCTTCGACATCTTTCCGTGTCTCCGTTGCTCGAAACTGTGTCTTCGTTGGTTCGCTTATGTTCGGCCGCAGGTTACGCCAGCTTGGCCTTGACCTCGTCGGCAATCGCCTGCGGCACCGGTTCGTAGTGGTCGAACTGCATGGTGTACTGCGCCCGCCCCTGGGTCATGGACCGTAGCGTATTGATGTAGCCGAACATGTTGGCCAGCGGCACCATGGCGTTGATGACATTGGCGTTGCCGCGCGTGTCCATGCCAGAGACCTGGCCGCGCCGGCTGTTCAGATCGCCGATGACGTCGCCCATGAACTCCTCAGGCGTCACCACCTCGACCTTCATCACAGGTTCCAGCAGGTTCGGCTTGGCCTTGGCGACACCTTCGCGGAAGGCCGCGCGGGCCGCGATCTCAAAGGCCAGTACCGACGAATCGACATCGTGATAGGCACCGTCGATCAAGGTGGCGGAGAAATCGACCATCGGAAAACCGGCGACGATGCCACTGTCCTTGGCCGTTGCCAGGCCCTTTTCCACGCCCGGAATGTACTCCTTCGGCACATTGCCGCCGACGATCTTGCTGGTAAAGCTGTAGCCTTCGCCACGCTCACCCGGCTCGAACACGATCTTCACCCGCGCGAACTGGCCGGAACCGCCGGTCTGCTTCTTGTGGGTGTAGTCGACCTCGGCCTGGCGCGTGATGGTCTCGCGATAGGCCACCTGCGGCGCACCGACATTGGCGTCGACCTTGAACTCGCGGCGCATGCGATCGACCAGGATGTCCAGGTGCAACTCGCCCATGCCCTTGATCACAGTCTGGCCGCTCTCGTGGTCGACGGTTACACGGAAGGACGGATCCTCCGCCGCCAGACGCTGCAGCGCCACCGACATCTTTTCCTGATCGGCCTTCGACTTCGGCTCGACCGCGACCTCGATGACCGGGTCCGGGAACTCCATGCGCTCCAGGATGATCGGCTTGATCGGATCGCACAGCGTGTCGCCCGTGGTCGTATCCTTCAGGCCAGCGATGGCGACGATATCGCCCGACGAAGCCTCCTTGATCTCTTCCCGGCTGTTGGCGTGCATCAGCAGCATCCGGCCAATGCGCTCGCGCTTCTCCTTGACCGAGTTCAGGATCGACGATCCCGCGGCCAGCCGGCCCGAATAGATCCGGGCAAAGGTCAGCGTGCCGACAAACGGGTCGGTCATAATCTTGAAGGCCAGCGCCGAGAACGGCGCGTCGTCGTCGCACGGCCGGCTGTCCGGCTCGTCGGAATCGACCTTCACGCCCTTGACCGCACCGATATCCATCGGCGACGGCATGAAGTCCACGACGGCGTCCAGCATCGGCTGCACGCCCTTGTTCTTGAACGCGCTGCCCAGCAGGACCGGCACGAATTTCAGGTCGATCGTGCCCTTGCGGATGCAGGCGCGCAGCGTGTCGGCCGAAGGCTCCTCGCCTTCCAGATAGGCCTCCATCGCGTCGTCGTCCGCCTCAACGGCGGTCTCGATCATCGCGGTGCGGTATTCCTCGGCCTGATCCTTCAGGTCGTCCGGGATATCGCGATACTCGAACTCCGCACCCAGCGACTCGTCCTTCCAAACGATCGCCCGGTTTTCGACCAGATCGACGACACCGACAAAGTCGGCCTCGGCACCGATGGGCAGTTGCAGAACGAGCGGAACGGCACCCAGCCGGTCCTTGATCATGTCGACGCAGCGGAAGAAGTCAGCGCCCGTGCGGTCCATCTTGTTGACGAAGCACATGCGCGGCACGCGGTACTTGTCCGCCTGACGCCAGACCGTCTCCGACTGCGGCTCAACGCCGGCCACCGAGTCGAACACGGCGACCGCGCCGTCGAGCACGCGCAGCGAGCGCTCGACCTCGATGGTGAAGTCGACGTGGCCCGGCGTGTCGATGATGTTGATGCGGTAATCGCGCCAGAAGCAGGTGGTCGCGGCCGACGTGATCGTGATGCCGCGCTCCTGCTCCTGCTCCATCCAGTCCATGGTGGCAGCGCCGTCATGCACCTCGCCGATCTTGTGCGACCGGCCGGTGTAGTACAGCACCCGCTCCGTGGTGGTGGTCTTGCCGGCATCGATGTGGGCCATGATGCCGATGTTGCGATACTTATCGATGGCGTGGGATCGGGCCATGCTCGTCTGCTTTCAAATGGGGCGGCACGGACCGGCGCCTGTCAATCGGCGCCGCCCGGTCGCTATATTTCCTTACCAGCGGTAATGCGAGAAGGCGCGGTTGGCCTCGGCCATCCGGTGCGTATCCTCACGCTTCTTGACCGCAGCGCCGCGCTGGTTGGAGGCATCCATGATCTCGCCGGAAAGCCGGTCGACCATGGTGCTTTCCGACCGGTTGCGCGCACTGGCGATCAGCCAGCGAATCGCCAGGGCCTGAGCCCGTTCGGGGCGCACCTCGACCGGCACCTGGTAGGTGGCGCCGCCGACGCGGCGCGAGCGCACCTCCACCTGCGGCTTGACGTTGTTCAGCGCCTCGTGAAAAGCCTGCAAGGGATCGGTCTTGGCCTTCTGCTGAACACCGTCCAGGGCGCCGTAGACGATGCCCTCGGCGACGGACTTCTTACCGTCCAGCATCAAATTGTTCATGAACTTAGACAGCGTGACATCGCCGAACTTAGGATCCGGCAGGATCTCTCGCTTTTCCGCGCGGTGACGACGGGACATCAGGTCAATCTCCTATTTCGGGCGCTTCGCGCCGTACTTCGAACGGCGTTGGCGGCGATCCCTGACGCCCTGGGTGTCGAGCGTCCCGCGAATGATGTGATAGCGAACGCCGGGCAGATCCTTCACGCGGCCGCCGCGGATCATGACCACGGAGTGCTCCTGAAGGTTATGCCCCTCGCCGGGAATATAGCTCGTGACCTCAAACCCGTTGGTAAGGCGCACGCGGGCAACCTTACGCAGGGCCGAGTTCGGCTTTTTGGGTGTCGTCGTGTAAACACGGGTGCACACGCCACGCTTCTGCGGGCAGGCCTCCAAGGCCGGCACCTTGTTGCGCGCAGCGTCCGGCTTGCGCGGCTTACGGATCAATTGGTTGATCGTCGGCATTTCAGCCCTTCTTGTTCGTGCTCTTCTAAAGCAAGGTTGCAAATGTAGGCCGGTCCATCCGACCCTCACCGGTCCGCCCCTCGACCACGGCTTGGAAACAACGCAAAGCCTCGGCAGGGCTCGGACCGTTTCGGACCGCCCTAACGAGGCATCTCGCCGACCGATGGTCGGCGGTTCCAAACCTGTCGCCGAAAAACTAAAGAAGGGCGCGCGAACCGCCGCCCTTCCCTACCGGCACCTTATCTAAGGCGCGCGGAACATAAGAACGCGCCTGGGCTCTGTCAAGCCAGGCAGCAACGAAATCAAGATTTTATGCGCCGCGACGCCGATCGCCTGACCGCCAGTATAGGGCACAGGTCGTTCTCGCCACTCCTGCGGCCCAGTCTCGATGATCGGGCGTGGCCAAATGTCATTCTTCTGCGACTCGGCGCTCTCGGATATCAAGGTGCTGATCTTGCAATGGTCTACACGAAACGACGGTGTAATGATTGAACTCGTCCTGGCATTCGTCGCGCTCGCCATCGCCGGGTTCGCCAAGGGCATCGTCGGTCTTGGCCTGCCGCCAATCGCCATGGGGCTTCTCGTTCTGGCGATGAGCCCGGTGGAGGCTGCGGCCACGATGGTGGTTCCAGCGCTGCTGACAAATCTGTTGCAAGCCTTCAGGGGTCCGCAATTGCGGCCCTTGCTCAAGCGTCTTTGGCTGCCGTTGTTCTTGTCCGCTGCCGCAACGCTTGCATTCGCGGGGGCTTTAAGTGCACGGGCGGACCTGGCGATCGCGATCCTGGGCGCCCTGCTCCTGGTGTACGGGGCCTACAGCCTGCGCACGCCGGCGATTGCCCTGTCGCAGAGGGCGGAGCGCTGGCTGGGGCCGGTTTCGGGCGTGGCAACGGGCTTCGTCACGGCTTTCACCGGCGTTTCGTCGATGCCGTCGGTACCGTTTCTTCAGTCCATCGGTCTTGGCCGAGATGCGTTCGTGCAAGCCATGGGGCTGTTCTTCCTGGTCTCGGCAGTGGCGTTGATCGCCGCTTTGGGCGTCTCCGGTAGCTTCGAGGGCATTGCCCCGGCCAACGTCGTCGTCGCCAGCCTCGCCGCGTTCGGCGGCATGGCGGCAGGGTCGCGCTTGCGTCGGACCATGGACGAGACGGTGTTCCGCAAGGTCTTTCTTTGGGGGCTGATTCTTCTCGGCCTCTATCTGACGGTACGCTCGATCTAATACCACCTTGCAATGATAATGACCCATGTGATGGTGGCCAAATCGGTTCACGGATAGGCGCGTCGCGCAGCGCGATGCTTCAGCATCGGGCAAGCGGCGCAACGCAGCCGTGGAGCGATTTGGCCCCACCGATGGCCGCGTTGTCTTGTTTGCTGGCTGCGTTGCGCGCCGCTTGTGGTATGTCCACACCATGGCGCGACACGCGCCTGACCAGCGAACAAGACAACGCGGTCACATGAGTCATTATCATTGCAAGGTGGTATAACCCCCCCATCGACCTCGCAAGCAAAAGAAAGGCCCCGATCCATGTTCGGAACGGGGCCGTTCAGTTGAAGACTGATTCGTCGAATTATGCCGCGTCGGGTTCGCCGGCTTCGGCCTCGGCCGCGATCTGGGCCTCCGCCTCTTCCGCCCGCTGTTGCATGATCGCCTGGTTCTCCCGGTCGCGCTCCGCGGCCACCCGCTTCAGGCGGTTCACCACCGAGCCGGTACCGGCGGGGATCAGCCGGCCGACGATGACATTCTCCTTCAGACCATCCAACCGGTCGATCTTGCCGGAGACGGCGGCCTCGGTTAGGACGCGCGTGGTCTCCTGGAACGAGGCGGCGGAGATGAAGGACTTGGTCTGCAGGCTGGCCTTGGTGATGCCTTGCAGCACCGGCACGCCCTTGGCCGGGCGCATACCCTCGGCCTCGACCTTGGCGTTTTCCGCCTCGTAATCCTCGCGATCGACGATCTCGCCGATCAGGAACGTGGTCTCGCCCGGCTCCTGGATCTCGATCTTCTGCAGCATCTGGCGAACGATCACCTCGATGTGCTTGTCGTCGATCTTCACGCCCTGCAGGCGATAGACGTCCTGGATCTCGTTGACCAGATAGTCGGCCAACGCCTCGACGCCCATGACGGCGAGGATGTCGTGCGGCACGGGGTTGCCGTCCATCAGGAGGTCGCCCTTCAGGACATAGTCACCCTCCTGAACGGAGATGTGCTTGCCCTTCGGGATCAGATACTCCTTGTTGTCCTCGCCACTCTCCTCTGGCGGGACGACGACGATGCGGCGCTTGGTCTTGTAGTCGCGGCCAAACTCCACCCGTCCCTCGATCTCCGAGATGATGGCGTAGTCCTTGGGCTTGCGGGCCTCGAACAGCTCCGCCACCCGCGGCAGACCGCCGGTGATATCGCGGGTCTTGCTGCTCTCGCGCGGGATACGGGCCAGCACGTCGCCGGCCTGGACCGCCGCGCCGTTTTCGACCGACAGGATCGCGTCGACCGACATGAAGTAGCGGGCCTCCAAACCGTTCGGCAGCAGCACCACCTCGCCCTTGTCGTCACGCAGCGTGACACGCGGCTTCAGCTGGTCGCCGCGCGGCTGCTGACGCCAATCGACCACCACCTTCGACGAGATGCCGGTGGTTTCGTCCAGCACCTCGCGCATGGACACGCCCTCGACCATGTCGACATAGTGGGCGGTACCCTGCTTTTCCGTGATGATCGGGATCGTGTAGGGGTCCCATTCCGCCAGCTTCTGGCCCCGCTCAACGACAGCACCCTCGTCGACGGCCAGCTTGGCGCCGTACGGCAAGCGGTGGCGCGCCTTCTCGCGGCCCTGATCGTCGACCAGGACCAGTTCGCAGTTGCGGCCCATGACGATGGGCACGCCCTCGCTGTTCATCACCACGTTGCGGTTCTTCAGCTCCACCGTCGCATCGAAGGCCGCCTCGATCATGGAGACCTCGGCACCACGCTGGGCCGCACCACCGATGTGGAACGTCCGCATGGTCAGCTGGGTGCCCGGCTCGCCGATCGACTGGGCGGCGATGACACCGACCGCCTCGCCGACATTCACCGACGTGCCGCGCGCCAGATCACGACCGTAGCAGTTGCCGCAGATGCCGCCCCGGCTCTCGCAGGTCAGCGCCGAGCGGGCGACAATGTGATCAACGCCAGCCGTCTCGATCGCCTCGACACGCTCCTCATCGATCAGCGACCCCGCCGGCACCAGCACCTCACCGTTGAGCGGGTGCACGACGTCGACCGCCGGCGTCCGGCCCAAAATGCGCTCGCCCAGCGGCACGATAACATCGCCGCCATCGATGATCGCCCGGATGCTGATGCCGTTCGTGGTGCCGCAATCCTCCTCGATCACCACGCAGTCCTGGGCCACGTCGACCAGGCGACGGGTCAGATAGCCGGAGTTCGCCGTCTTCAAGGCGGTGTCGGCCAGGCCCTTGCGGGCGCCGTGGGTGGAGTTGAAGTACTCCAACACGGTCAGGCCTTCCTTGAAGTTGGAGATGATCGGCGTCTCGATGATCTCACCCGATGGCCGTGCCATCAGCCCGCGCATACCCGCCAACTGGCGGATCTGCGCTGCTGAACCACGGGCGCCGGAATGGGCCATCATGTAGACCGAGTTCACCTGGCGGGTCGGATCGTGCAGCGTGGAGGAGATTTCCTTCATCATCTCCTCGGCCACCTTGTCGGTCGTGTTCGACCAGACATCGACCACCTTGTTGTACTTCTCGCCGCGCGTGATCAGGCCGTCCTCGTACTGGTTCTCGTATTCCTTCACCAGTTCCGAGGCCTCGTCGACCAGGGCCTGCTTGGCCTTGGGAATGACCAGATCGTCCTTGCCGAACGAAATGCCGGCCTGGCAAGCGTAGGAGAAGCCCATATTCATCATGCGGTCGCAGAAGATGACCGTCTCCTTCTGCCCGCAATGGCGGTAGACCACATCGATGACGTTGGTGATGTCCTTCTTGGTCAACAGGCGGTTGACCAGGTCGAACGGCACCGACGGGCTCTTCGGCAGGATTTCCGACAGGAACATGCGGCCGGGCGTGGCGGTCACCCGCTGCACGACCTCGTTGCCGTCTTCGTCCTTGGTCACGAAGCGCGTCTTGATCTTCGAATGCATCGAGACGACGCCGGCCTCCAGCGCCTGATCGATCTCGCCCATCGAGGCAAAGCGTGGCGTCAGGTGGGCCACGATCTCGCCCGCCTTCAACCGTTTGAACAGCGCATTGATATCGCCGATGTCGATCTCCGCACCGCGATTCTTGGTATCGACCAGGACCACATCGTCCTGCGCGACCGCAGCGGCAAGAGCATCCTTGCTGTCGATCGAAACCTCGCGGCCGACAACGTCGTCCCGCTCCATCGACAGGTAATAGAGGCCCAGCACGATATCCTGCGACGGCACGATGATCGGCTTGCCATTGGCCGGCGACAGGATGTTGTTGGTCGACATCATCAAGACGCGGGCTTCAAGCTGCGCCTCCAGCGCCAGCGGCACGTGCACGGCCATCTGGTCGCCGTCGAAGTCCGCGTTGAAGGCGGTGCAGACCAGCGGGTGCAGCTGAATGGCCTTGCCCTCGACAAGCTTCGGCTCGAACGCCTGGATGCCGAGACGGTGCAAGGTCGGCGCCCGGTTCAACAGCACCGGGTGTTCGCGAATGACCTCTTCCAGAATGTCCCAGACCTCCGGCCGCTCCTTCTCCACCATGCGTTTGGCCGCCTTGATGGTGGAGGCGTAACCGTAGATCTCCAGCTTGTGGTAGATGAACGGTTTGAACAGCTCCAGGGCCATCTTCTTCGGCAAGCCGCACTGGTGCAGCAGTAGGTCGGGCCCGACCACGATGACCGAACGCCCCGAATAGTCGACGCGCTTGCCGAGCAGGTTCTGACGGAAGCGGCCCTGCTTGCCCTTCAGCATATCGCTGAGGGACTTCAGCGGGCGCTTATTGGCGCCGGTGATGACGCGGCCGCGTCGACCGTTGTCGAACAGGGCGTCAACCGCCTCCTGCAGCATACGCTTTTCGTTGCGGACGATGATGTCCGGCGCGCGCAGCTCGATCAGGCGCTTCAAGCGGTTGTTGCGGTTGATGACACGGCGATAAAGGTCGTTGAGGTCCGACGTGGCGAAGCGGCCGCCATCCAGCGGAACCAGCGGCCGCAGCTCCGGCGGGATCACCGGAACGACGTCCAGGATCAGCCATTCCGGCCGCGCACCGCATTCCAGGAACGCCTCAATCAGCTTCAGGCGCTTCACATACTTCTTGCGCTTGGCCTCAGAGCCGGTCTCGCGCAGGTCCGTGCGCACCGTGTCGCGTTCCTCAGCCAGATCGATCGAGGACAGCATGGCCTTCAGGGCCTCGGCGCCGATCTTGGCGGTGAAGTTCTCCTCGCCGAAATCATCCTGCGCCTGGATGTACTCGTCCTCGCTCAACAGCTGATGTTTGGTCAGCGAGGTCAGGCCCGGCTCGACCACCACATAGCTCTCGAAATAGAGAACGCGCTCAAGATCCTTCAGCGTCATGTCGACCATCAGGCCGATGCGCGACGGCAAGGACTTCAGGAACCAGATATGGGCGACCGGAGAGGCCAGCTCGATATGGCCCATGCGCTCGCGACGAACCTTGGACAAGGTCACCTCGACGCCGCACTTCTCGCAGATAATGCCCTTGAACTTCATGCGCTTGTACTTGCCGCACAAGCATTCATAGTCCTTGATCGGACCGAAGATGCGGGCGCAGAACAGCCCGTCCCGCTCCGGCTTAAAGGTGCGGTAGTTGATGGTCTCGGGCTTTTTGATCTCGCCGTGGCTCCACGACCGGATGCGCTCTGGGCTGGCGATCGAGATCCGGATGTGATCGAAATCCTCCGGCTTCGTCGTCAGCCCGAGCATATTCATCAACTCGTTCATGCCTGTATCTCCCTCATCCCGGAGAAGACCGTCGAACCGCTCGGCTGGGCGTGATCGACGTCAGTAATCTCAAACCCGCGTGCGCCCGGTCTACTAGACCCGATGGCGCACGCGAGAAACCGCGCTTGGCTCGTCAGTGTGCGTCCTGCTCCAGCTCCACGTTCAGGCCGAGGGAGCGCAGCTCCTTGACCAGAACGTTGAAGCTTTCCGGTATGCCCGATTCGAAGTTGTCGTCGCCGCGCACGATGGCCTCGTAGACCTTGGTGCGGCCGGCAACGTCGTCGGACTTCACCGTCAGCATTTCCTGCAGCGTGTAGGACGCGCCGTAGGCCTCCAGCGCCCAGACCTCCATCTCGCCGAAGCGCTGGCCGCCGAATTGGGCCTTGCCGCCCAGCGGCTGCTGGGTGACCAGGCTGTACGGACCGATCGAACGGGCGTGGATCTTGTCGTCGACCAGATGGTGCAGCTTCAGCATGTAGATGTAGCCGACGGTGACCTTGCGCGAGAACGCCTCGCCCGTGCGGCCATCGACCAGCGTCACCTGTCCCGACGCATCCAGTCCTGCTTCGGCCAGCATGTTGACGATGTCGTCCTCATGCGCGCCGTCGAACACGGGCGTTCCCATGGGCACGCCTTGGGTCAGGTTGCCGGCCAGTTCCAAGAGCTGGTCGTCCTTCATCGGTTTGACTTCGCTGTCGAACTGGTCGTCGCCATAAACGGTCTTCAGCTTGTCGCGCAGGGCCGATTTGGTTTCCTTACCGTCGTCGGCCGAGTAGCGGACCTTGTCCAGCATCTCGCCGATCTGGCGGCCGAGACCGGCCGACGCCCAACCCAGATGGGTTTCCAGGATCTGGCCGACATTCATGCGGCTGGGCACGCCCAGCGGGTTCAGCACGATGTCAACGGGCGTGCCGTCTTCCAGATACGGCATATCCTCCATCGGGGTGATCCGGCTGATCACGCCCTTGTTGCCGTGGCGGCCGGCCATCTTGTCGCCCGGCTGCAGCTTGCGCTTCACGGCGACGAAGACCTTGACCATCTTCATCACGCCCGGCGGCAGTTCGTCGCCGCGCTGCAGCTTTTCGACCTTGTTGTCGAACCGCTCCTGCAAGGCTTCGATCTGGGCGTCGAAGGCCTTGCAGATGGCCTCGACATCGGCCATCCGCTTCTCGTCCTCGACGACGATGTGGCGCCACTGACCCGGCGTCATGTCGGCCAGCATGACCTCGTCGACCTTGCCGCTGATGTCGTGGCCGGCAGGCCCCTGGACAGCGGTCTGACCGACCAGCATCTCTTTCAGCCGCGCGTTGAAGTTGCGCTGCAGGATGGCTCGTTCATCGTCGCGGTCCTTGGCCAGACGCTCGATCTCCGCGCGTTCGATGGCGAGCGCGCGCTCGTCCTTGTCGACGCCGCGGCGGCTGAACACGCGCACGTCGACCACCGTGCCGGTCACGCCAGGCGGCAGTTTCAGGGAGGTGTCGCGCACGTCCGAGGCCTTTTCGCCGAAGATCGCGCGCAGCAGTTTTTCCTCCGGCGTCATCGGGCTTTCGCCCTTCGGCGTCACCTTGCCGACCAGAATATCGCCCGGATTGACCTCGGCCCCGACATAGACCATGCCGGCCTCGTCGAGATGGCGCAGCGCCTCCTCGCCGACATTGGGGATGTCGCGCGTGATCTCCTCCTGGCCCAGCTTGGTGTCGCGGGCCATGACCTCAAACTCCTCGATATGGATCGAGGTGAAGACGTCATCGCGCACGATCCGCTCCGAGATCAGGATCGAGTCCTCGAAGTTGTAGCCGTTCCAGGGCATGAAGGCGCAGAGCACATTGCGGCCCAGCGCCAGTTCGCCGAGCTGGGTCGACGGGCCGTCGGCCAGAATGTCGCCCTCATGAACCCGGTCGCCCACCTTCACCAGCGGCCGCTGGGTGATGCAGGTGTTCTGGTTGGAACGCTGGAACTTAAGCAAGTTGTAGATGTCGACCGTCGACGCGCTGGTATCGGCCTCCGACGTGGCGCGCACGACCACGCGGGTGCCGTCGACCTGGTCGACGATGCCGTCGCGACGGGCGACGATGGTCACGCCGCTGTCGCGGGCGACCGTCGCCTCCATGCCGGTGCCGACCAACGGCGCCTCGGCCTGGATCAGCGGCACCGCCTGACGCTGCATGTTCGAGCCCATCAGCGCGCGGTTGGCGTCATCGTTCTCCAGGAACGGGATCAGCGCCGCGGCGACGGAGACGATCTGCTTCGGGCTGACGTCGATCAGCTCGATCGCATCGGCGCGGGCCATCACATAGTCGCCGCGTTGACGGCACGAGATCAGATCGTCGACGAAGCGGCCGTTTTCATCCAGGGCCGCGTTGGCCTGGGCGATGGTGTATTTATGCTCCTCCACAGCCGACAGGTAGATCACCTCGTCGGTCACGTGATGGTCGACCACGCGGCGATACGGGCTCTCGATGAAGCCGTATTTGTTCACCTGGGCGTAGGTCGCCAGGCTGTTGATCAGGCCGATGTTTGGGCCTTCCGGCGTCTCAATCGGGCAGATCCGGCCGTAATGGGTCGGGTGCACGTCGCGCACCTCAAAGCCGGCCCGCTCGCGGGTCAGACCGCCCGGGCCGAGCGCCGAAAGGCGCCGCTTGTGGGTGATCTCCGACAGCGGGTTGGTCTGATCCATGAACTGGCTGAGCTGGGACGAGCCGAAGAACTCGCGCACCGCCGCCGCCGCCGGCTTGGCGTTGATCAGGTCGTGCGGCATGACGGTGTCGATATCGACCGAGCTCATGCGCTCGCGGATCGCCCGCTCCATGCGTAGCAGGCCGACACGATACTGATTTTCCATCAGCTCGCCGACCGAACGCACGCGCCGGTTGCCCAGATTATCGATGTCGTCAATGTCGCCGACGCCGTCCTTGAGCTGGTTGAGAATTCTCAGGATCTCAAGGACGTCCTGCTTGCGCAGCACGCGCAACTGGTCGTCGGTCTCGAAGCCGAGACGTGCATTCATCTTCACCCGGCCGACGGCCGAGAGGTCATACCGCTCACCGTCGAAGAACAGGCCGTTGAACAGGGCCTCGGCCGACTCCAGGGTCGGCGGCTCGCCAGGGCGCATAACGCGGTAGATGTCGATCAGAGCGTCTTCCCGCGTGGCGTTCTTGTCGATCGCCAAGGTGTTGCGCATGTAGGCACCGACATTGACATGGTCGATCGCCAGTGCATCGAGCTGCTTGACGCCCTTTTCCTCAAGCAGTTCAAGCAGTTCCGTGGTGATTTCATCACCCGCCTCGAAGAAGACCTCGCCGGTTTCCTCGTCGATCATGTCGCCGGCAAGATAGCGCCCGACCAGGTCCTCCTCGACGACAAGCTGTTCCTTCAGGCCGGCCTCGATCAGCTTGTTGATCTTGCGCGGGGTCAGCTTTTCGCCGACCACGGCGACGGTCTCGCCGGTCTTGGCATCCACCAGATCGAAAGCGAGCTTGACGCCTTTCATGCCCTCGGCGTCGAACGGCGTTTTCCAGCCCTTTTTGGTGCGCGTGAAGGTGACCTTGCCGAAAAAGACCGAGAGGATCTCCTCCTTGGTCATGCCCTGCGCCTCGTAAGGCAGAAGCGTCTCGCCCTGGGCCTCGCGCTCCGCCCGCAGGGCCTCGGTTTCGGCTGAATCGAGCGCCATAAGCAACGTCGTCGCCGGCAGCTTGCGGCGGCGATCGATGCGGACATAGACATTGTCCTTCGGGTCAAACTCGAAATCGAGCCACGACCCGCGATAGGGGATGACCCGCGCAGCGAACAGATACTTGCCCGACGAATGGGTCTTGCCCTTGTCATGGTCGAAGAACACGCCCGGGCTGCGATGCATCTGAGAGACGATCACACGCTCGGTGCCGTTGATGACGAAGGTGCCGTTGGACGTCATCAAGGGCATGTCGCCCATATAGACGTCCTGTTCCTTGATATCGCGAATCGAGCGCAGGCCGGTCTCTTCCTCGATATCGAAGACCGTCAGGCGCAAGGTGACCTTCAGCGGCGCGGCATAGGTCATGCCGCGCTGCTGGCACTCCTCGACGTCGTATTTCGGCTCTTCAAGCTCGTAATGGACGAAGTCGAGTTCCGACCGGTCGGAAAAGTCGCGGATCGGGAAGACCGACCGCAACACTTCCTGAAGGCCGAGGTTTTTCCGTTCGGCGATCGGAACATCCATCTGAAGAAACTGATCGTAGGACCGGCGCTGGACCTCGATCAGGTTGGGCATCCGGGCGACTTCCGGGATGCGCCCAAAATCCTTGCGAATACGTTTGCGTGCGGTGAACGGCTTGGCCATAGATGCTTGACCTTTCAAATCCCATGCCACGGCGTGCTGCCCTCAGCACGCGGTTTCAGCCCCATTTCGACGGGTCGATGCGCGCTCGACCGTCGAAGGACCGGCCGACGCGTCGATGCGTCAGGCCGCTATACCGCCGATCGATTCGACCGAGAAACTGGCCCGAACCGTCGGCAAACCGACCGCCCCCATGCGACCGGCAGACCCCGTCATCCCCCCAAGGGCGCGCCCCAGGGCGATGGTTGCCTCGTCAAAACAACCGCAATATCAATCACTTAGCTTGAAAACGCACATAAGACGCCTTCGGGCGGTCGACCTTATCCGGTCGACCGCCCTCGGGCGTCGATATGTCTAAAGCGATGTGTGTCACGCGGCCTTACTTAACTTCGACCGTCGCGCCCGCTTCTTCAAGTTGTTTTTTCAGATTTTCGGCCTCTTCCTTGTTGACGCCTTCCTTCACAGGCTTGGGCGCCCCCTCGACCAGATCCTTGGCTTCCTTCAGGCCAAGGCCGGTGATGGCACGAATTTCCTTAATGACGTTGATCTTCTTGTCGCCGAACGAGGCGAGAATGACGTCGAACTCGTCCTTCTCTTCGGCAGCGGCCGCCTCACCCGGGGCCGCGGGCATGGCGCCTGCGACGGCGACGGGAGCAGCGGCGCTGACGCCCCACTTCTCCTCAAGCAGTTTGGACAGCTCGGCCGCCTCCAAGACGGTCAAGCTCGACAGCTCGTCCACGAGCTTTGTTAGATCAGCCATTTTCTCCTAGGATCCTTCTCGGATTGGGTTTCAGTGTCAGCGGCTCACGCCGCCTCGCCCGTGGCACCGTAAGCGCCGAAAACCCGTGCCAACTGGCCAGCCGGGGCTTGCAGCACGCCAGCGACGCGTGTCGCCGGGGTGTTCAGCATGCCCACGATCTTGCCGCGCAGCTCGTCGAGAGACGGCAGCTTGGCGAGGGCTTCGATGCCCGCCTTGTCGAACACCTGTTCGCCCAGTCCACCGCCCAGAACAACCAGCTTGTCGTTCTTCTTGGCATAGTCGACGGCGACCTTGGCAGCGGCGACGGGGTCGTCGCTGTAGGCAATCGCCGTCGGCCCGTTGAACAGGTCCGACAGGCCCTCGAAGGCAGTGCCTTGAAGGGCGATGCGGGCGAGCCGGTTTTTGGTCACGCGGAAATTGGCCCCCGCTTGCATCATCTGCCGGCGCAGATCGGTCGATTCACCAACCGACAGCCCAACCTGGTGAGTAACCACCACGAGCTGGGACGCACCAAACGTCTCATGCAATGCGGCGACCTTTTCTTCCTTCTGTGTCCGAAGCACGGATCGCCTCCTTCATCAGGGGCACCGGACGCTAATCGCGACCGAAGCCCCGCTTCAACAAGGCCGCCGCCCGCCAACGCCATGTGCGCCACACGGTCAACGACCCACTCATTCCTGTCCCAGAAGTTCAAGCCGATGACGGATCCGGTTGGGTCCGCATAAGCCTTCAACCCCCGTCTATGCGGGTCGATTAAGCCGCCGAACGGCCCCCGCAGTCTCGGACAGGTACCACCGGTGCCGGGTTACCCGGCACCGGCATTCCAAACGCCTCAGCTAGGCAGCCGCGTCCGTGCCGATGGCGCCCACGTCCAGCTTCACCCCGACCCCCATGGTCGAGCTGAGCGTTGCTCGTTTCATGTACTGGCCCTTCGCGCCGCTCGGCTTGGCGCGCAGAATGGCGCCGACGAAGGCACGGACATTTTGCTCCAGTTGTTCTTCACTGAAGCTGGCCTTGCCGATGCCGGCATGCACGATGCCCGCCTTTTCGACCCGGAACTCGACCGAGCCGGCCTTGGCCGCCTCGACCGCCGCCTTCACGTCCGGTGTGACGGTGCCCAGCTTCGGGTTCGGCATCAGGCCGCGCGGACCCAGGATGCGACCCAGCTTGCCGACGACGGCCATCATGTCCGGCGAGGCGATGCAACGGTCGAAATCCGTCCGCCCGTTCTGGATTTCCTCGGCCAGATCCTCCGCGCCCACCAAGTCGGCGCCAGCCTCCTTGGCCTGGTCCGCCTTGTCGCCGCGTGCGAAGACCGCGACGCGCACCGACTTGCCGGTGCCGTTGGGCAGGTTCACCACGCCCCGGACCATCTGGTCGGCATGGCGCGGATCGACGCCCAGGTTCATGGCGATCTCGATGGTCTCGTCGAACTTGGCGGTCGCCCGTTCCTTGACCTGCTTGACCGCGTCGGCCACGTCCAGGACGGCATCGCGATCGAGGCCGTCGTGGTTTTTCTTCACGCGTTTTGTCAGTCGTGCCATCGGATTACCCCACCACCTCAAGACCCATCGAGCGGGCCGAGCCGCGGATCATTTCGACCGCCGCGTCGACATCGTTGGCGTTCAGATCGACCATCTTGGCCTCGGCGATCTCACGGAGATCGGCCTCGGTGACCTTGCCGATATAGGTGCCCTTGCCGACCGTGGAGTGACCCTTTTGGATCTTGGCCGCCTTCTTCAAGAAGAAGCTGGCTGGCGGCGTCTTGGTCGTGAACGTAAAGGTCCGATCCGCGTAGGCGGTGATCACCACCGGGATCGGCATGCCCTTTTCCAGGTTCTGGGTCTCGGCGTTGAACGCCTTGCAGAATTCCATGATGTTCAGCCCGCGCTGACCCAGCGCTGGACCGATCGGCGGCGACGGATTGGCCGCGCCTGCCGGGACCTGAAGCTTGATCAGGCCGACAACCTTCTTTGCCATCTCATTTCCCTTTCAACCGCGGCCATGAAACCGACGGCATCATCAAATGCCGCAATTAAGCGGCGGGTGTCGCGGTCACGGCCGCCCCTGGTCTTTGGGGTCAGAGCCTCCCGCGTCGCTTTGCGGCCCGCGTCATAGGGCGCGTGCCGCGTGTCGTCAAACTTTTTCGACCTGGCTGTATTCCAGTTCGACCGGCGTGGCACGGCCGAAGATCGACACCGCCACCTTCAGCCGCGCGCGTTCCTCGTCGACCTCTTCGACATAGCCGTTGAACGAGGTGAACGGGCCGTCGCTGACGCGCACCTGCTCGCCAACCTCGTAAGTGACGGACGGTTTCGGCCGTTCGATGCCTTCCTGCACCTGCTGCAGAATCCGGCTGGCCTCGGCATCGGTGATCGGCTGTGGCCGGCCGCGCGAACCCAAAAAGCCGGTCACCTTGGCGGTGTTCTGCACCATGTGCCAGCTTTCGTCCGTCAAATCCATCTTGACCAGGACGTAGCCGGGAAAGAATTTGCGCTCCGCGTTCACCTTCTGGCCGCGGCGCATCTCGACGACCTCTTCGGTCGGCACCGAGACCTCTTCAAAGAGCTCCGTCAGTCCCTTTTGGTCCGCCTGCTCGCGGATCGACTGGGCGACCTTGTTCTCAAAGCCCGAATAGACGTGGACCACGTACCAACGCATCGCCATGGCTCAGCCACCCAGACCTAAGATGAAGCCGACCCCGAGATTGGTGAGCTGATCGATGATCAAGAAGAAGAAGGCCATGATCGCCACGAAGATGAAGACCATGATCGTGCTGACCACGGTTTCCTTGCGGGTCGGCCAGGTGACCTTGGAGGCCTCCTGCCTGACCTGTCGAAGGAATTGCATCGGATTGGGTCTGGCCATCGTCGTCTTTACTTTCAAAACCTGTGGCGGGTCGGCCTTTACGGCAGCCGGCTCCGCCTCGCCCCTTACCTAGTTAGCCGAACGGGCCGCACAAGGGCGGCCCACCTTATCCACGTTCGCGATCAGCCAGCCTTCCTGGTCGCCGGTGGGCTGGCAGGAGTGGAGGGGATCGAACCCCCAACCCCCGGTTTTGGAGACCGGTGCTCTACCAATTGAGCTACACTCCTAAACGCCGAACGGCCGCTTGGCTTCGCCCTGGCCCCCGCGCGTGAGGCAGCGGGTTTTAGACCAAGCCCGTTGCCAATGCAACAAAACCGCCGCGCTTTACGACACTGGCAGTTCGACGCCGCAGGCGGCCGGATCCGGTGTGGGTTCCGACCACCGAAACAAAGACTTGTATCGCAGCCTACTCGACGATGGAGGCGACGACGCCGGCGCCGACGGTGCGGCCGCCCTCGCGGATGGCGAAGCGCAGGCCCTCGTCCATCGCGATCGGCGCGATCAGCTCCACATCCATCGCGATGTTGTCCCCCGGCATGACCATCTCCGTGCCCTCGGGCAGGCTGACGACGCCGGTCACGTCCGTCGTCCGGAAGTAGAACTGCGGACGATAGTTGGTGAAGAACGGCGTGTGACGGCCGCCCTCCTCCTTCGTCAGGATGTAGGCCTCGGCCTTGAACTTCGTGTGCGGCGTGATCGAGCCGGGCTTGGCCAACACCTGGCCACGCTCCACCTCGTCCCGCTTCGTGCCGCGCAGCAGCACGCCCACATTGTCGCCCGCCTCGCCCTGGTCCAACAGCTTGCGGAACATCTCAACGCCCGTACAGGTCGTCTTCGTCGTCTCCTTGATGCCGACGATCTCGATCTCCTCGCCGACCGTGACAACGCCCCGCTCGATACGGCCCGTCACCACCGTGCCGCGACCCGAGATCGAGAACACGTCCTCGATCGGCATCAGGAAGGCCTGGTCCTTCGGACGCTCCGGCGTCGGAATGTATTCGTCAACCGCCGCCATCAGCTCCAGGATCGACTCCTTGCCGATCTTGTCG
>Ga0207422_1000758_pt1 | contig 88452 bp, 68 predicted proteins | sample MarCyaLeptolynsp_FD_187757 | JGI IMG/M metagenome (GOLD analysis project Ga0207422, IMG submission 187757) | Marine cyanobacterial communities from Panama - species 1 Leptolyngbya sp. (SPAdes) | ecosystem: Environmental > Aquatic > Marine > Unclassified | place: Panama: Panama City | collected...
GAAGGCTACCTGTCGTTTAGCACTAGAGAGATTATTACCTTCTGTTCTCTGGCTTGAGCTACTTAGACATACTCGTAGCCGTACTGATATTGCTGCCCAATTTGGCTTTCAGATTGTTCTCAAACCTCTGCCCGACTTGGCTTATCGAGATTGCTGCAAGATCTAAGTTAAGGCTGTTTTTGAAGCCAGATCGCAAGAAGTATACGTGTTTCAGAGAAGAGCCGGATAAGTGGAGAGAGGCGACGGCCAGCTAATCTGCCATTCCCACAAAGAAACCCCTAACCACACGGTCAGGGGTTTCTTTTGCCAATATTGAGTTGTTGAGGCGGTATGTAGAAGACAAAGATTACCGCGCAAGTTCGCAAAGCTAAACTCAGCGCTCTAACAACTGAGCTACTGCTGCCAAAGGGGTAAAACAGTGAGGTCTACCCTGCATCGTTCTCTGCAAAAGGCGCACACGGACATGGAGACCGAAAACACACACACTGGGTCTGGGGAGCGATCGCATTCCCGTCTGGTGAAACCGTTGCAACCATCTCCCGCTTCACAGGAGCCGCGAGTTGAGGACGGATTTTTTGAGTTTTCATGGATTTTTCTCCCTTTATTGACATCAACTTTTGTCTGGAGTTTAAAGGTAGAAAAAGTGACTGTCAATGCCTCACGGGGTGACAAGCACCTCAAGGCTAAAGCCTCCCCACGATTCCCGATTGCTCCAAGCAGCTATTAATCTCAGCAACCTGTTCGCCGGTCAACGGTTCAACTCCCGCTGCCGCTTCCATTGCCGCTTGCATTTCTCCCAGGTTGGGCAACAATGCTTGTTGGAATGCGCCCCCATTACTGTCATACCAGTCTATCGTTTTGTGGGTTGGCTGACGGAGAATCAGGACGTATTTAGACGGTATATCGAGAGTCAAGGCTATATTTGGGCTTGATTTTCGCTAAAGTACTATTAATTGCCACAAGTGCAACTCCAAAAACACCAACTCGCCCCCTCAACTGCGACGGAAACCCTGCTCGCCTTTAATTTTCCAGCTATCGTTCCTTAAGTTGCGTGAGGCGGTTGAGCTGATTCATTCCCACAGAAATAATAAGGTTAATCAGCAAGTAGGTAATCATAATAATTGCCATCACCTCGACCGGGCGGCCGGATTGGTTGTAGGTGGTGTTGGCAATGTTGTAGACTTCCGGGTAGGCGATCGCGGCCCCCAAACTGGAGTTTTTCGCCAGGTTCATGTACTGGCTGTTGAGAGGTGGGATCATCACGCGCAACGCTTGCGGAAAGACCACGAGGCGCAGGGTTAAGCCGGAGTGCAATCCCACAGCCCGAGCCGCTTCCCATTGCCCTTGGGCCACAGACTGAATGCCGGCCCTCACGATATCGGCAATGTAGGCCCCGGTGTAAAACACCAAACCGATGAGTAGGGCGGAAAATTCAATGCTGAGGCGCAGTCCTCCCTGGATCGAACCCAGTTGGATTTCTTGCGGTGCTTGCCAGTTCAAAGCAAAGATGACAATCGCGATCGCGCCGATGCCAATTCCCCACAGTGCCATCAGTTGGGCCTGTCCCGACTCTCCTCTCTCGACCCTCAACTTGGTGCGCCACTGCCACAGCAAGATAGCCGCGATCGCGCCAGCAACCAAAACGCTCAACCAGACCGCCAGCATCCCATTGACCGCCGGCCAGGGCAAAAACACCCCACGATTGCTCATAAAAATCGATCCGGGCAAGGCAATTCTGTCCTGAGGCTTCGGCAGTTGAGAAAAAACCGCCTTGTACCAAAAGAAAAGTTGCAGAAGCAGCGGCACATTGCGAATGACCTCAACATAGACTTCGCTGCTTTTGCGGAGCAACCAATTGTCAGAAAAACTGGCAACTCCCACTGCAATTCCTAAAACAGTGGTTAAGATAATTCCCGCAAAAATCACTCGCAGGGTATTCACTAACCCAGCCAGCAAAACTCTGCCGTAGGTGTCTCTCGCTGGGTCGTAGGGAATAAGGCTCTCCCCGATCGCAAAGGAAGCTTGGGTATTGAGGAAGTCAAAGCCAAATTTAATTCCCGATCGCTGCATATTGACATTCAGGTTATGCACGAGCAAGGAAATGATGGCAATGGTCGCGACGACTGCCAGCAGTTGCAGGATAACGCGCCAAAAGCGATCGTCGCGCCACAGGGGAATCTTTTGTTCGGAATTTGCGGTCATGAGCTAGGGAGTCGGGAAGATACAGTGACCAGTAAACAGCACCTGACGGCGGGGGTGTGGGGTCTGGGGTGTCGGGAGACAAGGAGGACAAGGGAGACAAGGAAGAGTGGGGAGTTCGGGCACATTGATGACTGTTGACTGAATAAGACCTCCGCCGAAAAAGAACGGCAGAAACTTGGACAATCCCCATCGACAGAGGGTTTGAGAGGCGCTCGCGCGATTTTGAGCTTCTGGAGAGTAACCAGTTTTGCGGGAGTCAAAACAAGTTTAATACTCGATGTCGAGACTCGCTCCACTTCCCTATTTCCCGACTCCCCATCTCCCTACTCCTCCGAATCTTGTTTTCAAGCCCTAACGGAAGGGGGGAGAATAAAGCAGTCCTCCCTCAGTCCAGAGGGCATTTTGACCGCGTTCGAGCTTAAAGTCTGACCCTTCTCCCAAGTTGCGATCGTAAACTTCGCCGTAGTTACCGACATTTTTGATGACAACTTCCATGAAGTTATTCTCTAAACCAATGCCCTTGCCCAGGTCACCTTCAGCTCCCAGAAAACGCTTAATGGTGGGATCTTCGCTGCCCTTCTTTTCCTCAACATTGGCTTGGGTAATACCGAGTTCTTCAGCTTCGATCAAGCCGTAAGTCACCCATTTGACCACATCAAACCAACGCGAGTCGTTGTTAATCGTGACCGGCCCCAGGGGTTCTTTCGACATCGTGACATCCAACAGAACGTGATCGTCGGGGTTGGGGAGCGTGCTGCGACGGGCAATCAGTTGAGATTTATCGGAAGTCATCCCTTCACAGCGGCCTTCTGCATAAGCGGCGTAGGCGGGATCGGCCTGCTGAAAGGTGACGACTTCGGGGCTGACTCCCGCTTCGCGCATATTGTCGGTGAGATTCAATTCCGTGGTAGTTCCCGCCTCAACACAAACGGCTTTGCCCGCGAAATCTTTTAACTCTTTGATACCGCTGTCTTTGCGAACCAGCATCCCTTGACCGTCGTAGAAGGTGGTTGGCGCAAACTCTAGACCGACGGAGGTATCGCGGCTAATTGTCCAGGTGGTATTGCGAGAGAGCATATCCACTTCTCCCCCAGACAAGGCGGTAAAGCGTTCGGTGGAGTCGAGATTGCGGTACTCAACTTTTTCCGAATCGCCCAACACTGCAGCCGCCACGGCTTTACAAATATCGACATCAATACCGGAGTATTCGCCCTGTTCGTTGACGAAGCTAAAGCCCGGAATGCCGCCATCTACGCCGCAAATGAGTTTTCCGCGACTTTTGACGGTATCGAGGCGACTTTCGCCACCGGAATTGGTACTGGAACCATCTCCACCACCTGCCTTTTCTGGCGCACTCGCACAGGAGGCGATCGCGCCGGCCATCAGTAAGACAGCGACAACAAGGGAACCTCGTTTAAACATCTCTTTCACACCACTTAGTTTGACTTATGTTTGTTGATCGATAACTCATTATAAATAGTAGGCGATGTGTAACTTTCTACGACAGAATCTTACAGGGTGATAAGGGAGTGAAAGCCCGCAGAGGTTGGGAAAGGGAGGGAATGTGGGGTCAAAAAAAGGGTACGTTTTGACCCCCTTGTCACCCCTCGATCTCAACTTTACGCCGCGATGCGATCGCTGATTTCTTTGAGGGAGAAACCGGGAACGTATTGACGCACCAACCCGAACCACAAACTGCGATCGTCGATGGCGAAAAAGTCGAGGTATTGGGGAATGCGGGGATTGTCGAGCTGTCGGAGAACTTGCGCTTCTCGCTCGAAGAGTTTCAACTGCTCCCAATTTTACTGAACCTCAAAATTCTGCCTTTCTGGAGCTACAAGGTGGGTGCAAACTGTAGCGCTTTCCCTCGCACCTCCGTGTTAATCGTGCCGCGATCGTAAACGACCTGACCTCCCACAATCGTATATTGAGGCCATCCGGTTAAATCCCACCCTTCAAAGGAACTCCAACCGCACTTACTCTCCACCTGCGATCGCAAAACCGGACGGTAAGCATCGAGATCGACCAGCACCAAATCGGCATCATAACCCGGCTGAATTAAGCCCTTGTTCGGGATACCATAAGCTTGCGCCGGTGCGGACGACATCCACCGAGACACTTGAGCGACGGTACAACGTCCTTTTTGAGCTTGGGTGAGCATCAAGGCCAGGGACGTTTCCACCCCCGGCATTCCCGATGGCGAGTGAGGGTATCCTTTTCCCTTCTCCTCTAGGGTGTGGGGTGCGTGATCCGTGGCGATGAAATCCAACACGCCATCGAGCAACGCTTGCCACAACACCTCATTATCATGGCGCGATCGCAGCGGCGGATTCATCTGTGCCAGCGTCCCAATTTCCCCATAGGCACTGCTGTTGAGCAGTAGATGTTGGGGGGTCACCTCCGCTGTCACCCATGAGGGTTTATCTTCTCGCAGCAACTCCGCTTCTTCCGCCGTCGAGAGGTGCAAAATATGCAGCCGCCGCCGATACTTTTTCGAGAGTTTCAGGGCTAATTTTGTGGCGTTGAGGGCCGCTTGACTGTCTTGAATTTGGGAGTGAACGGCGGGGTCGGTTTGCCCTTGGAACTGCTTGCGTCGCTCGATAATTCGGGCCTGGTCTTCAGCGTGAACGGCAATGAGACGGGTTCCTTCGGCAAAGATCGGGTCGAGTTCGGGTTCTCTACTCACCAGCAACGCGCCATGAGCCGATCCCATAAAAATTTTAATGCCGCAGGTGGGATTCGCCTCGCGCAGCGCGGGTAAGTTATCTGGGGTTGCACCGATGAAATAGCCGTAATTGACCAAACATTTCTGCGCCGATCGCGCTAACTTATCATCCAAAGCAGCTTGGGTTGTGGTTAGGGGACGAGTATTTGGCATTTCGAGGAATGAAGTTACCCCCCCTCTGGCGCAAGCACGGGTTGCAGTGTAGAGATCTTCTTTGTGTTCCAACCCCGGTTCGCGAAAGTGGACTTGCGGATCGATAACCCCTGGCAGTAAGGTTAATCCCTCTGCGTCAAGAGAAGGAACGGAAGCTTCAATGTTCGCTGCAATTTGGGCAATTTTCTCGTTCTGAATCAAGAGATCGCCAACGAAAAAATCGCCTTCTGGGAGGAGGATGCGAGCGTTGCGAATGAGGAGGTCTGTCATTTCAGTTATCCGCGCCTGACGGCGAGGGAGTAGGGTTATGAGTTCAGAATTCAGAGTTCAGAGTACTGCTACACAGAAGCAAGCTACAGAATTGGGGAATTACGTCTAATGTACATTACCGGAAATCCTTGCTCTAGCGAGGGAGTCGGGGGACAAGGAAAATTTTGGAAACTTTTCATTGAACATTTATCAATTCTGTAGTCTGTAGCTTGATAAAAGCGATAACAGTACCCTGAACCCATAACTCTGAACTCTGAACTCTAAACGACTGAGATGTAAATTTTTGTAACCACATAAAGTGCAAAAATTGGTGATTTTCGAAAACGAGTTTGCAAGGGTTTCAAGGTATGGTACGATTTTTGAGCCTCCAAATAACATAGTTTGGTTGTTTTCTATATCTAGTTTTAGAAAAAGCTCCATCAAAGCCTTGATGCTACGTTTGACTGAGTTTTCGCGTCACTTTAAAAAATCGCGTTCGACAATCAACTTTTGAATAAGCAAAAGTACTTAAGCGATCTTGAGTTGACAAAACGAACAAAGCGTGAAGCAGAAATTTGTTTGAGCGATCGCGCATCCTTTTAACAGCGTTCTCTCTACTTCCTTGTTCTCCTGGCCTCCCATTGATGGCTGTTAACTAAACCCCATTCGCAATTCCTGACCGCCAGGCGCGATTGCGAGAAAACGCGATAAAAGTTACCCCGATAGTTTTGCGCGCACCTCTTGGCGCAACCGAGGCAACTGAGCGTACAACCAATCCCCAGGACACTTGGTGTAAGAGAAATCGCGATGCCCTCGAATGTTATTCGGATTGATGCGACAGGACTGACAAATCGCCGCACACAGCGCCACCAAACTATTCCATTGTTTTTGCCCCATGGCCGCACTGGTGAAGTTCCCCTCGCTTTCAATGCCAGGGGACGAGTTGCCACCGGGTAAGAGTCTAGAGGAATCTTGTCGGGCGTGGGCGGAGCGAATGCTATAGCCTCGCATCACCGCTTCGAGGGAGCCGTGCCGTCCTTCGAGCAGAAAGCCTCCCGTTGTATTCAGGAAGTTGTGTCCGGAGTCAGACCAACCGTTCCCGTAAATGTGATCCTTCTGAATGGATTTGGCTAAACGCTTTGCCCCGTCTAGGGTTCGCTGGGAAAAATCATGAGGCGGATTGCGGTGAAAGGTGTGGTGAATCACGATATATTTTGGCGTAGTTCGAGGGAACGAACTTCTCGGCTGCGCGCCCCAATCTTTGGTTGTCAGCACCTGTTGGTAGGCATCCAGTACCGGAGGCGGTTTGGGGGCGGGTTGGGGTTCGGGCTGCGAGTCGTCAATATCTACAATCATGGCTCTGGGCGCATCAACGGCCTGAAACCAGTCTTTGGGAACGTCGAGGCGATACTCCTCAGCCGCGAGATTGTGCGGCCGGAGATCGGCTTTTTTCAAATATTTATCGCTGTTGCTCTGCATGAGGTAGAGCGCCTTTTTTGTTAGCTTCAGCCAAGCCATAAGCGTGTGTCCTTAATCAAGTCGGCGGGGCGGTTTAATTTCAAAGTGGGCGTGGTCGTCGTGGGCGCGAGCGCGAACGCACAGCCCTTCTCGGATCAATTGAGTGTCGTTGAAGTAAATGAGGGTGGAGAGACTTTGCTGGCGCAGGGCCTTGAGCATGGCTCGCATGGCGTTGCGATCGTAGCTGCTGCTCGTCCAAGAGATGGTTCCATAGTTGCCATTTTTGTGCGGTAAGAGGAGGTCGCAGCTCAGTCCGGTTTCGTGACCGTAGTGGTCGGGGGTGTCGCCGCCGTAGGGAACGCTGACATCGTTGATGACGATGCGGGTGGCTTGAGGGCGAGATTTGCGGTAGCTGGCTTGATAGGTTTTTCCGGCTGCGATGAGGGTTTGAGCCATCCAACTCGTCCCGTAGTCGTGGTTGTCTCGATTATCTTTGCGTTCGTGGTTAAAAAATCCTTCTCCTTCGATGGGCATCAGTTCCCAGCGAGGAGCGTTTCGGGCTTGCAGCCATCGGTGCGTGAAGCCGTTAGGATCGACTCGACCGTCTACTCCCGATCCCGGACGGCTGGAGAAGTGCTGGCGGCCGTTGGCGATCGCTTGAAACAGTTTGATCGCATTGACAGTTCCCGTATCGACGCTGCCGTTGACCCGCAGCCAGTTAAACCCTAGGTCGAGCAGCTGCTGCTTGACCGCTACCACGTCCCCGGCGAGGTTTCTCCCGCCGCGTCCGACGCTGCCGTTTAAGCTGAAGCGAAGGGGAGAGCACACCGCGATCGCAACCTCAGCACTATCGCCTCCAACGGAAAGGTTGAGCCGTCGGTTCCCCGGTTGGGTAAACAGGAAGGCAACTTGCCAGCGACCGTCTTTTCCCACCGCCGGCCCGGTAGTTTTGTACAGGCCGTCAATGGTGAGGAGAACGGGCTTTCCTGCGTTGTTAACATCTGCCGTTCCCTCAACGGTAAAGCGCCGATCGACCTGCACGCCGCCTTGGGGATAACTTGTGATTTTAAAGCTGGTGTAGGGGGGAGGTTCGGGGGAGTTGTTGCGAAAAGAGACAATCATTGCCCCAGGAATATCACTGCTGTTGCCTTGAAACCAGTTCAGGGGAACGCTCAAACTGCGCTTTGTTGCGTCGCGCTGCGCGAGCGTGACTTTGCTCGCATATTTCCCCCCTTTCATCAAGTAAAGTGCTTTGGAAGTTAGCTTCAGCCAAGCCATGGTTCGCTCCCCCTCGTAAACCTTCGATCTTGATGGTGTTGGTAGTTGGGCTGTTTGGCGGTCAACCCTACCAATCATATCAAGTTCGGGGTTCGGGGTTCAGAGTTATGAATTCAGAGTTCAGAGTTCAGAATTTAGGGAATAGGGAATAGGCAACAGGCAACAGGCAATAGGGTTGATGGCGAACATCCTCTCTCCGCGTAAACCTCAACTCGTCAATTCAAAGTTGACAAACCACTACTCCCGACTCCCGACTCCCTCGCTCTTGGCAAGGGTTTCAGATAATTCACATTAGACGTGAATTGATAAATGCTCAATGCTCAATGCTCAATGTTCAATGCTCCTTATGCTATCTCGGCGACGATCTCCTCTTCCAACGGCGGACGCAAGCAAAGGTAGACCAAAGGCCCCAGTAACGGGATAAGGGTAACCGTCCAAAACAGGCTACGGTTCTCAATTCCTCGCCGTGCCATATCATCTCCCAATACAGTGGGAAAGAGGAGGCATAACAAGCAAAAATCCAAACTCATGACGTGGATAAATCGGCTTGTCTGCCATTGCTGCCAAAAATCGGCCCAGTTGCCGTTCGACAGTCCAAAAGCGAGCAAGCTGAGGGTTGCGATCGCCAGAAAACCGCCCAGCCAGCGAGAGTCTTGAATCTTGAGCCACCAATCTTTGGGGCCGGTAAATTCGGGGTTGGGTTGGCGTAGGATCAGGTACGGGACGAGGGCAAAAGCACCCAGCGCAAAGGACGCGATCGCGAAGGGAAAGGCGCGAATTTTTTGACCCCGACCGTCAGCGAACAAAACGCAGCCGTAAATCGCTGGCAAAATGCCCATGAGATTAAACAGCGCAACAATCAAAGGATTAATCTCCATCCAATCTCCCACAGACAACTTCGCGATTAGCTCCAAGGTATCGGGGCGATCGGGCGGTGCAACGAGAACTGCATAAGCGAGAAAACCGAGCCAAAGGAAACTTAAAACAATTTTTCTAAACATGTCGCCACAATAGGAGTTGCATCCTTAATTGTTTCAAATCATGAGAGCTTTTCTCAAAGATGACATTCTCTTCCTTCATCGCGAAGATGTCCCCCACTACAAGAAAGGCGGATCGGTCGTTCGCAACACCTATTTTTGGGCGCTAAAATCAATTTCTTGCTATGCCCCTAGAGAGGGAGACTGGGAGTTCGATCCGGAGGTTTGGGTGGCCCTGGCAAGGATGCTCCTTTCGTTTGCTCAAGCGGGGTATCTCGGATATGCTGAAACCTCGCTTGAGTTTTCGGAAGATTCGCAAATTCCCGAAGAAATTCGCTCTGTGGCAACTTATCTCTAAGCCGTCAGGTCTACCTTGAAATCTGTCGTTTTCGAGCTTTCCAATTCCCCTTGAACAAACGGGGGAATATTTAAAGTCCCCCTTACAAAGAGGGACTTAGGGCGATCGCAATTCTAAGGGTCAATTCCAGTTAGAAAGAACCGCTAGCGATCGCTTTCAAAACATCCAAATTCTCCAAAATGAAGTAAGCGAAAATTGCCCCGCCAACGCCGCCAACAAAAAAGGCGGCTGCAAACTGACTCCACCCCTCAACGGTTTTGAGCGAGTCCGGTACGTCCGGGCCGGAGGTTGTGTAAGTCGGTCGGGAGAATTGCCCTCGTCGCACAAATGCAACTCGTCCGTAGATCGAGAGGCAAATTGTTGCGATCGCAACGATCGCGCAAGCTGAGAGCAACCCGATCGCATTCGCGTTCTCAGAATTCCGCAGCGGCCCCAACACCACAAACGGGCCGAGAATAAAGTAGCCGTGGGCCATGCCAATTTCTAATCCTCTGGCGAGGGGAGAGAGGCCGTAGCGGTAGATGGGTAAGTTTTTGAGGAAATTGAGCGTTAAATCCGAGGAGTTAATGGGAGTTGCGAGATTGCCCTGTTGCAAGTCTCCGGCGTAGGGGGTCACCATTTCCCCCTGCTGGAAATCAAATCCTGCTGCGCTCCCCCGGGCCCGCAGTGCGTGCCAAAGATGGCCAAAAAAGCAGAGAACGGCAAAGATGAAGTGGAAAGTTGCCAGCCAACCTCGCAGGGAAACCCCACCTGCGTCTGTTTCCAGCAGTCCCACCGGGCCGTAGAAAACTTCGGGATAGACTGTGTTGTTGACGGTGACAAAGTAAGCAGCGAAAAATCCCATGTAGGCGATCGCGCCCAAACTGTAGGAAAGATATGCCTCTCCCGAATACACCAATGCCCGACGGGCCCAGAGTAAAGGCTTTGTGCCAAGATGCCAGAAACCTCCTAGCAAGCATAAAATTCCTACCCAAAAATGACCGCCCACGACATCTTCTAAATTGTTAACCGCAGCCATCCCCTGGGAACCCGACGCACCCACCAGGTAACCGAAGATTTTCGCTGGGTTGAGGGTAGGATTGGCAATAACGCGCACCTCCCCCGCAGTTCCCGCCCAAGGATCGAATAAGCCACCCCAAAACATGGCTTTGAAAACCAAGAGAAATGCCGCTACTCCCAGGAAGAGGAGGTGAATGCCCAAAATCGAGGTCATTTTCTCCCCATCTTGCCAGTCGTAGCCGAAAAATCCGGCAAAGGTGCGATCCTTATCTAAAACCTCCGGGCCGAGAAGAGCGTGGTAAAGTCCTCCCGCTCCCAGCACCGCTGAAGAGATCAAGTGCAACACGCCCACAACGAAGTAGGGATAGGTATCGACAATTTTCCCCCCATCTCCCACACCGAAGCCCAAGGTTGCCAAGTGCGGTATTAGAATTAACCCTTGATCGTATGTAGAAATACTAGGGTCATAGCGCGAAATCTCGAACAAAGTCATCGCCCCAACCCACAGAAGAATTAACCCTGCGTGGGCGACATGAGCGCCGAGTAATTTACCTGAGAGCTTGATAAAACGGGCATTTCCCGCCCACCAGCCTACGTCTTGAATCTGGTTTCGATAGGAACTGGCTGAAATCGCTCCGGCCATTTCGATCCCTCCTTAAAATTATTCTCACTAAAATTGCAAAAAAAACTGATTGTTCTGGGCGAATGCAATTCGTCCCGACAATAACGATCGGAACCGCGATCGCGCATTACTGTCTGCTGTCCGCTGTCTCCAAGGGTTGAGCGCTCAAAGATGCCTCAACTTCATTCAACCGGCCGGCCTGGAAATCAAAACCAGCCGCTCGCAAAGCGTGCCAAATATGTCCCTGGAGGAAAAAGAATGCCAGCCAAAAGTGAGCATTGGCGAGCCAACTTCGGGATGAGAAAGCGTTGTCCGCAGAAAAGTAGGGAAAAATATCCAACTTGACCGACAGTGCATTGCCATAGAACGCTTCTGGGTAGACGGTGGTGTTGACCGCGCAGAAGAAAGCAGCGATAAAACCCATGAGTGCTAGAGCGCCCAAGCTGTAGGACAAGTAAGCTTCTCCCGACCAGACAAACAGGCGATGAGTCCAGAGGAAGGGTGTGGTGAAGATGTGCCAAATTCCGCCGCCAATACACAGCAGGGCAACCCAAATATGACCGCCGATAACATCTTCGAGAGTGTCAACGCCGGCGATCCAGTTAGGGCCGTTTGCACCGAAGAGATGCCCGAAGATAACGACGGGGTTTAGGGTCGGGTGCGCGATCTCGCGAACATTTTCAATGGCCGGATCGTACAGGCCGCCAAACAGTTGAGCTTTCACCACGAGCAAAAATGCGCCTAACCCCAAGAGAATGAGATGGCTTCCCAGAATCGTCGTCATTTTGTCGCTGTCTCTCCAGTCGTAACTGAAGAAAGAAAATTTTGTTTCCAAATAGGCGGGGGCAAACACAGCGTGGAAAATTCCGCCAAAACCCAAGACAGCAGAGGAAATGAGGTGCAAAACCCCGATCGCGAAGTAGGGGTAGGTATCGACAACTTCTCCCCCCGCACCGACTCCCCAGCCCAAAGTTGCTAAATGGGGGAGCAAAATCAGTCCTTGCTCGTGCATCGGTAGCGACGGATCGAAGCGGGTAATTTCAAAAAGAGTTGTAACTCCCGCCCAGAAGACAATTAAACCCGCGTGGGCGACATGAGCGCCGAGCAATCTGCCGGACACGCTAGCAAGACGGGCATTTCCCGCCCACCAAGCAATATTTTGGCCCGATTCTTCGGGCGATCGCGAACTCAAAGACGCAACGGTCACTCTCGATCCTCCTTTATTGCAAAAAAGACTCAATAAGAAAGTATCTCAAATTTTAGGTTCTGTAAAGCTGTTGAGAATAAATTTCGATAAAAATCAAAAATGAAAGCAATAAGCTCGTTCAACTTATTGTCAATTTATCGATCGAACTTGTTATTAGCTGCACCTTATTTTTAATTTCTAAAGCCTGTATATCTTGATATAAAAGGAATTAAGCAATTATGCGAGTCAATCATTACTCTTTATTTATTAAGAAAGATTACTAATAAGTGCTTGATAGCACGATCGTGTTGCAAAATCGAGCAATGCTACTTGACAAGCTTTCTCGAAATTGAGTGGCAAAAATCACATTAAAACTTGGAGAAAAAACCTTGCAAGCATACGGTAAACCTAACGTCAAGTATGACTGGTGGGCTGGTAATGCCCGCTTAGCTAACTTGTCCGGTACCTTTGTCGCCGCCCACGTCGGTCAGGCCGCCCTGATCGTCTTTTGGGCGGGCGCATTTACCCTATTTGAACTCGCGAAGTTTTCCCCCGACCTACCGATGGGAGAACAGGGACTCATTCTGCTTCCTCACCTTGCCACCCTTGGTTTTGGTGTAGGTGAAGGCGGAGCGGTCGTTAATACTTACCCCTACTTCGTTATCGGGGTTCTACACCTCATTTCCTCCGCCGTTCTCGGTGCAGGGGCGCTTTTCCATGCCTTCAAAGCCCCATCCATTCTGAAAAATGGAGGCGGTCGCGCGCCGAAATTCCATTTTGATTGGGATGACCCCAAAAAATTGGGCTTTATTTTAGGACATCACCTAATCTTCCTTGGTGCGGGCGCTTTACTACTCGCTGGCAAAGCGATGTTCTGGGGCGGACTGTACGACTCTGCTATTGATGCAGTTCGCGTCGTCACAGCCCCCAATCTCAATCCCCTCGACATCTATGGCTACCAGACCCACTTCGCTTCGGTTAACAACCTCGAAGACTTGGTCGGGGGTCACATCTACGTTGGCCTTCTCCTGGTGGGTGGCGGCGTCTGGCACATTATTACCCCACCCCTAGGCTGGGCGAAAAAACTGTTGAGTTTCTCTGGCGAAGCAATTCTCTCCTACTCCCTTGGCGGAATTGCTTTGGCTGGATTTGTCGCTGCTTATTTCTGTGCGGTCAACACCCTAGCCTACCCCCCCGAATTCTACGGCCCCGTCCTGGAAATTAAGTTGGGCGTAACCCCCTACTTTGCCGATACTGTCGAGTTAGCCGGCGGCATTCACACCTCTCGCGCGTGGCTGGCGAACATGCACTTCTTCTTTGCTTTCTTCTTCTTGCAAGGCCATCTATGGCATGCTCTGAGGGCAATTGGCTTTGACTTCAAGAGGATTACTGCGGCACTGGATGATGCGGCAACTCCTAAAGCGGGAACTCCGATCGTGAGTCAACCTGCAACAGCAAAAGCGGCTGCGGAATAGGACACGACAGCCACTTTGCTTCTGTAACATCAGCGACCCGCAGATCTGAGGTTTGCAGGTCGCTAACTGTAACTTTCGATTGTAACTGAGGAGGTTTTGTGACTACAACAAGCAGTTTTACTCTCAACCGCAGTACGGAGACAAACTGGTTGGCAGGGAATGCTCGCCTAATTAACCTATCCGGTCAGTTGCTGGGCGCGCATATCGCCCACGCCGGTTTGATTATGTTTTGGGCCGGGGCGACAACCTTGTCGGAAGTTTCGCGACTTATTCCCGGACAGCCCTTGTCGGAACAGGGATTTACCCTGCTTCCTCACCTCGCCGCTTTGGGGTTTGGGGTGGGTGCGGGAGGAGCGGTTGTCGATCCCTATCCCTACTTCGCGATCGGCATTTTACATCTGGCTGCATCGGCGGTTTTGGCTGCTGGGGGACTGTTCCACGTCGTCGGCGGTCCGGCCGTCCTCAAGGATGGGGACGGTGCTGCTCGTCGCTTTCACTACGATTGGAGTGATGGCAAGCAACTGACTCTCATCCTCGGACACCACCTTCTTTTTCTCGGTATCGCCGCCCTTCTTTTCGTCGGGAAGGCAATGATGTGGGGGGGAATCTACGACCCCGCGATCGCGGATGTCAGAGTCGTCAGCGAACCCACCCTCAACCCCGTTACCATTTTTGGCTATCTGGTCGGTTTGGTTAACGGCCAGTGGAATGCGATGGGAATGGCTGCGGTCAGCAACTTAGAAGATGTGGTCGGCGGCCACCTTTGGATCGGTGCGATCTGCATTCTCGGCGGTGCTTGGCACATTGTCACCGAACCGTTTAGTTGGGCGAAAGGGCTGCTGAAATTTAACGGCCATGCCATTTTGTCCTACAGTTTGGCAGCGTTGGCGTTTATGGCCTACACCTCGATCTATTTCGTTGGTTTCAATACCACCGTTTTCCCCGTCGAGTTTTACGGGAGCGATCGCAACGGCGCAACGGCAATTCAGTTCCTGCTGTGCGTCATCTTCCTCGGCGGCCACGTTTGGCACGCTCTAAAGGCTAGTACCGCTGAGGGAGAGTTGAGCGACAAGGATAAGTTCTTAAGCACCTTAGCCGGTTTCCTCGTCCTCGCGGGGGGCGTTATTGGTTTGGGTTGGCTGGCATTGTAGAAAGACAAATTTTTGCGAGTAACAAGCTGTGCTGGGAAGTTGAGAGAGCTTCTGGGCGCAGCTTTTTTGGCGCTAGTTGCAGCAAAAAAATATCGCGATCGCCAGCAGCCCCGTTCAATGTATTGCCTGCCACCCAGGTTAGTCCGGTACGAGCCTTCAAAGCACCGGCCCGCGAGGATTGGCATATGCTTTATATAAAGTCTTTAACGCTATCTTGGCGCAGCCAGCTCGCAATGGCGCGATCCCGACCGTCTTAGCTGCCGCCAGGCAATGAGGTCCGAGCGGGGGCTTATTATGGCCCTCAATCTCTGGGTGAAATCCGAGGCAAAGTCAGCGATGCCACAGTTGCCCCACAAGCCTTAGATGAGGAGGCCAGCGATCGCCTATGGCGCGAAAGCGAGCAGTTAGTCGGGTACGAATGGAACGTGCCAAACCATTCTGCAAATCCCGTGCGTTAGGGCTAATTTCAACCACAAACAAGAAGCCCCCAATCGTCTGAGTTCGATGACATAACTTTGAAGGTTATTTCTCAAACCTTTGCCTTAACTTAGGGAGTAGGGAGTTGGGAATTGGGAATTGGGAGTCGGAAAAGTCCCATTCCTCACAATCCCATTGTTTTCGTCGAACTCAGGGGCTGGAACTGTGCCAACGGAAATCATCAACTTAGCACTATTCATCATTTACGTGCTTTGTCTTGCCTATGCGTTCCAGCAGATGAAAAAAGATATTCTGAGTCGTGTTGTTCTGAATATTGCTGTCAATCGCGCGGCGATGGAGGAACAACTTTTTGCGCGAGACCTGCAAGACCTGGTCGAGATTAGCTTTAAATTTGAAGACCAATACCCGCTGACTCCCGTCCCCCACCTCTCAATGACGCTGGCCAACCGTTCCGAGAGTCAATGGATTTATTTGCATTGGGCCGACAGCACCCTGACGAACTTCGAGGGTCAATCGCAGCGCATTGTTCGCATTTCCCCCAGTTTGACGGTGGAGTTGTGCCAAGCTCAACTTTTGAGCGCGATCGCGCCCGGACAAGTCATTCGAGAAACGCTGACGACCGAAGAGACGCTGCGTCACAATGAAGCCGGCGTTTTAGCTGTCGCAACCCCCTTGTTTAGCGCCAAAGTTCTCCATGAGGCGGCCCTCAAAAACCAGCGATCTTCCCTGCAACTGGTGCTGCGCGTCGGGGAACTGGGCGATCGGAACGGGCGTTTTTGCTTGATTTCCTGCGAGTTTATCCCCAGCAAGGTTTCTTGGCGCAGAATGATGTACTGGACTGCGCGCGAAAAGAAGAAAAAGAAAAAGTAACGGAAATCTCTACCCAACATTTAATGCTGAAGCGAAGTGGGAAGAGTCACCGCCTCAAACCAGTAATCGAGAAACGCTTGAATGGTTTTTCGGAGTTTTTTCGTATCAATGGGTTTGAGTAAATATCCACTCGCCCCATACTGATAGCAGGCTTCAATATCCCTGGGATTGGAAGAGGTGGTCAAAACCACTACCGGAATAATTTTAAGCGCTTCATCTTGTTTAATTTGTTCGATCACCTCGCGGCCGTCGGTTCCCGGTAAATTGAGATCGAGCAAGATAATTGCCGGTCGCGGTGCGTCTTTGCGATCGCGGTACTGACCCGCACCGTACAAAAAATCTAAAGCATCATCCCCATCAGTGCAGCGATAAATGGGGTTGGCGACGGGCGATCGCTTGACCATGCGTACAAGAGCTTCAAAATCTTCATCGCTATCCTCGATGACCAGCAACGGTTGCCCCGATCGATCTCCCATCTGCTTGCCTCAACTCTGGAGCGTGAAATAGAACGTACTGCCCTTACCGTAAGTCGATTCAACCCATATTCTACCGCCGTGACGCTCGACAATTTTCTTGGCAATCGTTAGCCCAACCCCCGTTCCCCCGCCATACTTGCTGAGAGCGTGCAAGCGCTTGAAAATGCGGAAAATAGTAGTTTTGTGCTTCTCGCGAATGCCGATGCCATTATCGCGCACGTAGAACGCGATTTTGGTGGAGGTTTGGGGGCCAAATCTTGAGAATTAGCCGCTTCTGAGTCAGCTTCTCGCTCAAACCAGCCAATTTCAACCCATTTCTCCGGCTTATCATTATATTTAATCGCATTACCAATTAAATTGCTAAAAACCTCGCTCACTTGAACGCGATCGCACCGAATCGTGGGTAAGGGTTGGGGAATGCGAATCTCCACCTGACTCTCTTGCAAGCTGACACTCAACAGATCCATCACATTCGCCACCAGCTTGTTGAGATCCGCTGACTGCATCGAGAGCTCCACCCGACCGAGACGAGAAAAGTGCAGCAGAGAATCAATCAACGCCTCCATCCGCTGCGTTAACCGCATCAAAGTTTGCAGCTTAGAAACCCCCTCCTCATTGAGAACATCCGCATAATCTTCAATCAAGAAACTGGAATAGTTGTGAATCCCTCGCAGCGGTTCTTTCAAGTCGTGGGAGGCAATATAAGCGAAAGCATCCAACTCCGTATTACTGCGTTCCAACTCCACATTGATTTTTGCCAGTTCGTCTGCTTTCCGCAAGACAATACTGACAATTGCACTTCGCAACTCCAACGCCGCCTCAATCTCGCAAGGCTTCCAGGGTAAGGATTTGAGGCGCACGGTTTCTTGCCACAGCTCAAAAGAGGCGCGCGGCCGCAGCCGCATTTCCCCCGCTTCGTCAATCGTCACAGATGGAGCGGGATCGCCCCCCAATTAACGGTTTGAATAACTTCCGGACGGAACCAAACAATATAATTCTTTTACCGTTTAGAAATGGCCAGGGCCAAAATCCCGCTCGCAACATCCTTAAATGCTTCTGCGGCCGGATAAAGTTGCGCCAGAGAATCTGCGTGAAATACAACATCATCGGGAATTTGGGTGGCAATCCAACAAATTAACGCTTGAATTGCCTCAGATGAAGGCGTTTCGCCAATCGTGGTTAAGCGACCATCGAGATAAATGGCAACTCCTTACGCGCCGACTAAATCGAGTAAGTCCGTTGGGTTCTCAACTAAACCCTCCAGAGAGCTATCGGACTGAGAAATGGACTCCACAAATTGGGATTGAATCGACTTCAGTTTAATTTTGTAGTCGAGATCTTCGCTATCCTCTTTCGCCGCCAACTCAAATGACATGACTTGCGCTAAAAATTCGCAAGCAGTGCGGATTTCGTAGGTCACATGCTTGACTGAAGCGTGATGGCAAGCAATGAGTCCCCACAGCTTTTGTTCTTCTCGCAGCGAAATCGCCATCGTTGCCGCCACTCCCATATTTTTGAGGTATTGAATAAAGCAAGGAGAAACGCTGCGGAGAATGGAAAAGGTTAAATCTAGAGACTCGTTGGTGACGGGGTTGGGACGAGGAATGAGTTCAACTGGTTGAGCATAGACATCGGGAATTAGGCGCAGCCAATTGAGTGAAAATAAGCGTCTGGCGGGCTTGGCAATATCAGTGGCCGGAAAGCGCAACCCCAGCAAGGGACTGAGTTTGTCATTTCTCGCTTCCGCCACCACTGTCCCCGCCTCATCCGTATCGAAGCGATAGACCATGACGCGATCGAAGCCAGAGATTTTGCGAATTTCGGCCGCGATCGCTCCATAAAGTTCCTCCAGATTAGAGGCCTTTTGCAGCTTATTCACCGCACGCTTCACCAGATGATAAAACCTCAAAAAGCTAATCTCGGCTTGCGTGTCGAGGGGTTCTAACTCCAGAATCACTAGCTTATCTGCACAGTGGACAATGCCCTCAAAATGCAGGGTTTCTTCATCGCGCTGAATCGAGATTTTCAGCGGATTTACGGCTTCAAAATCTCCCGCCAGACAGTTTTTTATCGCGCGAATTTGTGAGGGATCGAGGAGCGTTTTTAAGCTGCGATTGAGCAATTTTTGAGGAGCAATGCCGATCTCCTCTAACGTATTATCGCTGACCTGTACGATCTTGAGGCGAGCGCCCTTGAGGACAAAAAGGATACCGTGGGGTTGAATCGATCCAGGAATATGAATCGGCTCCTCGTCGGGGTTGGTAAATTGGTATTGCACGTTGAATTTCAGACCGCACCCGACCCGAATATGCCATTCCGCATGGCGGACTACTACCTGCGAGTCTACCGTCGCTTCCCCCAAAAAGAGATGCGGCAAATCGCATCGGAGTTGGTCTATCAGAACGCCTTGGAGTTGAGTCAACTGCACCACCGCTACGAGGTCATCCGCCTGTGGGAACAGCCGCCAGAGCAATTCCTCGAAGTCCCCGGATTGTTTCCCCTCGCTTCCCTCAGTCGCACTGACAATCCTCTGACAACCCTGAGAATGGTTTCGGAGAAAATTGCGGATCTTGCCAACCGTAGAGTCAAAGCGAATATTGCCGCCTCAACCGCCTTATTAGCTGGGTTAAGATTGGACAAAGAGGAGATCCGAAGATTGCTCAGGAGCGAGATGCTCCAAGAATCAGTCATCTATCAAGACATTTGGGAAACAGCACTAGACCGGGGTTTGCAGGAAGGTCGTCAAGAAGGCCGTCAGGAAGGTCGCCAAGTGGCGATGCGAGAAATTGCGCTCAAGTTACTGGCTAATGGGATGGAAATCGCTCAGGTTGCTAGCGTTACAGGATTGTCTGTCGAACAGGTGGAGGCAATTGACATTGAGCGATCGCCCCATTGATGAAACGCAGAATAACGATTTGCGGGACATTGGTTTCAATCGCGAAATAACTTAAAGACCTGACGGCAAAAATGCTTGAGCTTGCCTGCAACCTTCGCATCCGGAAGATAGTTACCCACAATTTGCCAATTCTCGATTGTAGACAGCCGCCATGCCTCCCCTTGATGGTTGAATGCTGCTGCTTCTAAGCCAATTAGCCGACTCGCGTTTTCCTCCGGATCGCGATAAAAGCGAATTTGGACCAAAATACTCCGTCCCTGGAAGCGAGGACTCCAACCGGGAAAGTGAAAGCCAATATCAATCGAGTCAGGATCGACCCACTCTTGGGTGTCCGGATCGTTGCGCCACGGTTTGAGGTCGGCTTTCGCATCGGGAAACTCCGACCGAAACAAATTGACAACTGATGCGATTTTGGCGGCAACTTCTAAGCCTTTTGCTTGCTCTGCTGCATTCACCCGGTCTCTCCTTTTCGTTAACTCTTGTTAAAGACTGGCGCAATTGTTAATGATTTTTATTATTCAGGATACACCTTAGCTCAACTGCTGCATTCTTTACACTTGGGTCAAATTATCTCGTTTCGGATTGCGATCGCGGTTCCTCGGCCGGCTGGTGAAATTTTGCCAATCAATCGCCCTCGTTCTAATGACTGGGGAGAGTTATGGCTCAATTGGCAGAGCGATCGCCCCTCGAAAACGCTAGAATGCGATCCGCAGCTATCTGTGCCTGTTCCAAATGAGGGAAATGTCCGCACTCCCGAATCCAGACCAACGTATTGTTGGGAATCTGTTCCTCAAACTGGCGGGCCGCCTTCGTCCCTAAAATTTTGTCATTCTCTCCCCAGAGGATCAGCGTTGGCTGCTCGATCTCGCAGAGTCGCCGAGCAAAAGACCCATAACCGCCGCTTTTGGTAAAGGATGCCATGGCTTGACGCCAACCCGGCGATCCCAAATGCAGAGAGCCACAGAGTAACGCATCCGCACTGACCCACTGCTTATCGTAATAGGCCGCCCGACAAATATTTTCCCGCACCCTCGCATTGCGTAAAAATTCGGTCGCTAGGTAATCCAGCGGCGGAAACATGAACTTGGAACTCATTGGCGGATTGGCCAAACCCGCACTGTCGAGAAGAACTAAACGCTTCACCGCTTCTGGATAGGTCAGCGTAAAATCAATCGCTGTCGCTCCTCCCATGGAAGCTCCGACTAAGATAACCGGCCGTTGCACTAACGCTTGCCAAAAACAGTACAGATGCGTTTTGATGGCTTCGGTGCTAAACGTTAACCCCGGCGATCGCTCGGTGAAGCCAAAACCCAATAAGTCGATCGTCCAGGTTTCCCGTTCTGCGGCTAGAAGGGGAAAGAGACGGCGAAATTCGAGGCTCGAACTATCAAACCCATGGATCGAGAGAATGGGCGTTGTGCTGCTTCCTTGGCGGACGTAGGCTGTGGCAATTGCGCGATCGCCGAGCGGGGTTTCCAGGACGTGTTGCTGGATTTTCCGAGCGAGGTCAATTGAGGTGGGTTCGCTCAGATCGTTCACTTCGGGGGGCAAACAAGGCGGAAAAATCTGGGAGTTTGTGGAAAGGGGCATAAGCTGTTCGTCATTTAAACAGAGAGAGTGAAATTGAAGAAATGAGCGTGGGGTCTGGGGTTTCGGGTGTAGAACTTCCCAACTTCAATGGGCTTTAGCTTAGTCTGGATAGTACAAACTTGAGGGCGATAGGTCAGGAGGGCGCACAGAGGGTTTGATTCAATGCTTCTGTTCGGACGAGCCATAGCCAGTCGGCGACCTTTCACTTTCGGCGTTGCTTATTTAGGGGATGAATCGAAATTCCGCGAGCCATACATCACTCACAACCTTATCAAGTGGTTCATCCCTAAGTTCAGCAACACCCACTTTCAGCTCTGAGTCCAAGTCCAGCAACATTCGGGCATCGTTAATTATTTCAATCCGTTGTGGAACACTAACTAATGAAGAGTTCGATCGGGTCATTGATGTCAATCTTAAAAGAGTTTCTCGCGTTATCCGCCATTACCCGGCGAGATCGCCCGCTCGCAGCTCTGACACGCAACGCAATTTGGTTTATCTAGCTATGCCACTTCTCTCTCCACGGCGATCGACCCCTAACAGATCTCATTTAGCGGTTGGTCGGGATGACAATTGACAGATTGACAGGGAAAGGGCGATACAAGAGGAGAGAAGTTATCCGGTCTCTCTCGATGGACAGAGTACTAGCATCATAAAGATAAAAGGCGAGCTATACTTTCAAAATTAATTGCCGGCTTGAACCCCAAACTTTTCACTTTTGAATTTTGAATTGTGCATTTCGCTACTCGTTTGAGATTGATTTGGGTATGATTTGTGCATGAATGTGTCTTCTGTTCGGGACAATTAAAATCAAAATGTAGCCATCGGAGAATTTACTCATCTTGTGGGGTTATGACCAGTCGCGTAATCTACCCATCTCAACAATCCATTCGCAAAGTGAAGCAAGCACTTGAGCGCGATCGCTTTCGACACAAAACTCTCGAAGAGATCGCCGAGTTGAGTCCTGAGGTTGTTTCGCGCTTCTTTCAAGGTAAACCCATCTCTCATTCTGCACTAACTCAGATTTATTCAGTTTTAGAATTAACCCTAGAAGACCGAGATGTTAATCTCGAACTGGATAATTCAAATGAAACAAATAATCTAGATTCGCTCATTCAAAAAGTACGACAGCACTGCTGTCAAAACATTCAAAAACACTATAGCAAAACTCGATTGTTGAATGGCAAGCACGCTGAGGTCGAGCGCCTTTTTCTCGATGTTTACAAGCTAGAAAAGCTACCGAGAAAGTCATATTTAACGATCAATCATTTACTTCAAAACTTCAAACAGACTGATGACTTCGAGCGCTTTGGTTTGGGCGAGCAAAAAATGCGCTGGTCGGGCTTAGATATTGCCAATCATTACCCAAGAATCATTATTTTAGGAAAGCGATATTTTGGGAAAACCACATTTCTACAACATTTGGCGATCGCTTGCGCTCAAGGAAAATTCAAAGCCGATTGCATTCCCATTTTTCTCGAACTCAAAACCTTAAACTGCGACGAAACAACCCAACAATCTTTTCTTCGCAATCAATTACACCAATTATTTGGACTCAGCGACATTTCTCAAACCGAACGAATTCTTCATTCAGGTAAAGTTCTTCTCTTATTCGATGGTTTAGATGAAGTCAATGAGAAGTCTAGGCGAAACATTCAATACTTAATTCGGACATTTTCACAAAAATTTTATAAAAATAACTTTATCTTAACTTGTCAAACTCAAGCGACAGAATACACCTTTCCCACCTTTGAATATTGCGAAATAGCCGAACTCAATCCCGAACAAATTAATCAATTTGCTAAAATTTGGTTTACTGCACTTGTTGGTAATCCTGTCAAGGGAGAATCCTTGACAAACCAATTCATCAGCCACCTTAAGCATCCGCAAAATCATCGCATTGCGAAAATTGCGACCAATCCTTTGATCGTAGGCTTGAGTTGTTGGTTATTTTTCGATCGGAAAAACTTACCAGAAAGCCGCTATGAATTCTACGAACGCTCCCTACAGCTATTTTTGTCCCACCACCAACAAAGACAAAGAGAGCAAGAGACCGCTGTTGGCATTAACTTAGATTGGAAATCGCAATTGAATTTGCTCAGTTGTCTGGCACTTATCACGTTTGAAAATCAGAATTTATTTTGCGAAGTTAAGAAAATAAAATTTTATATTGCCAGTTATTTGAGGTTTTTCCCGAGCGATCTCGAATCCACCCAGGAGCTACTTTCGACGGGTGCGGCCTTGCTTGCAAAAATGGAATCGCAACATAGCTTAATTTTAGAGCGATCGCAAAAAATCTACTCATTGTGGAGCTTGGAACTACACGAGTATCTTGTGGGGCGGTTAATTGTCGATAACTTCAACCTGCGCGACTCCAAAGACCCTTTAAATCCATTCACAAAAAAAACTTGGCAAGAGAGCTTTCTTCTGGCCGCCGAGCAGATGCGGAATCCCGACGATCTGTTGCTAGAACTCAAAGAAAAAGTAGACGGATTGCTCGCCGTCGATAAAAAGTTACAAATTTTTCTCGCTTGGGTGACTCAAAAAGCTGTTCTCGTTGAAGTTTCTTATAAATCCGCCGCCGTTCGCGCCTTTTATTTTTCTCAAGCCGTTTCTCGAATTTTTGAACCCAAATTAGCCCGTCCCCTCGATTTCTCTCACGCGGTCGATCGCGCCCTAAAATCTAATCTTCACGATCGCTATCTTGCTTATAACCTCGATGGCGCTCTAGATATCGCTTTTAAACGCAATGCCATTAGACAGCTCGATTATGATTTTTTAATCGACCTCATTTTGGACTGTTTGCTCGTGACTGTTGCCCACGATCTCAATCTGTTTTTAACCTTTAGTCAAGATCGCGCTTTTGACCTCGATCCCGAACTCAAGCAGTCTCTCAAGCGATTTAAAAACCAACTTCCCGACTTAGAGCGCGATCGCAAAAGATTTCAACAGTGGTGGAAGATCAATGGCAAAATTTGGACGCAAAACTTGCGAATGGCAATTATTCAACACCGCAACATCGGTTATGACTGGCAATTTAGCCCCAAACAAAAAGAATTGTTGAGGCAATATTACAATGCCAACAAATGTTTGATTGATGGCTTAAATGCCGCACCCCATGTCAGTCCGGAGGTGCGACAATTGATTGAAAATACAATCCTTTTACCCATTAGCGAGATTGAAGAAAGAAAACGGAGCAATCGCATCTAAAGGACTGCTCCCAAGTGTCAGTTTTGCGACCCTAACGAATTGCTGTTGGAACGAGGGCCGCAACTCCTTCGGTAGAAATTTCTCGCAACGCCGCGATCGCCACATCAAACAAACGAGCGGGTTTGAGATCGTCTTTGACTAACTCCCAAAGGCGTTGTACCTCCTCCGTGTGCAGGCGATCGTCCTCTGTGAGTGCCAGCAACACCCGATTGCGAAGATATCGCCCTTCCTCCGAAAGCAAATATTGCAACCCCAGTTGAGCAGTGGGTAATAGATCGAACTTCTCGTCAGCACGAGCGATCTGAATCATATTTTCCAGCCGCTCCCACTGAAACTTACCGTCTTTAAACAGCACCTCAACGAGGCGGCGACGCATGGCTGGGGATTCCCCTTTTAAAAGCCTTCGCGCCACATAGGGGTAGGCCACCTCGACAATGCTGAAATCTGGGTTCAAACTCAACGCCAGTCCCTCTTGGGTAACGAGGGAGCGAATAATCAGCGAAAACTTAGCCGGAATGCGGAAGGGATAGTCATACATCAACTCCGAGAACTCATCGGTAATCGTCTTGAAGTTGAAGTTGCCGACGGTTTCCCCCATCGCATTTCCCAAAACCTGTTCGAGAGCGGGAATAATCGGTTCGATTGTCGTCCCTGGTGCGAGAAAACCAAGGGTGACAAAATCATCAACGAGTGAATGATAGTCACGATTGAGGAGATGAACGACAGAAGCGGCGAGAGTTTCTTTTGTCGTCTCATTCAGTTGATCCATCATGCCGAAGTCGATGTAAGCCATGCGACCATCGGGTAGGGCAAAAAGATTGCCGGGGTGAGGATCGGCGTGGAAAAAGCCAAATTCGAGGAGTTGGCGCAATCCCGACGTTACGCCAATTTCGGTAATTGCATCGGAGTCCAATCCAGCCGCTTGGATGCTCTCAGTGTTGGTGAGCTTAAAGCCATGAATCCACTCTAGAGTGAGAACGCGATCGCTGGTATAGCGCCAGTAAATTGACGGGACTTTGACGGTGGGGTCGTCTTGGAAGTTGGCGGCGAACTTTTCAGCGTTGCGACCTTCGTTGAGGTAGTCAATTTCCTCGAAGAGCTTGACGCCAAATTCATCAACGATGAGGGTGAGATCGTGTCCTAAGTTGAGGGGCAACCAGGGGGCCAGCCAACTGGATGCCCACCGCATAAGATACAGATCGAGGGTAATCGTGGGAAGTAAGTTCGGTCGTTGAACCTTGACGGCAACTTCGTCGCCGCTGTGGAGAACGGCCCGATAGACCTGTCCCAAACTCGCTGCAGCGACGGGATGGGGGGAAATTTCGCGGAAGAGTTCGTCTGTCGAGCGATTGAGTTCCCGTTCCAGGATTGCAAAGGCAAGCTGGTTGTCGAAGGGAGGAAGTTGATCTTGTAACTTGGTGAGTTCTTCGAGGAAGTCTTTGCGAACTAAATCCGGTCGCGTGGAGAGAGCTTGTCCGACTTTGATAAAGGTGGGGCCGAGATGGGTCAGGGTTTGACGAAGATCGGTGGCGCGCTTGAGCTTATTCTGTTCGGCGCAATTTCTCCAATCATCCCAGAGGAAGCGAAGAATAAACCCACCCAAGAACCAGACAAGAGTCAAAATTCTGCCGATAACTTGCCAAGGTCGGCGGCGATAGTGGCGTGCAATTCGTCGTGCGTCGTAGTCCATCCGTTTGCCTCGTTCTGCTCTCCGGTCGGGAGAGATGAGTTGATACTGATTCACTACAATTCCAAGGCCTCTTGTTTCTTAAATGATTTTTTTAAGCAGAGTATACAGAAATACAAAATTCTTAACTTTATCCTACACCATTGATGTTATATATGCCGTCTTTAGGATGCCCCAAGCGAATACAAATAAGCTCTGCATGAATAATGCTTAAAAATTAAGATTTGTTAAGTCAAAGAAGGGTGCGTACCGTTAGGTCGGTAAAGCGATCGCTGCTTGCAATTGTTGCTCTCTCCTTTTGGAAGAAACCGTAACGAAGCACGATGCTTGCATCCATTGACCGGCAAAATGGTTTCGGGGACAGAACCTAGCGGCAGGTTTAGCCTGCCTCTAACACATTGCTGGCAACCCACAGACAATCAACAAGGAGATAGAGACTTGAGAAGTCAACCCACACCTAGCATCCAACCCCTGATCGGCGGGATTATTACGGCATTGATCCTCCTCGTCGCCTTTAACTGCTTCGTCATTATCAATCCCGGTCAAGCAGGTGTTTTAAGCGTTTTGGGGAAAGCCAGAGATGGCGCACTGCTGGAAGGAATTCATTTTAAACCCCCTTTAATCTCTTTGGTCGATATTTACGATGTAACGGTTCAAAAGTTTGAAGTTCCGGCTCAAAGTTCGACCAAGGATCTTCAGGATTTATCGGCGAGTTTTGCGATTAACTTCCGCCTCGATCCCATCCAAGTGGTTGAAATTCGACGCGAACAAGGAACTCTCCAAAATGTTGTTTCCAAAGTGATTGCTCCTCAAACTCAAGAATCCTTTAAAATTGCTGCCGCACGGCGAACGGTTGAGGAAGCGATTACCAAGCGATCGGAACTCAAAGAGGATTTTGATAATGCGTTGAACGAGCGGCTGGAGAAGTACGGGATTATTGTTCTCGATACCAGCGTTGTCGATCTGGCTTTTTCACCGGAGTTTGCGAGGGCGGTCGAAGAGAAGCAGATTGCCGAACAGCGCGCTCAGCGAGCCGTTTATGTGGCTGCGGAGGCCGAACAGCAAGCGCAAGCCGATATTAACCGCGCGAAAGGGAAAGCGGAGTCTCAAAGACTTCTGGCAGAAACGCTGAAAGCCCAAGGTGGCGAGCTGGTGTTGCAAAAAGAGGCGATCGAAGCTTGGCGAGAAGGCGGAGCGAAAATGCCGAATGTTCTGGTGATGGGGGGAGATTCTCCTGGCGTGCCTTTTTTGTTTGATTTGAAAGAGGTGCAAAATCAGTCCTAGGATTTGAAATCAAAAATAGATCGGCGATCGCCTGAATAACGTGATGGGGGACTTAAAACCTGGAACGCCTATTCCCAGATCTCGGAATGACGTTGCACGTTGATGGCACTGGCGATCGCACTGTGACTCTCCGCCCGCCCGAACCTCGCTACCGCGCCCTTGCATTCTCGATCCGCAAACTTTAAGGCCGTGCCGTTTGTTTTAAACCCATTACTCTGGGTAAAGTGCTATCCTGAGAATCGACGAGGGCGCGTAGCTCAGTGGATAGAGCACCAGATTCCGGTTCTGGGTGTCGGGGGTTCAAATCCCTCCGTGCTCGTTAGTTGTTGAATCAAACACTATAGGTTGCTGCTGTCAGATTCAAGTCATCTTGGCAAGGCAGTTGAGCGGGTTCTGAGCGGCAGTTCTGGGTACCATTCAGGAGTCATTAATGACAATGCCCCAACTTACCCAACCCTCTCCCAATTCTTCTCCTCTCCTCACTGTTCTCGGTCGGGGTGCGTGGGGAACGGCCCTCGCCAATCTCGCACGGATTAACAACATCTCCGTACAGACTTGGTCGCGTCGCAGTGCAGAATCTCTTGAATCAGTTGTGGGCGGTGCAGATGTCATTCTCTGTGCGATTTCTATGAAAGGCGTTGCCGAACTCGCCAGTCGCCTGCGAAATATTGCGTTGCAACCCGACGTTATTCTGGTCACTGCGACCAAGGGTTTAGATCCAGCAACCAAGCGCACCCCATCGCAAATTTGGCAAGCCACCTTTCCTCAATATCCCGTCGCCGTTTTGTCGGGGCCCAATCTCTCTCAGGAAATCGAGCAAGGTTTGCCGGCCGCTACCGTTATTGCTTGCGAAGATCTGGCGGCGGCGGAAACCGTAAGAGCGTTGTTCGCCTCCGAGACGTTCCGGGTTTACACGAACGCCGATCCTCTGGGAACAGAACTAGGGGGAACGTTAAAAAATGTCATCGCGATCGCGGTGGGCGTGTGCGATGGTTTGAAACTGGGAACGAACGCCCGTTCTGCTCTCATTACCCGCGCTTTACCGGAAGTCTTGCGACTGGGAACCCTCTTTGGCGGACAAGCGGAAACTTTTTACGGTTTGTCCGGACTTGGCGATTTGCTGGCCACTTGTACCAGTCCTCTCAGTCGCAATTATCGTGTGGGTTACGGTCTGGCTCAAGGGAAGGCCTTAGAGGATGTTCTCGTAGCGTTAGGGAGTACGGCCGAAGGCGTGAATACGACCTACGTCCTGATCGATCGCGCGCGCGATGAGGGAATTTCTGCTCCGATCGCGTGGCAAGTTTACCGCCTTCTCAAAGGACAGATTACGCCTCAAGAGGCTGTAACTGCTTTGATGGCGAGGGACTTAAAATCAGAATACTGCGACTCATCTGATTGATGGCTGGGAAGTTAAAGAGATCGAGGTCGGAATCCGATCGCCGATCGCTACAATGGAGTCGAGCGATCGCTTCCATTGATACAGCTCATATAGGTAGTGGTCTGAGCTTATAATCAAGAGTCTCAAGGAATTGAAGAAAACACCTATGATAAGCTGGCCGAAAGTTTTTTAGGGGCAATTTATCTGGCGGCTATTGTCATCTGGCTTAATTGATGACACGTCCTAGCCGTGGGAGTGTCAAACTCAGGTTTGTGTTGAGTCTGTGCAAACCCAATTTGGGATTGAAAAGAGAATGATTAATCAAAGCCTACAATCTTCATCAACGTCCGCCCCCCATCAAGATGTTCGTATTTGTGGCATTAATCCCAACCATTGGTACGTTGTTGCGTGCAGTTCAGAAGTCCAACAAGATCCCTTGGGAGTAACGCTTTGGCAGCAAAAATTTGTTCTCTATCGCGATACAACAGGAACGGTTTACGCGCTAGAAGATCGCTGTCCCCACCGCCAGGTTCAATTGAGTGCGGGAAAAACAGTTGGCGATGTCTTGGAATGTGCTTATCATGGCTGGCAATTTGACTCCAATGGCCGTTGTTCGGAGGTTCCGTATTTAGCAGCCGATCGGAAGCCTCCTAACTGTAAAATTCGCAGCTATCCGGTGCGAGAATTAGATGGATTTATTTGGCTCTTTCCCGGCGATCGCTCTCCCGATTCCATTGCTCCGATGGGACTGCCGGAATGGGAGCATCTTAACTACATCGCCAGCGTTGCAATCATTGACTGTCCAGGTCATTACTCGTTCTTGATTGAAAATTTAATGGATATGTACCACGGACATTTACACGATAATTATCAGGCTTGGGCGGCAGCAAAATTGGAGGATTTACAGTCAAGTTTGCAGCGCGTTGACGCGCTGTATGAAGCGCAAAGTTACTATAAAATTGATAAAATTTGGTCAATTTCTCAGCTTTTTTTTCCAGCACTGCGACGCTTGCACCCAGAACCCTTAAAAGTGAGTTATGCCTATCCTCATTGGGTTTCAACTTTAGGAACAGATTTCAAGATTTACTGTTTATTTTGCCCCATCAATGCAACTCAAACTCGCGCTTATTTAGTTCACTTTACGTCGTTGAATGCATTCTGGCGCTTGCATAAATTACCCGTTACGTTTCGCCGTTTTGTTAAGGATAGTTTATTTGGTTCTGCCCAAAAGTTACTCGATGGTTTGGTGCAACAGGATGTGGCGATGATCGAGCAGGAACAGCAAGCTTATTTGCAAAATCCCCAACGCCGTACCTACGAGTTAAATCCGACCATCGCCAGCGTGCAGCGGTTGATCTGCCACCAAGCACAGTTGGAGGGAGTTGGGTCTTTCATTGAACATTGAGCATTCAACATTTATCAATTTTGAATTTGGAAAAGGGCAGGGAAACCCAGCCCCTACCCTGAATTCTGAACTCTATTCTTCATTCTGTTGGGCAAGCCAAACAGGATTGAAGAAATTCTCGAATTTTTCTAATTTGGAAACCCTCAACTAATTCGCGCACTTGGGCCACAAAGACAGAAAACTGACCGTCTTGCTCTTGTAGATCTGCGATCGCTTCGTCAATTCCCTTTAAGTGACCCATCATCGCTAGGTGAAGTAATTTTTCTAAATCTTCTGGGTTGGGACAAATCATCTCAGCCTCAACCGTCGGTGCTTGTTGGAGGATTGCATCGTCCTCTTCCTCATCGGCATAAATCCACTCTAGCTGTAAGTGTTTTCCGAGCAGATCGAACAGCTCTTCTGCAACCACGGGTTTAGGTAAGAAGGCATTACCGCCAGCGACTAAACTTTGTTGGCGATCGCTCTCGAAAACACTGGCCGAGGAAGCAAGGATGGGTAGATCTTGGTAGCAGGGATGGTGGCGAAGCTGGCGCATCATCTCAAAACCATTCATGACAGGCATGACTAAATTAGTCACGATCAGGTCGGGTTGGCTTTCCTGAATAAGATTGAAACCTTCTCGACCGTTATTCGCTGCAATTGTTTTAAATCCAAGAGGTTCGAGCAAGGCCGCCAGAACTTCGCGGTTTTCGGCCCGATCGTCAACGATCGCGATCGTCCGCTGCGGCCCGCGAACCCCCACAATCTTGCGTTTTGCTGTTATTTCTGGTTGCCAGACACCGCGATTGACTCGCGGAACCTCTAAATCAAAGAAAAAACAACTCCCCTTGCCCAACTCGCTTTTGACCTGCAATTGAGCGCCCATCAAATTCACAATTTTCTGGCTAATCGCTAAGCCCAAACCCGTTCCTTCGGATTTGCGAGAAACTTCCCCAACCTGCTCGAAAGGAAGAAAAATTTTATCGAGTTGCTCTGGTGTCATGCCAATGCCCGTATCCTGAATTTGGAAGCGCAGGATTGTGTGGAGGGAGGCCAGGAGAGTGGAATTGCCGATTGTTGAGACGCTTAAGGTGACGCTGCCGCGATCGGTAAATTTGATGGCATTACCCAGAAGATTTAACAACACCTGGCGCAGTCTTTTTTGATCGGCGTGGATGCCAAGGGGAAAATTTTCCGACTGGGTTAGGGTAAACGCGATTCCTTTTTGTTCGGCTTTGATCGAACAAATTTCAGCAACGCCGCTAAGGAAAGAGGGAAGGTGAAAATCTGCGGGATCGAGTTCTAATTTCCGTGCCTCGATTTTGGAGAGATCGAGCAAATCGTTAATCAGCGTTAGGAGATGGGAACCGCATTGATAGATTGTGTCAACTCCCTTACGTTGCTGAGGCTTTAAAGGGTTAGATTTTTGTAGAATTTGCGCGTATCCCAACACGCCATTCAAGGGCGTTCGCAGTTCGTGGCTCATATTGGAGAGGAATTCGCTTTTCGCTGCGTTCGCTGCGTCTGCGGCTTCTTTGGCTTTCGCTAATTGGCGGTTGGATTCTGCTAGTTCTACCGTGCGCTCCTCAACTTTTAGCTCCAGGGTGCGGGAATAGTCCTCTAATTGTTGGTTGGCAATGGCGAGTTTGGCATTGGTCGCTGCTAATTGCCACTGTTTGTATTGGTTGGTGGCGACGATCGCGCTGACAGAGAAGGCTAGTAGGGGTGGAACGATGGGCAAAAGCGTTCCGATGAGAAAGGAGAGATAAGCGATGCTCACGAGCAATCCACCCACGACAAAGCTACCCAGAATGGTTTTGAGGCCGAGAAACTGGCGAAGTTTGCCGCGAGACTGTTCCAGCACCCATGCTCCAACCGCCCCAATGGCCGACCAGCAGATAATCCAGAGACCCTCTTCAACCCTCTGCAAACCGTGCAGGAAGGGACGACCGTCTAAAGCACCGCGAAGAATCTGGCTGGTGAGGTTGGCATGAACGATGACCCCAGCCATCGACTGTCCTGAATGACTGTAGGGAGTCTCGAAAAAATCGTTGGTGCTATCGGCAACGGAGCCAATTAAAACAATGCGATCGCGCACTTGTTCGGGCAAGAATTGTCCGGCTAGCACTTCAGACATTGTCAGGGTGGGGAAAGCAGACTGCCGGCCTCGCCAGTTCATGAGGATTTGGTAGCCCCCCAAATCGTCCCGAGGATTGTAGCCGGCTTCTCCCAGTTGCAGCGGCTCAAACACCGCCTTTCCTAATTGAAATTTTTGTTGTTTGTCATCGACAACTTCCAGCTTAATTCCTTCAGCTTCGAGGTACATAAGCGCAACGCGCGGGGCCAGCGTCACCTTAATTTGGTCGCCATCTTGATGGTCTTGAACTGAAATTAAACCGCGTCGAAGTTTGCGATCGCGGTCCAAGATGACATTGGCTAAAGCGACTTGACCGGCTTCAGCTAAAACCGGTGGCGGCCCGACGCGATCGCCGAGAATGCTCTCAATCCCGATCAAATTGGGAGTCGAACGAAAAACCTCTAGGAGCTGTTCGCGTCCGGGTTCTTCTGGCAAATCCCGATAAATATCCAGGCCGATGACCCTCGGCTGCTGCGCTTTTAGTTTTTCAATCAACTCGGCAACAATGCGATCGGGAATCGGCCAATCTCCAACACGCTGAATATCCGACTCGTCAATGGTCACAACAACGATAGACTCTTCTATTGCTGCTAGCGGGCGCAGTTGAAAAAAAACATCTCGGACTGCCCCTTCAAAGAATTGAAAGAAGCCCAGAACGCTCCCAGCAATAACCAGTGAGGCTACGCTGAGAGCGATCGCGAGCGGAATGTGCCATCGACGAAAGAGCGTCATTGGGTTGTGCCACATATGCGATCGCGCTTACAAAGAGTCTCCGAAAGAAACATCGGCAATTTCAGACAGCCCCACTGAGGCGAGCAGTTCCTGCCAATGTTGGGCGATCGTGGTATCTGTTGGTTGAGCCTGTCGCAAGCGAGCGATCGTCGCAACGGTATCGTACCAAACGCCTGCCGCTCCGTAAGACTCGGCCTGCATTAAGGGATCGTTGGCTTGTTGAGCAGATAGCAGCTCGGAGTTGGGTTCAATCCGCTCGATCCGACCTTCAATTGGATTGCTGGGGCGCAAGCTTCCTTCGCACTCCAGTGCCAAGTACCACTTGTAGGTTTCTCCAGCTTTTAGAGCGGGCGCGTCATCGGGAATTTGTACGGCAATGATTTCCGCTTGTCCCGACAGCGAGACGGTTGTCCGATAGTGGGTTTTTTTGTTTTGGTTCTTGAGCGAAAACATGGCTTGGCGGGCGTTAGTCGCTGGAACGTAAGCCAAAATTGTCGGACGTTCCGAGAGTGTCGTGCCCGAATTGCCTTCAGGTAGTAATGCCGTTACCGACATCTCGGTTGTGGCAATTGAGCCAACCGATTGCCCGCAGATAGAAGTACTGCGAGAAGAAGCAGCAGAGCCGTTTCGGGGAGAGGTTCTTCCCGGAGGAGGTGTAAAAGTAACACCTCGGGCCGCCTCAAAAGTTGCGAGCGTTGCGCCGGACACCAGACTGGCGGCGACTAGCAGTTTGACAAGAGCGTGTTTGGTCATGATTAATTTAGCCCCGAGTTAAGTACGTGTTTTGTGGGTATTTCAGAAGACAATTGATGCTGACTTTCCCTCATCTCCGAGAATTTGGACTGAGAGCTGTTCCCGATCGGACAAGATCGGCGCGTCAGTTTCATCTTGTCTTAATGTTACCGTTCCCAATTTTTCGCTTCAATCTAGCATTTCGGCTTGGAGACGAGATAAAACCTTACAGCCAATTGCCCACCAGAATAAAAGGGGCCCAGAAAAATGGCTCGCTGTAGTCGGGGTGAGCAAGGATCGCTAACTGCGCTTGGCGCACGGCTTCAGCTTTGGTAATGCCGGGTTTTTGGAATTGTTGATAGAACTCGGTCATAAAGAGGGCAGTGGACTCGTCGCGCACCTGCCAGAGGGTTGCGAGGGTCGAGCGAGCGCCAGATTTGACGGCGATGCCAGCTAAACCTAGCACGGCTCGATCGTCTCCGGCTGCGGTTTCGCAGGCGCTAAGGACGAGCAATTCAATCGCATCAACACCAGTCAGTTGGCGATCCTGCAGAAGGTCGTCAAATTCTTGGACGTTCAAGCGATCGTCCCAGGCGAGCAAAAAGGTGTCTTCGGCTTTGGAGCTAAATTGCCCGTGGGTGGCAAGATGAACGACGCTAGCGGCATTAGCGCTAATTTGAGCAGCTAGCGTTTGCTTGGTGAAATCGCGATCGAGCAACACCGAAGCCGAAAACTGTTGGGCAATGCGAGTGACTTCGTTTTTCACGGCCGGTAGCGAACTGAAGCCTTGCCGCGCTTCGCTCACCCCCCCCACAATGAGATTCATCTGTTCTTTTTCAACCTTCTTCGTCTCTAGGAGCTGCAATCCCGGCGAGAGGGCAAGGTTGTATTGTTCGATTAAGTAATTTTGACCATCGTGTAAGGCGGCCATAGGGGTGTTGCGGAGAACGCCGTCTAGTACGAAGACAAGGGTATCCGTACCTTCGAGCGCACCATCCGCTTGCGCGGGACGAATGAGCCAATCGTAAATCTGTTGGGACAGTTGCAGGCGCTCTTCATTGTCGTAGGCGGGACTGAGATAGGTAATGAAGGTTTTGAGGGTTTTCTCGACTTCGGCTTGGGAGCGAGGAGAGGTGTAGTAGTGCAGGGGCTGGTCGGGGGAGGAGACAATGACAGCAAGGCGATCGCGCAGCAAGATGGGATAGAGGGCGGTGGCTTGCGCGTCGATGCGGTCGATTTGGACAGATTGGGCATCCAAGCAGGCTTCGCGAAAGAAATTGTCTAACTCGGCCAGTTGTAGGTCTTCCATCAGGGCGCGGGCTTGTTCGAGATTCTGTTGGCTGACTTCGGCCCCCCGATCGAGGGAAGGCAACAGAAGCGCAACCAGCTCGCGGTAGATGGGTTCGACGCTCTCTCGAAAGGAGAACTGAAGGTCGGGGTTGATGGCAACCAGATCGCCGCGCAGGGATTTCAAGGCGCTGACGGCTTGGGTGTAGGTTGCGATCGCGGCTTCTCGCTGTCCTTGCTGGACTTGCAGGCGACCCAACTGCCAAGCGGCGCGGGCAATAATGTCGTCGGCTTGCAGTCCTTGCGCGATCGCGAGGGATTGACGAGCCAGGTCGGCGGCTTCGGTTGGCTGGCCGTTCTCGGCGTAGAGCTGTCCCCACTTCTCTAGGGCAAGGGCCTCGGCTCTACTATCTTTGAGGGCTTTGGCCGAGCGTACTGACCGAGCCAGTAGTTGATTCAAGCCTGGACGGTCGATGGGTCGGCCCTGACGCGCAATGGCTAGCGAGCGATCGGCGAAGTTAACGGTGTTGTGAATGGCTTGGCGGCTGGGGGGCTGCTGGGTCAGTTGGCGTTGCAATTGAGGCGCGATCGCCTGTGCTTTCTGCCACTGTTGCTGTTTGACGTAAAGGTTGAGTTGGTTGAGTTGAGCGGCTTGTCGCTCCCCGGTACTGCTTGCAGTTTGCTCTGCCTGTTGAAAGTATGCTAGTGCTTGCTCTGGCAGCCCTAAGTCAAGGGACAGGTTTCCCAAGGCCAGCAGCGTCTGATGGACTTCAGCGATCGCGCCTGCTTGCTGGGAAATTTTCAAACTTTGCTCCAACGCTGTTTGGCTGCTTTTGAGGTTTCCCGAGACTTGTAGAGCAACTCCCACACTCCGCAGGCCGCTCGCTTTGAGAGATGAATCGGGGAGAGCTGCGAGTTGCTGGGCGATCGCTTGCAATTTTTTCTGCGATCGCCGATAAAAGCCCAAGCTTTGCAGGGCGCGGGCCTGATTCATTTGGCTGCCTAAAGACCCTGCAGTATCTCCAGCGCGATCGTACAATGTTTGAGCTTGCTCCCACGCCTCTAAAGCGGCTTGCGATTGGCCGGTTCCCAACAACAAGCTCGCTTTTGTATTCCAGGCCTGAGCCAGCAAGATCGCCTCAGTACTGTTCCCTTGCAACAATGCCAAGCTTTCCTCAATCGCTTGTCGGGCCGCGTCCCAGCGGTTGAGGTCTTGATACGCCAAGGACAAATAGCTCAAGCTGAGGGCTTGATTGGCGCGATCTCCTTTCGCTTCGTAGATTTGCGCCGCCTGCTGCCAAAGAGCAACCGCTTCGGTTAGTTGTCCCGCCTCGTAGCGCGATCGCCCCTCCTCCAAAGGAGAAACGAGCTGGCTAACAAGCAGGGGGCGAAACGGATTTTCGACATCAAACCGTTCGATGGCCGCAGCCGGAACGGTGCTGGCGAGCGATAAACTGATTAATCCGAGAGCGATCGATTTATACATTTCAAGCTGTAGGTAGTGTAACTAATGGGCCGTTCAAGCCAGGCTTTAGGATTTATTGCCGGCGATGGGAATTTTAATCAAAAACTCTGCACCTTCTCCGAGTTGGGAAAAACACAGTAATTGTCCTTCGTGCTTCTCTTCCACAATCTGACGAGCAATCGACAACCCCAATCCCGTCCCTTGACCGACGTGTTTGGTTGTAAACAAGGTTTCAAATATTCTTTTTTGCACTTCTTGTGGGATTCCCGGCCCGTTATCTGCGATCGTGATGCATACGCGATCGTCTTCGGTTTGATAAGTCGCAATCCTAATCTGATTAGGAGCAACTTCGATATCTTGATACGAGCGCCCCTGGTTGGATTCTTCTAGCGCATCAATGGCATTAGCAATGAGATTCATAAATGCTTGGTTGAGCGGGCCGGGGTAGCATTCGATCGGGGACAGTTTCCCGTATTTTTTGACAATTTCAATAGTCGGACGCTTTTCATTGGCTTTAATTCGATGTTTGAGAATGAGCAATGTGGTGTCTAAACCTTCGTGAATATCAAAGAGTTCTTTCGCAGAGTTGTCCGTGCGCGAAAAAATTCTCAAGCTCTTGCTGATGTTGCCAATTCTTTCTGCTCCAATTTTCATTGAGGAGACAATTTTTGGTAAATCTTCTAGTAAATACTCTAAGTCTATGTCTTCTTCAAATTCGGAAATCTCATTGTCTTTTTTAGGGTGTTTTTGTTGATACAAATTCACATAATCAATTAGATCTTTAATGTAATCCTTCGCACAATCTAAGTTTCCCAAAACAAAGCCCAAAGGGTTATTGATCTCATGAGCGACTCCCGCCACTAATTGGCCGAGAGCCGACATCTTTTCGTTTTGAATGAGTTGCAACTGAGATTGTTTTAATTCTTTCAAGGTTTTAGAAAGTTCGGCAGTTCGCTCGACAACGCGGCTTTCGAGTTGAAAGTTTTGTTTTTCAAGTTTCTGGGTTAAAAAATACAAATCGAGGTGGATTTTGACGCGAGCTAAAACCTCTTCAATTGCAAAGGGCTTAGTAATATAATCAACTGCCCCTAGCGAAAGCCCTTTGACCTTAGATTCTTTATCGTTTAAAGCGGTCATAAAAATGACGGGAATGCTGGAAGCGATCGCATTTTTTTTCAGGCGCTTGCAGGTTTCAAAACCGTCAATTCCCGGCATCATCACATCGAGCAAAATCAAGTTTGGGCGAGCATATTCAGCCTGTTCGATCGCAATTTCGCCATCGGTCGCTACTAAAATTTGCCATCCCGAATCTGCAAGGGTTTCTGAGAGAACCTTGAGATTGGTGGGGTTGTCATCAACAATCAGAATGGTAGCTTTATCGGCTCGATCTGTACTCATCCGTCATTTCCAGAAGTAGAGCTGTATCCATGAATTTAATTAATCCAACGTGCAATGGTCCGAGCCTCAAGCTGATTCGGCACTAGAGCTGCTCGATCGTAAAACAATTTTTCCATTGGTTAATCCTCTCACAATGGCTTTGAGTGTGGAGCGATCGCGATCGCTCCTTTCCTTAGGTTGCCCATTTTGCCGGCCAAAATCTAAAGTCGCGTACGTTACACTGAGTAAAAGGCGATCGTCCCCCAGCGCTACATTCCTGCGGGATGATTTAACCAGGCGATGTGCAACTTTTTTAAACTCAACCCCGTCTACTTTGAAAACCGTAGTTTTTCCGCTTATTGTCACCCCTTCAGATCGTAGGCTTGAAATCGACTTTCAAGCGATCGCTATGAGGACAAACCCATGAGCGTTTACCGAGCGCTCATGGTGACGTGCTTGGCTTGCGATTTCACCCGTGCCAACCAAGCGTTAATGGCGGGGTAGGAGTAGAGGTCAAAGCCTCCTTCGTGGGCAACGTGGGTGTAGGCGTAGAGTCCAATATCCGCAATGGTGTAGCGATCGCTGGCGAAGAAATCTTGGGTGGTCAAATGGTTTTCCATCACATCCAACGCGGCGTAACCCGGCCCTCGCTTCGCTTCCAGAACCGGTTTGTACTCCTCTGGAGCGCCTAAATAGCGAATGATGTAGCGGGAGGTGGCAATGTTGGGTTCGTGGCTGTACTGCTCGAAAAAGAGCCACTGAAGCGTTTGGGCCCGTTCCAGGCGATCGCTCGGGAAAAACTCAGTTCCCTCGCTGAGGTAGTACAAAATCGCGTTAGACTCGCACAGATACGTTTCGGGTTCGATCTCCAACAGCGGGATTTTTCCGTTGGGATTTTTAGCCAGAAATTCTGGCGTGCGACTTTCTTGTTTGAGGATATCGATATCCACCCATTCAAAGGGCTGTTCGAGTTGCACCAGCAGCAGTTTTACTTTGTAACAATTGCCGGAGTAGAGATCGCCATAGACTTTGTACATGATACGTTTTGGGACTTTTCAGCCATCAGTTCATTGAACATTCAACATTTGAGCATGCAACAGCGTCTGACGACGAGGGAATGAGAAACACTGGGTAACTCAATTCTGAATTCTGAACTCTGAACTCCCAAACTACTTCCCGACGGCCTTATCGGCTTTCGCCGCGATCGCGTCTGGAATGGTTGTGCCCATTGATTCTGCGGCTTTGGGGTTAATGTGGAGTTCGAGTTTTTCGACTGTTTGAACTGGAATTTCGCCGGGGTTTTCTCCTTCGAGAACTTGGACGACAATTTTACCGGTTTGCCGTCCAACATCGTAGTAATTGAAACCCAAACCCGCGATCGCGCCTTTGGCAACCGAGTCGGTATCGCCTGCATACACCGGAATTTTATTCTCGATCCCCACTTGCAGCACGGACTCTAAGGCCGAAACAATCGTATTGTCCGTCGGAATATAAATCGCATCAACTTTGCCAATTAAGCTTTTGGCTGCGGTTGCAACTCCGCTGGAGTTGGCTGCTGTCGCCTCGACTACGGTCATTTCCCTCGCGGGGGCTTCTTGTTTGAGTAAATTAACTAAAGTCGCGGAGTTAGCTTCCCCAGCGTTGTAGAGAACGCCGATTCGCTTGGCCGCTGGGGTCAGTTCTTTGATGAGATCGAGATGCTTATCAATGGGCGAGAGATCGGTCACTCCCGTCACCATTCCTCCCGGTTTTTCCAAGGTGGCGACGAGCTTGGCCCCCAGCGGGTCGGTGACAGCAGAGAAGACGATGGGAATGTCTTGGGTTGCTGCGGCGGTTGCTTGGGCGGAGGGAGTTGCGATCGCGACGATAACATCAGGGTTGTCCCCCACCAGTTTACTCGCAATTTGGGTGGCAGTGGTGGGGTTGCCTTGAGCGCTTTCCCAGGTCCATTTGAGGTTCTCTCCCTCCTGATATCCCGCTGCTGCGAGTTCGTCTTTAATCCCGTCTCTCGTTGCATCCAGAGAGGGATGTTCGACAATTTGGGTCGTCGCCACAAACTTTTGGGTCGTTTCTGACTGCTCTGCATTGCACCCTAACAACGCTGCTGTCAGGGTTGCTGCTGCTATTGTTTGTTTCCAGGAAGAGCCAACCATCTTGCTTATCTCGAACTGAGGCTATTGTAGCTTCGTTCGCCGAGCTTGGACGCAGCCCGTTTCAGATCTATCGTCGATCGTCGATAAACTTGAGCTAGGCGTACAATTGATGCTATTCATGCCTTTTGTCGTTATTTTGTTTGCATCTTCCTAAACTCATGCGTTACTCCTCTTGCTTTTGGGTTGCTTTGCTCGCTTGTGTTGGACTGCGGCCGGATGCGGCGGTTGCTAGTACGGTAGAAACTCGCTCGGTGCAGCAAACTTCTGCGATCGCCTCTTCCCTCGTCGCTAAGGAAACCCAAACCAGCCGCGATCGCGCCCAGAGCAACCCTTTTTTGCAAGAGGCCCAAGTGTTGGTTTGGGAGCAGTGGCAGATTATTGAGTTGGTGGAAGAAGCGATCGCGAACCCCGACGGCGATCGCTTGCAAATCGCAAGAGAAAGTCTATTTTCCCATCTCAGGAAGGTCGATCGCCTGCTGCGAGATCTCCACATTGTTCCCCTATTTATCTGTCGCGATGGGGCTGTTTTGCCCGCAAATATCTCTCCGGTCGAACAGCAAGTGTACTGTTCCCTCTTCTATTCTCAACAGCAACTCGAACCCTTAATCCCCGTGCTAGAGCGTCAGACCCCCTTGTTGAGCGAACTTGAGTTAGTCGATCTCCAACCGGTGTCGCAGCTCACGTCGGTCAGTTTCGGGGTCAAGGCCGATAACTTCTTAGCGTCTCGTGCCATCCCCATCCCCGCCTATCCGGTTAGCGAACCTGCAATTGTGGGACAGCCTACCAAGATGCCCGAAATGAACTGGGAGTTTCCCCAACCCGCGAGTCGTCTTTCCCTAGGAAACAGTGCCATTGCACCCAACTCTGATGCGCTTTATGCCCTCATAACCAGTCGCCGACTGCTGCTTGGGGCCCAAAATGCCCTACCGAAATCCATTCCCGCAACTGTCAGAGGACGAGAAAGCAATGGAGAGATTGACTACTTTGCCTTGTTTCCCGCAGAAGCGAAATTGTATGCCAGGGTTTTAGAACAATCCAACACGGGGATGGCTCTCATTGGCAACACTACAGCTTCTCCTCTCGATCTCAATCCCTTGCGCGATCGCTTGCAACCCGCAGCCAACGACCCCATACCCTTCGTTCCCCTCACAACTCTCGCTCGCGGCTTTATTCCCCGCCTCGTCCTGCGGGCCAGCCAAGGGAATTTCGTCATTCCCGCTCAAGCGATCGCCTACGGGTTTATGGTCGATCTCGGCGATATTCCCCTCGAAGGTGACTTCCCTCCCTTAGAAGACTTGGAAGCCCTCACCTCGGTACAACAAAGCCTCTTCCGCAACTATCGTCCCCCCGAAAAGCTCAAAGCCGTGCAAGTTGACCAGCGACGCTTCTTCTTCGGCAAAATGGGGATTGACGTTCTCCCGGAAGCCATCCCCCCTGCTTTTGCTTATGCTCCCGCACGGGTCGATCGAACTTACCTGCTGCGGCTGATCCAGTACCAACTCCCCGCCGCTTTGCTCGAAGACGAACCGATTTCGCGGGAGAGGCGGCGTTACAGCGATGCTCTGCTTGAAACGCCCAGCAGCGATTTGCTCGTGGTTTTCCGTCCCGTCCGCCAAAATGCAGATGGCAGTTATGTCATCCTCTGGAAGATTCTTGATGAGTTTCCCCAGCCGCAAATTGCGGATTTGGTCGAGTACATTGATTTTCAATAGCAAGGAAAGCGCGACCGACCTGAAAAAGAATGCCATAATTGCCTCAGAAAACCCTTTATCTGATGATGCGATCGTGAAATCCCTAGCAGAAAACCAAGCTGAAGCTTTAACCGAAATTACCGCGATCGCCCGAAAAGTGGCTTGGGGGGCCGCCGATATTCTCCGGGCCTACTATCGCGGGACTGCCAACGACGGAAATCTAGAAATTAGCAACAAAAAGGACGGCCCTGTCACCGCCGCCGACCTAGCTGCCAACCATTACATTCTCGAACACCTTCAAGCGGCTTTGACCCGCGAAGATTTTGGCTACCTCAGCGAAGAAACCTATAAAGCACAGGGATCTAAACCCGTTCCCAAAGATTGGGTATGGATTATCGACCCCCTCGACGGAACCCGCGATTTTATCGAAAAAACTGGGGAATACGCCATTCACATTGCCCTCACCTACCAGAGGAAGCCGATGGTTGCCATCGTCGCCATCCCCGAAGCGGAGAAGCTCTATTTTGCGGCCAAAGGACAGGGAACCTTTGTCGAAACTCGCGACGGGGCCGTTCGACCGATCCGCGTCTCCGGCCGCAACAAAATTGCAGACTTAACCTCCGTAACCAGTCGCAGCCACCGCAATCAGCGGTTGAATAAAATGCTGGCCCGGATTCCCTTTAAAGAGCAGAAAATGATGGGGAGCGTTGGGGGGAAAATTTCTACGATTCTCGAAGGGAAATGCGATGTTTATATTTCCCTGTCCGGCAAATCTGCACCGAAAGATTGGGATTTTGCCGCTCCCGATCTGGTCTTAACCGAAGCAGGGGGGAAGTTTACCAGCTTTGAAGGGGAAGCACTCACTTACAATAACGAGGATGTTTCCCAGTGGGGGGGGTTAATGGCGAGTAACGGCAATTGTCACGAGGAGTTGTACGCCACGGCCTCGGCTATTTTAGCGGAGATCGATCGGGGAAATGGGGAACAGGAATAACGATTGATGACAACTGCAATGAGCTATCTAGAGTCTGAAGCAGATGATCGCCGGGACTCAGCAACCAGAGCTTAAGTTTCCAATCTCTCAAATGCTGAAGGCTGAAACCCCTCGCTCGTGCGGAGCAGCAAGCTGAGGACTTGCACTGAGACTAGACAAAGAAGACAGTACGCGAAAGTCGATCGACGATTTTCACTCGTCCTCTCAGCACAGAACGCAAGATTCGATTGATGGCTCTTTGTTCTTCTTCGCCCAAAAATTCATCTAAGATAGCTGCCATTAGCCCATAGCGATCGGCAACCGTGAGTTCCTTTGTATCGCTCGTAGAGACGAGGATTTCTGATAGTGCGCCGGGAATGAGTTGAACTTTAGATTTCATTGTCGAGTTACATTCTAGCTCAACTACTCTACTATCTCTTGTGCTGCTTTGAAAATAAGCGATCGCGGACACAAAGGGTGTGTGATATCGATCGGATCGAGAGCAACCTGACGGCCAAGGCTAGGGGAACAAAGCTTAAACTTTTCTCATCAACCAAGAGAGTTCTGCAAAACTCTTTACAACGAAAGACTCTTCGATCTGGATTACAAAAAAACAAAATATTGTTATAACGATCGCCTTTTGTTCGCTTTGGAGAAAGTACAGAGAAATTTTTATGCCAAATTTAGAATCATAGCATTGCGATTCATTTGAGAATCAGCTAGGATCGAATTCAAGTAAAAAATCCTCTTTTTCTGATTCAAAATTACAAAAAAATGCGAGTATGAATCATGCAAAATGAGCGGTTAAATCCGAAACAACAAGCTCTTCTTCAACGCATTCAAACTTACAGTAGCGAACTCTTACACTCAGCACCCAATATTGATTGGAGCGATCCGCTCGACTTATCCGGACAAGACTTGCACGCCCTCGATTTAAATCGCGTCGATTTGAGAAGTGTGGATTTAAGCAATGCTAATCTCAGTTTGGCTTGTCTGGATTTAGCCAACCTCATCGGGACAGACTTAAGCGAAGCCAATTTAATGGGAGCCGATCTGTGCGAAGCCAATCTCAGCGAGGTTAACCTCAGAAGTTCTCGCTTGTGCGGAGCCAATTTGAACCAAGCGAATCTCACCGGTGCGGATTTAAGCGGTGCAATTCTGAATCTCGCAAATCTGAATGGAGCCAACCTGAGCGAAATTACCGCAATTGTCAGTAAATTTAGTCTGGCGATTTTGAGCGATGCGCGTTTGAGCCAAGCCAATCTAATGGGGGCCGATTTGAGCCGCGTCAAGCTTATTGGTGCTAATCTTCAGGACGCTAATCTAAGCAATACAGATTTATGCGAGGCAAATTTGAGTCAGGCTGACTTAAGGGGGGCCGATCTCCGACAGGCTAATCTCAACCGTACGATTCTCAGTCGTGCTACGCTAGACCGCGCTAAATTTGGTGCAAATCCAGGGATTTCTGCCACGATGCGGCAGAACCTGATCGAGCGAGGCGCAATCTGGAGCAGCGAGTGAGTTGTTCGAGTATAGGGAGGCGATCGCTCTTCCCCAACAGCTTTTTCCGGATGTCGTCTGTCAATCTGGGTAAAGAGGAGTAAACACCCATTCAAGACGCGGTAGGCGGTTGTTGATGTTTTCTCCTCATTTTTTTCTGCTCTTGCTCAATCTGGCGGTTAGCGTTCCCAATCCTTCCTCTCAAGCACCGGAAGTTACGGGAAAGCTGCCTGCTAACTTGGAGGTTGCCTCTCAAACTTCGAGTTATCGTCAAAGTCGCTGTCGGTGCTGGCGAGGGAGCGGCCGGCGAGAAATTCTGACGTTTGAAGCTGGGCGACTGGATACTGGGAAAAATGCTTATTTGGCAGCGGTATCGAGGTTTTTGGATGAGAGCGAGCTACCGAGTGGGTTTTGACACGAATTGGCAAACATCTCTCAAGTGAAATTGATACCCAAGAGAGCCTCAAACAATTATGCTGGCATCATCACCGCGAACCACCTGCTCAACGGAGCTGCCCTGGTTCAAGTTTATTCGTTATATCTCAAAGCCGATCTCTTGAAGACTTTGCGTGTGGAATACCGTCTTCACTCAGGTTGCTTCTACCGCAAATTGCAGGCGCGATCGCAATTGCTATTGGGTTGGGGAGTAATCGCTCTTTCATCACTCTCGGATAATTTTACGAATTTAACGTGAGTTCGGGATAAGCTGAAACCCCCATGCTGTCGTAGCCTGAAAAGCTTATTCTCTCGTAGAATTGCCCCCAAAATAGTCTTAACCCGAACTGAGGTAATTTACGTTGTTTCAGCCGACGAAAAATCAAGCTTTGAACCCAGTCTGACAGAAGAGGGATCATTTAAAATAGTTAAAGAAAGGCAGGAGCGGGTAACGGACAGTTGCTTCGTTACATTTGCGTTTTACCTCCTTATCTTTGGCTCGGATCGCCATGGGTTCACAATCCGCTCTCATTGAGGTAGCACGCTGTGCGGCGTGGAAGATTCTTTGCAGGTTAAGCCCTCCGATTCTTTCACGTACCTCATTGAGAGATAACTCTATTCAAGAGGAAAATTCATATGGGCTACGAGAAAATAGCAATCATTTTCCTTGTACTGTTTGGCGGAATTTACTTATTCTCAAAAATGTTGAAAAGAGTTACCATTTTCGAGTACGAGCGCGGTCTTCGGTATGAAAATGGAAAATATATAAAGCTGCTCAGAGCAGGAAATTATTGGCATAGTACACTTCGGACAACAATCAAAAAGATCGATATCCGCCCGAAATATCTCACAATTCCCTCGCAAGAAGTTTTGAGTAAGGATGGCGTTGCGATCAAACTGAGTTTGGTTGCTAAGCTTGAAGTTACAGATTCGAGTGTGGCTATTAACTCTGTTGAAGACTACGAGACAGCATCTTATCTTATTCTTCAGCTAGCTTTGAGAAAGGTTATAGGAAATACAAATATAGACAAGCTCTTGGAAAATAGACAAGAACTGGGACAGCAAATCTTTGAATTGGCACATCAAGAAATAGAAACATTGGGCTTAAAGCTAGTCTCTATTGATATCAAAGACATCACTTTTTCAGGATCGCTCAAACAAACTTTCACTCAGGTTGTTAAAGCTCGCCAAGAAGGTTTAGCCGTCCTCGAACGCGCGCGAGGAGAAACGGCGGCTCTCAGAAATCTAGCGAATTCAGCAAAGCTTCTTGAACAGAATCCTGCTTTGTTACAGTTAAGAACTCTTCAAGCACTCAACGAGTCGTCCGGTAATACTCTTGTTGTGAATTTATCGCCAGAAAACCTTACTCCGATCGCGCAATCTGAAGACTTGGGCGAGTAAAAGGAAAGCGATAAGGTACTATAAAAAAAATTACCAGCGGTAGTAGCGATAGGGGTCGTCGCCGAGATCGAAATCCGCTCGATAGTCAGGAGAGTAAAAGGGGAACTTATTGGAAGTGGTGCGATCGCCTTCGATCGCATTAAAAATTTGTCTGTCAGTCTGGAAAGAAGCGCCTAAATTGGCGAGAATTTGCGCGATCGCGCGAGTGTGTCGCCAGCGAGTCAGGCGGAAATAGGTTGCGGTATCTGCATCCAAGTTCTCCGGATCGAGTTGACAGAAAATAGCAACGCCGTCCCCTACTTTCTTGCGAGCAAATAAGCCATCTTCTGCTACGCTTGACTCAATGTTTTGATTGTCTGCACTTCGATCGACAACCCAAGCATTGTAATTGGTTCGCGAGTGCAAATCGGACGCACTAATTCCTCTCAATTCTGACCAGTTTGGAACTGTCAAAGAACTCTGAAAGTTAGCAGCAGATTTAAGCGTCACTCCTAAATTTACATCGCAGCGATCGCGCCTTTCGCAACGTTGAGGTAGAAAAAATGCTTTTCCTCCCGCTTGTAAATAATTGTGCAATTCTGACTCATCAACTTGAGCTTGAGAACCCACAATTACTAAGTCTGCATCCGCAGAAATCTTATTTTCTCGCTGGTAAATTGCTCCTAGTTTGTCGAGAAAGTTGGCATCTTCTTTGCTACCCAAAAGCACAACTTTCTCTGCTTGCAGGGATGAAGGTTCTGTAGCTGAATAATCAATAATTTGTTTTGCAATTTGCCTCGCGGCGGGGTCTGTCTGAAAATGGTCTTCAAGATCGAGGGTATTGAGGATAATTCTCCCTTTCCCATAATTTAACTCTAGCAGCAGACTGTAGGCGAGATCGAACTCTGTTTCTAAAATCGGCCGCCACCCACTCAAGTGCGGTTTCTCTATCGCTGCACTGCTTACAGCACCGCGATTTCCCCAATGCCAACCATACCAAGGGGTGCGATAAGAACTGCGTTTTGTGGGGTTTTTAATTGTATTGGGATACGCTTCAACGAGGGTACTTTCTCCGTTCCAGTCTCGCAAATCGAATTCATCTAAATCTCGGACAATAGAATGAGTTGAGTTGACTGGGAAGACGCGACGACTCAATTGTTTTGCAACGCGCAATCCCAAGTTTTTCTCGATCCAGTCTGGTTTTTGAGTGCAGATAATAACTCGGCCACCATTGCGAACAAATGCTTCTAAATTTCTAGGAATTGCGCGATCGCGCGACAGCACTTCTCGACCAATCACAAGTACTGAATCTGTATTTGAACCTCGCCACGGTACAACTTGATAACCCAATTGTCGCAACATCTGGGTGGTTTTTCCAACTGGATCGAAAACAGTTAATTCTTGCTTGGGTTGCAACGCTGGGGCCTGCGTGGGAAAGACACGAAACGGAAAGCGATCGCGGTGTTCTTGCGTTCCAATTTTTGCTGTTAGGACAATTTCTCCCTCAGTTTTGCTGCTAACTTCGGGTAACTCTGCTTCAATGGGAAAAAAGAGCGTTTTAGCCGTAGCAATCTTTCCTGTTTTCTCTCCTGTTGCAATCGTTTTATTCTCGACTCGAACTTTCCAGTGGAAAGAGAAAGGTTGTTCGGTGCGCGTATCGTTAATGAGGACTGCTTGTTTTTGCAGCAATCCCTTAGCAAAAAAGCTGTGGTCTTTTGCGACAAAAGTTTCCTGACTACCCGCAATCCACGCTAAAGTCGGGCCATTATTCGCTAAGAGTGCCTTTCCTCCTGGATAGATCTCGTAACTTTTGAGGTTGAGATATTCGGAGAAGTAGCGAAAAACCTTATTTGGAAACGGCCCTCTGCGACCCGGTTCAAACTCACCCAAACTCATCCACTCTTTCCCCCTCTCATTTACCTCCCAGCCGTGGCCCATACTCCAGGGAATCATTCCCCCTGTCACGCCATAGGTGCGCCAACTGCGCCAAGTGTTGGTAATAAAAAGGTGTTGCAATTTTTGGAATGCGGGAGAGAAGTCTAATTCCGGTACGTTTTGCCAATTTTTATACTCTTGGTCTTTGACAAATAAGTCGCGAATTTTCGACCGATAGGCCTCCGTTTCCAGCTTATAGGCCTCGTTACCCAGGTAAATTGCACTGTACTCGGTCATCAACGGTTCGGTATAAATTGCCTGGTTAAACCCGTTGTGTCCCCGCATCATCGAAGCGTGTAAGGGAGTACCAAATTCCACCACCATATACGGCATTTCCCCCACTTTAGACCAGTCCGAGAGCCATTCTTCTCGTTCCTGCAACGGGATTATATTCAGGTAGGAATTCAACGCATAGACATCGCCGACCGCTGCGCCTTGGTGCATCATTGCGGGTCGGGTGGGGTCGTATTTTTTGATAGTTGCGATCGCGTCCTCTCCGATCGGAATCACCTCTTTGACCCGCTTATTCTCAATGCGATCCAATCCCCCCTGAAACCGTTTCATCCCAATTCTGCGCGGGTTTTGGTCGTCGCTGTACCCGAAATAGTTGGGACTGTTGGCCCACATCAAAATAGAAGGATGGTTGCGATCGCGTCTCAACTCCCTCGCCAACTTCGGTTCCCAACTCCGCTTCCCCGTCCTCCCCTTCCAGTCCTCCACATAGCCATCCCGAACCATATCCAACGCCGGTGCAATTAAGGGAAACCCCTTGAGGTCGGCCCGTTCCGCCAGCATCCCGCGAAAGTGCCAGCGTCCTCGCGCATAATAGTTCCACGGCCAGGGTTCGGCGATGTTATACCCCGCCTTCTCATACCCCGCTAGCATCCCGTCCAACACCTCTGGAGTCCCTACTCCCCATCCCTGCCAATTGTCCCCCTGCAACGTCGGTCTGAGGCGAAATTCAGTGCCATTCAGGTAAAATTTGCGCCCTTCTATCCAAAACTCCCGAAACCCAAACGATTGGTCGTACTCATCCTCAATTCCTTGCCCTTTGACCCCCAAACGCAGCGTATAAAGGTTGGGTTGGCCCAGATCCCAAAGGCGAGGATCGTCCCACTTCCAAGCGACTTGTAACGTTTGCAAGGGTTTCGCCGCAACCCTTGCAATGGCGGTAAACTCCTTCTCCACCTTCCCCCTTTCATCGAACATCTGTGCGACCAACTGCACCTCTCCCCCTTGAGTCGCATCCCGCAATTCCACATCCAACTGCACCTGTTGCTTGCGGGTCGAAGGTTGCACAAAAACATCGCTTATATGGCCTCCCTGCGGCAAACTGAGCAAGCGCACATTATCAATTAACCCCTTTGCATCTAACTTGTTGTCCCCCTCCACCTGATAAATCTCGTTGGGACTCATGATTGCAACCTTGTCCTTTTCATCTGCGGCCGCAGCGACGAGGAGGGTCAGGGTTACGTCTTCCCCTGGCGTTGCAAACGGGGTCAGATCCACCGCACCATAGGGCCAGTCAACAGCACCGCATTCGCGATCGTTGATGTAAACTTTCGCATCAGTACTGACGCGATCGAGGTTGAGGAGAATCCTGCGTCCTTGCCAACGTGCGGGAATTTGAACCTTGTATCGATACCACGCCTTCCCCAACTCCCAACCGTTGAAGTTGTCCCACGCCGTTCCCGTTCCCCGTTCCACTACCCCCGGTACGAGGTCGTTCCCTTCCTGCTGCCAATCTCCCGGAACTCGAATTTTACCCCATCCCGTCACCGGAGGACGTTGCGCCGCCTCACCCACTGCGGGGATAAATTGCCACAGTCTATTGAGAGAAATTTCCTCACGTTTGGGGTTAGGAGGAACCGCCGTTAGAGGAGGACTGCTGCTGATGTAAATTGCCGAATTTGTGCTTTGTCCGGCGAGACTAATGCAGCTCAAGAGGATGGCGGCGAGACAAGAAACAAGGAGGAATTGCTTCAGTTTTTTGGGCATTGATCGGCTAGGGAGAGGGTAGTTTTGTTATAGCGCGATCGCTTTGGCGATTTGCTCGTGCCGCGATCGCCCGTTCCTGTCCAGTAGTGAGAAAGGGTTGGCGGTTGAAGTAGGATGGGGAAAGGGAAAGAGGCGGTAACGTTGCTCCTCCTTTCGCCCTGTAAATTCTCGGAAAAGATGGGTATGGTTGCTTCCTCCGTTCGCGTTCCTCTCCATGCAATTGAGCTTGCGCCGGGAAGTCACCTCTCAATTGCAGATATTTCTTGGGAAGAATACGAGTCTTTGCTGCAAGAACTCGGAGAAGAACGTCGCAGTCCTCGGATTAATTACAGCCAAGGAACGTTAGAACTGATGTCCCCTTTGCCTGCCCACGAGCGCCCTCACCGTATTATTGGCTATATCGTCACGACGATTCTAGAGATTCAGGAACGCGACTGGGAAGATTTTGGTTCGACAACCTTCAAGAAACTGGAGCAGGCAGGACTTGAACCCGATACCTGTTTTTATATTCGCCATGCTGAATATGCGCGATCTCGCCAACGCATCGACCTAGAAACCGATCCGCCACCCGATTTAGCCATTGAGGTGGATTTCACCTCGAAAACAACCTTGGATGCTTATCAAACGATACAAGTACCGGAGGTTTGGATTTTTGCCGACGGCCGGTTGAAAATCTATGTTTTAGAAGGGGATGGCTATCGGGAGTCGGTCGCCAGTCCAACTTTTCCCGACTTAGCAATGGCGGATCTCATTCCTCAGTTCGTGCAACAAGCGTTTGTGCTGGGGACGCGGAAGATGTTGCGATCGCTTCGCCAGCATTTACAGTAAACAGTGAAGAGTGGATCCCCAACACCCTTATCGGTAAAGGTTTCAAAGAAATACCCTTGAGGGCGCTGTAGGGGCGGGTTTAGTCAATTTTTCCGGGATTTTACCCCCAATTGTGTCTCAAAATCCGCCCAACTATCGCGAGTTCGGCCAAAAGGTTCGATCTAAGATATCTGCGATCGCGTAGGGACAGTTGGGAGGAAAAGAGTTTAGAGGCAATCCCGTTTCCAAATGTGCCTGTTCTCGCGCGCTGGCGTAGCAGTCTGGCAAAAGGCGATCGCAGTAGGGTTTCAAACTAGGAGAATCCTGCAAGAGTCGGGTAACGCGCCGTCGATGTTCGGCAATGCTTCTCGACCCACTTCCGGTACGATTTTTGGGTTGAAATTGCCACTTGAGAAGGTGCAATAAAATGACAACCAAATTACTTTCTAAGCTGCGGCGTTCGCGCTTCCCCATTGCTTCGATTTCTTCGATTAAATTCTCCCAGTCCACGCTGTCGTAGCAGCGCGATCGCAGGTTTTGTAGGGTCGCTTCTATCCAGCACAGATAATCAGTTTGGTATAGAGTTTTAGCTTGGCGTTTGGAAAATGTCATCGCTCCCTGAGTACAGGACAAAACATCAGAAATCGCCTGAAACCTTCATAAATCCGTAGGTTGGGTCAAGTGAAACGCGACCCAACACGATTGCTGTGACCCTTGCTGCTGTTGGGTTTTCTGCGTCAACCTAACCTACAGCTTGCAACTTTTGTCCTGTACAGAGCATCGCCCCTTTGACAGCTCGCTAGTACACTTCGTCGTGACTGCCAATATCGACAAATACAGCCTTTTCTTCTTCGGTAAAGTAGAACAATATTCTTGCATCATAGCCAATACTAAAGCTCCACAAATTTTTCAACTTCCCCGATAGTTTGTGAGTTTTTAAGCTCGGATTGAATGGATTGACTGTAAACTGCTCCAGCTTTTCCCAGAATCTTGTCTCTAACTATATTTTGTCTTTAATTCTTTTTTTGAAAGCACGCTTGAAAGAAGAACTGAAACTAATTTCCACCACTATTCTTCTATCATTTGTCTGAGTTCATTAATATCAGAGGAGAAATTGAGTTTCCCTTGTTTTTGCTCCTCCTGGACTAACTGCAAGTTCTCATAAATCTCCTCGCGTCGTTCTTCGCGAATATATTGCTGCAATAGTACTGTAATTTCCTGTTTTTGATCTATCGAAAGATTTTTGAGTGCCTCGACTACATCATGAAACGCCATCATTTCTCCAACCCTATCTGAATTTACTCTTCATGATGCCATAGTGGGGAGAAAGTATTTTAGAACATCGGATGATTTGCTCGTGCCGCGATCGCGCTTGTTACAATCCAAGTCATTCTTCTCTTCGCGATCGCCACTCATGCAAATTACGCTAGAAGTTCTCGATCGCCTCCCGGAAGCCCTCCTTTGTCAACTCGTCAGTTTGATTAAGTTAAGATCGACCCAGACCCAAGACCCCCAATTGAGATGACGCAGCAGTTTGACCCGGAAGCGGTTCGCTATTTCAACCAAGGCGTGCGGCAGAGTGAGGCGAAGGATTGGCAGGGTGCGGTGGTGAGTTTTTCGATGGCTTTGGCGTTTCAGGTGGGGTACGCAGAGGCACATTACAAACGCGGTTTGGCTTTGTACGAATTGGGACGGGTCGGAGAGGCGATAGAAGACTACGACCAGGCACTCGCCCTCAACCCCAATTGGCCTGCATATTATTACAGTCGCGGCTGTGCTTTGCAGCTGTTAGGCAAGTGTGAGGAGGCTTTAGCGGACTACCGCAAAGCGGCCGAACTCAACCCTAATAACCCGGAGTATTGTCGCAGTCGGGATGTTTTGAGCAAAGAGTTTGAAACGCCTCAGAAAGTGTTCAATCCGATCGTAGAGGCAATTCTCAAGCAGGATGCACAAGATCGTCAAACTAGCGAGTTGACTTCGGAAAATTACTACAATCGAGGTAAAAATTCGTCTGGGGAAGAGGCAATTGCCCACTATACAAAAGCGATTGAACTAGACCCCAACTACACCGCTGCCTACAACGGTCGCGGCGATATTTTGTATCGATTAGGTAGGTACGAAGAAGTGATCGCCGACTACAGTTGTGTGATTGAACTTAACCCTCACTGGCTCCTTAGCATCTTGGTCTGCGCTAAACGTGGCGATGCTTTGTACCAGTTAGAGAGATACGAAGAAGCAATCGCCGACTACAGCCTAATGATTGTACTTAACCCAAGCTCCACCTATAGCTACAACAGTCGTGCGAATGCTTTGCACAAGTTGGGCAGATACGAAGAAGCAATCACTGACTACAATCGTGCTATTGAACTAGACCCTAACAACACTGACGCCTACAACAATCGAGGCCTTATTTGGGCTACTTTATGCCGATACAAAGAAATGATCGTTGATTACAGTTATGTTATTAAACTCGACCCCAACTACACCAATGCCTACAACGGTCGCGGCTGGGCTTTGTACAAATTAGGCAGATACGAAGAGGCGCTCGCCGACTACAACCGCGCGATCGCCCTCGACCCCAACTACATCCATGCCTACAACAATCGCGGCATTGCTTTGTCCGATTTGGGAAAGTTCAAAGAAGCGATTGCCGACTACAACAAAACCCTAGAACTCGACCCCAACTTCACCAATGCCTACGACAGTCGTGGCATTGCTTTGTGCAAGTTAGGCAGATACGAAGAAGCGATCGCTGACTACAGCAACGCCCTAGAACTCGACCCCAACTTCACCCATGCCTACAATAATCGCGGCAGTGCTTTGAAGGATTCAGGTAGGTACGATAAGGCTATCAAGGACTACGATCGCGCTTTAGCACTCCAAATCGACAACTGGCAAGCTTGGGCAAATCGCGGCCTAGCCATTAAAAACTCCCTTGGCAAAAAAACCGCCATTCTCAACTGGGACGAAGGACTCACTCACCTCGACCCCGCCACCGAACCCCTCGGTTGTGGTACATTGCATCGATTCAAAGGCGACACCTACCGCAGTTGGGCAAGACAAGGCAACGAACCTCGCTATCGCTACGCCATTGCCAGCTACCGCCAAGCGAGAGACATCCTCCAACCCCACCCTTACCTGCGAGAAACTTACCTCGAAGTTCTCAAGGAACTGATTATTACCTACCGCGAACTCAACGACTCGGAAAATGCCGCCTACTGGGAAGATGTTGGCATCGAAGTCTTAGAACGCCTGATTTTAGACACTCCTCACCCCCAACATCGCCTCCGCCTCCACCGCAAGTTCTCCGGTTTCTACCAACTGAAGATCGACACCTTGGCCCAGTCTTATCCTTTCGCCGCCATCTCCCTCGCTGAGAAACGCCGCAGTCTTTCCTTGCAATGGCTGCACGACATTACAACTCCACCTCTCCCCCTTGACAAGGGGGAGTCGGAGGGGGATCTAGACTGGCAATCTCTCCTCAAACCCGGTCGGGCCGCCATTTATTGGCACTACAGTCCCGTTTCCATCACCACCTTCCTCCTCCGCCACCAACAACCCCTCTTCCAACTCGAAATCCCCGCAGAACCCGCCTTCTCCGACTGGATTTCCCAGTGGAAAACCGACTACGCCGACGGTCGCCAGAAGAAAGGCAACGTCACGAAAACCGACTGGTACAAAACCCTCTCCACCCGTCTCGACGAACTCGCAAAAATCCTCAAAATTCCCCGCCTGCGAGAGCAATTGCAAGGAATACAAGAACTGATCCTCGTTCCCCACCGAGACTTGCACCTGTTGCCCCTCCACGCCTTTTTTCCCGACCTAACTGCCACCTACCTCCCCAGCTTGCAACTGGGTCTGAACCTGCAAAAACTCGGGCCCGTTCCCGTCCCCAAACGCCTCCTCAGCGTCGAACACCCGGAGGAAGATCCGAAGAAAAAGATACGCTTGCGCTATGCTCAAGTGGAGTCAACGACAATCCGCAAATACTTTCCCCATCGCACCATTGCTGGCGAGGCGGCGACCAAAGATGCGGTTCTTGCGGCCCTCCAGGAACCGGCCGATATTTTCCACTTCACCGGCCACAGCTACCACGACCTGGAAACTCCCACGGAGTCGGCTTTAATTCTCGCAGACAGCCACTTAACCTGGCTGGAGATTGCCAACCGCGAGTTTCCGCCGTTTTCCCTCGTCTGTCTCTCTGCTTGCGAGACGGGGATGACGGGGAACGAACACCTACTAGATGATTTTATCGGCCTCGCCAGTGCGTTCCTCGCGGGTCACAGCCGCCACGTCCTCAGCACCCTTTGGCAAGTTCCGGAACTCTCTAGTGCTTTGTTTTCCTTCTATTTCTACCGCTGCTACAGCCGCAACATTCCCCCGGCCGTCGCCCTCAAAGAGACTCAAACCTGGCTGCGAACTAGTTCCTCCGCACACTTGAAAATGCTGTACGAGAACCTTGCAGGGGTCTTAGAGTTGGAGTCTCCCCGGTGCTACATGACTCTGAAAGATGCTGTGCGCGATGTCGCTAAAATGAATCCAGATGATTATCCCTACGACCACCCTTACTATTGGGCGGGTTTTATCCTCTCCGGTCAACTCAACTCATGACTTCTCTAACCCTTGATGATGCCCTCACGTTACACAATTTTATGGCGGCTTTGGATCGCCTTCCTTCCCCCTGGCCCCAAGGGTTAGGTTCCGATCTGAAGGAAGTTGGGGTTGCTCTCAACGACGGCGATGGAGATCGCCTCATTCTTGGCATCCACAAGGTAACGACCAAGTACGCAACATTACACGAGATGTACTATGAGGAACGGGACAAGTGGGCCGAATCTCTGGGACTCCAGCATCGCCTCAAGGCGGGAGTTCCCAAGGAGGATGAGGACGATGCAGCGGAGTTGGGCGTTCTCGACAATAAACTTCCCCGTTTCGGTCGCATTCTGACAGCAGACGATCCAGAAGCAGCAGTTGGGGAGGAGAAAGAAAAGCAAGGCGAAAATTGGTGGGAGGCGATCGCGCGGGTTATTTTGTAAATGAGTATTCTGGACGCAAGCATTGCGACCCTACCGAAGATTTTAAATTGTGAATTCCCAAGTAGGTTGGGTTAAGGAACGCAACCCAACATTTATCAAACTGAAGCAATTTTGTTGGGTTTTGCTGCACTCAACGCCAACCTACCACTACCGCCTTGTTTCTTCTGAAAATTCTTTCGCGATCGCATGACTTCTTCTTTTTTGTCCGATCTGAGCCTCGATTTATTTCTCTTCCACCTCAAGGAAGGGTTGGGAGAAGGTAAGGAAAAAATCGATGAAAATTGCGCTACTTTTTGGTCGAATTTACCTTCAGAAGTTGCTGTTTCTGCGGATGGGGAATCGCAAGCTAGTTCCACAGAATATCTCAAGCTTCTAAGCACGATAATTAAGGCTTCTGCAAATGAAGAATCGAAAGCCGGTTCCACAGAATATCTCAAACTTCTAACAGCAATAGCTCAAGCTTCTGCGGACGAGGAATTGCAAGACAGTTCTACAGAATATCTGAAGCTTTTAACCGCAACATCTAAAGACAACACCGTCCCTCTGGTCGCAGATCCACTGGAAGGAAAGCCCCTTAGTGGCTATTACTATCCCGTTCTCATCAACGACACCTACGGTCTGTTGATTGACTGCTGTTTTGCTGACGCAACTCTCAATGTTCCGGTTAGTTATCTGCAAGATTTCAAAAAAGCGATCGGTGATAAACAGGGAGACTTAGGCAAAGTTTGGATGATTTCGGGATACCGCGATCGCGCCGCTTCTCCCGAAAAAATTGCTCAATCTGCTTACAACAAACTGGTGGGTAAAGATTGGCAAAGAGTGCAAATAGGGAAATTTCTCGGTGCGGAAGTCTTCGCCGTTTTTTCCGTGGCAGAACCCCCTGTTCTCATCTTCATCTATCCTGACCGCGATCGCATGAACCAAGCCACCAAATTTTACGACGCTTGGCTGCGCCTTTTCTGTTACTACAGTAAAATTAATTGGAGCTATCGAGAAGCGCGGCAGTGCAGCCGAGGATTGCAAAGCAGTTTGGGGGGAATTAATCAAACCATTCAAGCAATTAATCGTTCCGACTTCGACGCGATTGCTCTCAAGAAAAATATCAAGAAATCTGCCGACTATATCGTCCAACTTTCTCAGCTTGAAATCATTCGTCAAGCGATTGAAACAAATATTATTAATTATCGCCACTGCCTAGAACGAATTCAGAGTCGCGCCGAGAAAATTGACGCAACTGACCTCAAGTTTTTGCAAGAATTTACAACAACTGCAACAGAAAAGTATCAAGCTCAAATTATCCGAGACTGCGAAAGCTTTCAGTCCGGTTTGGCGGTCGTGCGGAGTCTGCGAGAGACGATCGCGGCCCTGGCTAGTCTCGAACAAGCAGAACGCGATCGCCACCTAGAAAACCTCATTGCTAGCGTCGGTATCGGGGTGGGAACCGCTTCGGCCGCCGCCTCCTCTGCGGCCAATTTTGCTGAAGAAATTGCGACAACCTCTCCCTTAAACCAAGTCCCCCTCCCTCAACCCTGGCGTAACTTCAGTACTGCTTTTAGTATTAGCTTGGTTGTCGGTTTTCTGTGTAGCGCGATCGCTTGGAGAATTCTCGCTTGCTGGCGACCGAAAAAATGAAAAGCGTCGTTGCATCTAAACAGTAAGCTGTCACATCTTTAAATTGGGTTTTCTCACACCCCACACCCTACGCCCTTGACAAAAATTTGGATGTCACAGTTTAAATGTCGAACAGCTTACACCTCACAGAATAGTTACGGAAACAAACCCAACTGACAATTTGCTCGTGCCGCGATCGCTTTGAAAGACTTTGACCTCAAACTTCCCCACACAGTCCAAATCACAGGATGGGAAAAATATAGACAAAAAAAAGACCGCAGCCTTAGGCTTGCGGCTCGCGAGGAAAGCTCTGCGAACAATAGGCTTCCTCTTAGCGAACCGATTTAAACCCGAAATAAAAGCTGCAGTTTTTTCCGAACATCAATAGAGTTTTTTGGAGAAAGTCTTTAGACCTTACGGGTCACCGTAACAAAAGAATTCCAACCCGTCAACTCACAGCAGTCTTCGATGAGCTGTGATGTCTCGCGACGGAGTGAAATTGCCTGAAAACTCTTTTCCCAACTTTCCACTCTTCCTTGAAGGATGAGTAATATCCCCAATTCCCCATCCCCCCTAATTCCCAAACTGAATAACTGAACCGGACTCCCCACTCCCTCGGAATATTCACGCGATCGCCCAAATCGGATTGCGAGATCTGCACCTGACCCGGAGTGACGGTCTATTGCTCCTTCTGGAGGATACAAGAGAGACAAGGGGAACCCGACCCAAGTCGGGAATTGGAAAAATGTGCCGTTGGCAAAATTTTTAACCTGGATTTAACGCTGTTCGGGCAAACTGGCTTACGGGAAACAGAATTTTGAGAGCTAATTCCCAAATTCCTAGCTTGAAGCAGTAAAATTGCGTCAAGAGCTTCTGGTAAAATCTTTAAGGTTTCTATTACTTTGATCGATGGGATCGACTCGCGCAAGAATTGCAGTTGACGCTATGGGAGGGGATCTTGCCCCTGCCGAAATTGTGGCTGGAGCGGTTCGAGCTTCAGAAGAACTCGGAGTGGAGGTGCTATTGGTGGGCGACCCCCAAGCTATCCAAGCTTGCTTGCAGCGCCATTCTAGCTCTGACTCGGAGAAGTTAAGCATTATTCCAGCCGAAGATGTGATTTCAATGCATGAAGACCCCCTGAAGGCTCTTCGACGCAAGCCCAAATCTTCCATTAATGTGGCGATGGATTTGGTGAAAAGCAGACAAGCGGAAGCTGTCGTCTCCGCTGGACATTCGGGAGCGGCTATGGCGGCGGGATTGCTGCGCCTGGGACGTTTGAAAGGAATCGATCGCCCGGCTATTGGTGCGGTATTCCCCACGCTGATGGCGAACAAATCGGTCATCATCCTCGATGTGGGTGCAAATGTTGACTGTCGTCCCAAGTATCTCGAACAGTTTGCGCTGATGGGGAAGATTTACAGCAAGAGCATTTTAGGGATTGAAGACCCGCAGGTGGGATTGCTGAATATCGGAGAAGAATCGTCGAAAGGAAACGAGTTAGCGCTGGAAACGTACAAGCGCTTGCAAAAAAATCCGGCGATCCCCTTCATTGGCAACGCGGAAGGACGGGATGTGCTGTCCGGACGTTTTGATGTAATCGTCTGCGATGGTTTTGTGGGTAATATTTTGCTGAAGTTCGCCGAAGCGATTGGCGATGTGCTGTTGCAGACAATGCGGGAGGAATTGCCTCAAGGACTCAGAGGTCAACTTGGCGTGGCTTTGTTGAAGCCTAACTTGAAGCGGTTGAGACAGCGAATTGACCACGCCGAACATGGCGGTGGATTGCTTTTAGGGGTTGATGGAATTTGTATCATCAGCCATGGCAGTTCTCAAGCACCTTCCATTTTCAACGCAATTCGACTGGCGAAAGAAGCGTGCGATCGCCAAGTTCTCGAACAAATTCAGTCCTACTATTCTCAAAGTCACAAAAATGTTCGTTCGTAACCGCTCCGGAAATGAGCAGCGAGATTTAGCGCGATGAATGGAGAAGAACGTTGAAACAACGAGGGTCGGGCATTGCTATTACAGGGATTGGCTCTGCAACGCCAGCTGTTGCGCTCGGCAACCACCAACTCAGCCAGATGGTTGAGACTTCGGATGAGTGGATTAGCAGCAGGACGGGGATTAAGTCAAGGCATTTGGCCGATGTAGATGAGTCGTTATGCGCGATCGCGGCCCGAGCGTCTCGCAATGCTCTCTCGATGGCCGGACTCCGCGCAGCAGACCTTGACTTGATTGTTCTGGCCACTTCGACTCCAGACGATCTTTTCGGCAGCGCTACCCGCATTCAGTACGACATCGGCGCAACTCAAGCAGTGGCTTTCGATTTGACGGCAGCTTGTTCGGGGTTTGTCTTTGGTTTGGTCACAGCCGCTCAGTTTATTCGCACGGGCGTTTATCGCAATATCTTGCTGGTGGGTGCGGACGTTCTCTCTCGCTGGGTTGATTGGGACGATCGCGCCACCTGCGTGTTGTTCGGCGATGGGGCGGGGGCTGTGGTTTTGCGCGCGACGGAAGAGCGCGATCGCCTCTTGGGGTTTGAACTTTGCAGCGATGGCAGCCAAAATACCTGTTTGAATCTCCCCTATCAGGGAGAAGCGCGATCGCTGGTTGAAGAAGTGAAGGTCAGTCGCGGCACCTACGAACCAATTGTGATGAACGGGCGAGAAGTGTACCGCTTTGCCGTGGCGAAAGTCCCAGAAGTGATTTCTAAAGCGATGTTTCGCGCCAATCTCTGCGCGGAAGAAATTGACTGGCTCTTGCTCCACCAAGCCAATCAGCGCATCCTCAACGCGGTTGCTCAGCGGCTGCGAATTCCGCAAGAGAAGGTCATTAGCAATCTGGCGAAGTACGGCAATACGTCTGCTGCATCCATTCCTCTCGCTCTGGATGAGGCGGTACGAGGGGGGAAAGTCAAACCCGGCGATATTATTGCCGCTTCTGGATTTGGGGCGGGAGTGTCTTGGGGAGCGGCGATCTTCCAATGGGGAGAGGACTGACATCCTCCAATCTTAAAAGATTAAGCGCGATCGCGCATCGAGACAAAAGTGAGTGCGGGAAGCGCAATTTCCGCCGCGTCAAACGCTTTCTTCACCCGACGGCGTAGCTCTCGCGAGACATCCCACTGCTTGAGCGGTTGAGTTTTCAACCAGAGGCGAATCATCATACCGCGATCGGCAAAGTCATCGACCCCCAGAACCAAAGGCGGTTCCAGAATCAAATTGCGCCACGCTTCATCCTCACTCATCGACAGCGCCACCCGCTCCACCAGTTCTAATGCCACTTCAACATCGGTATTGTAAGCCACCGGAATCAGTAAATCGGCCCGCGACCAATTGCTGGAATGGTTGGCCACAATTTTGATTTCGCTGTTGGGAATTGAAATTAAGCGTCCCTCTGCATCCCGTAACTGAGTAAGCCGCAAATTCAGGTTCTCAACCAGTCCGCCATGGTCGCCGACCGTAATCACATCTCCTACCGCGTATTGGTCTTCGACAACGATCAGGAAACCGTTGAGCGCATCTTTAATAATGCTCTGGGAAGCGAAGGAAACGGCTAAACCGATAATTCCCGCACCGGCCAGGATCGGAGTAATGTTGATGCCAACAGCTAGTAGCGCAACCAATGCACCGCTACCAATCAAGGCAATCGTTACCACGCTTTTGGCAACTCCGAGAATGGTTGTCATCCGCTGTTGCAGGCGGAAACTGACATCGGGCGCAACTGAGGGAAGTGGAGCCAGGAGCGCAACCAGCCAGTTGATGGCGGCGTAGCTAAGACGAATGAGGACATAGGTTCCCCAAGCGACAATGCCGATGCGGACGGGGATGTAGAGAAGAAACAGACTCCAAACAACCGCAATGCGAGTGTAGGGGAAAAGGTTCAAAATTAACAGCGTTGCGCCGATCGCGGTTCCCGCTTGGCCCAGTTGTAAGAGGCGATAGCGCACTTCATCTAAATTATTTTTCCGCCGCTGGCTCAGTTGGGTGGAAAGGGGTTGAGCCGGATTTTGAGCGGAAGATTTGCGTTGCGATCGCTGGCGACGGAGACGGCGAGACGCGCGAATGAGAGCCACAATAACCGCGAAAGCGATCGCGCCAATTCCCACCGAGATCGCGCCCTGACGGGTCAAATAAGCAACTGTGCGCTCGTGTTTAGCTCGCTCCAGTCCAAATTCAAGCTTCTCGCCAATTTGGTCGGCTCTCGTCTGAATATCAACGCCCTGTAGCTGAGCGTCCAAACTGGTGACGCTCATCAAGCGCACCTCTTTTTCTCCCACAGCGAGGTAGATATCCTGTAAGTTTTCCGACTGCTGCGTGCGAATTGTCAACGCTTCCGCATCGCTGTCGAAGTAAGCGCGACCCGTTTCATTTAAGCGCTTCTCAATCCCTGCAGTGCGAACGGCTAAATCCCCTGGGAGATCGGCAATATGAAACAAACAGCGACCGTCGAGGCGAACACAACCGGAGATAGCTCCCTCCTCTGAGTTCTGTAGGAGATTTGGGGTGGCGGGCAAGTTCCAAGTGGGAAGGGAGGTTGACTGGGCAAAGGTTGGGGAACCCGCACCAATCAATAGCGTAGCAATACCAACCACAATCCAAGGGAAAAATCTCATACTCAATCCGACTGAGTTCGACCCCAATTGTAAATCAAGGGGCTAATTGGAGAAGTGGATGCTCTGCTCGGTTGTTTTAATTTCGTTCTTCCCCGTTTTTGCCGAACTGAGTGGTTCGGACTCGCGTCAGTTGCTCGACCGTATCTCCAATGACCGCCGTTAAACTCGCGCGAGTACGCTGGTGCTGTTCTTGCTCGGCCTTGAGAGCGTCCAAAGCGCGATCGCGCTCCGTAAGGGCTTCTTTGAGCTTCTGCTTTAATTGCGTTGTAGTTTTCAGTTCGGCCATTTCTCGCTCAACCGCCGCCGATGCTTCCGAACTGTCGAGCGGTACGTTCTTGGTTTGCTGAAGAGCGCGAATTTCCGCCTTAAGCTGACTCGCTGCTTCCTGCGCCAACCGCGCCTCAATTCGCCGCTGTTTGGCCTCAGTTGAGTACAAATCTCGCCAGTGCGCCGAACTCTGATAGGCAACATCCAACTCACTTCGACATTGCGCGAGTTCCTGTTTTAACGATCGAATTTCTGCCAACCACTGCACAACCTCGTCACTCATTCCGTCCTTCTCCTCGTCCGCTACGCCTAACTTTTGCCGTCCCAGACCCGACAGCCGGTTCTCAATAATTTGGGAAAATCTGTCAAGTTAGCTTCTATTAAGATTAGCCTCAACTTTGACTTTTATGCGACTTCCTCATTTTTTCCACTTCTTCAAATACATTCATCTCACAACCCTCAAAAAGACGTTTGGGCGAGCGTTGCAAAGGCGTTTGGCAGGTTTGTCGGCTGAAATGGCTTACAACGCCATGTTAGCCCTGTTCCCCGCCATTCTGTCCACAATTGCAGCGATTGGCTTGCTTGAAGATGTCCTCCTCTCGGCTGTGCAAAACTTGTTGAGTCTCTTGAATTTGGAAGGAGACTCCTTGCAGGTTACGCTCTATAACTTGGCAGTGCAACTTAAAATTGTCGTTCCGGAAATGGCTTGGGAGGTTCTCAGTAATTTTGTCCGAGAAATCGTTCAACCCAAAAATAAAAGTTTATTTTCCATTAGTTTTATTGCCGCGATTTGGATTGCTTCCTCCGTGGTGAGTGCGGCGATGAATGCTCTCGATCAAATCCATCGCGTTCCCCGCAAGCGCCGCCGTCCTTTTTGGAAAGCGAAGATTGTTGCCGTGTTGCTGACACTGGGAAGTATCTTTTTGATTGCGATCGCGGCTTTGATTGTTGTTGTCGGGGACTGGATTGTGCAATTTATACTTAGTTTAACGGTTCTACTTCCCGAAGTGATTAGACAGGGAGCGGACATTGAATCGGGGCGAGCCAGCGAGTTGTTATACTTGTGGCGGGTCTTGAGCGGGCCAATTGCTTTAGGAATCGCAGTTTTGGCCTTTGCCTTTATTTACTACTTTGGCCCGAGTCGCAAAATTCGCGGTTTTCCGATTTTTCCCGGCGCTTTTTTCGCCAGCATATCTTGGGTCGGAATTTCTAGTTTGTTTCGACTCTATGTCACTAATTTCGGGAATTATAATAAAGTTTATGGTACAGTTGGTGCTTTTATTGTTCTCATGTTGTGGCTGTATATGAGTTCTTTTGTAATGCTCTTGGGCGCGCAATTAAACGCTGTTGTTGGGGAAGAAATGCGTCGAGAAAAATTAGCACAATCCCTCGTCTCTCAGAGCGATCGCGCGATCGGCGAGCGAGATCTTAATCAAGAGTGATCTCAGGAAGCGAACGGCAAAAAATGCAAATTTTGAGAGTATGATTGCTGGAGAATAGTCCCTAAAAAGTGAATTCAACGTTGCTTCGATGGCTGAAAATTGCTAGTTTGTCCGGTGGGATTTTGCTCCTACTGCCTCCTGCGATTGAAGTTTTATCAATTGATATTGAAGCTCATCAAGCGTATCAAACAGCAATTGTGCGACAGCAATTTCAACGAGCGGCGTTAAACGAAAATATTATCAAAGCAAGATATCAAGCTCTTAGTTCTTACGATCCGATCGTTTCGACTTTGCGATCGCTCAAAGTTAACCAGGAAAAATTGAATTATATTCCTGCTTTTATCGATCGGGAAGGGACTCGCGAGATACAGGAAATTCTCGATCGAAAAAAGACACTTCTGGCTAAGGAAGAAGAATTAATCGAACGATTTAAATCAAAGAATTCTCTGCTCAAAAATTCTCTTCGATATTTGCCCGAACTTAAGGCGGAATTGGTCGATCGTGTTTCTTTTCAGGAAAGCGATCGCGCCCTGGTCAAAATCTTAGATCGTTTATTGCAAAACATTTTGCTCTATAACTTGACCTCTGATTTGGAGATTGCGAGAACAATTGAAGCAGATCTAAATAACCTAAAAAAACTGAAGAAACAGTCAAATCTAGAAGCTTTCGATCCTCTCATTAATTTGATCATTAGTCATATTCAAATTATTCTAAAAAGTCAACCTGAAGTCAATCGCTTAACTCAGCTTGCGATCGAACTCTCAGATAATGCGATCTCCGAACAACTCGAGCTAAATTATAAAAAATATCATCAAGAAGCAGTTGAGAAAATAAATTTATATCGCTTGTTTGCTTATTTTTCGTCATTGTTAATTTTATGTACGATCGCGTACAGCATTGTCAAAAATATTTCTCAAAAAAACCGAGAAATTGCACAAGTTAATGCCAGTCTCAATACAACACTCAAGACGCTAAAAACGGCAAAGATGCAACTCATTCAAACAGAGAAAATATCGGGGTTGGGACAAATGGTTGCAGGAGTTGCCCATGAAATAAACAATCCCATTAGCTTCATCTACAGTAATGTTGAACCTGCTCGCGATTACATTCAAAACCTCCTCCAATTGATCGAAGCTTATCAAACAGAATATCCTTCTCCTCCCGATCGCTTGCAAGAAATTATTGAAGAAATCGATCTAGATTTTATCTTAGAAGACTTGCCAAAGCTCCTGAAATCGATGCAAATTGGAGCCGACCGCATCCGGAAAATTGTGTTGAGCTTGCGTAACTTTGCTCGTCTGGATGAGTCGGAAATTAAGGCAGTTAACATTCATGAAGGACTTGACAGTACCTTGACCATTGTTCGCCATCGGCTGACTGATCGAACCGGGCGTTTCGCAATTGAAGTCATTAAAAATTACGGCGATTTACCGCTGGTAACCTGCTCTCCCAGCCAAATGAATCAAGTCTTTTTAAATATTATTAACAATGCGATTGAGGCGCTGTATCAACGCTACTTCAAGGAAAAAGATGGCGATTTAGAGATTGATGTTCGCTCCTTGCAGACGAATACTGTAGGGAAAATTGCGATCGCGACGCAAGTTGAGAAAAGTCAAGTTTCTGGCGAGGTCGATCGAGTTTCAATCGACATTACTGACAACGGAGCAGGAATTACAGAGGAAATTCAATCGCGTATCTTCGACCCATTCTTCTCCACAAAACCGATTGGTCGGGGAACGGGGTTAGGACTCTTTGTCGGCTACCAAATCATCGTCGAAAAACACGGAGGAACTCTAGAGTGTACGTCCCAACTGGGGAAAGGAACAACATTTCGGATTGAAATTCCCCTCTCTCCTCCAAACGAGAGATAAAGAACAAACCACGTCTGACGCGAATAACCTGAAACCCTTGCTAGGGAATAGGGAATAGGGGAAAGAAACAACGCTACGATCGCGGGTGTCACTTCTACGTTCGTAGTAGTGGTCTGTCAAGGAAGAAATGAGAGATTGTCGATTTCCCCCGTGTCCCCCGACCTCAATTGAAAATTGACAAAGCAGTAGGCGTAAATCTGTAATTGGGAATACTATTTTGATAGTTCTCGATTTTGATAGTTCTCGATCGAGATCTCAACGCTAGGATTGCAACACCGGATGGCTCTCAAGCAAAAACTCAGAAAATCTTGGACTTTTCTCTTCTTTCTGTTGAGCTTGGTTGCTTTTAGCTTGTGGCAATCTTCCCAGTCCGATCGATTACCAACACTGCAGACAGAAATCTCTGAGGCGATTGTCGTCGCAGTTGACGAACCCATTCAACCCCTTCCTTTACACATTGAGCTAGATGAGCGCAAAGTGACGTTGGGAGCGAAACTTTTTAGCGATCGCAAGTTTTCTCGGAAAAACACGATTTCCTGCGCGAGCTGTCACGATCTGAATTTGGGCGGCACCGATCATTTGCCGCGTTCGGTGGGAATGGACGGAAAAAAGGGACAATTCAACGCCCCAACCGTTTTTAATAGCGGCCTTAATTTTCGTCAATTTTGGGATGGTCGAGCGGAAACTCTGGAAGAACAGATTGACTGGCCGGTGCATTCAGAAAACGAAATGGGTTCTAGCTGGCCGGAAATTATTGGCAAGTTAAAACAGTCCCCCGACTATGTTGCGGCATTTCAAGCACTGTATGCCGATGGCATCTCCAGCGAGGCAATTAAGGACGCGATTGCAACCTTTGAGCGATCGCTCATTACGCCAAACTCTCGCTTCGATCGCTATCTCCGAGGCGATCGCAAAGCTTTATCCCCCGAAGAAAAAGAGGGCTACCGTCGCTTCAAAGCTTATGGTTGCGCCTCTTGTCACCAAGGTCTGAATATCGGAGGAAATATGTTTCAGGGGGTGGGAATCTTTGGTAACTACTTTCAAGATCGCGGTAGCCAGACGACCGCCGATCTCGGACGTTACAACACCACTGGAAAGGAGCGCGATCGCCACGTTTTCCGCGTTCCTAGCTTGCGAAATGTCGAGCTGACCTCCCCCTATTTTCACGACGGTTCCGTTGCAACTCTCGCTGAGGCCGTACAAACTATGGGGCAATATCAGCTCGGACGACAGCTTTCCACCAACGATATCGACGCGATCGTTCAGTTCCTCACAACCCTTACGGGAGAACCGCCACCAGCACCCCACAGATCTGGAAGCAATTAACTCGACTGTACGGTTTCCGAACCTGGAGGGCAATTTAGCTCCTGACCGGGAAGGAATGTTGGGGGAAAGACCGGAGGAATTCTGGATGGCTCGATGGTTTTGCAAGCATTGAGCGTTGCTTCTACGCTCTCATCGCTGGGATTCACAACCATAATCCCGGCGTAACTGGGAAGTCCGTCTAGCTTGGCCGCGGCCGTCACGACAACTCGTTGCGCTTTTTCTCCTTCGGAAACGAGGGAGTAGCGATAATCTTCTGTTTCGAGATTGAAATTGAGTGACAGTTTATCGAGAGAACTGGCGAAGTTGCCGTTCATTTTGTAGTAAGACTCTTGTCCCTTCGCAATGGCTTCAATGTACCATTCTGCTTGATTTTCCCCGCGATGGGGTGCGTGGACGAGAAGTTGGCAACTCGCCAGCAAAAGGGGAGAGAGACAGAGTAACGTTTTGCCCCAACGGGAGAGATGTTTGCGTGCGAGTTTCATGAGAGTTATAACGCTATACTTCACTCTTAACTACAATTTGTCACTTACTAATTCCCGAACGCGCGGGACTGAGTGGCGATCGCGATCGCTTCAACTCGCGATTTTCCCTGCACTTCCAGAGGCAAAGGGCTGATATGGTAATCATTGGTCGGTTTTCAGCAGCGATCGCGCGAGCAACCGACGCGCACACCCCAAAACTTAAACATCCAACATGGTCAGCCTAACCCCAAACCCTAGTTTCAGCATTGCCATTCGCTTAGAAATTCCCAATCGAGCGGGAATGTTTGCTCAAGTTGCAGCGGCGATCGCGCAGTGTGGCGGCAGTCTTGGAGACATGACTCTGGTGGAACGGACAAATCAGCGGGTCTTGCGCGAGATTAATGTCGATGCTTCGAGTACCCAACACGCACAAGAGATTGCAGCAGCAATTCAAGCCGTCCCAGAGGTCAACGTCCTGGAAGTCCGCGATCGCACCTTTGCCCTCCACCAAGGCGGAAAAATTCGCGTTCAAAGTCGCATCAGCCTCGATCGCCAGTCCGACCTAGCCATGGCTTACACGCCAGGCGTGGGGCGCATTAGTCGAGCGATCGCCGACGACCCCCAACAAGTCTATTCCCTCACCGTCAAAAGCAACATGGTGGCAATTGTCAGCGATGGCAGCGCTATTTTAGGTTTGGGCAACTTGGGGCCCGAAGCTGCCTTACCCGTGATGGAAGGGAAAGCCATGCTCTTCAAAGAGTTTGCCGGGATTGATGCTTTTCCTCTGTGCTTGGCGACTCAAGACACCGAAGAAATTATCGCCACAGTTAAACATCTGGCCCCGGTCTTCGGTGGGGTCAACCTGGAAGACATCAGCGCTCCCCGATGCTTCGAGATTGAGAAGCGACTGCGAGAAGAACTCGATATCCCCATCTTCCACGACGACCAACACGGTACGGCAATTGTCAGTCTGGCGGCGCTCCACAACGCCCTAATTCTGGTGGAGAAAGCGCTCAAAGCGGTGAAAATAGTCATCAATGGGGCAGGAGCTGCGGGGGTCGCGATCGCTCGCCTCCTCAAGCAAGCCGGGGCCGCGAACATTACCCTGTGCGACTCCAAAGGCATCCTCTCCACCCAACGCAGCGATTTAAACCCACAGAAACAAGAATTTGCCGTTGCTGCGAGCGGTTTCCTCGCCGATGCTCTCAAAGGAGCTGATATTTTTCTCGGCGTGAGCGTACCGGGAGTGCTTACGCCAGAAATGGTGCAGTCGATGGCAGCCGATCCGATTGTCCTGGCGATGGCTAACCCCATCCCCGAAATCCAACCAGAATTAGTGAAGGATAAAGTCGCGGTCATGGCGACCGGACGCAGCGACTACGCCAATCAAATCAACAATGTTCTGGCATTTCCCGCGATCTTCCGAGGAGCGCTCGATTGCCGCGCTTCTGCCATCACTACGAATATGTATCTCGAAGCGGCGAGCGCGATCGCTTCCCTCATCGAACCCGGAGATCTCCACTCGGAAAATATTATCCCCTCGGTCTTTGACCCGCGAGTCGTTCCTGCTGTGGCGCGAGCTGTCGAACAAGCCGCTCGACAAGATGGAGTGGCACGTATTTGAGTTCAGAATTCAGAGTAGGGGCTGGGAAACCCAGCCCTTTTCAAAGTTCAGAGTCTCCCCAATTCCCTAATTCCCAATCTCCCCAACTCCCTCGCCGTCAGGCGCGATCGCCTACCGACAGAAAAGAGTATCGCGGGTATCGCGTCCGGTGACGGGATTAGTCCCCTGTGCAACTTTGCACAACACTCGTTCGGCTTGGCTGCTGAGAATGGCATCGGTAAAATCAGCACCATCGATAATTGCGCCATCAAATTTGCTGTTCGCAGCGAAAGCACCTTCAAAGATTGCGTTAGTGAGGTTGGCGCGAGTTAAGCGCGCATTGCCGACGGTCGCATTGCGGAGATTGGCTCCTTCGAGGTTCGCACGGTGTAGGTTGGCCGAGAAGAGAGCAACCCCTTCTAAGTTGGCGTGACTGAAGTTGCTATCTCGCATGTTGGCGTGGTCGAAGCTAGAATCTCTTAGGTCTCGACCGGAAAAATCAGCTTCGACCAGAGTTTCGCTGTTGTAGTCGGTGGCCAGAACGTTTGGCGCGATCGCGCCCCAACCCATCATTGCTACCAACAGCGCGATCGCGCAATGAACGACAATTGCTCGAAAATCCAGGGAAATTTTCCAATCCTTCATACCTTTCTCCAACCCAGTGACGCGCTACTATAGCGATCCTATCAACGATCCTGCATTCTTGACATCGTCCCCAACGATCGCGGTACGGGGATTCCTAAACCTCACAATTGGAGTTTTTGATGAAACAACCCGCTAAATCCAAGAGAGCCAAAATCGGCGAGTTAGGAGAACAAGTCGTGGCGTTGTGGCTGGCCGGTCAAGGTTGGGAGATTTTGCATCGCCGCTGGCGCTGTCGCTGGGGAGAGTTGGATCTGATTGCGCGACAGCAGAGTCCAGAAAAAAAGAACGAAGATACTAATTTGATTTTCGTGGAGGTGAAAACCCGCAGTCGAGGAAATTGGGATGAGGGAGGACTCCTCGCTGTTACTTCGCAAAAACGGGCAAAACTAGGGCATGCGGCCGCGCTTTTTCTCTCAGAAAACCCCGATCTCGCCGTTCTTCCTTGTCGTTTCGATTTAGCTCTGGTGCGATCTCGCCAGCAGTCGGCAACTCGCGCGCCGAAAAAAAACTGCCCTGGCGTTGCACTAGGACAGCCTTTTTATTTATCTGGCTGCGAGCTGACATTGAGCCAGTATATTCAGTCTGCATTTGACCTCGAAGACTAGCGCGATCGCGCGAATGGTTCAACCGTTAGTCCAGATAGCCAATTAGCGTATTAATATCTTCAATCTCGTTGGAAGCGACCGGACGATTGCCCATGACGGAGTAGGTTTCGCTAATTGCGAGATTGCTGGCCATGACCGGACGGTTACCGGAAACTTGCAAGCTACCGCTAATTTCCAAACCGCTAGCGACGACGGGGCGATCGCCCATAATCGAGCGCGTTTCAACCACAGTCAGATGGCTCTTCTCGATCGGACGATTCTGCGGTAAGGGAGCGGGTTGATAGAGTTCTAGTCCGCCTTTGTTGTCTTCTTTCTCTGTCACTGTTAGATTTCCGTCTTGAGATTCTTCTGTTTGCGTTGTGTCTTGAGTTGCTTCTAGTGTCATGTTGCTTTCCCCTAAATTATTAGAATTAGTATTTGGTTGTATCTAGGCTGCGCTTAACCCTGGAACTATGGGCGCACATGGATTAGCCGACCTTTCGGTATGCATAGCGTTGCGGAACGGAAATTGCGCCGATTTACCCGCTATAGCGAACAAGTGTAATTTAGAAATCTCCTTAGATATTTTAATTATATTTTAACATTTTCTTTGAGTATTAATTATAAAGGTACACCGTTCTTTAGGAACTCGCTATAAAAATACATGAACTTGTAAATAAGTGTAACTTAGAGAATTGTCCCATATTTTTCAAACCCCTGTAGCGGGGGAGATAATACTTCCAATTCCGGCTTTGAGCAAAGGCGCGATCGCAAATCAGACCATGAGAATTGCCAAAAGTTGGGTGTATTTGCGATCGCGAGATTTGAGATGCATCGGTAAATACAGACCACTAGATGGGGACGTAATTCCTCGACTATCTCACCGAATGTGTTGCGATGGACTCCGCAGCATCGCTTAAATTCTTCCTCTGATAGATGCTCTAACTCGCTATATCTCATCGTTCGCGGACAACTTGAGAAGTTTTTGACCTATTTGCAGGGGATTGTAACCCCCGAACCCGAAGCTGTACCGATCGCTTGAGAGGAGAAGGATGATGAGCCAGACCGAACTGTATCTGGATCTGAATTTGGAGAGATTGGAATTCCCGTTGCGTGATTCACAGGGAGGATGTCAAAGTAGGTGCTTTTCTGTCTTGTCATTTCGACAATCCTCAATCAGAATGAAAAAACAGACGACCCATGCTGCTTGCCTCGCATTTTGAGGAACAACTGATGTCGAAAGATCTATCCCAAGCAATGGAATGCTGGAAAACAATGCTATTCTCATTGCCGATGCGATTGCAGTCCTGGTGGAACGGTTCGAGATGTATTGGCATTAGCAAGACTTAAGTCTTTTGGGACACTTCACCCAAGCGACTTTGCAGGTCTAATCGCTCAAACGAATAGGCTTTAACTTCACCCGTTGGAAGGATTGGCGACCGAGACAATCGCGGAAATTCCTAACCAATGGGGAAAAATTGTCCTGACACAAAGTTCTGGGCCCTTGATTCGGCTACCTGTAGAAGCACTCGTGCGGTTTAACCCGCGCGACAGTTTTAGATTCGAGCATTGTTATCAATCGCTAAGGGGGTCTATACGATGAGCCATCCATTGATACGGACTTTAAAAAGACTGAATCAAAGCCCATTAGAAACAGAGTTCTGGCTGGATTTGATGAAACGTGCTGTAACCAGCGTCAGCAATGGCATTGTTATTACTGATGCCACACAACCCGATCATCCTATTATTTATATCAACCCTGCCTTTGAACGCATTACGAGATACACATTTGATGAAGTGGTAAATCGGAATTGTCGTTTCCTACAGGGTGAAGTCCAGGAGCAACCCACCTTGCCTGAACTCCGATTAGCCATTCAAGAGGGACGAGAGTGTCATGTTATCTTGCAGAATTTTCGTAAGGATGGAACGCTGTTTTGGAATGAACTTTACATCGCACCCATTTACAACCTAGAGGGATGTTTGACCCATTTCATTGGAGTTCAAAATGACATCACCGAACACAAAGAAGCCCAAGAAGCGCTCCGCAGACAAGAATGCGATCTCCGCACAATCGTTGACAACATGGCTGATGGCTTAGCGATCGTCGATCGGCAAGGAGAAGTAATCTTTGTTAACCAGGCAGCCGAAAAGCTGTTCCATCGCACAACAGAACAAATACTGGGGCAATCTCTAGGCATTCCCATTATCACCGATGGTCGTGCAGAAATTGATATTCATCGACCCGGAAAACCGATGAAATGGGTTGAGATGGCTTGCAATTCAGTCCTTTGGCAAGGCTCCCCTGCTCATCTCATTTCTTTACGGGATATCACCAAGCGCAAACAGACAGAAGAGAAAATTACCCAAATGGCTCTATATGATGAGCTAACCTCTCTCCCCAATCGAGTTCTGTTCAACGAACGACTTCAGCACATCCTAGACCTATCTCAACGATGCAGTAATATCCGCTTTGCCTTGCTGTTCATTGACATAGACCGATTTAAATTTATCAATGACAGTTTGGGACATAGTTCCGGGGATCGACTTTTGAGCTGTTTTGCTCGTCGCCTTGAACAGCAGCTCAGAAATACCGATACACTAGCGCGTTTGAGTGGTGATGAATTTGCCATTTTGCTTGAGGAGTTGAGTTGTTTAGAGGATGTGGTTCAGGTGGCAGAACGGATTAACCTTGCCCTGGCCTACCCCTTTGAATTGGAGGGTCGTGAAGTTTTTACCAGCGCCAGTATAGGAATTGCGGTGGGTCGGGCTGGGTTGCGTAACCCTGAAAATCTGGTTCGAGAAGCGGACACGGCAATGTATCGTGCTAAAGCCAAAGGAGGCGCTTGTTATGCCATATTTGACCAGCAAATGCACCATCAAGCTTTGGCACGCCTCAAACTCGAAACGGATTTGCGTTATGCCATTGACCGTCAGGAACTGCAGGTTTATTACCAACCGCTCATCGAGCTTAATTCTGCTCGATTGTGTGGGTTTGAGGCCCTCTTACGATGGCATCATCCTCAAGAAGGCTCGATCTCCCCAGTTCGGTTCATCCCCATTGCCGAGGAAACAGGGCTAATCCTTTCTCTGGGGAAATATGTCTTGAGACAAGCCTGCCAGCAAGTACAACATTGGTTGAGGCGAGGTATTTTGTCCCCGCCTTTTAAGATCGCCGTGAATCTCTCTAGCAAGCAGTTGTCCGAGCCAAATTTAACTCGTCAGATCCTCCAAATCCTTACAGAAACAGGATTGGCACCACACTACCTACAGTTAGAAATTACAGAAAGCGTGCTAATGGAAAATCCAACCGCAGCCGCTTTAATTTTCCAAGAATTGGAAGCAAATTCAATTCAATTAGCTATGGATGACTTTGGAACGGGCTACTCCTCCCTGAGCTATTTACGACGCTTCCCAGTTCAGACCCTCAAAATCGATCGCTCCTTTACGAATCGCCTGGGAACCCAAGAAGAAGATTTGGAAATCATCCAATCAATTGTTTCTCTGGCTCATAGTTTAAAGATGAATGTCGTTGCTGAGGGAATTGAAACTGAAGTTCAACTCAACCACCTCAAGGCGATTGGGTGTGACATCGGGCAAGGATTTCTTTTCTCTCAAGCTTTAGATTTTCAGGAAGCATCTTGCTTTTTACTGCGACAGCGCAAAATGTCTTAAAGGCAACCCATTGTCGAAAGCTTAGCAAGCATTCCGAGCCAAGAAAGCCCCAGATGCACAGTTTGGGTTTTCTTTAGAGTTGTTGGGTAATAAGAGTCAAAGAAGCTCAAACAAGATTCTCCCTCATGTCTCTTCATTTAAGCCGTCTGCAAATAGAAGTTCCAAAGCCCGCAGGCAATCAACATCAGCCGGTCATCGAAATGACTCGCACGATTGCGATACACATCGGCTACCGAGGGAGTATCTCTTGACTCCGGCAAAGGCATTTTCACATAGCACTCGCTCTCTAGAGAGTTCTGTGTTTTGGGACTTTTGTTCGGGGGTTAATTCCCCTCCTCTGGGTTTCTTATGAGGGATGCGGATGTTGACATATTGCTTTTGTACACCTTGAAACCCCAAGTCCACTTCAATCGCTATTTCATCGGGAACGGCCGCCGCTAAATCTTCTTCATCGAGCAAGCGTTTGTCATGGACTTTGCCTTCACGAGCTGGAGTTAAGACCAAGACCCGCTTATTTTCATCCACCGCTGCGAGGTGTTTGCGGGTTGTCCGTCGCTTTTTTCCCGAATAGTTCTCCTTTTGTCTGAGTTTATCCTTGGGGCGTTGAATCGGTCTTTCGGTGCCGTCTATCATCACTCGCTTGACTTGGGGAAACCTTTCGACAAACTCATCAATGCTGCGTAACTTCCGATCCGGGCAAGGCGAATTTCTCTCCTAATGCTTGCTCTAATATTGGTAACAGGCGATGAGTCCACTCATGAGCTTGAGAACGGTCAAAGTTGAATAACACCCCGGCTAGGTCAAAGGTGGGATAACACTTGCAAGAGAAGAGGATATAAAACAGTTTGGCTTGGGCGGTCTTTAAGGTGGCTTTGCGCCCTCCTCCGGGGGCGCGTTGGCGAGTTTGACCCGCCTTGATTAAGCTTTGGTTGTAGGCTTGGCTAAAGTCCGGCAGCAGGGCTTCAAAGGCTTGACGGTTTAGCCCCGTCATTGCTCGTAAGAGACGCTCTTGTTTGAGGATTCGTTCTAAGTCGAGCATCGGTTTGACTCTCTCATTGCCTACTACTTCACTACTATTTAACCCTATTTCCCAACAGGTCTTTTGTTTGAAGAGCGATTACCTAATTGTCCTGTTGTGCAGATCGAACGGCATCCACGTACCGTTAGGTCGGCGAAGCCATCGCCTTCCTCCAAAACTCCGAACGGTTAGGGAGCGATCGCACATATTGTTTCTGATAGGGAGATTTAACACTCCCTATCTTTTCTTTGGGAAGAACGCGCTGTTTTTATGCAAGTTTTGCGAATAGGACGCGAGCCGGTCGCCTATCGCAAAAGAGTTCAATCGAGCTTCAGCCATTGGGTAATGAGGAACTGTCGAGAGGAGCATTCCCCTTTTCAGTTAAATTAGGTCTGAAGCATTCGATCTAGGGAGGGTTAATCTTGCGCCCATGCAGTGGTGGAGAACGTTTGAGAAACATCCGAAAGCTTGTCTTTACTTTTCGGTTGTCTGGTTGTTCCTGATTTGCGGACTTGCCTTTCTGTGGCAGTTGGGCAGTACGGGTTTGGTGGATGAGACAGAGCCACTTTTCGCCGAAGCTGCCCGCCAAATGGTGGAAACGGGGAATTGGGTTACGCCCTATTTCAACGGCGAAACTCGCTTTGATAAGCCGCCTCTCGTCTATTGGTTGATGGCAATGGGCTACCAACTCTTGGGAACAAATGAGTGGGCGGTACGCTTGCCTTCTGCGTTGAGCGCGATCGCGCTGGTTATTGTCGGCTTCTTGACCCTGCGTACCTTCGGTTCTGTCCGCTCTCCTTCGGAAACACCCCTCAAGCGCCAACTTTGGCTATCGGGTTGGCTCGGTGCGGCAATGATGGCGTTGAACCCTCAAACCCTAGCGTGGGCAAGAATTGGCGTTTCTGATATGCTCCTGAGCGGTTGCATGGGGTGCGCCCTCTTTTGCTTTTTCTGGGGATATGTTGCGTCGGAGGGCAAACAAGGTGGTTTGTTGCCAAATCGCTGGTATCTCGCCTTCTACGTCCTTCTCTCCCTCGCTGTGTTAACCAAAGGCCCGGTTGGAATTGTCATTCCCGGCCTGACCGTACTAGCGTTTCTGCTTTATCTCGGTAATTTTTGGCGAGTTTTGCGGGAGATGGGAATTTTGGTGGGTGGGTTAATTTTCCTCGGACTCACCGTTCCCTGGTACGTTTTAGTCATCCTAGAGAACGGCCGTGCCTACATCGATTCTTTCTTTGGCTACCACAATGTCGAACGCTTTACGGAGGTGGTTAACGGTCACGGGGCCCCGTGGTACTTTTACTTTGCGGTGGTTTTGGTGGGTTTTCTGCCTTGGTCGGTTTACCTGCCGCTGGCGATCGCGCGTCTGAAGTTTTGGCGGCGATCGCTTTGGCGGCGACAGCCTCGTTCGACCCACCTGGGTCTATTTGCCCTGGCCTGGTTTGCCAGCATCTTCATCTTCTTCACCATTGCCGTTACCAAACTTCCCAGTTACACTCTCCCCCTCATCCCCGCAGCCTCGATTTTAGTCGCCCTGTTTTGGAGCGAGATTTTAACTGAGGCAAAACCGCGCAAGTCAACGGGTTTCTGGCTGTCAGGAATTTTCAACGTTGTCCTACTTCTCGCCCTTGCCATTGCGTCCTTCTACAGCCCCCAACTCATTGGCTACGATCCGGTTGCTCCCAACTTTGGCGAACGGTTTGGGCAAACGGCGATTCCCCTGCGATCGGCTATTCTCTGGACGGCGGTTAGCGGGACGATCGCGCTCCTCCTGCGGCAAAAGAAGGCGTGGCGCGGGATTGTCTCGGTGAATCTGATCGGTTTTGCTGCTTTTGTGTTGTTTGTTGGACTTCCCGCCCTCTCCTTTGTCGATCTTGTTCGCCAACAGCCGATTCGAGAGCTGGCCGCGATCGCCACTCAAGCGCAACAATCGGGTGAAGAACTGCTGATGGCGGGGTTCAAAAAACCTTCCATCGTTTTCTACACCCAACGTCCCGTCCGCTTTTTCTACGGCGAGTCCGACACTCGCGATTATCTTAAGGCGGGAGATAACCCTCAATCCCCCACCGTTCTCCTTCTAACTCAATCGAGCGCTCTGGCGAACTCCTTCAACCTCTCACCCAACCAATACGAAAATTTAGGCCAAAGCGGTGCTTATCAACTGATTCGCATCCGCAAACAAGCGATCGCGCAACCCTAGAAAATTGAGTTCCCCGATCGCGCTAGCCGATCTGCAACCAAGCTTCCATCGGGTCGGTTGATTTCGCCAAGTGCATCCCCGCTGCGGCAAAACGCTGGTAATCTGCGTCGGCGCGATCGCTAAAATCGACAACGCCCGGAATGACAACTGGGGAGGTACAATCCTCCAATAAATAGATTTTTTTCGCTAATTGGGGATCTCTCGCTCGAATTTCAACCAACAAATCGTCAATTGTCCAAGCAACGCAGTGGCTCTTGGCCTGACCGGCGATGAGAACGGCATCGTACTCTAATAATTGGTCGATTAACGTCTCATTTTTTCGTGCGATCGCCCGACCGTCGGCCCCCTCCAGCACCTCCGGCCGCAAAACCGAGTAATTTTCTGTGAGGGGATTGTTTCCCTTGAGTTCAAAGCGCGTCTGGCTGCTGCGAGCAATGGCCTGGAAAAAGCAAGCTTCCTCGACCGCAGCCACGAGAGCGTGGCCAATTCCGCCGAGCATGGAGTGATAGGGCCAAATGGTGAGAGGATATTTACCCTCATCGCTGAGTTTCTTGACGTAGTGAAGGGCGTACTGTTGCAAGTCGAGGCGATCGCGTTTGGCTAGGGAATGGGTAACAGCGGGATTGACTCTCCAGACTCCAGTTTCCACCTCCTGGAGCGCGATCGCCGTCGCGGGATGGGGATGTTCGCCGGCCTCATTCACCCAGAAAATGGGATGAAAGATTTGCATGGCTGCGTGGGTATCCATCGTGGCAATCACATCCGTAATTCTCGCGAGGTTGCGATAAATAAATTCACAGAGACGGACATTATCCTCAATCGCTCCCATTCCCGATCGGCCGCCAACAAACAGTTCAAAATCAGGGAGACAAAACGTGTTTTGCACATCAATCGCGATCAGGCAAATTCGCGCGCGATCGTCTGCTGCTGGTTGGAGATCGTGTAATTTTGCCCAAGTTTGGGCTTCAGCCGCTCTTTCCAGGTAAGGAACGCGCCAAACTTGACTGACCGCCTTTGGGTTGAAAAAAGAGGGGATGGGCAGAGTTTGAGCCAGTTGAAATGTCATTGAAGACCTCCTGCTGTGATGGGGCGAAAATCTCAATTTCGATGCTTTGGATCTTGACTTCGGATTGTGGAAATTCGTCTCGATCGCGCGCGCTAAAATACAAGAATATACCTAAATAAATTCACTGAATTATTTTCAATTGCTTGAGTTCAAAAATAGCACCGCTTTGCTGTCAAGACACGAGCGATCGCGCTTCTCCCTGTCCGTGCATCCAAGGCTCGCCATGCCTATCTTGGAAGAGGATAGCATCCTTGGCAATTGCGAAAAACGAGACAAGATGGGGAAATTTGAAGAAAAATCTGCAAGGCTCTAAGCCCCGACTCTAGACCCTTTCTCGCGCCGATCGCAAAACCTTGCGAGATTGTGTATTGAGCGGCGACATAATTAATAGTTTGTTCTAGAATTTTTGAAATACCATAACAGGAGTGGAGATAGCTTCATTTTACTTTCTGGCCCCGATAAATCGCGATGAGATCGAGATGCAGTACTCGTTGTTGAGTCAGTTTCAAGGTGGATTTTTAGGCTGTGCGATTGGACAACTCTTGGCGATCGATCGCCATCATCCCCATCGTTTAATACTGGCAGAGAAAAGTTGGTGTGAGGGAAGCTTGGCAAGTTTGGAATTGTCCGAACGCTTGATTCGCGGCCGGTTGCAGCCAGAGGACTGGCTGGGTTGCCGTCCCCGCCAAGGTCAAGTTTTAGCCGTTCTCCCCATTATTTTCTCCGATCTCGACGACCCACAGCAGTTGCGATCGCGCCTGCAGGAAGCGGCTTCAGCGTGGCAACTCTCTCCGGAAAGTGCTGCAAATCTGTTTGTCTGGGGCGATGCGATCTCGCTCGCTTTGAGCGAGACAGTTGTGTTCGGTCAATTGCTTGAGAGCTTGTTGGAGCGCAGCCGACAAACTCAAAGTCCTTGGGTTGAGACAATTGCCCAAATCTCCCAACTGGTAGGTGAAGGAGCCGGACTGAGCCAAGCGACTGCCCAACTCTCGCGCCAGAGGCAGAACAATTTCGCCGCGATCGCCATTGCCCTGTATTGCTTTGCAACAACTCCTCAAGACTTTCGCCTGTGCGTTTCCCGCGCACTTCGATCGGGCGGCAACTCTCAACTCGCAGCCGCCTTAGCTGGCGCGATCGCCGGAGCGCACAATAGCCTCAACGGGATTCCGATCGCCTGGCGCCTTCAAGCGATCGCCAGCGAGCAAACTCAACCCTTTCTCCAACAAGCCGAACGCCTCTTTTCCCTGTGGTCTGGAGTTTACCAACCCCACCGCCAACCCGCACCCTGTCAGGCGATCGCAGCGGCTGGAACGCTTCAGCCCAGGCCTTCGCTCAAGATCGTCTCCCAAAACTCATCGGCGCAAACCTTCCCTTAAAATAGTCGGAATAATTGCTTGCTCGCGCATCTACCGATCCAGCTTGTACTCTTGCTCTTGTTGACTCAGTTGCTCAACCCCTACTCGCACTCACTATGAAACCCTTTCACACACTCATCCGTCAAATTGAGGAATGGCGATATCGAGTTCCCTTTTTGTCTGCGAGCAAACCCCCTCCAGATCGGCCCGCAACGTCCAAGACCCCTCGCTTGCAAATTCCCGGCCCGGTCATGCTGGCAATTGCGCTCGTCTCCCTCACCAGCACTGTAGGTCATCGCTTCTACAACCAACCCCGCTTGGGAGAAGGAACCATTGCCCCAAAGACAATCGTTGCGCCGAAAGATATCCAGTTTGAAGACCGCGAAGCAACTGAAGCCAAGCGCAAAGATGCCGAACAGGGGATTGTTCCCGTTCTCAAAATCGATCGAGATGCCAATCAACAGATTCAGCAAAGGCTTGAGGCATTCCTCAATGATGTAGAAACCATCCGTCAAATCGCAGAACCTTTTCCCTTTGCCCCAGACTACATTCTACCGCTAGACGTTCAGCAGTTTCTGCGGAGCAGTACCGACGACGAGTGGAGAGCGGCGATCGCGGCCGTCGAACAAAGCCCTCCCCAAACCCTTTCAGAATTTTCGCGAGCGCAGACCGACCCCGCCAGTCGCTCCCCCAACTCCAACGTGGCGACGGCCCAGGCGAAGTTGCAAGAGTACAAGCAAATTGTGAACGAGGCGCAAATTATCAATCTGCTCAAGCAAATTGACCTGGCTCGTCAGAACTATGCGAAAGCGCTCTCTCAGCTCGAAAGCACCCCCAACAGCAAAGAAGAGTTAATTTATAAAAAAAGCCTCCTCAAACTCCCCGATGAAGCGTGGGAAAGCACACGCGAAGGGGTCGAGCAAGCAGCAGCGAGAATTCTTGCTCAGGGGATTTATCAAGGCTTGCCCAACGAGTTGAAAAAGGAAGCGATCGGCCGGCAACTGCTCCAAGAAGTCGATGACACGCAGATAGAAATTCTGACCGATTTGCTGATGGAAGTCGTGCAGCCCAATTTGGTGCAAGATAAAGAACGGACGATTCAACAAGCCAAAGAAGCCGTCAATCGCGTCGAGCCGGTGATTTTGACAGCGAGTCAAGGTGAAGTCATTGTTGAAGAGGGCAAGGAAATTACGAGCGAAGACTTTGCGATCCTCGACGAGCTGAACCTCAGCGATCGCGAAATTAACTGGCCGGGGTTGTTGGGAAGCCTGGGTTTGGTGGCGGGTAGCATCAGCGTTTTCTGGGTCGTGAGGCGGCGTTTGAACCTGCGCTTGCGGTGCCGCGATCGCATTCTCCTCTGCTTGCTGAGCGTTAGCACGCCCCTATTAGTCGTTTTCAAGGTGCCATACCTGAATTTGCCCGCTGTGGGCCTGCTTGCCAGCAGTTTTTACGGCCCGGCCCTGGCGGCCACCCAAGTCGTTCTTCTCACCGGACTGAGTATTTTTAGTGCCATTGGCAGCGAAGGCAGTTTGCTCGTGGGTTGGGACTATTTAATCCCCAGTGCGGTGGGCGGTTTGCTCGCAGCCGCGATGGCCGGACGGATGCGATCGCGCGAGGAACTGGCCCTGCTTGGCGGAATCGTTGCGATCGCTCAAGGCGGCGCGAACCTGATTGTGACGCTCATCATCAGCCGAACCCCAGAAGCGATTTGGGCAATTGCTCTGCCAAGTGCGGGTTTTTTAGGACTGTCGGGAATGGCCTGGTGCGTTGTCGCCTTGGGAATTTCCCCCTATCTCGAAAAGTTCTTCGATCTGATTACCCCCATTCGCCTGTCAGAATTATCCAACCCCAATCGCCCGCTCCTCAAGCGACTGGCAATGGAAGCTCCGGGAACCTTTCAGCACACCCTTTTTGTTTCATCCCTCGCAGAAGCAGCGGCCAGAGAACTGCACTGCAACGTAGAACTGGTTAGAGCGGGAACGCTTTACCACGATATTGGCAAGATGCACGATCCGTTAGGCTTTATTGAAAACCAGATGGGCGGCCCGAACAAGCACGATCGCATCAACGATCCGTGGAAGAGTGCCGAGATTATTAAAAAGCATGTCAGCGAAGGCCTCGTCATGGCTCGAAAGTACAACCTACCCAAAGCCATTCGCGATTTTATCCCGGAACATCAAGGCACAATCCTCATTTCCTACTTCTATTTCCAAGCCAAACAGAAAGTACAGAACGAGGACAGCGATGCCATTTCCGAGGCTGTTTTTCGCTACGATGGCCCTATTCCTCAATCGCGAGAAACGGGTTTGGTGATGCTTGCAGATGCTTGCGAGGCGGCACTGCGATCGCTCAAAGATGTCACGCCAGAAGTGGCTTTGGCAACGGTGAAGAAAATTTTTAAAGCACGCTGGCAAGATAATCAGCTTGTTGATTCTGGATTAAGGAAAGAGGAGTTACCCACGATCGCGAAAGTGTTTGTGCGCGTGTGGCAGCAGTACAATCATCAACGGATTGTCTATCCCAAAGCAGCGCTGGAGCCTCAACCTTCGCTCAAATAAGATGGGAGAAAACGAATGTTTGATCGGCTGCAATCGTCCAACGTTTAGTATTTAGTAATAACAGCGCTCGGATTCGATTGTTACCATTCCGCTTTCTAGCACGGCGAGTAACTGTTTCAGAACTCTCTGTTCTGCTGGATCGAGTTCTTTCGACCAGAGCAAAGAGTTGAGCTGCTTTTCCAGCTCGGGAGTGACTCTTTTGGATGTTGTAATTGTTTGCGCGATGTTTTGTAAAGTCATCATCAGACTCGCTCGAATGCGACAACTCTACTATCGCTCCTCTTTCTACCTATCGGAGCGATCGCGCTGACACAACACTAGAGAACTGCATCAACTCCAGGTGCGATCGCGATCGCTCAAACCGATCGATCTTCCCGATCGAGATAGAAGGACGAACAAGATTCAGAAGGGGTTAACGGGTCGACGTTCGCTGATTCCCGAACCTTGATAGCGGATTTAAATTTCTCCCCGAATTTCCTCGACAATGCCATCGCGAACGAGGATTTCAACATTCATCTTTTTCACCAAGTTATCTCCCACATCAACTCGGAAAAAACTATCAATTTGTCCTTGAGGAACCTCTTGTTTCATCTCCAGTAACTGAACCTGTTGCAACTGCTGAAGAAACTGATTTTTTCGCTCTTGTAACTCGCTTTTCTTTTGATTAACTTGATTATTAATCCCCTCTATCTGCTGAGCGGCCTTCGGGCTATTTTGTTTTTGAATCTCCTCAATCGCCCTCTGGCCCTGCACATCGATTTGTTGCAGTTGAGTATCAATTTGACTCATTTGAGTCTGAAGTTGCTGCTGCACTTCCTCCTTCCAGCGAGGGGTGACAACGACTTTGAGCATAACCGGCCGTTTCAGGAGTAGTTGTGACTTCGCTTCTTCCATTAATCTACGATCCTCTAGATAATTGCAGTTGATTCGCTTGTTTGGACTTCAGGCTCTGAAAACGCGACTATTGTTTCGCAAACATCCCGTCAATCATATCGCGATAGCGCTCTCTGACAACGGGACGGCGAATTTTCAGCGTTTGAGTCATCGTGCCATTTTCGACGGAAAAGGGTTCGAGAATGAGACGGAAGGTGGCAATCCGGTCATCCGGGCGATATCCCGGACGGTTCTTCACCTCTCGATTGAGTTCTTGTCGAAAGAGATTCACAATCGCTTCGTCTTCCCAATCTATTCTGGAGAGATGCTCGGCGATCGGGACAGGAAGGGAAAGTTGTCGTTCTGTTGCCCGTTGTTCGAGGGCTTCAAGGTTGGGAACAATTAAAGCGCCCAACGCTTTTTGGTCTTGCCCGACGAGCATTATTTGGTCGATCAGGGGACTGCGAACGCAAGCATCTTCAATCGGTTGGGGTTCGATATTTTCGCCATTGGAGAGGACGATGGTATCTTTGGCCCGTCCGGTCAGCACGAGATCGTTGGTTTTCGTTATCCACCCCAAATCGCCGCTGTCAAACCACCCCTCTGCATCGAGAACTTTTGTCGTTGCTTCGGGTTTATTGTAATAGCCTTGCATGACTTGGGGGCCGCGAATTAAAACAATCCCCGTCGTTCGAGGCGGTAAGGTTTGGCGCGTAACGGGATCGACAATCCGAATTTCGGTGCGCGGTAAGGGCTGTCCGGAAGATCCTCGGAAGTTGCGGTGCGGGCGACGAACGGTGGCAATGGGGGAGGTTTCGGTGAGGCCGTAGCCCACCAGGATGGTAATCCCGACAATCTCGTAGAAGGTATCGAGATGTTTGGCTAGGGAACCGCCACCGCTAATAAAGTATCGGACTTGTCCTCCGGTGGCTTCGCGCACTTTTTGGTAAACGAGCTTGTCGCCGAGGGCGTGGAGCGGGGCTAAGAGCATTGCTTGGATGTTGGCGAACAAGCGATCGCGCCCGGTCGGGTTGGCACAGTCTAAGCTCAACCCCGACGCGATCCGCCGGGCAATAACTTGTCTCTCTGAGACAGCGAAGAAAAAATTGACCAAGCGTTGTTTGTTCGGGGGCTGTTCCCGAAAAAGTTTTTGTACGCCTTCGTAAATCGACTCCCAAAGGCGGGGAACGGCGACCATGATGTGGGGCCGAAATTGTTTGAGATCTTGTTTGAAGTGGCGGATGCTGGTGTAGATTTGGGTGCAGCCTTGGGACAGGAGAAAGTACTCAACGGAGCGTTCGTAGGAGTGCCAACTGGGAAGAATGCTGAGGGCGCGATCGCCGGGGTTCGGTCGCAAAACTTTGCCAACCGCAGTGACTTGATGGAGTAAATTGCCATGGGTTAGCATGACGCCCTTCGGCTGTCCCGTTGTCCCCGAAGTGTATATGAGGGTTGCCAGATGTTGGGGCTTTTGTTTGGCAAGCTGAAGCGTTCGATTTTCGCCTCTTGCCATCAGTTGTCTGAAATTCAGAACGGTCAGAGATTCGTCGAGGTCAACTTCTTCGTCCGAGAGTAAAATGACCAACTCAACCGAAAGCTCGTCCAATTCCGGGCGCAGTTTTGCTAAAGTTTTCAGATTCTCGACGATTAAACTACTGCTCTCGCTATCGCGGTAGATATACAGCAGTTCCTGCCGTTCTGCAGCAGAAGAACGAACGGCGTTGACCAATCCAGCCATCATCGAGCCTTGGTCGGCAATCAACCAACGGGGACTATTATCGGCGAAGAGCGCCGTCTTCGCACCTGGTTTTGTACCCATTGCCTGCAACCCCGCCGCAAACTGTTGAATTTCTTGGTACAACTGCTTGTAGGTCAAAATTAGTTCGGGTTTGGCGTGAGGGTCGTGAAGGGCAACCGTTCCCCCAAAATGTTTCGAGGTTAACCGCCACAATTCTGGCAGCGATTTAATCTCGGAGTAGCCATAATCCTCCCCCATCGGAGAAGTGTCGCGAGAAGCAGAGGTTGGTGTCATGGTTCGGGTACGCAACGCGAAAAGGTCTGAGAATTGAGACGATCCTCTGTTGCTGAGACAGCAAGCTCGTCTGACAGAGGAAATTCGTTCTGTCCATACAGCAGAATTGTACGCGAACTCCTTTAATTCTGCTAGAGACTTCCATTTTGCCGTTGTGCAGCTCTAGAAGAAAGCGAGCGATCTTCGCGTTAAGGTGGCGATCCGAATTTAGAGACAATTTATTCTAACAAATATCGCTTTATATTCAAAGAGCTTTACCAAATCTTTAAGGTACAACCCATCGATTTATTCTTTTCAAAAAGATCGCTTTAAGGCTCTTGTCTAATTGATAAGATAGAGAGATAATCGCTACAACAAGATCTTAGACTTCTCTTCTGTAAAACTTTACAATGGTAGCCAGACTGGATTGCGATCGCTTGCGAAAGGTAGACGAATTGTCGAATAATCGCGCTGTGGATATTACCCTATCGCAAGGAAAAACTAAATTACAACACTCGAATTCTTCGACACGCCACCCACTGTCCAAGTCTGAAGATATTATTTGTGATTTCTTTATAGATTGTGCGCAGAAAGAAGCGCCAAATCAAGTCTTAAAAACCTTTAGCGATTTTTTCGTCGAACAAAACGATCGGATACCCGAAGCCCTCAAACAGGTTTTTTCCGATCTGCTGATCCAAGATGAAGAACAGTATTTTACTGGCGCGCTCAATCGATGCTGCTACATTCTCATTAACCATTGGATTGCCGATCCCAAGCGTCATAATATTCAACGATTAATTAACTTGCTGCTTTTTACCCCTCAAGTCTCGACCGAAAGCAGTCCGTTGAAGGAGAAATCCAGACAGTGGCTCAATAATTTTTTAGCGGGAGAGCAATGGCAGCAAATCCAGAGTTTTGCGTTAAGATATACCGAAATCCCCTCAAGTAATAACGACAAGAAGCGCGAGAACTGGAAAAATAGATATTCTTATTACTTACTGTCCGAGCAATGCACGAACTTAAAAAATCCACAGGAACAGCGAGAAGCATCTCGGTTGGCTTCGCAACAAATTGGCCGGAAATTCAAATTTAACTTGGCAATGCATCTCGCTCGTCAGTCCGCTATCGCGACGGAGAATCGAGTTGACACTAATCCCACTCAATTGAGCGATCGCGCCTTAAGTTTAATTCAAAAAACGCTGACGCGGAAAAGGCAATTTGATTATCGAAATATTGCCAATATTTTCCTCAAACAAACAGATGGAGTTCTCTATAAAAGCTTTAAACAAAGTTTGCTCAAATATCTCCTGTTCTCCTTCAAAGAAAATTCTACTTCAGATTGGCTGAGAACTCGGCTTTCCGATCGCCTGGATTCGCTTTATCCCGACTACAATGACAGACCGCTAAATGCCAAGTTACTGCTAAGAACGTGCAACCGTTTGATTGAGTTTTTGACCCAGGAAGATACGGACAATCCCGTCAATATTCTGACGATTTTAGCAATTCAACGCAACTATTTGACTTGGGCAATTATTTTACTGAAGATCGTTTTAATTAGTCCCAGTAGCTACAATCACCTGATGTCTCGAACGGCAGCGTTGATTCAGTTGTATGAAGATAAACCGGAGTCAGACTGTCAGTGGTTAATTCGGTTTTTGGAAACCTTAACGGTGGTGCTAACGATCGCGTTCGATCGTACCCGCTATCCTGGTGCGACAGCCAATTAATCGACCCAATGACAAGCCACAAAATGTCCCTCTCCCCGATCGCGAAATTCTGGTTCGGGGTCCTGGCGACAAATCTCTGTGGCGCGGGGACAGCGCGTCTGGAAATTGCAACCGGGAGGGGGGTTTAGGGGACTGGGAACTTCCCCTTGCAAAATAATGCGTTCTCTCCGGACTTCTACCTCCGGGTCGGGAATGGGAACGGCGGAAAGGAGTGCTTGAGTGTAGGGGTGTTGGGGGTTGTCGTAGAGGCCATCGCGTGCCGCGAGTTCTACAATTTTGCCCAAATACATCACCGCGACGCGATCGCTAATGTGGCGAACAACACTGAGATCGTGGGCAATAAAAAGATAGGTTAGCTCTAGCGCTTGCTGCAAGTCCTGCATGAGATTGGTAATTTGCGCTTGGATCGAAACATCCAGGGCCGCGATCGGTTCGTCGCCCACAATAAAATCCGGATTGACCGCGATCGCCCTAGCGATGGCGAGGCGCTGGCGCTGGCCACCTGAAAACTCATGCGGATAGCGATTGGCCAGTTGGGGACTCAACCCAACTAGGGACAGCAATTCTTCGACCCGTTCCCGCTTCCCGTTCTCCGGTGTCAGTCCGTGAATCTCTAGCGGTTCGCCGACAATTCGCCCCGCACTCATGCGAGGGTTAAGGGAAGCGTAGGGATCTTGGAACACAGTTTGCATTCGGCGGCGAACTTGTCGCAGTTCCTCCCCCTGCATCTGGGTCAAATCTTGCCCTTGGAAATAAACTCGACCCGCGGTGGGACACTGAAGCTGTAAAATGGCGCGGCCGGTCGTACTTTTTCCGCAACCCGACTCTCCGACTAATCCGAGGGTTTCTCCGGTTTTGATCTCAAAGTTCAGGCCGTCCACTGCCTTGATGGTACCGACTTGTCGTTGCAGAACGACCCCTTGGAAGACGGGGAAATGAACTTGTAAGTTTTCAACTCGTAGCAGCGGGGTCTTCGCCGGGAGGGGTTCAACCATCAGAGGTTCGCATCACTTTTCCTTGGGCAAAGTCGCAAAAATGTCCTCGACAAGTCGTCGGGTCTTTTCGTCTAACTTTTGCCAATCCACTTCTCCATCTTCATCGATGAGGTCGGTATCGATTTCGACCGAGATCGCGCGATCGCTGTGAGTGGGCTGATAGTTTTGAAAGCAAATCTGATAGCACAACTCCCACAGATCGACCGCAATAGATTGTTTGCCCAAACTCAAGTGCAATTCATATCCTGGATAGGGGGCATCAAACTCTTCATAGCGCCCTTTCCAGTTGGAGAGATCGAGTTGCTTGCGAATGTTATCGACAACCCGGATAAATGCCGGTTGCATCAAGAGTTGAGCTTGTTCCCACGCGCGGGTATTTTTAAACGTGGGTTTCATCTTTGCAAACCATTGAGGCGAATGTCGCAAGGTTCGAGAACGTTGAAATCGTTTTTGGGTTGCATGGGTTATGCTGGCTGCTAAGCGCGGGACTCATGGGTCGATTGTAGCATTGCAACTCAGCCCTGCTAGCACTACGAGTTCGACCTACCGCGATCGCCCAGAAAACACCATGATTCTCAGCCTCTTGGAGAACGTGAGTTGGGCCGGTTTAAACAGCCCTATCTTATCGAAGTAGACATTAGCGATCGAGAAAACCTGCCCCGACAGCATCCCAGGAGGTCTTATTCAGTCATCATATGAAATCCTTTTGAGGAGCTGACTCAGACCTTATGCAAACTAACATGAGTCTAAAGGTCACTCCACAATTGAGAGGCCCGCGAGTCACCCAATACGTCGGGGGTCCGGGGGGGGCGTAACGCCCCCGGTGGGGGGTCTGGGGGGCAAAACCCCCCAGAAAAACCAGGGTTTTAAC